>Ga0307277_10000133_pt1 | contig 23365 bp, 22 predicted proteins | sample ER_DNA_116_FD_194473 | JGI IMG/M metagenome (GOLD analysis project Ga0307277, IMG submission 194473) | Bulk soil microbial communities from the East River watershed near Crested Butte, Colorado, United States - ER_DNA_116 | ecosystem: Environmental > Terrestrial > Soil > Floodplain | place...
CGCCTCAGAGCCTGAAGTCGGTCACATCTACGAGGGCACCGTGGTCAAGGTGATGGACTTCGGTGCGTTCGTGAACTTCTTCGGGGCCAAGGACGGTCTCGTGCACATCAGCCAACTGGCGCCGCGCCGGGTGCAGAAAGTGACCGACGTCGTCAAAGAAGGCGACAAGGTCAAGGTCAAGCTTCTTGGCTTCGACGAGCGCGGTAAAGTGCGCCTTTCGATGAAAGTCGTCGATCAGGCGACCGGCGAGGATCTGGAAGCGAAGCAAAAGGCCGAGGCCGAGCAGCACCGCGACGATCAGCAGCGCGAAGCGGCGAGCGCGGAATAGGTCACGCCGCGGGCGCGCCCGGTGCGCGCCGCTCGGCATACATCAGTTCTGGCCGAGCGCAACGACGTGGGACTCGTCAGCGCCGACACGCATCAGACCGCTTGCTGACCTGCAAATTGCAAGGCGCGCGCTATTGCGCCGCGTCCTTGGCGATCGCCCGCTCGTTGGCCGCCGTCTCGTCCTTCAGCGAGGTGGGATGCGGCATGGCGATGACGTTGTAGCCGGAATCCACGAAGTGCACGTCGCCGGTCACTCCGGTCGAAAGATCCGAAAGCAGATAGAGCGCGGCCCCTCCGATCTCCTCCAACGTCACGCCTCGCCGCAACGGCGAATGGCGCTGCTGGAAGGCAAACATCTGCCGCGCATCGCTGATGCCCGCGCCGGCAAGCGTGCGGATCGGCCCCGCCGAAATGGCGTTGACGCGAATCGCCGCGGGGCCGAAATCGACGGCGAGATAGCGCACGGACGCTTCCAGGGCCGCCTTTGCAACTCCCATCACGTTGTAGTTAGGCATCGCCCGCTGTCCACCGTTGTAGGTCAGCGTCAGCATCGAACCGCCGGCCGGCATCAGTGCCGCCGCGCGCTTCGCCGCTTCGGTGAAAGAGAAGCAGGAGATGATCATGGTGCGGACGAAATTCTCGCGCGTGGTATCGGCGTAGCGGCCCTTGAGCTGGTTCTTGTCGGAGAAGGCGATGGCGTGGACGAGGAAATCAAGCGAGCCCCATTTCTCCGCGATGGCGGCGAAGGTTGCGTCGAGCGAAGCGGTCTGCTCCACATCACAGGGTATCAGGAGCGAGGCGCCCACCGATTCCGCCAAAGGCTTGACGCGTCGGCCCAGCGCCTCACCCTGATAGCTGAAGGCGAGCGTCGCGCCGTGAGCGGCGAGCGTCCTGGCAATGCCCCACGCGATGGAGTGATCGTTGGCCACCCCCATGATCAAGCCGCGCTTGCCCTGCATCAATTGCGTCATAGCACCCGAACTTGCCGTTCTACCGCGCGCACCTGGCGCGGACCCGAATTGACCATCACGCGTCCCTCAAACATCGAGGCGCTTGAGCACCACCGAGGCGTTGGTGCCGCCGAAGCCGAACGAGTTCGAGAGCACGCAGCCGAGCCTCACGTCGTCGCGCCGCTCGCGCACGATCGGCACGTCTGCGAAAGCCGGATCGAGGTTGTCGATGTTGGCGCTTTCACAGATGAAGCCGTTGCTCATCATAAGCAGGGAATAAATCGCTTCCTGCGCGCCGGCCGCTCCGAGCGAATGGCCGGTGAGCGATTTCGTCGCCGCGATCGGCGGGCAGCGCTCGCCGAAGACTTCGCGGATCGCCTCGATCTCCTTGATGTCACCGATCGGGGTGGAGGTTGCGTGCGGATTGATGTAATCGACCGGCGCTTTCACGCCGTTGAGCGCCATGCGCATGCAACGCACCGCGCCCTCTCCCGAGGGTGCCACCATATCGAATCCGTCGGAGGTGGCGCCATAGCCGGCGACCTCGCCGTAGATGCGCCCGCCGCGCGCCTTGGCGTGTTCGAGTTCCTCCAACACCAGTACGCCGGCCCCGCCGGCGATGACGAAGCCATCGCGGTCGACATCATAGGCGCGCGAGGCCTTCTCCGGCGTCTGATTGAAACTCGAGGACATGGCTCCCATGGCGTCGAACAGCACGGAGAGCGTCCAATCGAGCTCCTCGCAGCCGCCGGCGAAGATGATGTCTTGCTTGCCCGACTGGATCACTTCCGTGGCGTTGCCAATGCAATGATTCGAGGTCGCGCAGGCCGACGAGATCGAATAGTTGACACCCTTGATCTTGAACCAAGTGGCGAGCGTCGCCGATGCCGTCGACGACATAGCCTTGGGAACGGCGAAGGGCCCAACCCGCTTGGGACTCTTGTTGCGGGCGATATCGGCGGCCTCGACGATGGCGCGCGTCGAAGGCCCGCCCGAGCCCATGATGATGCCGGTCCTCTCGTGTGAGATTTCATTCTCCTCGAGACCGGCATCGCGGATCGCCTGCTCCATGGCCGCGTGGTTCCAGGCCGCGCCGCCGCCGAGGAAGCGCATGGCGCGACGATCGATTGCCTCTTCGGCCTTGAGCGTGGGCGCGCCGTGTACCTGACAACGAAAGCCGAGCTCGGCATATTTGTCGGCGCGCGAAATTCCCGACTTCGCCTCGCGCAGGCTTGCCAGCACTTCCTGGGTATTGTTGCCGATCGACGAGACGATACCCATCCCGGTGACGATGACCCGTCTCATGAACGCCTCGTCCGCATCTCGACCCGCACAGCGAGCGCAACCGCCGTCGTCACCCGCCGCTCGGCTGCATCACTTCGTCGCGGAACAGTCCGACCTTGAGGTCTATGGCGCGATAGATGATCGACCCGTCGGCGGAGAGCCAGCCGTCGGCGATGCCCAGCACGAGCTTGCTGCGCATGACCCGCTTGATGTCGATGCCGTAGACCACCTTCTTGACCGTAGGCTGGACCTGGCCGGAGAATTTCAGCTCGCCGAGCCCGAGCGCACGTCCCCTGCCCGGCGCGCCGAGCCAACCCAAGAAGAAGCCCAGCAACTGCCACAGCGCATCGAGGCCCAGGCAGCCGGGCATGACCGGATCGCCTTTGAAATGGCAGGGAAAGAACCACAGGTCAGGCTTGAGATCGAGCACGGCACGAACCAGGCCTTTCCCGTACTCGCCGCCGGCTTCTGCGATCTCGGAGATGCGATCGAACATGAGCATGGGGGGCAGCGGCAGCTGGGCATTGCCGGCACCGAACAGCTCGCCGCGTGCGCAGGCCAATAGGTCATCGTATCCGAAGCTGCTGCGCCGGTTCGCCATTCGGGTCCTGTCCGTGGCCGCCTGGTAAATACCCAAAGCGTGGAACTCCTAACATAGGCGGCGCGGGGGGCAAAGCCAGCCACCCTGCCGGCAAAGCCGGCCACCCCGGCCACCGCCGGCCAGATTAGAATTGCCCCAGTGTCGCTGGGAGGTAGTTGCACCATCAGCAGCATATGTTACAAATGCAACAATCGTTTCAGTGCCCTAAGGTTCAGGCCGTGTCCACGCCCTTCTCGCGCACCATTGTCTTTACCAACTCAGTCGAGGGTGCCGAGCGTCCGGCAAGCATGCCCCCGCGTTCCACCTTGACGGGCTGCCCGTGGCGCGACGTGAAATCCATGCTCCGCGACGTGGGCCTGCGGCCAACCCGCCAGCGGATGGCGCTCGGCTGGATCCTGTTCGGCAAGGGCGATCGCCACGTCACCGCCGAGATGCTCTACGAGGAGGCGGTCAAGGCCAAGGTTCCGGTGTCCCTAGCCACTGTTTATAACACGCTGCATCAGTTCACTGACGTGGGGCTGCTGCGCCAAGTTGCCGTCGACGGCTCAAAGACCTATTTCGATACCAACGTTTCCCAGCACCACCACTTCTTCATTGAGGGCGAGAACGATCTGCTCGACATCCCCGACACCGACGTGGTCGTCGGCAGGACGCCCATTCCGCCCGAGGGCTACGAGATTGCGCGTGTCGACGTGGTAGTTCGGTTGCGACGCAAGGCGCGCTGAGCGGTTCTTCTGTCTGTTTATGTGGCCGGCCCCGTTTTCCCGGTCTTTTCTTTTTTCGGCTTACTCCACATTCTCGTTGGGATAGACGCCCCAGAGCTGCTCCTGCAGGGTCCAGCCGTCGAAGCCCGGTCCGACGACGCGGCACCAGCTGCCGCTGCAGCGTTTGATTGTCGCCAGCACCCCCGCCTGCAATCTGGCGATTACGGGGGAACTGCTGTCGCCCTTCTCGTAAAGCGGCACGAGCTCTTTCTTGTCCTTGGGCGTGACCACCGCCGTGCGCCGTCCCGACAGCAGGGAATGATAGACCCAGCCTTCGGACCCTTCCCAATCACGGATGCGCCGCCAATTGTCCGATTCGGCGGTAATTTCCACCGGCAAGCCGGCCCGGGTATAGACGAACATCACCTCGTGGTCGCGCGTGGGGCCGCCACGCACATTGACGCGATCGGGCTTGAGACTCACGAAGCGTGGCATTGGCAAGCCGCTCTTGGGGCCCATCAATTCCCCTGCATGCGACGCGATGCACGGGCCAGTGAGCAGCGCGAGAGCCGCTGCACATGCATACCGGACGATCTGCGAATTGCGCGTCGAATTCATGGCTCTAACGGCGTCGGAAACATCGATGCGGGCGATCGGCTCGCGCGAGCTGCCATCGCAACGGGCCTTTGTCTCCACAACTTGCATCTGTTACAGAGAGAGTCCTCACCCGCGTTGAAAGCGATGTCAGTGTCGAGGACGGCGGTTAAGGAGACCTGAACGAAGGCGGGGCTTGCTCATTCGCGGGGCAGCGAAATGGCGAAGGTCGAAAAACCATGGCGCACCGCAAAAGACCGCTGGTCGTCGTCACCCGCAAGCTTCCGGACAGCATCGAGACGCGCATGCGCGAGCTGTTCGACACCCAGCTCAACCTCGATGACAAGCCCATGACCGCGGCGGAGCTCGCCGACACCGTAAAGAACGCCGATGTGCTGGTGCCCACGGTGACCGACCGCATCGATGCGTCCGTACTGAGCAAGTCCGGAGATAAACTCAAGCTGATCGCCAACTACGGAAACGGCGTCGATCATATCGATGTGGCGACCGCACTCAGCCGCGGCATCACTGTGACCAACACGCCGGGGGTCCTCACCGAGGACACCGCCGACATGACGATGGCGCTCATCCTAGCGGTGCCACGCCGGCTTGCCGAAGGGGCCGCCATGCTGAGCGAAGACAAACCGTGGCCGGGCTGGTCGCCCACCTGGATGCTCGGCCACCGCATCTGGGGCAAGCGGCTCGGCATCATCGGCATGGGGCGGATCGGCCAGGCGGTGGCGCGCCGCGCCCGTGCCTTTGGGCTGCAGATCCACTACCACAACCGCCGCCGCGTTCCGGCCAGGATCGAGGAGGAGCTGACCGCGACGTATTGGGAGAGTCTCGATCAGATGCTCGCCCGCATGGACATCATCTCGGTCAATTGTCCGCATACGCCAGCGACTTTTCATTTGCTGTCCGCGCGGCGGCTCAAGCTCATCCGGCCGCAAGCCTATATCGTCAACACCGCGCGGGGGGAGGTCATCGACGAGAACGCGTTGGTGCGCCTGATCGCCTCGGGCGACATCGCAGGCGCCGGACTCGACGTTTTCGAGCACGAGCCGGCGGTCAATCCGAAGTTGGTCAAGCTCGCGCGCATCGGCAAGGTCGTGCTGTTGCCGCATATGGGCTCGGCCACGCTCGAAGGCCGCATCGACATGGGGGAAAAGGTGATCGTCAACATCAAGACTTTTCTGGATGGGCATCGCCCTCCCGACCGCGTGCTGCCGTCTATGTTGTGAGTTTGCAGGTTTTTCCCGCTGGTCCCTGCTGTGGGACGCCTTGATTTGCGCTACCGTGACGCAAAACATAATTAGGGAGAGCGCTCGATGCGTGCTTCGCTCGCCGCCGTCTCGGCCATCCTCGCCACAGCCACGCCCGTTGTTGCCGCAACGCTGACGCCGAACGAAATCCAAGCGACCTTCTTCACCGGTCAACCGTTCACGGCGTCCGCGACCAACGTCAAATACAAGATGGTATTCAGCGCCGACGGCAAGATGACCCGCGAGCCGGCCGGTACCGCGGGCTCAAAGAGCGAAGGCACCTGGAAGCTAAGCAAGGACGGTTTCTGCACCACCTGGAAAGGCTCCAAATCCAATTGCTATCGCCTACTCACCGCCGGCGACAACAAGTGGTCGGTGATGCAAGGAGCTACCGCGGTCGCGACCTGGACGAAGTGAGCCCGCGCTCAGAAAAGGAGCTGTGGGCGCGGTCGCGGACGTCTGCGGGGCTCCGGCAACAGGTCAAGCGTGAAGCGAGAGGTCCTTGATCGTGGGATGCTCGCCCGAGAGCGGATTGGAGGGGTCCCATCCATAACGAAGCGTTTCGAAGCGCATGGCACGGGCGTCGAACATGAGAAGCCGGCCGATCAGCCCTTCGCCGAACCCGACGATCTCGCGGATCACTTCCAGCGCCATGAGTGAGCCGAGCACTCCAGTGAGCGCGCCGAGAATGCCGGCTTCCGCGCAAGCGGGAACGCTGCCCGGCGGCGGCGGTTCGGGGAACAGGCAGCGATAGGTCGGGTTGAAGGTTCCGTCCGCGTTACGCTCGTGGGCGCGAATGGTGGTGAGCGTGCCGTCGAACACGCCAACGGCGGCGGTGACGAGCGGCTTCTTAGCAAAGAAACACGCATCCGACACCAGATAGCGAGTGGCAAAATTATCCGAGCCGTCGGCAACGATGTCGTAGCGGCCGATGAGCGCGACTGCATTCGCCGCGACCAGGCGCGCGGCATGCGTCTCGACTTTCACATGCGGGTTGAGGCGGCGGATCGCGCCGGCAGCACTCTGCACCTTGGCCTCGCCGATCTCCGCGGTGGCGTGGATCACCTGGCGCTGCAGGTTGGAGAGTGCGACCGCGTCATCATCGACGATACCGACCGCGCCGACCCCCGCTGCAGCCAGGTAAAGCAACGCCGGCGCGCCGAGCCCGCCGGCGCCGACAACCAGTACGCGCGCAGCCTTGAGCGCAGCCTGACCCGGGCCGCCGACCTCCTGCAGCACGATATGGCGGGCATAGCGTTCAAGCTCCTCCGGGCTGAGCATCGACGGCTCCTCGACGTTGGCCGCCATACCGGCGAACCGAGACTGGCAGCGCCGGCCAAGGTTATGCGATCGGAGGTGGCTCGTTCGCAATCAAGTTTGCGCGATCCGCGGCGACCTTGATCCCCTCGCGATCGGACGCGGAGCGCCCCGGCGCTACGGGGTGGCTTGGTCCACGACGTCACTCGTTTGCGAACCGCGGCGGGCGCTTCTCGATGAACGCAGTCATACCCTCCTTGCGATCCTTGGTCGCAAATAGGGCGTGGAATACCCGGCGCTCGAAACGCACACCCTCGGCGAGGGAGGTCTCGAAGCTGCGGTTGACCGCCTCTTTCGCCGCTATCAGCGACGGCTGGGACAGCGCGGCAATGGTTTCGGCGACCTTGATGGCCTCCTGCATCAGGCTTGCCGCCGGCACCACGCGGGCGACCAGCCCGGAGCGCTCGGCTTCCGCGGCATCCATCATGCGTCCGGTCAAGATCAGGTCCATGGCTTTGGCCTTGCCGACCGCGCGGGTCAGACGCTGTGTCCCGCCGATGCCGGGGATGATGCCCAGCTTGATCTCAGGCTGTCCGAACTTGGCATTGTCGGCGGCAATGATGAAATCGCACATCATGGCAAGCTCGCAGCCGCCACCGAGCGCGAAACCGGCAACCGCGGCAACGACCGGTTTGCGCACGCGCGCCAGCCGCTCGTAATCGGCCGTGTAATCGGCGCGGAATATGTCGATATAGGTTTTGTCCGCCATTTCCTTGATGTCGGCGCCGGCGGCAAAAGCCTTGTCAGAGCCGGTGATGAGAATGCACCCGACATCGGCGTCGCAATCGAACGCCTCGACTGCGTCGAGAAGCTCGTTCTTTAGGCTGAGGTTGAGTGCGTTCAAGGCGTGCGGTCGGTTGAGTTGGACGATCCCCACGCGGCCCCGCCGTTCGACAACAGTGGATTGGGTGCTCATGGCTCTCCTTCGCGTTCCTTTCCGCACCATGCTCTCATGGGGCTTCGCGCGCGGGAAGTGGTGACTGATGCATTGCCGGCGCGTGCATGCGTCTTGGCGCACGAGCGGCGCACCCGTGGCTAGCGCTGACAGACAGGGCAGAAGAACGTCGATCTGCCGCCCTGCACCATCCGCCTGATCGTGCCGTTGCAGCGCGGCGTGGGGCAGGGCTTGCCGGCGCGGTCATAGACGCGAAAATTGTGCTGAAAATCGCCGAGCTCGCCGTCGGTGCGGCGGTGATCGCGCAGCGATGAGCCCCCGGCGGCGATCGCCTCCGCAAGCACCGCCTTGATGGCATCGACCAACCTTTGCGCGCGCTCGGTCGGCGCTCCGGCCCGGGTCGCAATTGTCGATGCGCGGCGTTTGGGCGAGAGCCGAGAGCGGTGGAGCGCTTCGCACACATAGATGTTGCCGAGCCCGGCGACGATTTTCTGGTCCGACAACGCGGCCTTGAGCGAGGTCTTCTTGCCCTTGCACGCGCGCGCCAGCATCCCCGCGTCGAATTCGTTGCCGAGCGGCTCGGGACCGAGCGCACGCAGGAGCGGCTCGCGCTCGAGTTCGGCGCGGGGAACAAGCTTCATCATTCCGAACCGTCGCGGGTCGTTGAAGGAAATGCGTGCGCCCGAGGACATATGGAACACGACGTGGTCATGGGCGGTGTTCTTTGCACGTTCGTGATAATACCGGCCGGGCGTAGCCTTGCCGCGTCGACGGGCCACCCGAAACGAGCCCGACATGCCGAGATGCATCACCAGCACCTCCCCCGAAGAAAGATCGGCGAGCAGATATTTGGCGCGCCGGCCGAGCCCCTCGACAGTTTTGCCTTCGAGCCTCGCGGCGAAATCCTGGCCCAGCGGCCAACGCAGGTCGCCGCGATGCGCGATGACTTTGAGGAAGCGCGCCCCTTCCATCACCGGCTGAAGTCCCCGGCGCACGGTCTCGACTTCGGGCAGTTCGGGCATGGTTAACTCCCGCCCGACACATAGCGTCCTGCGCGCCGGCGCGCTATGGTCGCGCCGGCGAAGGACCATCGGCTATGCCGCTGCCGCGCGACCACACCCATTTCGGCTTCCGGGAGGTGCCGCTCGCCCGCAAGCAAGCGATGGTCGATGACGTTTTTCACAGCGTGGCGCGCCGTTACGACTTGATGAACGATCTCATGTCGGGCGGACTGCACCGCGCCTGGAAGCATGCGCTTGTCACCGCGGTCAACCCGCCCAGAGAGCGGGCGCAGGCCGCCAGAGATAGCGGGCCGGCAGCAACGCGGTTTGCGCTGCTCGATCTCGCCGGCGGCACCGGCGACATCGCCTTTCGAGTGATCCGGGCAGGAGGCAGCGGCACGCGTGCAACCGTCGTCGACATCAATGCCGACATGCTGGCGGTCGGACGCGCACGGGCCGCCGCGCGTGGCCTCGACGACGCGATCGCGTTCGTTGAAGGCAACGCCGAGGCACTCCCGCTTGCCGACCGCAGTTATGATGCTGTCACCATCGCCTTCGGCATCCGCAACGTGCCGCGCATCGAAGCCGCGCTTAGGGAAGCCTATCGTGTCCTGCGGATCGGGGGCCGCTTCCTGTGCCTGGAATTCTCAACCGTCGACCTGCCCGGCCTCGATGCGCTTTACGATTTCTATTCCTTCAACGTGATTCCTCCGCTCGGACGCGCCGTCGTGGGCGATGCCGAGGCGTACCAGTATTTAGTCGAATCCATCCGCCGCTTCCCGCCCCCCCATGCGCTTGCCGAGATGATGCGGGCGGCCGGCTTTGCTCGCGTCTCGTTTCAGCGCATGAGCGGAGGCATCGTCGCGCTGCATTCGGGCTGGCGATTGTGATCGCAAGCCCGGCACCTCTCGTCCGCCTTGGGCATGCCGGTTTCGTGTTCGCGCGCGAAGGCGTGTTCGCAGGCATCGACACGATGCTGCTGCCGCCTCCGGCGCGTGCGGCCGTGCGCCTGACGCGGCTGATCGAGCGACGCGCGAGCCGCGCCGCGGCAAACCGCATCGCAGTCGCCCTCACCCGTCTCGGGCCCACCTACGTCAAGCTCGGTCAATTCCTGGCGACGCGGCCGGACGTCGTCGGGGTCGCATTGGCGCGCGACCTTGAGACTTTGCAGGACAAGATGGTGCCGTTTGCACAAGCGGAGGCCGAACGCGCGGTTGAGGCCGCGTTGGGCAAGCCGCTGTCCGACCTGTTCGCTTGGTTCGGCGGGCCAGTGGCGGCCGCGTCGATCGCGCAGGTGCACCGCGCCACGGTCGCAACCGCTCGCGGTGCTCGCCCCGTCGCGGTGAAGGTGCTGCGGCCGGGGGTCGAGGGGCGCTTCAAGGTCGATCTCGATGCTTTCACCTTCGCGGCACGCAACGCCGAAAAGATCTCCGCCGAAGCGCGGCGGTTGCGGCTCGTCGAGGTGGTGGAGACGCTACGCCGTTCGGTCGCGATCGAGATGGATTTGCGGTTCGAGGCGGCCGCGCTCTCGGAGATGGCGGAGAACACCAAGCAAGACCCGGACTTCCGCGTGCCCACCGTCGACTGGGACCGTACCGCGCGCGACGTGCTTACGCTCGAATGGATAGATGCGACGCCGCTCTCCGACCGCGCTCGGCTCGAAGCCAAGGGCCTCGACCTCAAGCGTCTCGCTCGCGCGGTGATCCAAACGTTCTTGCGTCATGCCCTGCGCGACGGTTTCTTCCACGCCGATATGCATCCCGGCAATCTGTTCGTGGACGATGCGGGCGAACTCGTTGCGGTTGACTTCGGCATCATGGGCCGGCTCGGCTCGAAGGAACGCCGCTTCCTCGCCGAGATCTTGCTCGGGTTCATCACCCGCGACTATCAGCGTACCGCTCAACTGCATTTTGAAGCCGGCTATGTGCCGCGGCATCATTCGATCGAAAGCTTTGCCCAGGCCATCCGCGCCATCGGCGAGCCGATTCACAATCGCACCGCGGAAGAGATCTCGATGGCGAAGCTGTTCGGGCTGCTGTTCGAGGTCACCGGATTGTTCGATATGCGCACCCGGCCTGAGCTTCTGCTGCTGCAAAAGACCATGGTCGTAGTCGAAGGGGTCGCCCGCTCGCTCGATCCCAGGCTCGACATGTGGGCGGTGGCCGAGCCGGTGGTGCGGGAATGGATCGAGCGTAATCTCGGCCCGGTCGGGAGGATCGAAGACGCCGCGGAAGGCGCGATCGAAGTCGGCAGGGCGTTGGCCGGCATGCCCGGCCTACTCTCGCGCGGCGCGGTGGTGGCGGAACAGCTCGACGCCATCACCCGCGACGGCCTCGTGCTCGCGCCGCAGACGGTCGCCGACATCGGGCGGGCCCAGGCGCGGCGCAACCGTTGGACCGCGGCCGCATTGTGGACGATCGCTTTGCTGCTCGGGTGGGTGGTCTATTTGCTCGTGCATTGACGCCCCGCGATTGCATTGATTGCACTGCAATCATATGGTAGTCGCACCGGGGGAGCGGTCCATGGCCAGCATCACCATTCGCCAACTTGATGAAGCTTTGAAGCGCCGGCTGCGGCTGCGCGCCGCGCGTAACGGCCGCTCAATGGAGGATGAGGCGCGCACCATTCTGCGCAACGCCGCTGCTCTGGATGACAAGGCGCAACTCGAAGAGAGTCAGGGTCGGGGTTCCGCGCGCGTGCGCCAACGCGAGGCATCAGGCCGGGCGCTGGCTGCGGATGCTTCCGCGCCCATGGCAGGGAACCCACACACCGGCTGCGCGCGACGCATTCTGCTGATTATCGGCGGCGGGATCGCCGCCTATAAGGCGCTCGATCTCATCCGCCGATTGAAGGAACACTCTCTCGCCGTGCGCTGCATTCTCACCAAGGCGGCGCGGGAATTCATCACGCCGCTCTCGGCTGGCGCGCTCTCGGGCGAGCGCGCATTCACGGATTTATTCGGTCAGGACAGCGAGTTCGACGTGGGCCACATCAGGTTGGCACGTGAGGCCGATCTCGTCGTTGTGGCGCCCGCGACCGCTGACCTCATGGCCAAGCTGGCGGGCGGACACGCCGACGATCTCGCCAGTGCTGTGCTGCTCGCGACCGACCGCCCCGTGCTCTTGGCACCGGCGATGAACCCTCACATGTGGGAGAACAAGGCGACGCAGCGCAATCTCGCGCTGCTGATCGAGGACGGCATCGCGGTGGTCGGCCCGAACGCGGGCGAGATGGCTGAGGCTGGCGAGGCCGGTATCGGGCGTATGGCCGAGCCCCTCGAGATCGTGGCGGCAGCGCTGCCGCTCATCGCCCACGGCGCCGGCGAAGGAGCGCTCGCCGGCAAGCGCATGATCGTCACCTCAGGTCCGACGCATGAGCCGATCGACCCGGTGCGCTACATCGCCAATCGCTCCTCGGGCAAGCAAGGCCATGCCATTGCCGCAGCCGCCGCGTCGGCGGGTGCCGAGGTGATCTTGATCTCTGGGCCGGTCCACCTGCCCGATCCGCCAGGGGTCGAGGTCGTCAAGGTCGCCAGTGCGCAGGACATGTTGGGCGCGGTGAACAAGGCGCTGCCTGCAGATGTCGCAGTGTTCGCGGCGGCAGTGGCCGACTGGCGCCCGGCCGAGGCGCAATCGAACAAGATCAAGAAGGGCGAGGGCGCAACGCCGAAACTCGTGCTCAAAGAAAATCCCGACATCCTCGCGACCGTGGCGCACGACGCGAGCAGGCGTCCACGCCTCGTCATTGGCTTTGCCGCTGAGACCAATCGGATCATCGACCACGCCAAGGCGAAGCTCGCCCGCAAGGGCTGCGATTGGATCCTCGCCAACGACGTCTCGGCCGAGAGCGGCGTCATGGGCGGCGACCGCAACACGGTCCACCTGGTGACGGCACAAGGAGTCGAATCCTGGCCGCAGCAATCGAAAGAGGAGGTGGCGCGCACGCTGGTCGGGCGGATCGCCGAAACGCTCGCCGGAGCGACACGGTGAGCACCGTCGAACTGCGGATCATGCGGCTGCCGCACGCCGCCGGCCTGGCGCTGCCAGCCTATCAGAGCGCACATGCGGCCGGGCTCGACCTGATCGCCGCCGTGCCCGCGGGCGCGCCGCTGGTTATCGCCCCGGGTGGCCGCGCCGCCATTCCCACCGGTCTTGCATTCGCCTTGCCGCGGGGGGTCGAGGGCCAGATCAGGCCGCGTTCGGGGCTCGCGCTGCGGCACGGCGTCACGGTACTCAATTCGCCCGGCACGCTCGACCCCGATTATCGCGGTGAAGTGCATGTAATTCTTGCAAATTTCGGCACCGAGCCGTTCCCGGTCGCGCGTGGGACGCGGATTGCCCAACTGGTCGTGGCGGCGACCGTACGCGCCACAATTTGCGAAGTCTCCGCTCTTGATGAAACAAGGCGCGGAGTTGGGGGTTTTGGGTCTACGGGCACGGGACGGGAAGAGCGGAGCGATTGATTCTGGCACCCGTTCTCGCCTGGGGAACGTCCATGTCCCTTCTGCCGCACAAAGGCGCCTTGGCCATTGCCGCTGTCATCGACATCGCGCTCAACGCGCGCGGGCGCCCGGTCGCGGCCAAAGCGCTCGCAACGCGCCATCGCTTGCCGCCGCGGCATCTCGAACCCGTGCTGCAGGCACTGGTGCGCCACGGCATTCTTAAGGGAACGCGAGGGCCGCGCGGTGGTTACGAGCTTGCGCGCGAGCAACGCCGCATCACCGCCGACGATATCGTGCGCGCATCCGGCGCGGCCGAAGAGATGAACGGGGCGCCGCTCGCCAACTCCGCCCTGCTCAGCAAAGTGGTCATGCCCGCGTTGGGAGAGGCTGAGCATGCCTTCTCTACCGCACTGGCGCGCATCAATGTCGAAGATCTCGCCCATTCCGCTGCCGCGTTGCGGAAATCCGCCGACGAGGCCTAGGGCGCTCGCACGGCAAATTACCCAACCCCGCAACTGAGCCCCCGGCAGGCCCCCGCGCGACAACAGCACACAGCCGCGGCGGAAAAAATTAGCCAGCCTTGCGGCCTTGTTTCATGCTGTCCCACCAGGGGCAGACACCAGTCATGCGATTGTAATTGCCGGCGATCACCTGAACCGGCTGCCGTTGACCGTTCTCGGCGGCCTCTATGCACAGCCGGCGCGACTCCTCCCTCTTTTCCGCCGACATCCAACGCCGTTCATGACCCCAGAGGCTTGGACCAAATTTGCGCTCGAACGGCTTCCAGTTGCTGTCGTCGATGAGTTGGCCGCCCCAGCCGTACTCGACTAAAAAGCCAGACGGATTCCAGGTGTAGAACGATGTGACGTAGTCGCCGGAATGGCGTCCGAGCGTAACGCCGATGCGTCCGGGATCGCCGAGCGCGAGATCGTAGCCTTGCCCCACGTCATCGAAGCTGTAGAGCTCCACCATCATGTGGTGGATCATGTTGATGCCGCTCTCGACGAAGGCGATGCTGTGGTGACGTGGATTGACGTGCAGGAAATACGCTGGAAACGGCCGCAGCCAATAATCGCTGAGCTTGAATTCTAGGACGTTCTGATAAAACGCCATCACCTCGGCGATGCGCTCGAAATGCATCACCACGTGACCCATCCCGAGCGGACCGGTGCGGAAGCCAGAAATGTTGCGTCCAGGCCTGAACGGATCGGCGGCGGTCTCCCCGCCATGAAAGATTTCGAGCCGATTGCCGGCGGGATCATTGAATACGATCAGGTCTGCCACACGCCGCTCGCCGGCGAGTGCGCGCGAGCCGCGCGCGACCTTGGTTCCTGCGGCTTCGACGCGCGCCGCGATGGCATCGAGCGCGGCAGCATCCGCAACCTCCCAGCCGAAGAACCCGATGCCCTGTCCGCCGTCGGCGTCGACCACCAGGCGCTGCTTGCGATCGTCCATGCGGAAGGCAAGACTCGAGCGGCTCTTGTCGATGCGCTGCAGCCCGAGCAGCTTTTCGCCATAGCTCGCCCAGTCTTCCACCTCCTTGGCGCGAACCCCGATATAGCCCAACGCGTCGATGCCCATGGCGCTCCTCGCTGCTCCCCCCGAATAGAAGCGGCGGGTGCATCCAAAAAAATAAACCCTTGCCGGCAAAACCGCCAGCGCGGGCGGCAATTGGCGCAAGGATTAGGAGGCCGGCTCCCCGCAATGGCCGCCGGGTCCACTCGGATTTAACACGCGGCGGCTGCGCAGGGTCCCGGGCGCACGCGCCAAGGGGGCCGCTGGCGGCGAGCCATGGCTCGATTTGCGCTGCGCGCTGCTGTGTCGCCTGTGACACGTAGCAAAAAGCTGTATAACATCAACGGGCTGGTGTGGCAGGGCTTGGGAACGTCTGGATGCTTTCCGGTTTTGGTGCGCGCAAGGCCCCTGCCTCTGGGCAATCCGCGGCGTCGGCTTCCGCCGATCCGGATGGGGCCGTTCCCCAAAACCGAAGCGAATTGACTCTCGCCGACATCGGCGCCCGTCTTGGCGAGGACAACGAGAAGCTGCGCAATCTGCTGATCGACGCCGGGCATCGAATCGGCGCGATAGGCGACGTTCAACAAGCCTTCCGCAGCCTGGCCGAACCGGTCAACACAGCAATCCGCGAGCTTGACCAAGAGCGCATCGAAAACGGCAAATTGCGCAGCGCGCTTGCGGAGCTGCGCATCGGCTACGACAGCCTGCATGGCAAATTTGCCGCGCTCGAAAAGCGAGCGGGCGAATTGGACAGCGACCGCGCGCAGAGTCAGCAACAACTTGCCCAGGCGCAGCAGACTGCGCGCGGACTTCAGCGCGACAAATCCGAGTTGGCGAACGCGGTCGCGGCCGCGCGCGCGAACCTGGAACAAATGGAAATGAGCCTGGTCGCATCACAGGCCGAGCGTTCCGCATTATCTACCGCTCGAGATGAATCCGACGAACGGCATCGATCCGAGGCCGACACCTTGAACCTGCGGATCGAGGCATTGCCAATACCGCCGAGAAGCTGCTCTCGGAGGTGCGACAATCCTTGGTATTGCGCACGGAGGAGCTCAGACTATCGGAGCGTAAGACTGCGGAAGCAACCATCGCGCGCGCTACGGCTGAGAAGACGATCGAAGCTCTCACCACCGCCAGCAATGCATCGGCCACGAAGCTCCAGAAGCTGGAATTGGGATGCAAGTCCCTGACCGAACGCTCCAACAGCCTGGTGGAAACCCTGAAGGCCCGCGAAGCCTCGCTTGCGCAGGCGGAGCAGAAGATAAAGCTGCTGACCGACCGCATCGCCGAGATCGAGGTCGACGCCGGAGCATATCGGGCGAAAACCGAACGACGCATCGAAGAGCTCACCGAGAGCCTTCAGCGCGAGCGCGCCGCAAGCCACGATGTGCTGACCGCCAAGGTTAGGGAATTCGAGCAGACGCGTGCAACGTTGATGGAGCGCTCCAACAGCCTGGCGGAAAAACTGAGGCTGCGCGAATCCGAAATTGCTCAGGGCGAGCAGAAGATAAAATCGCTGACTGGGCGCATCGCCGAAATCGAGGCGGGAGCTAGAAAGTATCGCGATGCGATCGAACGGCGCATCGTGGAGCTTAATGAGACTCTGCAGCACGAGCGCGCCGCGGCCCGTGACGCGCTGGACGCGAAGATCATGGACTTGGAAAAGGGGCGGGCTTCATTGATCGAGCGTTCCAACAGCCTGGAGGAGGCTCTGATGACGCGCGAGGCCTCGCGCGCGGATGGCGAAGGCCGGATAAGATCGCTGACCGATCGCATCGCCGAGATCGAGGCCGAGTCTGAGCTGCATCGGAACGAGACCGAACGGCGCCTCGCGGAACTCAATGACAGCCTCGCGCGTGAGCGCGCCGTTGGCCGCGCCGCCTTGGATGAAAAAATGAGAGAGTTTGAACGTGAACGTGCATTATTGTTGGAACACTCCGACACTCAGGCGGGAATCCTGAAGGCACGCGAGGCCGAGGTCGCGCAGGCCGAGCAGAACATAAAGGCGCTAACCGATAGGGTCGCGGAGATCGAGACCGAAGCCGCAGCATATCGAGCTAAGGCGGAGGGGCGCATCGGGGAACTCAAGGATGGTCTTGAGCGCGAGCGTATGGATCGCGACTCCATTCGTGCCGTTCTTAACGCAAAAACCAAGGAGCTCGAACAGCAGCGCGCCGCGGCGGCGGCCCAGTCTGTTGAGTCGGCCGAAAGGATGAAGGCCCGGGAAATCGCGCTCGCCGAGAACGCACAAGAGGTAAAGTCGCTGACCGACCGGATTGCAGAGATTCAATTCGCCGCCCAAGCCTATCGGACCCAGGCCGAACGACATATCAGCGAACTCACTGAGAGGCTTGAGGCCGAACGCATTGAGCGGGCCGCGAACCGAGAGATGATGGCAAGGAGCTCCCCTGCGCCGCAACGCGAGTTAACCGCCGAGCGCGCGCAGCAGGCTGGGGCCGCCACCGATAGCCCGTCGCCGCCGGCCGTGCCGGAGTTCTGGCTGCGCCCGCATGACAGCCAAGGCGGCCCAATCGCGATTTTCGTCAGCCGGAAAGAGGGAAAGATTTTGGTTCACCACGGCCTGGTACCGCTATTGACCATTCCGGTTGTGGTCGAAGATCCCGATCAGCCGTTGGGAACGCACATCTTCACCGCAGTCGGATCGACCGAAGACGGGAGCGGTATAGGTTGGAAGCTCATGACCGACTCCGCGAACCCTTCAGCACCGGTCGATAACAAGAATCCCGTTCAGGCGCCGTCGAGGGCGACCGAGGCGCTCAACCGGATACGGTGGCCGAACGAAGCGGGCGACCGCCTCATCGATTTCTTGGTTCCGGGCGCATCACTGGTGATATCCGACGACGAGCTTGGTCCGCTCACACGGTCCTGGTGCGAACGGATAAGGCATGCCGCAAGGATGCACGCCTAGCCGGGCGGGGGAAGAACGGAGCGAGGCTCGCCTGCAGGCACCGGCAAGCCGGTGAGATCATGCGGGGATAGACGCGCGTTGTATCCCAACATGCAGTGCGGTAGGTCCGCCGAAAGAGCAACCGCCTGCAACGGCCCAGGGCGAAGACGATGACGACGCATACGGCCTCGTTCGACTACATTATCGTGGGCGCCGGCACTGCTGGCTGCGTGCTCGCAAATCGTCTGACCGCCTCCGGTCGTCATCGCGTCCTGTTGTTGGAAGCGGGCGGACACGACCGCAATGTCTGGATCCACATCCCGCTCGGTTACGGCAAGCTGTTCACCAATCGCAAGGTCAACTGGCTCTACACGTCGGAGCCGGAGGCAGAGCTCGACAATCGGCGGATCATTCAACCGCGAGGAAAAGTATTGGGAGGGTCGAGCTCGATCAATGGACTGCTCTACATTCGCGGCCAGCCCGCTGACTTTGATCATTGGCGGCAGCTCGGCAATACCGGCTGGAGCTTTGAAGATGTGCTGCCCTATTTTCGTCGCGCCGAGGACCAGCAACGCGGCGAGGACATGCTGCACGGAGTAGGCGGGCCGCTCGCTGTCTCCGATGTCTGCGAACCGCATCCCTTATGCGAGGCTTTCATCGCCGCCGCGGAGCAGGCGGGCTTCCCGCGCAACGACGACTTCAATGGACCCACCCAGGAAGGGGCCGGCTATTTCCAGCTGACCGCCCGTCGTGGCCGTCGGTGGTCGACGGCGGTCGGCTATCTGCGCCCAGCGCGCCGCCGGCCCAATCTCACCATCGCCTCCAATGCTCTCGTCAGCCGAATCCTCTTTTCCGGGCGGCGTGCGATCGGCATCGAATACCGGCAGGGCGACGCGACCCGCGTTGCCCATGCGAACGTGGAGGTCATCGTAGCGGGCGGCACATTCAACTCGCCACAGCTCCTCCAGCTATCCGGAGTGGGACCGGCGGCGCTGTTGCGGTCGCACGGGATCGATGTGGTGGCGGACATGCCGGGGGTCGGGGCCGATCTGCAGGATCATCTTCAGGTCCGTATGCAATATCGCTGCACGGATCGGATCACGATGAACGATGTGATCCACAGTTGGCGGCATCGAACCGGCGCCGGGCTGCGATATCTTCTGTTCAGAAAGGGGTTGCTCGCCATCGGCGCCGGCTATGCCGGTGGGTTTTTCCGCACGAGCCCGCTTGTTGCGACACCCGACGTGCAAGTCCATTTCATCATTTTCAGCGCCGACACGGCGGGTGCCGCGCTGCACTCGTTCCCGGGCTTCATCGCATCGGTGTGTCAATTGCGGCCGGAGAGCCGCGGCTTCGTGCATATCAGATCGGCCGATCCGACGCAGCCGCCAGCGATCCAACCGCGCTATCTGTCGAGTCGATCCGACCGCGACACCGTCGTCGCCGGAATGAAGCTTCTCCGGCGGATCATGCAGCAGCCGGCAATACGCCGCTATATCGCCGAAGAGCGTGCACCCGATGCCCGCTGCACGAGCGATGCGGACCTCCTGGCGTTCGCCCGCGAGGCGGGTACGACTGTTTTTCATCCGACGAGCACTTGCCGCATGGGCTGCGACCCCGCCGCCGTGGTCGACGAGCGCCTGCGCGTGCGCGGCATTGAACGGCTGCGCGTGGTCGACGGGTCCATCATGCCCACGGTGGTCTCGGGCAACACCAATGCGGCGATCGTGATGATTGCGGAAAAAGCCGCGGACATGACCCTGCAGGACGCGGCCGCCGAAGCTCCGATTCCGGTTCGGGTTGAACGGGCCGAACGGACGATAGCCACGGGCGATCCTAACTTGGCGGGCTGACAGGGGACTCGAAGCAGCCGGCCTCGGACCACTGGCAGGGATCGAGCTGCTGGGCCTCCGAATGGCTTTAGTGGAGGCGCTCGTTGCTCTCGGTAATGGGCATTCCGATTTGCCGAGCGAACTCTCGTACAAGCTTCCTTTGTGCAACCTCGTCGATGCCGGTGAAGCGAAGGGCCAACTCGTGTTTGATGGCCTCATAAGGCGGCTCGAAACCGCGCAATCGTAGCTCTGCCGTGAGGTCGTCCATGGTGACCTCGGCGGCCCGATCTTTGCGAGCAAGCCAGTTCCTGACCGCGGCGATCCAGCTTTTGCCCAGTTGTCCGGCGTCCAGAACGACAAACCGGCGTCCACGGGCCAGGTATTTTCGCCTTTGCTCTAAGTTCCTGCGCTGAAGAAAATCATGAATGTTCGTTTTGGTGCGACGTCCGCGCTGCTTGTCCGCCATATCGGCCGCCTTCGTCATTGTTGGTTACGTCGCACTGGAGGACTGGTGAACGCCATGTTGGGCACCCGGGAGGATGATCGGCGCCGGCTTGGATTATGTGGGGGGGCAACTGACAAGCCGTCGGCCCGGACCAAGCCGACCTAGGCATCAGGCACTTCGACAACGCCGCCATTTGCGATCCTGCCGAAGGATCTAACCTTCGCGCCCACCGTCGTCATGGCATCCCCCACATCTAGACTATGTGGACATCTTAGGCCGGTCCCGAACTAAAGGACGTGATGGCCATCACAAAAAACCGCTTTCCGGGGTCTAGGCCGAACAAGGCCTTGCCGAGAGAACGCAGCCGGACCTCCTGAACCGCATGTGCAATGAGTTCCGGACGGGTCGGTCCGTGCTCGGGGGCTGGCCGGTCTCTGACGGGCGCGTTGACTCCGCGAGAGGTTCTTCAAATACTCCCCTAAAAAGCTGCGGCGTCGCGACCGGCGCGGAGCATTCCATAGGGAGATCATCATGGCAGCAGTAACGTCGCGCAGATCGCTCCTTAAGAACTCGGCCGCGACCGTCGCGGCAGCCGGTCTCGGCAGCAAGGTTGTTCGCGCGCAGGACGCGCCGATTCGGATCGGCGTCATCTATGATCTTTCCGGGCCCTTCGCGGCGGCAGGCTCTGTCCCCTGTGCGATCGGTGCGCAGATCGCGATCGACATCGTCAACGAGCGTGGCGGCGTCGCCGGCAAATACAAGGTGCAGCCGATCAATGCCGATTCGCAAAGCAAGGCGGATGCTGCCATCAACGAGGTCGAGCGGCTGATCAATCAAGAGAAGGTCGAAATCGTGCTCGGCGTTTATGCCAGCGCGCACGCCGTGCCGCTCGCCGCCAAGGTCGAGGCGCAGAAGAAGATTCTTTGGATTACCACGGCGATAGCGACCTCGGTGTTCAAGGACCAGAATCGCCAATACGTGTTCCGCGCCCAGATTCACTCCGATCAGTATGGTCAGGCTTTCGCGGCATTTGTCGCGGACAACGCCAAAGCGCGGCTCGGGGTCGAGCCAAAGGCTGTTAAAGTCGCCATCTTGCACGAGGACGGACCCTACGGGGTGGGCGTAGCGCAGGCGACGGAGCAATTCGGCAAGGAACGCGGCTTGCAGCTCGTACTGCGGGAAGGCTATTCGTCGAGCGCGCCCGACCTCTCTTCGCTGGTGACGAAGCTCAAGCGCGCCGGGGCCGATGTCATATCCCATTGCGGGTACAACCCCGACATCACCTTATTCCTGCGCCAAGCCCGCGAAGCCGGGCTGCGCTTCAAGATGTTGGTCGGCAACGGCGCTGGCTACAGCCAACTCGACAAGCTGCGCGCCACCTTCGGCAAAGACGTCGACAATTTCTGCAATATCGATCCGGTCCCCGCGCAACTGCTCAATCCCGCATCGCTCGCGCCCGGTCTGGGCGATCTCACGAAGATGATGGTCGAGCGCTATAAGGCCAAGACCAACGCGACCGACGTGCCGCCGCATTGCTCGATGGGATTTAATCAAACCTGGATCCTGCTCAATAACGTGCTCCCCATCGCCAAGGAGAAGTATGGCGGCTTCGACGCGGAGGCGGTGCGCAAGGCCGCGCTCGACGTGGATATCCCGCCCGGCGGTACCATCCAGGGCTACGGCGTGAAGTTCTACCCGCCCGGAACGCAGCTCTCCGGCCAAAACGAGCGCTCGACGCCGGTGGTGATGCAGAATGCCGGCGAGCATATCTCCGTCGTTTGGCCCGACAATATCAAGACCCAGGAACCGGTTCTGCCGCTGCCCGCCTCATCGATTTACGCCATGCGCTGACGATGTTGGTCGTCACCGATCTTTCCCGACGCTTCGGGGGGTTTCTGGCGGTCAACCGCGTCTCCTTTGAAGTCCGGGAAGGCGAAATCGTCGGGCTCATTGGGCCGAATGGATCGGGCAAGAGCACGACGTTCAATCTCGTCGCCGGTGCGCTGCGTCCCACCGCCGGATGCATCCGGTTTTGCGGCCACGACATTACCGGCCTGCCATGCCATAAAATCCGCCATCGAGGAATTGCCCGTACGTTCCAGATCCCGCGCCCGTTCCGCAAGCTCTCGCTCGTCGACAACGTCATGCTCGCGGCCTACTACGGAGAAGCAGGTGGGATCGGCCGCGAGGAGGCGCGGCGGCGGGCCGAGGAAGCGCTCGGACTCGTCGGTCTCCCGAGTGGCACTGCCACGACCGCCGGGCTTGGCGCTGCGGCGCTCAAGAAGCTGGAACTGGCGCGCGCGCTCGCCACGCGGCCGAAGTTGCTCTTGGCCGACGAAAGCCTGGGCGGCCTCGATACTGCCGAGATGGAACGTGCCGCCGACCTGCTCGCGCAAATCCGCAGCCGCATGGGGATCACCATCGTTTGGGTCGAGCACATCATGGGAGTGCTCATGCGGGTCGTCGAGCGCGTCATCGTTCTCGATCATGGTGAGAAAATTTTCGATGGACTGCCCGCCGAGGCCGCTCGCGATGCGCGCGTAGCGGAGGTTTACCTCGGCAGGCGGGCTTAAGCAGACATGCTGTCGCTCGTCGACGTTTCCGCCGGCTACGGTTCGTTCCGCGCGTTGTTCGGGGTATCGCTCGAGATTGCGGCAGGCGAGACGGTCGGCGTCATTGGCCCCAACGGCGCCGGCAAGACCACCTTGATGCGAGTCATATCCGGGCTCGTCGCAGCGTTTGCCGGCGGCGTCAGCCTCGATGGGCGATCAATCGTCGGTGTTCCTGCGCACCGCATCGTCGCGCGCGGAATTGCTCACGTTCCCGAGAACCGGCGTTTGTTTCCCAAGCTCAGCGTGGAGGACAACCTGAGGATAGGCGCCTTCGTCCCGGCGGCGCGGCGCCATTTTGCCGAGCAACTTGCTTGGGTCTACCAGCTCTTTCCGCAGCTTCGAGAGCGACGAACTCAGCCCGCCGGCACGCTCTCCGGCGGCGAGCAGCAGATGTGCGCGATTGGCCGCGCGCTGATGTCGCGGCCGAGGCTCCTGTTGATGGATGAGCCATCCGCGGGTCTTGCTCCGCTGGTCGTACAGGAACTGTTCGAGCTGATCCGGCGCATTCGCGCCGAAGGGCTCACGGTTCTCATCGTCGAACAAAACATCCAGCACGTGCTCGAGGTGGTCGATCGCGCCTATCTGCTCGAGGTCGGCGCCATTCGCTTGGCGGGCACGTCGACAGAGCTGAAGAACAACGAATTCATTCGCAAGGCCTATATGGGGCTGTAGCG
>Ga0307277_10000134_pt1 | contig 23265 bp, 23 predicted proteins | sample ER_DNA_116_FD_194473 | JGI IMG/M metagenome (GOLD analysis project Ga0307277, IMG submission 194473) | Bulk soil microbial communities from the East River watershed near Crested Butte, Colorado, United States - ER_DNA_116 | ecosystem: Environmental > Terrestrial > Soil > Floodplain | place...
AGCGGCCAGTGAGTCGAGCAGCCGTTCTGCGAGCGGCCGGCCGGCGGTCTCCTCGAACGTGCTCGCGAGAGCGGTGACGGTTTCCTCGGAGACGAGGATGTTCCCCTGGGCCGCGTAGCCGTCTCCGGTCTCGCCGCCGGCCCATTCCAGGCAGGCCGAGCCCGTGTAGGTCGCGGCGTGGCCTTCCCCGTCGACGACGCCCAGCTGGCGATGGTCGCGGCCTTCGTCCGCGTCCGTCAGGCGCTGGACGACCTCGTCCGCAGAGAGGCCGACGCGCAGCAACCCCAGGGCGTCGGGCCCGTAGCGCATGTTCGCCCAGGCCTGGGTCGCGACCGCGCCGACTTCGGGCTCGGCGGCCGGCACTCCGGCGCCGACTGCGAGGAACTTCGACTGCACCGCGACACCCCACTCCTGCGCCTCCAGGTCGCAGGCGACGATCGAATAGGTGGAGGGTCTAGCCATATTTGAGCTTGCGAAAGTCGAGCTCGAGAAGCTCGCGCTTGTCCGGCGGGACGAGGACGCAGGCGACCTCGGGCCGTTCGAGAGCCGCCCGGACGGCTTCGGCAGAGCCCGCGCGGACGACGACCGGGACTCCCTGGGCATGCGCTTCCTGCAGGCGCTCGACGTCGGAGACGTCGCCGACGATCAAGGGATCTCCCGGTGGAAGGTCGTCCTCACCCTCGACCGCGATTTCCGGTACCTGCACCCCGGTGGCGCCGAACCAGCGCTGTCTCACGGTCAGAGCTCGATCGTCTCGCCCGGCTCGGGCGCGATGATCTCGACCTCCGGAGCGAGCTTGCGCAGCTCCTCCGGGGTTCCGGTCAAGAGCGGGAACGTCCCATAGTGGCAGGGGACGCAGCGCTTGACGCCGAGTAGCTCGAGTGCGACGGCGGCCTCCTTCGGCCCCATCGTGTAGTAGTCGCCGATCGGAAGGATCGCGACGTCGGGCTCGTGGAGCCTGCCGATCAGCTGCATGTCCATGAAGGCGCAGGTGTCTCCGGCGTGATAGATGCGCATGCCGTCCATCTCGACGATGGCTCCCGCCGGATCGCCCGCGTATGTGCCGTCCGGCAGGGAGCTCGAGTGGCGAGCGTCGGTCATGGTCACGCGGACACCGTCCACGTCGACCGTTCCGCCCTTGTTGATCCCCTGAGCGTCGAGACCCTTGTTGCCGCACCAGTCGCCGATCTCGGTCATGCAGACGACGACCGGCGAATGTTCCTTGCAGATCTCCAACACACTCCCGGAGTGATCCGAGTGCCCGTGGGTGATGACGAGGACGTCGATGCGGTCGATCGGCTTTTCCCCTGCGGGGAACTTCGGGTTGTCCAGCCACGGGTCGATGTAGACGCGCTTTCCGCTCGATCCATCCAGGCGAAAACCGGCGTGTCCCAACCAGGTGAGCGAGATATTGGCCATGCCGCGGAGCGTAACGAAGGACTGTCCGACCCTGCGGCAAACCTATGTCTCCATGTGGCAGACGCGCACGGGCGCCTCGGCGATGGCCGTCGAGCTGGCGGCGACCTTGCTCCTCGCGACCGCGATCTCCGATGCCCTGGGGTTCGCCGGAGCCTCGTTCTACCTCCTCGTGATCGGTGTCCCGCTCACCGCCGGCGCCGGCCTCGTGTGCTTCGCGAGGGTCGTCGACGCGGTCAACGACGGGCAGATGGACTCCCTCGGAAGGCTTCAGGCCATCCTCTCTGCCCTACTCGTGGCCTCGGTGGTCGTGGGAGCCGCGATGCGGGAGCCGTCGGTTGCCTCGGGCCAGGTTCCCCCAGCGGCGACTGCGGCTCTAGCGCTCGGGTTCGCCCTCCTCGTGGCGCAGGCGCTGATCGCCCTCGCGCCCGTCGGGCGCAAACGTCCTCAGGACGTAGGCGCGGACGGCCCGTTCCTTTCCCTTGACGGGTAGCTCGCCGAGGTCCTCGACCTCAGCGCGGTCCCGAATTACGGCGCAGGTCGCCTCCCCCACGACGACCTCTCCTGCCCGGGCCTGACCTTCGAGCCGCGCCGCGACGTTGACTGCGTCGCCGCGGACGGTCTCCTCGCGCGCGCCGGCGGTGATCCCCAGGTTGACGCGGCCCGTGTTGACGCCGGCTCGGAAGCGCGGCCAGTCCGAATGCTCCCTGGAGACGGCTCCGACCCGCCTCTGGAATTCGAGCGCCGCCTGCGCAGCACGGGGAACGTGGGCGTCTCCCGTGAAGTACGCCATGACCGCGTCTCCGATCGTGCGCACGTTGCGCGCCTCCACGCGCAGCGGAGGAATGCCCGCTTCGAAATAAGCGTTCAGCATCGCCGTCACCTGGGTCTCGTCGTGCGACTCGGCCCAGGCCGTGAACCCCTGCAGGTCGGCGAAGAGGACAGTCGCCTCCTCCTCGTGGCCCCAGGTGGCGCCCTCGTAGAGGTCGGCCCAGATCTCCGCCGGAGAACCCTCGCGCTGCCATTCCCGCCAGGCCGCCTGGGCGACGAGCCCAAAGGCGAGGAGCATGAGCAGATGCCACTCCCACCAGCTCAGATGCCAGCTCTGCGCGAGGGCGATCGCGAGCATCGCCTCCGCCAGAAGGACGAAACCGCCCACCGCCGCGAGGAGCAGCGGCCTCTGGCGACGCGTGTAGAGGCGTACGTAGCCCACCGCTGCCCCTGCGTAGAAGAGGGTTCCGACCGCGAAGAGTGACAGGAGCAGCGGGCCCGGGTCCTCGATCGGCTCGTCGAGCGGCGGCAAGGTTGCGAGCGACACACTCGCCCAGAGCCCCATGACGAGCCCGAGGGCCAGGTAGATCGAGCCGCGGCGGCCGACGAGGGAGGAGCTTCGCTCGCCGAGGTCCGCGGCCGACCAGGCGGCGATCGGCGACGCGATCAGGAGCCCGATCGCGGAGGCGGCCTGAAAGCCCGCGTTCTTACCCGAGAGGAGAACCCCCGGAGTGGCGAGCGCGTGCAGACCGAGGAAGCCGGAGGCCGCGAAGAACGCGATCGAGAGGCGTAGTACCCGGGCGTCCCCACGCCGGGCCGCCGCTTCCCCGGTCAGAAACGCGAGCGCAGCAGTGATCACGCCCGTGACGAGGACGATCCAGAAGTGCGCGGGATGGTTCTCCCAGTGGAGGTCGAGCTGCGGCCAGGCCAGGAGCAGGACTAGGCCGAGGACCGGAGCGACGAAGAAGAGGCTCAGAGAAAGGACTGAAGCTCGCGTGAGTAATCCTCCCCCGTGTAGTCGTGCACGTGGTTGGGGGGCAGCATCAGCTCGTCGATCTCCTCGGCCGTGCGGCGGTAGACGACCGGGTAGATCTCACCCTCTGCGTTCATCTCGATGGTCGCGGCAACCGATCCTGGCTCGCAGTGGTCGAGGAAGTGGGCCAGGGGGACGATGTCGGTCGAGCCGTCGGGGAAGATCACACGCGCGAGGTAGTTCTTCTGTGTCCAGAGCTCGGGTGCGGACGCGAGCTCCGAGAGGAGGAAGGGGACTCGGTTTTCTGACGCAACCTGCTCGAGCTTCGGGGCACGGCCGAATTTGTGGGCGAGGTGCCTGGCGAGGATACGGGCGTTGTAGCGGAATCCGCTCACCGTCCCAGAGGCGCTTCCGACGCCGTGCTTTCGGATGCCGGCGGCGCCTTGCATCGCATTTCCGGCGAAGAACGCGCCAGGAACCGTTGTGCTTTCCCAGAAGGGAGTGAGCGAGGGGATGCGACCGTCTCCGACCGTCGCCAGGCCCAGCTCCGGAAGATCCCGGAGCGGGGTGCGAAACCCGGTGGCCGCGATCGCGTCATCGGCGTCGAGGACGATCGGCCCAGGACGCGTGGTGCCCTCCGCATACAGACGAAAGCCCTCGGGCGTTCGCTCGATCCGCTCCACCGCGGCGTCGAGGGCGAGGGTTCCACCGCCCCAGGACGCATCCTCGAGCGGTTCGAAGTAGCGCACCCGCACGGTGGCGAGTGCGACCACACGGCTCTGGACGGGCCGCGGAGAGATGAGGACCACTTGCCGTGCCCAGGGCTCGAGCCCGTCCGCGAGCTCGAAGCCGGAGTTGCGCTTGCCGATGATCAGGACCCGCTTGCCCTGGTAGGAGGGCAGCTCCCGCGTTTCCGCGTAGTGCGGGACGTGCTCGACGCCTGGGATGTTGGACTTCCACGGGTCGGTCACACCCAGCGCGAACACCACGGCCTTGGCGCGGTACTCGCCGTCCGACGTCTGGAGCGTGAAGCCGTCCTCCTCCCGGCGCGTCGACTCCCACGTACAGCCGTACCGGACCGAAACGCCCGCCTGCTTGCAGAAGGACGCGAGACCTCGCTCCATCTCGGCTCGGGACGGGACCATGAAGGTCCGGTCCATCTCGGGCGCGACCAAAGCCTGGCAATGCGCGTCGTCGGCGACGAGGCTGTTGTGGTCGTACCACTCGTACTCGCGCGTGCAGCGTTCCGCCGGGGCGTCCGGCTTCGTCCAGGAGAGCAGGCGCTGGCAGATCGGCCACTTGCTGAACATCCCCCCTGGGGATTCGTCCTGGGAGATGACCGCGTGCTCGACGCCGAGCTTCGAGAGGCAATAGCTGGCCTGCAGCCCGCCCGGCCCGCTGCCGACGACCACGACCGGATAGTCCCCGGGTGGGAAGGGCCGGTCTTCGCCTACGATCGCCAAGCGAGCACTTCCTGCAGCCGGCGCGCCTCCGTCTTCAGCATCCGGAGCATGACGCGCGGGTAGTTCAGGAGGAAGGCTTCGAGTTTCGGGCCGGGGATCTCCAGGACCCGGACGGACGTTTCGGCGGTCACGTCGGCGGTCAGCGGCTCTCCGAGGAGTGTGGAGACCTCACCGAAGAAATCCCCCGATCGCAGCCGGTTCAGCTCCTCGTCGTTCACCTTGACGCTCGCTTCGCCGTCGAGGATGACGTAGAAGCTCATGCCGCTCAGGCCGCGGCGCAGGATGCGTTCGCCGGCCCCGAAGCTGCGCTCGTTGTCGGGATCGGCGATCGCCTCGAGCTGTGCGCGATCGAGGTCGGCGAAGAGGTTGAAACGCCGAAGGCTTTCGACCAGATCTTCTCCGTTCGCCATGATCGCCGACTCTACAAGTCGAGCTCACGCGTGGCGAAGAAGATCGCCTCGGAGAACGAGGGGAACGGCTGGATCGTGTCGAGGAGCACGCCAACCGGGACTTCGGCGCGAATGGCGAGCGTGAGCTGTCCCATCCACTCCCCGGCCTCCGGGCCGACGAGCACGGCGCCCACGAGAACTCCCCGCTTGGGATCGGCGAAAAGCTTGACGAAGCCGGGGCGCTTCGGCTTCTGGAAGGTCGCCGTGCGCGACACCTTTGTCAGGTCCCACTTCCCCACGACGGCGCCTTCCCCGCTCGTGTCCCCGACGGCGGCCACCTGGGGGTCGGTGAAGACCGCGGAGGGAAGCGCCCGGTAGTCCGCGCGGCGATCTCGCCCGGCGACGTTCGCCGCGGCGACCCGGGCCTGGTACTTGCCGACGTGCGTGAAGAGGGCGACACCCGTCACGTCGCCCGCGGCCCAGACGTGCTCGCCGGCGCAGAGGCGGTCGTCGACCTCGATCCCGGTCTTGCCGACCGAGACGTCGAGCTGCTCGAGCCCTAGGCCCTCGACGTTCGGCAATCGCCCCGTCGCGACGAGCAGAGTGCTCGCTTCGAGCTCGTCGTCGGCGAGCTCGAGCCGCAGGCTGCCGTTCACGCGTTCGACGCTCTTCGCCCTCGCGTTGAGACGGATGTCGATCCCCTCTTCCTCGAAGAGACCTGCGAGGAGGTCGCCGGCCTCGCGATCGATCCGCGGGAGGATGAAGTCACCGCTCTGGACGAGCGTGACCTTGCTGCTCGCCCGCGCGTAAAACTGGGCGAGCTCGCAACCCACGGCTCCGGCTCCGATGATCAGGAGGCTCTCCGGTACGGCCTCCGCGCTCGTTCCTTCGCGGCTCGTCCAGGCTGCGACCTCGTCCAGGCCTTCCACGTGCGGCATCGCTGGAACCGAGCCCGTGGAGATCATCAGCTCGTCGTACTCGACCTTCCGCCCGTCGACCTCCACCTCGCCGGGACTCACGATGCGAGCCCTCCCTCTGACGACCTCGGCGTCGAGCTTCTGCACCCATTCCACCTGGCTCGTGTCGTCCTTCTCCGACACCTCGTCACGCCATTTGAAGATCTGCACGGGATCGACCTTCGCGGTGACGCCGGGGGCCAGCCTCGCCCGGAAGGCGATCTCCAGGGGACGGAGCAACGTCTTCGAGGGGATGCAGGCCCAGTAGGAGCATTCCCCGCCCACGAGCTCGTCCTCGACGAGCGTGATGCGCACGTTCTTGTCCAGCCTGCGGAGCGTGCCCACGAAGGCCTCGCCGGTCGCACCGCCGCCGAGCACAACGACGTGTTGCGCCATCAGGAGGGGAACTCGAGGAAGGAGACGGCGTCGCGCGCGATGTCGAGCAGCGGGCCGGCGGCGATGAAGCTTCCGATGGTGACCACCACGGCTCCGAGGATCGTGGCGGAGAGGGCCCAGTCACGCGGTGGCGAGCCGCCGGCCGGGGCCATCCGCACCTCGATCGTCCGCCGGAAATACATGGCCCCGACGACGCCTGCGTAGTAGTAGATCGAGACGACCGTGGCGACCACGCCGACGATGGCCAGCCACGTCCAGCCGCGATCCACGGCTGCGGAGAACGCGTAGAACTTGCCCAGGAAGAGGCCCGCCGGCGGCAGGCCGATGAAGCCGAACATGAACAGGCTCATCGCGAGCCCGAGGCCCGGCCGCTCCCAGCCAAGTCCTGCCAACCCGTCGAAGGTGAGGGGGCGTGCAAGCTCCCGCTCCCGCGCGGCAACGATCCCGAACGCGCCGATGCTCATCGCCGCGTAGGGGATCAGGTAGTAGAGGAGCGCCCGGCCGCCCAGCGAGGTCCCGACGGCGATCGGGATGAGCAGGAAACCGGCGTGCGAGATGCTCGAGTACGCGAGCAGCCGCTTGATGTCGGTCTGGACGAGCGCCGCGAGGTTGCCCCAGGCCAGGGAGATGCACGCGATGACCGCGAGCGCGATCGTCCAGAGACGTGCCTCGCTCGGGAAGGCCGTCACGAGCAGCCTCATCGTGCCCACGAGCGCGGCCACCTTGGTCGCCGCAGACATGAACGCCGTCACGGGTGTGGGCGCCCCCTGGTAGACGTCCGGCGTCCACATGTGGAAGGGGGCGGCGGAGGCCTTGAAGGACAGACCCACCAGGATGAGGGCGAGCCCGAGGACGAAGAGGAAGCGGTCGGCATCCGCGGCCCCCGCTGCGATGTCGGCGTAGCCGATCACACCAGTGGCTCCGTAGACGAAGGCGCTGCCGAAGAGCAGGATCGCCGAGCCGAAGCTGCCGACGATCAAGTACTTGAGGCCGGCCTCGAGCGAGGGGAGCCGCTCGACCGTGATTGCGCAGAGGATGTAGAGGGAGATCGAGAACCACTCGAGCCCGAGGAAGAGGGTCATCAGGTTCGAGGCCGCGACGAAGAAGCTCATCCCGGCGCCGGCGGAGAGTAGGAGGGCGTAGTACTCGCCTACCCGAGTCCGCTCGTTGCGAGCCCAGCCGAAGCTGACTCCCACGGCGAACAAGCCTGAGCCCGCAATGAAGATCTGCGCGAGCTCTGCGAGGCGGTCGCGCTGGATGGCGTCGGCGACGACTCCGACCCCCGTCTCGTCGCCGGCGAAGAGAATCGCTGCCGCTACGCCGGCGCCGATGAAGCAGAGCTTCGCCACAACAGCGCAGAAGGGACGGCGCCAGCCCCACGGGAGAAACAGCGCCACGACCAGGCAGACGGCCGCTCCGCCGAGCAGGACCAACTCGGGCGCTAGCGCCGCCCAGTCGATGGTCGGTTGCTGGAAGCCGCTCATCTGGCTCCGAAGAGCTGGAGGGCGTGGTCGGTGATCGCGGCCGGCCAGAAGGAGAGGAACAGGAGCACGACGACGAGTGGGGCGATCACGCTTACCTCGGCCGGGCGGAGGTCGAGCGCCTCGGCCGGCACTGCGCTCCCGACGTCCTGGTGCAGCACCGCCGAGATCAAGCGCAGGATGTACATCGCGGCGAGCACGATCGCCACCGCCCCCACGACCGCCCAGCCCCATCCCTGCGTGAAGATCCCGTTCAGGATCAGGAACTCGCCCGCGAACGCGGCCGAGCCGGGGACGGCGAGTGCGATCACGCCCGTCGTGATGAGAACGGTTGCCAGAATCGGCCGGCCGCGGGCCATTCCCCCGAGCAGGCTGAGCTCGCCGGTGGCAGTTCGCCGCTCGACCGCGCCGGCGAGGAGGAAGAGGGCTGCGGAGATGAGCCCGTGGTTGACCATCTGGAGCAGCGCGCCGTCGTTCCCGGAGGCATTGGTCGCGAAGAGCCCGATGATGATCAGGTTCATCTGCGCGAGGCTCGAGTACGCGATCACCCCACGGACGTCCGGCGCGCGGAAGGCGAGCAGCGAGCCGTAGACGAGACCGATGGACGCGAGCACGAGGATCGGCACGCGCCAGTGGGTGAGCGAGCCGGGGTAGAGCGGGAGCGCGATCGCGAGGAAGCCGTAGGCGGCCGCCTTCGACACGACGCCCGACAGTACGGCGGCGACCTCCGGCGGCGACTCGCGGTAGGCGTCGGGAAGCCAGCCGTGGAAGGGCCAGAGCGGCGCCTTGACGGCGAATGCGGCGGCGAAGCCGAGGAAGATCCAGACGCTCTGGTTCTTGCCGACCTCGGAGAAGGCGAAGCTCCCTGCGGAGAGGCCGGCCGCGATGATCGCGACGAGCATGAGCAGGGAGCCCGCCATCGTGTAGACCACGAACTTCACGGTCGCACCCAGCCTTCCGGGCCCGCCCCAGACGCCGATCAGCACGTAGAGCGGGATCAGCATCGCCTCCCAGAAGACGTAGAAGAGGAGGAGATCCTGGGCGGTGAAGACGCCTACGACCGCGCCCTCGAGAAAAAGCAGCAGGCCGAGGTAGGCCGCCGGCCGCTCGCGGCCGACCCAGAAGCCATAGCCGATCGCTGCAGCGCTCACGAGAACTGTGAGCCCGACGAGCCAGAGGCTGAAGTCGAGTAGGCCGACGGTGTAGGAGACGCCGAGGTCGCTGAACCAGGTCACGCTCGTCTCGAACTGCAGCGTCCCGTCGCTGAAGTCGAAGTTGGCCAGGGTCCCGACCCAGAGCGCCAGCTCCACGAGTGCGATCAGGAGGGCGAGCCCGCCCGGCCCCCGCGAGTTCTTCCAGGGTGTCAACCAGACCCAGAGCGCGCCGCCGATCGGAACGAGGATGAGCGCGGTCGTCATCTCAGCTCACGGCCAGGAAGACAAGGACGAGGACTGCGGCGCCGGCTCCCACCGCGAATGCATACGAGCGGACGCGGCCGGTCTGGACGTCGGAGAGCCGGTCGGAGACTGCCCGGACGCCTCTCGCCAGCTCGCCGAGCGAGCGGAGGAAGATCGGCTCTTCGACGTAGCGCGTGGCCAGCACCCCCGCCTGCGAAGCCGGCTCGTAGAAAGCGCGGTCGTAGGCGGTGTCGAAGTAGAACTTCTCCTCGAGCGTGCGGGCCGCCCACGGATAGCGGCGGCGGAGTCGCTCGGGCACCGTGCTGGGTTGACCCCACAGCTTCCAGGCGAGCGCGATGCCGGCGAGCGCGATCAGCGTGGTTGCGACCACGGAGAAGGTGAGCGTGAGTCCGGTCGCTTCCTGTGCGGACTGCGCCACAGGATCGATCCAGTCGTTGACCAGCTGCCATCCCCAGGGCACCTGAAGGAACCCGCCGATGACGGAGAGCACCGTGAGGACGCCGACGGGCCAGGCCATGGCCAGGCCGCACTCGAAGCCGGGCACATGGATGTGCTCGCGCGCGAAGGCGCTCATCTCGCCCCAGAAGACGATGAAGAGGAGGCGGAAGGTGTAAAGCGCCGTCAGGAAGGCGCCTACTGCACCAGCTCCCCAGAGGATCCAGCCGAGAGTGCCGGCGTTGGCCGCGCTCCCCAGGATCGAGTCCTTGGAGAAGAAGCCGGCGAAGGGTGGAATCGCAGCGAGCGCCAGCGATCCGACGATGAACGCACGGTACGTGTACGGCAGCCGCCTCCCGAGCCCGCCCATCTTGCGGATGTCCTGCTCGTCCGAGAGCGCGTGGATGACGATCCCGGCGGCCATGAAGAGGAGCGCCTTGAAGAAGGCATGCGTCATCAGGTGGAAGAGGCCCGAGCCGTACGCGCCCAGGCCGACGGCCACGAACATGTAGCCGATCTGACTCATCGTCGAGTAGGCGATCACCCGCTTGATGTCCGTCTGCACGAGCGCGATCAGGCCGGCGAGGATGATCGTGACCGCCCCGAGGATCCCGGCCAGGTCCTGGATCGACGGCGCGAGCTCGAAGAGCGGGTGCGTGCGCACGATCAGGTAGACGCCGGCTGTGACCATCGTCGCCGCATGGATGAGCGCCGAGACGGGGGTCGGGCCCTCCATGGCGTCGGGGAGCCACGTGTGCAGGGGCACCTGCGCCGACTTCGCGACTGCACCGCCCAGGAATCCGAGGGCGATCAGCGCGGCGACCGTCGAGCTCTTCTCGACCACTCCGTCCTGGAAGACGGCCCGGAAGTCGAGCGAGCCGGTTCGCTGGATGAGGAGGAAGAGGGCGAGCGCGAAGGTCGCATCGCCGACCGCGTTCATGATGAACGCCTTCTTGCCCGCGGCGACCGCGGTGGCGCGGAAGTGCCAGTAGTTGATGAGCAGGTACGAGGAGAGGCCGACCATGCCCCAGCCTGCGAGCAGGAGCAGCAGGTTCCCCGCCTGGACGAGCAGCAGCATTGAGAAGACGAAGAGCGCCTTGTAGGCGTGGTAGCGACGCTCCTCGGCGTCGCCGTGCATGTAGCCGACCGCGTAGGAGAGGATCAGGAAGCCCACTCCCGAGACGACGAGCATCATGAAGACGGAGAGCGGGTCGACGAGGATCTGGGCGCCGAACTTCAGGTTGCCGGCCGAGAGCCACGTCCAGAGGGTCGACGAGTGGGCGCGGTCCTCCGGGCTCTCGCCCAGGAGGCTCGCGAAGACGATCACCGAGCAGACGAATGAGACGAGCGTCGAGCCCGACGCCAAGAGCCCGGCGTGGAAACGGCTGATCCTCTGCCCGAGCAGGGCGATGAGCGCGACCCCGGCCGCCGGCGCGAAGAGCGCGATCCAGGCGGCGGCGATCATCCGCGATGATCCTCCCGGTCACGTTGCCGAGCCTCTGACGCGCGAAAAGCAATACGCGTCTGCGTCGAGCTAGACGCAGGAGCCCGCGTCATTCTGAACGCGGACGCGTTGTGGGCGACCGAGGACGAGGCCTGGCGAGGCTTTGCAGCCGTCCAGAAGCCGGAGGGCGTGGCCGGGTGGGTCATCCTCTCAGCGAGGTGAGCTTGTCGACGTCGAGCTCCACCCGCTGGCGGGAGACGGCCACGATCAGTCCGAGCCCGACCACCGCTTCCGCGGCGGCGACCACCATCACCGTGAGGGCGAAGATCTGGCCGTCGCCGTTGCCCGAATGGCGCGAGAAGGCCAGAAGCGCGAGGTTCCCTGCGTTGAGCATGATCTCGAGCGCCAGCAGGATGATCAGCGGGCTGCGTCGGATGAGGACACCGAACGCGCCGGTGGCGAAGAGCAGCACCGAGACCACGAGGTAGGCGGCGACGCTGGGGCCGGGCATCACTTAGCCGCGGCTCTCCTTGGGAACCGCCATGCCGAGAATGACCCCGCCCACCGCGGCGACCAGGAGAACGATGGACGTCACCTCGAACGCGAGCAGGTGGGGCCCGAGAAAGAGCTTTCCGATCTCGCTGGGCGACCCGAAAGTCGACGGGACCTCGGCCGAGTGCGCGAGCGCGTCGCCCGCCTTGAGGGCGATGACGACGACGACCTCGACCGCGATCGCTCCGGCGGCGATCAAGGCCGCGAGCGCCTGCAGCGTGGGCCCGCCGGCCCAGGGCGCGTCCGCCCTCCCGCCCAGGTAGGCGATGACGAACAGGAACATGACGACGATCGCGCCCGCGTAGACGAGCACCTGCGCGGCAGCGACGAACTCCGCGGCGAGGATTAGGTAGAGAACCGCCAGCGAGGCGAGGTTGACGATCAACGCGAGGGCGCTGAAGAAGGGGTTCGAGAAGAGGACGACCGCGATGCCTGAGGAGAGAAGCGCGGAGGCGGCGAGCACCCACACGAGCCAGACGAGGAAGTCCTCCATCTAGCGGTCGCCCTCTGAGCAGATCACGTTCCGCGGTAGCGAGAAGCGAGCGTCGCCAGGACGCAAGGAGCGTTCGTAGCCGGAGGCTACGGGCGCGACTGAGGACGCCGCGAGGCGATGCTTCGCAGCCAGCCGCGGGATCTGAGATGTGAGGAGGGGGGCCGCCATCAGCTTTCGGCCTTCCAGACCGAGACGGGCGTGTCGTAGAGGTCGCGGTCGGCGACCGGAGTCCGCTTCACCGGCTCGGCCAGGAGCATGTCCTTCGTGTAGATGAGGTCGTCGCGCGAGTACTCGGAGATCTCGTACTCCGCCTCGAGAGTGATCGCGTCGAACGGGCATGCGAGCTCGCAGTAGCCGCAGAAGATGCAGCGCGAGAGGTTGATCTCGTAGATGCGCGCGTAGCGCTCCCCCGGGGAGACCCGGTTGTCCGCAGTGTTCTCGGCCGCGACGACCCTGATGCAGTCCGCCGGGCAGGCTGCCGCGCAGAGCGAGCAGCCCACGCACTTCTCGAGGCCGTTCTCGTGGCGCCAGAGCCGGTGGCGCCCGCGGAAGCGGGGATAGACCGGGCGCTTGAACTCTGGGTACTGCTGCGTGATCGGCTTCTTGAAGATCTGCCGGAACGTGACGGCGAAGCCCTTGAGGGACCCGTACGGCTGGGGGCTCATAACGCCACCACGAGGACGGCGGTCACGACGGCGTTGATCGTCGCGACAGGCAGCAGGACCTTCCAGCCGAAGCGCATCAACTGGTCGTAGCGCAGGCGCGGGAGCGTGGCCCGGAGCCACATGAAGACGAAGAGGAAGGCGCCCAGCTTGAGGATGAACCAGACGGGGCCGGGAAGCACCGGGCCGCCCCAGCCGCCGAAGAAGAGCGTCACCGCGAGGCCCGAGAGCGTGATCATGTTGATGTACTCGGCCATCGAGAAGAGCCCGAAGCGCATGCCGCTGTACTCGGTGTGGTAGCCGGCCACCAGCTCCGTCTCGGCCTCGGGCAGGTCGAAGGGCGGGCGGTTCGTCTCCGCGACTCCCGAGATGAAGAAGACGAGGAGGCCCACGAACTGTGGGCCGGCGAACCAGACCGTCTCCTGCTGCTTGACCGCGATGTCCACGAGCGAGAGCGAGCCGGCCATGATGACGACGCCCAGCACGGAGAGCGCGAGGGAGACCTCGTAGGAGACCAGCTGGGCAGCCGTGCGCATCGAGCCCAACAGTGAGTACTTCGACTCGCTCGCCCAGCCTCCGACGAGGAAGGCGTAGATCCCGACGGCGCTGAGCGAGAAGAGGAGGACGAGCCCGATCGAGACGTTCGCTATCCAGCCCGTGATGACGTAGTCGCCCACGTGCCAGACCCCTCCGAAGGGGATGACACTGAAGGCTGCCAGGGCCGTGAACGCAGCCACGGCAGGCATGGCGATGTAGAGGATGTCGACCGCGCTCGCCGGGAAGAAGCTCTCCTTGCGGAGCAGCTTGACCAGGTCGGCGATCGGCTGCAGGAGCCCGAACGGGCCGGCGCGGTTGGGCCCGTAGCGAGCCTGCATCCGGCCGAGGAGCTTGCGCTCGACCCAGGTGAGGTACGCGAAGGCGCCGAGGACGAGGTTGATGACGAGGAACGCCTTGATGAGGTCGATCCACCACGGCTGATTCAGCTGTTCAGGCACGCCTCACCTCGACCCTCCCGGCGAGCCCTTCGGCGTGCTCCTCCTCGATGCGCACGACCCCGGCGAGAAGCCGTCGGTTGAGGCGCGCCGTCAGCGTCCTCGTGGTGCCGTTCGAGCTGACCGTGACCGGCTCCCCGGCCGAGATCCCGCGCTCGCGGGCGTCGGCGGCAGAGATCTCGACCTCGGCGAGTGGGCGCTGGAACTGCAGCTCGGGCACACGGTCGACGGCGGGCCCGCTGAAGAGGCCGCGGTAGTGCAGGAGCTGCAGGCCCCGTCCGTTCTGCCTGCCGCGGCTGGCCGGGGGCACCTTGATCGAGCCGTCGTTCTCCTCACGAGGCGGGAGTGGGGCGCGCTCCTGGGGCAACTCGCTGGGCCAGCGGTCGACCCCGATCCCGAAGCGGCCGGCCAGGTCGGCGAAGAAGGCAAGCTCATCCTCGACCGCCGGACCGACTGCCCGTCGCAGACGTTGTGGCCGGCCTTCGAGGTTGACGAACGTGCCGTCGCGCTCGAGATAGCTCGTTCCGGGCAGGACGAGGTGGGACCAGAGCGTCAGGTCGTTCTCGAACATCGTCGTCGTGAGGACGAAGCGCGCCCGCTCGGCGAGCTCGCGCACACGCGGGTCCGAAGCGGCCTCGTCTCCCGAGACGATGAGGGCGCCTATCTCCTCCGCAGCCGCGGGAGCGTCGGCGGGGCCCCATGCCTCCGCTACGGCGGTTCCGTTGGGAGTTCTCGGCAGGTAGTAGACGGACGCCTTCTCCCCCAGCTTGTCGGCCAGCGCGGCGATGTGCGCGCCTCCCGAGGGATCGTCCTGCGACCAGACGAGAGCGACGGTTTCGGCCCGCTTGAGGCTACGGGCCGCCGTGCGGAGCTCCTTCGGGGGCCCCCCGGCCGCGAGGGCCGCGCACACCGAAGCGGCGCTCCCCGGAGCCACGGGGACGGTTCCGGAAGGATGAACGGTGACGATCTCGGCACCTTCCCGGCGAGCCAGGCGTAGCCAGAGATCGACGATCGGAGCCCGCTCGACCACCGGATCGTCTCCGACGACCAGGCAGACGTCTGCATCGCGGATCGCCGAGAGCGGGGCCCGAAAGCGCGCAAGCGCCGGGTTGAACGGCTCGGGGAGGAGCGCGGCTCTCGATCCGAGGCCGTCCTGGACGAGCCGCGCGAGCGCGGTCGCCTGCTCGACGGATTCACCGCCCGAGAACGCGACGACGACCGAGCCTTCAGTCTCGCGCAGGCCGCGCTCCGCCTCGTCGAGAGCGTCCTCGAACGACACCGGCTCGAAGCCGCGGCGTCGCACGCGCCGGCGCGGCTCACGGATCCGATCCTCGGCTCCGAGGTGCCCGGAGGCGAAGCGGCCCTTGTCGCAGAGCCAGCCGTCGTCCACCTCGGGGTGGTTGCGAGAGAGGATTCGCGCCACCTTTCCCTCACGCGTCGTCGCCCAGATGTTGCATCCGACGGGGCAGAGGCCACAGACGGTGGGGACGTTCTGGATCTCCCAGGGTCGGGCGCGGAAGCGGTAGGTCGTGGAGGTCAGCGCGCCGACGGGGCAGAGCTCGATCACGTTGCCGGAGAAGTGGGCGCGGTAGGGCTCGTCCTCGAAGGTGGCGATGAGGGACTGCGCACCTCGGTTGACGGCCACGAGTTGACCGTCCTCGGCGACGAGCTCCGAGAAGCGTGTGCAGCGGTAGCAGAGGATGCAGCGCTCGCGGTCGAGCCCGATCAGCGGGGAGATCGGGATCGGCTTGTCGAACGTGCGCTTGGGGAAGTGCATACGCGTGTTGCCGGGGCCCCAGCGGAAGGTCAGATCCTGCAGCGGGCACTCCCCGCCCTTGTCGCAGTCGGGGCAGTCGAGCGGGTGGTTGAGGAGGATGAACTCGAGGACGGCGTTCTGGCCCTCGGCGGCCTGGTCGCTCGTCTGGGCGGTGCGGAGCACCATCCCGTCCTGGGCGGTCATGGTGCACGCGGCCTGGAGCTTGGGCATGCCTTCGACCTCGCAGAGACACATGCGGCAGGCGCCCACGGCCGCGCCCAGCCGCGGCTCGTAGCAGAAGACGGGGATCTCGATGCCTGCCGCCAGCGCAGCTTCGACCATCCCGGTCCCCTTGGGCACCTGGACGTCCCGGCCGTCGATCGTGACGTTGACGAGCTCGGGCGCGCTCACGCCGGCACCTGCGCCATCGCGGTGTGTATGTGCTGGTCGCTCGGGGCCGGCACGCCCTCCGTGGAGGACTCGCCGCCGTAAGGGCAGCGTCCCTCGTCGACGTGCCGCTGGAACTCGCCCCGGAACTTCTCCACGTAGCTGCCGACGCACCAAACCGCGAAATCGCCGAGCGCGCAGAGCGACTTTCCCTCGATCCTGCTGCAGACCTCGACGACGAGGTCGAGGTCCGCCTGCGTTCCGTCCCCCGCTTCGATCTTCTCGAGCAGCCGAACGAGCCAGCGCGTGCCCTCACGACAGGGCGTGCACTTGCCGCACGACTCATGCATGTAGAACTTCTCGGCCCGCAGGGCGAGCTGCACCATGCAGGCTCGGTCGTCGACGACGATCACGGCCGCCGAGCCGAGGTACGACCCTGCAGCCTGTACGGAGTCGAAATCGAGCTGCACGTCAAGCTGGTCGGGGGTGAACACGGGTACCGACGAGCCACCGGGGATGATCGCCTTCAAGGCTCGGCCGTCCGCAACCCCTTGCCCGTGTTCGAAGATGAGCTCGCGAAGAGTCACGCCTAGCGGGAGCTCGTAGTTTCCCGGGCTGGTGACGTTGCCCGACAGCGAGTAGACGACGGTGCCCGGGGCCGAGGCCACGCCCAGCTCGGCATAGCGTTCCGCCCCGAGCTCCATGATCGCCGGGACGCTCGCGAGCGTCTGCGTGTTGTTGATCAGCGTGGGTTGCATGTACAGGCCGGCGACCGGCGGGAAAGGCGGCCGCGGGCGCGGTTGGCCCCGGCTCCCCTCGAGTGATTCGAGCAGGGCTGATTCCTCTCCGCAGATATAGGCTCCGGCACCGCGGTGGAGGACGACCTTGACCTGGCCAAAGAGGCCGGCGCGCCGTGCCTCCTCGATGGCGGCTTCGAGCACCAGCGCCTCTGCCAGGTACTCGCCCCGGATGTAGATGAAGACCGCCTCGGCTTGAATGGCGTGGGCGGCGATCAGGCAGCCCTCCAAGAACCTGTGCGGGACTCGTCTTATGATCTCGCGGTCCTTGAACGCGCCCGGCTCTGACTCGTCGGCGTTCGCGACCACGTATGCCGGGCCTTGGCGCTTGTCTGCCGGCGGCACGAGGCTGAGCTTTCGTCCCATCGGGAAACCCGCTCCGCCCCGGCCGCGCAACGACGCCTTCGAGATCCGTTCGATCACCGTGGCGGGTGTCATCCTGCGCGCGCGCGCGAGCTGGCGGTAGCCGCCGACGGTTCGGTACTCGTCGAGCCGCGTCAGGTCCCGCTCGTCCGCGCCGGTGAGGACGGTCAGCTCAGCGGCCACGAAGCTCCTCCACGAGACCGGGCACGTCCGCAGGCCTCGTCGGCTCCCGGTACGCGTGGTCGACGACGACGACAGGTGCATAGCCACAGCCGCCCGCGCATTCGATCAGCCGAAAAGTGACCTCGCCGTCGTCGGATGTTTCGCCGGGCGCGATCCCGAGCTCGATCTCGAGCGCCTCGACGACTTGCCTGGCACCGGCCAACGCGCAGGAGAGGTTGGTACAGACCTCGACCAGGTGTCGCCCCACCGGCTCGAGATTGAACATGTCGTAGAAGGTCGCCACCGCCTCGACGTCGGCGGGTGTCAAGTCGAGCGCGTCGGCCACCTCCCGCAACGCGTCGGGCGAGAGCCAGCCGTAGTGCTCCTGGGCGAGACGAAGTGCGGGCATGACTGCCGACCGCCGCTGCGGATAGCGCGCGGCCGCCTTCTGGATCTCGTCGTAGAGCTCGGCCATCAGCGATCCACCTCGCCCATGACCGTGTCGAGCGACCCGACGATGGCGATCAGATCCGCGACGAGGGCGTCGCTCATACAGGTGGCCGTTGCCTCGAGGGCGACGAACGAGGGGGCGCGGAACTTGACGCGCCAAGGCTTCGGTCCGCCGTCCGAGACGACGTAGCAGCCGAGCTCTCCGCGGGCAGACTCGACGGCCACGTAGACCTCCCCGGCCGGGACGCGGTAGCCCTCGGTCACGAGCTTGAAGTGGTGGATGAGGCTTTCCATGGAGGTGTGTAGCTCGTGCCTCGGCGGGAGGACGATCTTGCGGTCGTCGACGATCCAGGGCCCCTCGGGCATCCCGTCGAGGCACTGCTGGACGATGCGCGTCGACTCACGCATCTCGTCCATGTGCACGCGGTAGCGGTCGTAGACGTCGCCCTTCTCGTAGACCGGCACGTTGAAGTCCACGTGGTCGTAGGCGAGGTACGGCTCCGCCTTGCGCAGGTCCCAGTCGACGCCCGAGGCGCGCAGCACGGGGCCGGATTGGCCCAGGGCGATCGCGTCCTCGGCCGACAAGAGGCCGAGCCCTTGCGTCCGCTCGAGCCAGATCTGCTGGCGGTCGAGGATCGCCTCGTACTCGTCGATCCGCCGCGGGAAGTAGTCGACGAACTTGCGGCACTCGGTGAAGAACCCGGGCGGGATGTCTTCGGCCAGGCCGCCGGCCTGGAAGTAGCGCGTGTGCATGCGCGCGCCGGTGACGAGCTCGAAGAGGTCGAGCACCGCGTCGCGCTCCCGGAAGCAGTACCAGAGCATCGAGATCGCCCCGATCTCGAGCGCCCCGGTCCCGAGCCAGATCAGGTGCGAGTGGATCCGGTTCAGCTCGCAGAGCAGCATCCGCATCCAGGTCGCCTTCTCCGGCGGCTGCACTTCGAGGAGCTTCTCGATCGCCAGGACGAAGACAAGCTCGTTGTACTGGAAGGAGAGGTAGTCGATCCGCTCGGGGTACGTGATCCCCTTCCACCATGTCTTCTGCTCCATGTTCTTCTCGAAGCCGGTGTGCAAGTAGCCGACGACCGCCTCGAGCCCGACGACCTGCTCGCCGTTCAGGTCGACGATCAGGCGAAGCACGCCGTGCGTCGACGGGTGGTTGGGCCCGAAGTTGACCTGGAGGATGTCCCCGTCCTCGTGGAGCTTCGGGTCGACTCGCAGAATGGTGGGGGTCGGGGAGGGGATCCGAGTCCCCTCGTAGATCTTCGCCCGCTCGACGACCGCCACGGTCTTCCCCTACTCCGCGCTCGAGAAGCGCACCGGCTCCCCCCCGAGCGGATAGTCCTTGCGCAGAGGATGGCCCTCCCAGTCGTCCTCCATGAGGATGCGGGTCAGGTTGGGATGGCCCTCGATCCGGATGCCCATCATGTCCCAGGCCTCCCGCTCGTGCCAGTCCGCCGTCGGCCAGATCGTGACGATGCTCGGCACGGGCTGCCCGTCTTCGCACCAGACCTGGAGCCGCAGGCGGGGTGCCTCGGAAGCGCCCGAGGCGAGCTTCAGCAGGTGGTATGAGATCGCGAACCGCATGGCTTTCGGCTCGGGCTTCCTGGCCAGCCCCCAGGAGCCCGGCTTGTTGATGTCCCGCCCGCCCGCGCCGCCCCAGTAGCCGGCCACCGAGCGTTCGTTCCAGCCCAGGTAATCGGCTGCTGCGATGTCGGCCAGGAAGTTGAAGCCGACCTCGTCACGTAGGTGCAGCGCTGCATCCAAGAGCCGTGCGGGCTCGACCACGACCGTCGTCTCACCGTGCTCCTCCCGCTCCGACACGAACCCCGGGACCGACTCGTAGCTCACTCGGCGACCCCGCGGATCTCGTACGCGGGCGGGACCCCCGCGAGGATCTTCTCCTGCAGCCGCACGATGCCCTCGAGCAGCGCCTCCGGCCGCGGCGGGCAGCCGGGGACATGCACGTCGACGGGCACGATCTTGTCGACGCCCTGGAGGATGGCGTAGTTGCCGAACATCCCACCGGAGCTCGCGCAGGCGCCCATGGCGATCACCCATTTCGGCTCGAGCATCTGGTCGTAGATCTGGCGGAGCGGTTTCGCCATCTTGTGCGCGACGCGGCCGGAGACGATCAGGAGGTCGGCCTGGCGCGGTGAGGAGCGGAAGACCTCGGCGCCGAAGCGCGCGACGTCGTAGCGCGGCGAGACGATGGCGATCATCTCCATCGCGCAGCAGGCAAGCCCGAACGTGTCCGGCCAGATCGAGTGGCCCTGGGCCCACGCGACCGCCTTCTCGACGGTCGTCAGCCCGAGCTGGTCCTCGAGCTGCCCCAGCTCGGTCTCGAAGGCGCCCGGGGGCTTTCGCTTCATGAGCAGTCGCTCCGAGTGGAGCCCGTAGTCGGCCAGCCGCTTCCGTCGATCTACGTCCGCCACTCGAGCGCCCCCTTCTTCCAGACGTAGACGTACGCGACCGCGAGGATGGCGATGAAGAAGCCGAGCTCGGCGACGGCGAACCAACGCACCTGCTCGAGGATCACGGCCACCGGATAGAGAAAGACGATCTCGATGTCGAAGACGATGAAGAGCATCGCCGTGAGGTAGAAGCTGATCGTGAAGCGCTGCTGCTTGGGCGGGCCCACCGAGACACCCGACTCGAACGGCACCGTACGCTCGCGGGCCCGCTGCGTCGGCCGCGTCGCGAAGACGAAAGACATGAGAATCATCGAGGCCGGGATCGCAAGGGCGAAGAAGCCGTAGACGAGGAAGGGAAACCAGTCGTCCAGGACGCCCAGCGTCACGCCGCCATACTAACCGGGGTCGGGTGCTTCGAGCGGTGTCACGAACTTGCGCCCGGATTGCGGAATTTCAAGTGCTACAGCTGTTACAAGGTCGGGGCGGTTTTCCAGCCGAAACGCGTTGGTACACTGAGATTCAGATGGTCACCGTCACCGAGAATGCGGCTCGCAAGATTCAGGAGCTGATGGCCGACGAGTCCGAGGGCGAGATCTCCGTCCTGCGCATCGCGATCCAGGGCGGCGGCTGCTCGGGCTTCCAGTACGCGCTCGGCTTCGACCGGGGCCCGCAGGACGGTGACAACGAGATCGAGTCGAACGGCGTCCGGGTCGTCATCGATCCCTTCAGCGCGCCGTATCTCGCCGGCTCGGAGATCGACTTCGTCGACGCCCTCATGGGTGCGGGTTTCGCCATCAACAACCCGAACGTGCAGGCCGCGTGCGGGTGCGGCTCCTCCTTCCAGGCGAAGGAAGGCGTTGCTGAGGCGGCTGGAGCAGGCGCGCAGACGCATGCCGGCGGCGGCTGCGGCTGCCACTGATTCTCTCGCAGCCTGGGTAGCATCCGTGCGGGCGTGAGCGAAGGCGTCTGCGACATCACGATCATCGGTGCCGGGCCCGTCGGGCTGGCGGCCGCGTACTACGCGGGCCACCGCGATGCTTCGGTGCGAATCGTCGAGAGCCTCGGCCAGCTGGGCGGCCAGGTCGCTGCCGTGTACCCGGAGAAGCATGTCTACGATGTCGCCGGACACCCCAAGATCCTCGGCCAGAAGCTCGTCGACCTCTGCGTCGAGCAGGGCCTCCAGTTCGGCGCCGACGTCCATCTCGATGAAGAGGTCGCCGACCTGACGCGGGTGGGCCAGAACGGCGAGGAAGTACTGAGCCTGACGACCAACTCCGGCAAGCAGTTCCTCTCGCGGGCGCTCATCGTTACGGCCGGCCACGGAGCCTTCGAGCCGCGGAAGCTGGCCCTCGAGGGCATTGACGACTGGGAGGGCCGGGGATTGCACTACTTCGTCCGGCGCAAGGAAGCGTTCAGAGGGAAATCCTGTGTGATCGTGGGTGGCGGCGATTCCGCTCTCGACTGGACGCTCGGACTGCAGGACACTGCCGACCTCCCCATCACACTCGTCCATCGACGGGACCGCTTCCGCGCGCTCGAGACGTCGGTCAAGGAGGCGCGGCGCCTCGAGGGGGAGGGCAAGGTCAGGATCCACGTGCCCTCGGAGATCCGCGAGATCCGCGGTGACGGCGCCATCCAGGCCGTCACCGTCGAGAACACGCAGACCGGCGAGCTCACGGACGTCGAGTGCGAGGCTCTGATCCTCCTCCTGGGCTTCCATTCCCATCTCGGCTCGATTGCCGACTGGGGCCTCGAGCTGCACGGCAAGCGGCAGATCCTCGTCGAGCCGAAGACGATGGAGACCTCGCTGCCCGGCGTCTACGCGGCAGGCGACGTCGCGGGCTACGAAGGAAAGATCACGCTCATCTCCGTCGGGTTCGGTGAGGCCGCGATCGCAGCGAACAACGCCATCGCGCAGATCCGCGGCGAAAAGGTCCAGCCGAAGTACTCCACCGATTGATGTAGTTACCCCTTCCGGGGGGACTCGGAGGCCGCCCGGCTTCCGAAACAAAGAGCGTGAGCGAGAAGCATGCGGTCGAGTGTCTTCGGTGTGGGAGCTTCCGCACGATCGAGCGCAACCGCAACCAGCGGCTCGAGCCCGGCGAGTGTCAGGGGTGCGGCTATCTCGGTTGGGCCCTCGTCGCCGATCTCTCCGAGCCGGTTCGCCGCACGCTCCGTGAGCGGGCGCCCGAGCTGCGCTTCCGCCGTCTGCGCGCCGTCTAAGCTTCCAGCGTGAAGGAGGCTGCGCCGAAGGATCTCTGGGGCGGCGAGACGATGAAGGCGGTCGAGAACTTTCCCGTCTCCGGGGAGCCGATTCCCGTGGCCGTCGCGCGCTGGCTCGGTCGCATCAAGGCCGCGGCTGCGCGAGTGAACGCAGAGCTCGGGCTCCTGGAGCCCGAGAAGGCGGAGCGGATCGCCGCAGCGGGCGACAGGATCGCCGCCGGGGAGTTCGACGACCAGTTCCCGATCGACGTCTTCCAGACCGGGTCGGGGACTTCATCGAACATGAACGCGAACGAGGTGATGGCCGCGCTCGCCGGCGACGGCGTCCACCCGAACGACGACGTCAACATGGGCCAGTCGTCGAACGACGTCTTCCCGTCGGCCGTTCACCTGGCCGCGCTCGACGAGCTCACGCGCGATCTTCTGCCCGCGCTGGGCTTACTAGCCGAGGCGCTCGAAGCGAAGGCAGAGGGGTTCGCCGACCTGGTGAAGTCCGGCCGCACGCACCTGATGGACGCGGTGCCGGTCACCCTCGGTCAGGAGTTCGGCGGGTATGCCGCGCAGGTCCGGCAGGGGATCTCACGCGTCGAAGGGACGCTGTCACGGCTCGGCGAGATCCCCCTCGGCGGCACGGCCACAGGCACCGGCCTCAACACACATCCCGAGTTCGCCGAGCGCGTCCGGGCGCGTCTGGCCGCGGAGACGGGCCTCGCGATCTCCCCGCCCGCCGACCCGTTCGAGGCTCAGGCGGCTCGCGACGCCCTCGTCGAGGTCTCTGGCGCGCTCAAGGTCGTCGCTGTCTCCCTGACGAAGATCGCGAACGACCTCCGGCTCATGGGCTCCGGGCCGCGAGCCGGCCTGGCCGAGATTCGGCT
>Ga0307277_10000135_pt1 | contig 23115 bp, 16 predicted proteins | sample ER_DNA_116_FD_194473 | JGI IMG/M metagenome (GOLD analysis project Ga0307277, IMG submission 194473) | Bulk soil microbial communities from the East River watershed near Crested Butte, Colorado, United States - ER_DNA_116 | ecosystem: Environmental > Terrestrial > Soil > Floodplain | place...
GCCGTCTGCGGCGTGTCGTACCTGCCGGGAGTTCCCGATACGCGGAACTCGCCGACCGAAGTCCTGGTCGACGCGCTCGTCGATGCCGGGGCCGACGTGCGTGTTCACGATCCGCAGATCGAGGTGTGGCCGGAGCGGCCCGACGCGACGTTGTCAGGGGATCTCACGGCCGCGCTCGCAGGAGCCGACGGCGTGATCTTCACCGTCCGTCACCCCGAGTACGTTGGCATCAGTGCGGCCGAGTTGTTGGAGCTCGCCGGCGGCGCCTTGAATGTGGTCGACGCGCAGAACGTCGTCTCCGACGCGAAGGCTGCCCTGTTAGTCGAGTCCGGCTGTCGAATTGCGGGCGTGGGTAAAGGCCACTGGCGGAAGCGCGGATACGGCGCTTGAAAAAACGGATCCTGATCACCGGTGGGGCCGGATTCATCGGCCTCCACCTTGCGCGGCGGCTCGCCGGCGAATCCTCGAGCCGCCTGACGCTCGTGGACGATTTCTCGCGCGGGCACCGCGATCACGAGCTCGAAGGGGTGCTCTCGCACGGCAACGTCGACCTCATCGACGCGGATCTGACGCGTCCAAACGCGTGGTCGAGCGTCGGCGTCGGCTTTGACGAGGTCTATCACCTTGCCGCGGTGATCGGTGTGAAGAACGTCATCGATCGGCCACAGGAAGTGATTCGCGTCAACGCGCTCTCGACGCTGCATCTACTGGACTGGTTCGTCCGCGGAGGGGGGAAGAAGATCCTCTTCTCCTCGACGAGCGAGACGTACGCGTGGACACAGCGGTTCCATGAGTTGACATTTCCGACTCCCGAGGACGTCCCGCTTGCCCTGACCGACCTCTCCGACCCGCGCAGCTCATACGCCGGCAGCAAGATCTTCGGCGAGCTCGCCGTCACGCACTACTGCCGCGCATCCGAGAAACGCTTCACGATCGTCCGGTATCACAACGTGTACGGACCACGGATGGGTGCCGAGCACGTGATCCCCGAGCTGTATGCACGGGCCGTGGCCGGACAGAATCCACTCGTCGTCTATTCGCCGCACCACCGGCGCGCCTTCTGTTACGTCAGCGACGCAGTCGAGGCGACGGTTGCGGCCATGCGGGCAACGGATGCGGACGGCGGAACCTTCAACGTCGGGAACGACCAGGAGGAAACCACGATCCGGTCGCTTGCAGAACGGATAGCCGAGCGGGTCGAGCCCCGTCCGACCCTCGAGGAAGCCGACGCGCCAAACGATCCGATTTCTCGGCGTTGTCCCGATCTCAACAAGACTCGCGCTCTCCTCGGGTACGAGCCGAAGGTCACTCTCGAGCAGGGCCTCGATCTCGCCCTTGCCTGGTACGACGCTCGCCTTCGCGCGAATGCCCCCCAGACAGCAGGAGCCGTACAGGCCTCCTAGCCGGCCGATCGAGCTTGCGGATGCCGACCGAACGAGCGCAGTCGGTGCAGGCCCTCGCGAACAGGCGACGTCTTCAGCATCGCGCGCAGCAGCGTGTCCTTTCGATAGAGGTCGACGCGCGGAACGGCGTACCGGCCCGGCGTGCGGGGCGACAACGCAAACGCCGCTTCGTACCCGGCGTGTCGTGCCGCTTCGCGAACACGCTCGTCCGTGTCACCGTATGGATAGGCGAGATGGCGGCACGGGCGCTTGAGCTCGTCCTCAACTTCTCTGCGCGAGTCGCGAAGCTCGCCGACGAGCTCTGCATCCGACAGCTGCGGCAGATGTGGGTGGGTCACGGTGTGAGACCCGATCTCAATGCCACGCTGGGCAACTGCGCGGACGTCGTCCCAGGTCATCGTCTCGAGCTCACTGGGAAAGGCCTCTGCCTTCGACGCGAGCTCTGGAACCGCAAGTGGCCGTCCGTCGCGCGCGTAATCAGTGCAGACGAAAATCGTCGCGGGGACGGCGTGGCGTTCCAGGATCGGGATCGCTCTCGCGACGCTCTTATAGGCATCATCGAAGGTCACGTGGAGCAGTCTTGCGCGGCCGCCGATCGTGTCGGCAAGCGGGGCCGGGCGAAAGCGGCGGAGAAGCAGGATTCGGAGCTGCCGCGCAAGCTCTGTCGGGTGCACGGCAAGCTCGTCCGGCCAGGATTCCGAGACGGCGTGATAGCAGAGAACGAGCGGTCGCCCCATCGCAATCCCCCGCCGGTGTGGCGGGGGATGGAGGTTATTCCGGGCCACTCATTCTTCGTCGCGCCGACGAAGCGAAGCGGTCTTGCGGAGCCGGTTGAAGGAAGGTGCCGCGAAGACGAGCCAGAGCGCAATTACCCACGCGAAAGACAAGGCCCAACCGGCCAACACATCCGTCGGGTAGTGCCACTCCGCTCGCACGATCGAGATGCCGTAGACGATCACGATGAGCGCTCCCGCGAGTGCGAGAAGGAGCTTCCCTCTGCGCGCCAGGAGCACGATCGCTGCCGCCACCGCCACCGAGAGCATCGCGCTACCGCTCGGGAACGAGTATCCATTCCCGCCGCCGACGCTCGGACGTCTGAAGCTGTTCTTCAGCAAAGGATCGAGCGCGAGGACACCGCCGATCGCAAGGGCCCAGAAGAGGGCTTCTCTCATTCGCCGCTTCCAGAGGAGCACGAGCGGAACCAACGCCGCGGCGAGAACGGCGGCATAGGTAGCCAGCCCGATCTGTCGATCCCCCGGCGTCCTAGGGAAATATTTGATCAGATCGAGGATCGCGTGATCCCATCCCGCGGCGCGCCTGTCTTCGACTTGGTCGCCGAGCAACGCGAACATGAAGAGCGGCCCGATCAGCCCGACGACCACGAGCGGAACGAGAGACCGAGCATCGGTCTTGGTGTGCCGCATCGGCCAAGCTTAGTCGAGTGGAGCCTGCGGGACGCAACCTCGGCAGTTCGTTTCATGCTCCCCCGCCGTCGCCCGAGAGGGTGTCGACAGTGACTCGGTCAGTCGACCGTCATCAGAGCATCGAGGCGCTCGCACGTGAGTGGGACGAGCTCGCGGATCAGCTCAGTTCTCCACCCTGGTCGCGGCCGGAATGGTTTTCAGCCTGGTGGACTGCGTTCGGCCGAGGCGCCCTCGAAGTCTTTTCGGTCCGCGAGAACGACCGGCTGATCGGCGTCGTTCCCGTCGCAGTGGAGCGTGATCGCCTGACCTCGCCCAGCAATTGGCACACGCCGGAGTTCGGTCTGTTGGGGGAACCGACGGCGATCGCCCCCCTCGCGCACGCCCTCTTCGGCGACGGCCCGGAGCGTGTCTCGCTTGCGTTTGTCGTCGAGGGTCGCGACGTGGACGCCGTTCGGACGGCGGCGCACGACGCCAAGTATCGCTGGCTCGCCCGGCCGCTCGAACGCTCGCCTTACATAACGATCGACGGCGACTGGCAACACTACGAGGCGCGTCGAAGCCGAAAGCTGCTGGGCGAGCTCCGCCGGCGCCGGCGCCGTTTGAATGAGAAGGGGGATTTCTCATTTGAATGCGTCGATGGGAGCGAGGACCTGGACGGGCTTCTCGACGACGGCTTTCGGATCGAGGCTGCCGGCTGGAAGGGTGCGCGGGGCTCAGCAATTAGTTCGAAAGAAGAGACCGACCGCTTCTACCGCACGGTCGCGCGCTGGGCTGCAGACCGAGGCTGGCTCCGGCTGGCGTTTCTCCGCCTGGATGGGCGGCCTTTCGCCTTCGATCTCTGCTTCGAATGCGATGGTGTCCATTACCTGATGAAGACGGGGTTCGATCCAGACTTCGGCCGCTTTGCCCCGGGGATGATTCTCCGGCACGAAATGCTCTCGCGCGCCTTTGGTTTGGGACTTCACTCGTATGAATTCCTCGGCGCGAACGAGGCGTGGAAGCTCGATTGGGCCGAAGAGACGCGGGAACGGTGCCTTCTCCAGGCCTTTGCCAGATCTCCTCGCGGGTTGCTTGACTGGGCCGCGAACGAGTACGGTCGGCGGCTCGCGCGAGTCGCTCTGAGGCGGCGGGCGTGAGCGGGCGTCTCAGCGTCTGGCCGCCGCTGCCGCTTGACGTTTACTTCAGACGGCCGCTGAGAGGCGACCTTCCGTTTCCGCTGACAGAGACGGGTTGTCGCTTGTTTGCGCGCGGCCGGCAGGCGCTGGCGCACGGCGTCTGCGCTGTCGGGCTTCGGCCGGGGGACGAGGTGCTCGTCCCGGCATACCACCACGGCTCCGAGATCGAAGCCCTGATGGGGGTGGGTTTGCTGCCGCGATTCTACGAGGCAACCACAACACTCGAGCCGGACGAACAAGAGCTGGACGCGCGCCTGACCGCGAATGTCCGGGCGCTCCATCTCACCCACTACCTCGGCTTCCCCCAAGACGTCGACCGATGGAGGCGGTGGTGCGACGAGCGGAGCCTGCTCTTGCTCGAGGACGCGGCTCAAGCGTGGCTCGCTACCGCCGCGGGGGCACCGGTCGGATCGCACGGCGACGTCGTTATTTTCTGCCTGTACAAGACGTTTGGACTCCCGGACGGCGCCGCGTTGTTGGTGCGGCGCGGGATCGCAGCAGGTGGAACTGAATCCGGACTCCGCGCTGCCAAGATCGCAGCTCGAAACGCGGCCTGGCTTCAAGCGCGCTCCGGAATGGCCGTCGCTCTCATCGACCGATTCCGAAGGGACACGTCGAAGGGGGATGAGCAGGAGTTTGCGCTGGGCGACCCCAACCTCGCCCCTTCTTCCGCGGTCGAGTTTCTCCTCCGCCGCATGCCGGCCGAGGACGCTGTCCGCAGGCGGCGGGCGAACTACCAGCTCCTCCTCGACGACCTGGAGGCACATGTGGCCGAGCCTTTCGCCGGCCTCCCCTCCGGGGCATCGCCTTTTGCGTTTCCGATCAAGACCGACGAGAAGCCGAAAGTCCTCGCCAAACTCTACGAGCAGGGAATCGACGGTCTCAACTTCTGGTCGATCCCGCACCCTTCTCTTCCCGAGAAGCAGTACCCTCGAGCGGCAGCGCTGCGCCAGCACGTAGTCGGGCTCCCAGTGCACCAGGAGCTTACGCCTCGCGATGTCGAGCGAATCGCGGAGGCCGTGCGCGGACCCAGGCCGTCCGCACGGGTGCGAAGCGAAGCGATCACGACCTTCGACGGGCTGCGCGATGAGTGGACGGCCGTCTCGGAGCAGACGAGCAATATCTTCTCGACCTGGGAGTGGAACTCGATTTGGTGGCGTCATTTCGGTCGTGGCAAGCGCCTGGCGGCGCGCGCCTGTTCGTTGGGGGACGGCCGCCTCGCGGCGATCCTGCCTCTTTACGTGTCCTCCGAGCGCCCGTTTCGGACGCTTCGTCTCATCGGTCACCGCCAGGCGGACCACATCGGGCCGATCTGCGCACCAAGCGATCGGGTCCTCGGTGCCAGAGCGTTGCGCGCGGCGCTGAACGAGGAAGAGGCGGACCTTTTCATCGGCGACAACGTGTCGGCCGGGGATGGGTGGAGCACGCTGCTCCGGGCGCGAGTTCTGAGTCGCACCGGCAGCCCGGTCCTGCGGCCCAACGGTATGTCGTGGGACGAGGTTCTCGCTTCCCGGAGTCACAATTTTCGCGAGCAAGTACGCCGACGTGAGCGCAAGCTCGAACGCGAGCACCATCTCAAGTTCCGCCTTGCCGACGACCCCTCGCGGATTCAGGACGATCTCAGCGTCCTCTTTTCGCTTCATGCCGCGCGGTGGGGCGACCGCAGCTGGTTTCGCGGGGAGGCGGAGAGATTTCATCGAGAGTTCGCGCCGTGCGCGCTCGAACGTGGCTGGCTTCGACTCTGGATGCTCGAGCTCGACGGACGACCGGCGGCGAGTTGGTACGGGTTCCGCTTCGGAGGCACCGAGTCCTACTACCAGGCCGGCCGCGACCCGGCCGCGGAGCGGTGGTCCGTCGGCTTCGTCCTCCTCGCCCACTCGATTCGTGAGGCGTTGAACGACGGCGTGAGCGAATACCGGTTTCTCGAGGGCGGCGAGGGCTACAAGTACCGCTTCGCCAACCATGATTCGGCGCTCGAGACGATTGCGCTTCCGGGGAGCCCAGCGGGACGGACGGCTCTCGCGGCTGCGCGCGTACTCGGGAGCCGCCGGACGTTCACGGCGCTCGGGCGGCGCGTCACGGGCTAGCCGGCGAACGCATTCAGGACGAATCGCACGTTCCGTTCGAGCCAGACGGGCCGTTCGATCCGGCTCGCGAAGTTGCGCAGTTGATAGCCGACGCGCTCCAGCCAGTAGGCGATCACGAGCGTCTCGAGCATTCGGGCGGTGAGCTCGATCCCAGTTCGCCGCGCGTAAGCCTGAGCGATTTCGTCGCCGTTGCCTCGCGCCCAGGGGAGGAGGTGACCCACGATTGCAGGGCCCCAATCGCTGTCCGCCGACACGTGCTGTGCGAGGCACCGCAGGTGAATCAGGTCGAGCAGCGGCAGCCGGCCCGGACCGGCCGCATCCCAGTCGACGACGCCGACCAAGCGATCGGCGCGTACGAGCAGATTTCCGCGGAAGAAGTCGCCGTGCGCGAAGCCTCGTGGCAGCGCGGCGAGCTCCGTTTCGACACGACGGGCGAGCGCGTGCGCCGCCTCTCCTTGCGCACGGCCACAAGTGTCCGCGAGCGTCTCGGCGTCTCCGATGGTCGAACTTGGTTCGCCTCCCGGCGCGCCGGAGTTATGAAGAGAGACGAGGAAATCGAGGCAGTCTGCGAGCAGCGACGGTGTCAGCGCCGAAGGGGGAACGGTGCCGGGAAGGCGTTGCTCGCAGGACCAGTGCGCGATTCCAGAGCTCCCGGATGCGATCGGCCAAGGGAGGAGCGCGGGGTCGAGCCCGGGATCTCTCGCTTCCCGCAGGCGCGTGAGCACGGATCGCTGTCTATCGAGGAGCTGGGCAGCCCCGCCGACCGCAACCCGGACGACGACGTCACCGCCGACGATGACGAGCGGCCCCTCGCGAACCGAGGGCGCCCCGAGGAGTGAGTCCGAAACGCGGCCGGCCGCGTCGGAGAGGACAGCGTCCAGCACGGTTCGCACCGGCCCGTCCCGATATCCGACCGCAGCCGCATACGTCGGTACGCGGTCCGCAAGTGCACCAAACCGCGATCCCGTCTGCTTGGGCAGCCGAAGCTCGCGCGCAAGGGACCATCGGAAGACCTCTGTCTGTGAGTAGCCACGACGTTCGAGCACGCGCCGGGCGGCGGCCACCTGGCGGCGCAACTGGAGCGAATGCTCGGCTCGACGTGCCGCGCGACCTGTGCGGGATTGGCTTTCGGGCAGGGGGCCGCCGAGGCTCACGATCCCCACTTCGGCGTCGCCGCGGATTCCGCCGGCCGGCGCAATCTCGACCTCGGGCTCGGTTTCGACGAGCTCGGCTCCCGCGAGCTCGAGTGTCCTTGCAAACGGGACCGAGTGCACGCGAAAGCGCCGCGCGTGGGCAGGGACCGCGGCGGCAAGCCAGCTGAGCCCTGGATAGACGGAACTCATCGCGATCGCGAGCTCAGAGATCAGCGACGAATTTCAGGCGACAACCGGTTCGGAGCGGGTATCGAGTACGAGACCGTTTACGTGGGCCCAACGTGCGGCCTCGGTTCGATTCACGACGCGCAGCTTTCGATAGATGTTCGAGAGGTGGAACTTCACTGTTTGCTCGGTGATCCAAAGCGTTTCCGCAATCTTTGCGTTCGGCATGCCCTCGACGACCAGAGCGAGGATCTCGCGCTCGCGCCGTGTCAACCCTTGGGGGTGGCGATCCGGCCTCGGCGCCGCCTTCGCGCGCGGTCGCATCGGCTGAAAATAGACCGACAACCGGAACGCCTGCCGCACCGCAAGCGCAAGATCGTCGGGGTGTGTGCTCTTGACGACGTACGCCTTGGCACCGGCATCGAGAGCGGCCTGGATATACGCACCGTCGCTGCGCGATGAGAGGACGATTACACGAACGCCGTCGGCGTCACTCGAAAACGCTCGTACGCGACGCACGAGCGCGAGGCCGGCGGCCCCTTCGGGGCCGATGTTCGTCTCGGCGATCAGCAACTCGGGCTTCAGTTCATTGATCAGCGCAAGCGCATCGGCGCAGGTCGTCGCCTGGCCGACGACCTCGACGTCGACCTTCTTCACCACCTGCGCCACCACGTCTCCCCAGAGGGGATGTGGATCGAGCACAACAGCCCGACGGGATCCCGAAATGCTCATCGAAAGGGCCGCTCCTTTCAGTTAGGTCCCGGAACAAGTTCTATCGCAATTCGCAAGGCTTGTGAAGAATCGATCGCCGTAACGCGAACGGCGGGGAGTCGTCAGAGCCTGTCCTCTCGGACAGTCTTTTCTCGGTCTTCCCTTCACGATCGCTCACCGGCGGCCTAGGGTGAAGGAGTCAGTCCCCGATCGGAGGCGTGATCGATTCGACGACTTCAGGCGGCTTCTCGTGAACGGGATCGTTGCGATCGTCTCTCGCGACCGCAGGGTCCCGGTCTCCGAAACCGAGCTCGAAGAGCTTGCGGGCGCCCACGAAGCGTGCCGCGGTCCGAGCGAACGCCTGTACGCGTCTGCGCCGCACGTTCGCGTAGCCGTGCTCGAGCGGGGCCAAAAAGAGCCCCGCTCGGCGATCGATGCCGAGAGGGAGTCGTTCGCGGCGTGGATCGGAACGATCCACCATGACGGCTCGTTGCTGCGCGCGAAGCTCGACGAGATCGAGGGCCATTGGGGGATCGTCCGGCACGACAGTTCGACTGGGGACGTCGTCGTCGCCACCGACCCGCGCGCGTTCCAGCCGATGTATGTCGCCGAACACGGCGAGAAGATCTACCTCTCCGATTCCGCGATCGTGCTCGCACGCCATCTGCGGGCTCGGCCGAGCACCCTCGGGATGCTCACGTTCTTGCGCACCGGCTATCACTTCGGCAAGCAGTCGCACTGGGACGGGATCGAGCGTCTCGAGCCTGGTGCATACGTGAGGTTCGGCGCAGCTGGTCGTGAGGAGGGGTTCTACTGGCGGCCGATCATCGATCGGGAAGTTGCGAGGCTCGGATTCAAGGCGTCGGTCGACCGATGTCTCGACGTTGCGACAGAGACCTGCACCCGCTGGCTCGACGGCGCGCCGCGGACGTGGGTCGATCTCACCGGTGGCTTCGATGGTCGACTTCTGAGCCTCCTCCTCACCCGCATCGGTGTCCCCTTCGACACGAACACACGCGGCGACTACACCGGCGATCGCGCGATCGCCCGCAAGGTCGCCGATGTCACCGGCTGGGAGTGGTGGGATCTCACGGTTCCCGATGACTGGGATCGCGTCATCGTCGAGTTGCTGCCGCGCGCGGTCGCGTGGTCGGACGCGCACCTCGATCCGCTCGAGCTCTCGTGGGTCCTCTGGGCCCACGGTGAATTGAGCCGACAGCATCAGTCGCTGCTCTACGGGGGAGGCGGCGAACATCTCCGCGGCTACACCTGGCGGCAGGAGTTTCCGCTCGCGGGGAAGACGAAGCGCGTCAACTGGAGCAACTGGCTCGACCTTCGGCTGATCCACCCCGTCGGGCTGTCGGTCTTTGCGAAAGATCCGACACCTGAGGTCAGAAGCGACATGCTCGCGCGGATGCGCGCGTGGGCGGCGCCCTACGCCGACGAGCTGAATACGACGCAGCTCGATTGGATGTTCTCGTACAAGATGACCGGTCACTTCGGGATCTACCGCTCGGCCGACGCTCTCTACATTCGCTCCGAGGTGCCTCTCTATTCAAAGGCGATGTACCAGACAGCGATTTCGGTCAACTACCGCTGGCGTCGAAATCACCGGCTCGAGCGGCACATGATCCACCGCCTCGATCCCCGCGTCGCAGCGGTCGAGACGGATTCGGGTGGGCCCGCCGAGCCTTGGCGACCGTCGAATCTCCACCGCTTCGCCCCCTACTACACGCAGTACGCCCGCCGGGCCGTCAACAAGCTCGGCCAGAAGGCGATCGGCCGCAGTGTCCTCCCTCGTGACGAGAGTGCGCATTGGTGGTGCCCGCCGGACGCTCGGCGCGCTGTGCTTCAGCTTTTGCTCGCGGACGGCAAACGCCCGTCCGATGTCTTCCGAAGCGCGCGTCTCTACGACCCAAGACGGCTGGACGACTTGATGCTTCGAGCCAAGGAGGACGAGTTCGAGGACATGACGTTGTTCGCCCGGATAGCCGCGGTGGAGCTCGCGCTCTCGGCCGCGGACGCGACGGTGGAGGACGGGGCGGCTCCCGGCTGACGACGGAGCAACGGTGACGGGTCGGGCAGGGGATCCAATTTCAGAGGCCGATCGGATCACGGCTGAGTATGCAAGCCGATCGCGAAAGCTGCCAGCGGGCTTTTACTCACTGTCGAAACCGGTGAACCTCTTTCTCCGCCAGACACGAGACCGGGAAGTCATCGCCCTGCTCTCACGTCTGGGGTTCTTTCCGTTGACCGGAAAGCGCATTCTCGACGTTGGCTGCGGCACCGGTAAGGGGCTGCTCGACTTCGAGCTGTGGGGAGCCGCGCGCGAGGATCTTGCCGGGATAGACCTGTTCAAGGACCACGTCGAGGCGGCTCGCAGGCGGCTCGGCGCCATCGTCGACGAGCAGGGAATCCGGACGGGGGCAGCCGATATCCGGCTTGGCGACGCCACGCAGCTTCCGTGGGATCGCGCGACGTTTGACCTGGTGGCTCAGAGCACCGTTTTTTCCTCGATCCTCGATCCCGATGCGCGTCGGGCCGTGGCGGAGGAGATGATCCGCGTTCTCTCTCCGGGCGGCATCATCCTCTGGTACGACTTCTTCGTCGACAACCCGCGGAATCCCAATGTCCGCGGCGTTCGCAAGGCCGAGGTCGCCCAACTCTTTCCCAAGTTCCGCATGAAGTCTCGCCGTGTGACGCTGATGCCTCCGCTGGCGCGGCGCGCCGTCCAATTTTCCTGGCTCCTGGCCGAGCTGCTCTCGGAGCTGAGGATCCTCAACACGCACCTTCTCCTAGCCCTGATCCCCGAGGTAGGCGCGTGAGGACGGTCGGTCGCATCTCCGTGATCGTCCCGATGTTCAACGAGGAAGATCATGTCGAAGCGCTCGTCGCCGCGGTCGCAGCTCAGGACTACGAGGGCGAGGTCGAGATGCTCGTCTCGGACGGGGGGTCGACGGACAGTTCAGTCCCGCGGCTGATCGCCGCCGCCGAAAGCCATGGGGTCGAGCTTCGGATGCTCGAAAATGGCGCGGGCTGGGTTTCACACGGCCTCAATGCCTGCATCGAGCGTGCCAGTGGCGATCTGATCGTTCGGCTCGACTGCCACTCACGCTACCCGTCCGACTACCTCCGCAGGTGCGCGCTTGCGGCCGAAGAGACAGACGCGCCGGTCGTGGGTGGGATCGTGGTGGCCGAAGGGCGGACGGCGACCGAGCGGGCAGTCGCGTGCGCGATGGACAGCCCCTTCGGCGGCATCGGCTGGATGCGTCCGCCGGCCAGCGGCGAGACGCGTCGCGACTCGGACGTCGTCACCTACGGCGCCTTTCGAAAGGAGGTTTTCGAACGTCTAGGCGGGTTCGACGAAACGCTCCGGCGCAATCAGGACGACGAGTTCACCCTCCGGGTGCGAAAGGCGGGTGGGCGGGTCCTGCTCGATTCGACGATTCGAGTCAACTACACGCCGCGCGGCTCGCTACGGGGCGTCGTCAAGCAGTACTGGCAGTACGGTCTCTGGAAGGTTCCGGTCATGCTCAAGCACCGGACCGTCCCGAGTGCCCGCAGCCAGGCGCCGATTGCATTCGTCACCTCGCTCTTGGCCCTGGCGGCATTCGCGCCGCGTTCCACGCAGGCTCGCCGGCTGCTCGAATTGGAGCTCGGGCTGTACATCACGTGCGCTCTGGGATTCGGGGCGCTCAGTGTCCGGCGGCGCCACGAGCCCTGGGCCCTGGTGCCGCTGGTCGCCGCAGTCTTTCCGGCGTTCCATCTCGGCTACGGCGCCGGAATGCTGCGAGGCTGGCTAAGGGCCGCTGTCCGCCGCTGAGCCGGTGACCCCCGGCAGCTCCTCGCCGCCGGGACGTTGCCGGAAGCGCTCTGTGATCTTTCGCCAGAACCAGGCGACGTCGCTCGGCAGCGGAACGAGATCCCTGGGGCGCGTTCCGAGCCCCCGGTAGAAGGCGAACCCGATCGCGATGCCCCCTGCCGTGTACGCGAGGCTCGAGGCGATGGCGGCACCAGTGCCCCCATACGGCGGGATCAGCACGATGTCGAGGATGACCGTGCAAACGAAGCTAACGCCGATCGCGGCGCTGGCGAGAGTGGGGCGCTGACGCGCCGTCAAGGCGCTGCCGAGCTGTTTCATCGCGACGACGCCGAGAGCGCCGATGGCCAGGATCCGAAGCTCGCCCACAGCGCCCCGGAACGACGATCCGAAGAACCAAACGCAGAGGATCGGCGCCGCGAGAGCCAAGACGGCCGCGAACAGAATCGTTGCCAGCGCCGAAACGCGGAACACTCGCTCCGCGAGCCGGACGGCCTCGCGCTTCGAGCTACGCACCAGGTCGGGCCGCTGGACCGCGGACAGCGCGGTCGGCAGGTGCCAGAGAGCCTCCGCCCAGGCAACGGCGACGCTGTAGAGCCCAAGCTCTCGGGCGCCCGATACCGCTCCGACGATCCACTGGTCGAGCCGGTAGTTGCCAAGCAGCATGATCCGCCCCGCGTGGCTCTTGACTCCGAACGCGAGCGTCCTGCGAGCGAGCGGGAGGCTCGGCCGGCCGAAGCCGGCCAGTCGGACGCTCACGTACCAAACGAGGATCGCCGTGGCGACCATTTGACCACCGACCCACGTCGAGACGGCGGTTGCAACAGAGAGCAGGCCCACTGCCGCAAGCAGGCCGTTCACGACGACATTGGCGACCGGACCGACGAGCATCGCAGTGTTGGTGAGCCCGAATCCGTAGTCGGCCTGGATGAGGAAGCGCAGGTACACGGCCAGGATCAGTACCGGCAAGGATCCGAAGGTGAGCCAGCGAAGCCCCTCGGTCGAGGGACCGGCGACGGCCGGTACGACCGCGATCAGAAGCACGATCACGGCGATTGCCAGCAGGCCGAAGCTGAGCGCGAAGAGGACCGAGTTCGTCGCGAGCGAGCGCCTCAGCTTGGGCTCGGCTCCGGCGATGTTGACGTTTGCCTCCTGCACGCCGAAGGTCGCGAGGTTCGATGTGAACCAGGCGATTGCTGTCAGGAACGCGACATCACCTCGGCCGGTGGGGCCGAGGACGCGTGAGACCACGAGCACGTTGACGAGGGAGAGCGTTGCGAATGCGACGTTCGTCCCGAAAGTCAGGATCGAGGTCCGAACGAATGGGGATCGCACTCCTGCCCGAGTCTCGCTTCCCTCGCGGGAGTGCTCTACCATCTTTCTTATGTGTACCTCAGCACTCGATCGCCGTCTAGGAAGGTGCGGTCGGCTCTGAGCTCGCTCGCGATTGCGGAAAGGAAAACGAGTGCGGTCCGGCTGACCAAGTGGCACGCGCTCGCCGTCGCGGCCCCATTTGCGGTCGGTGTTGCGGCGACTTGGAACTCGACGGTCGCGGTCGGGATCGTCCTGGCCGTCGGGATCCTGCTCGCCGTTGTGCGGCGCACCTCGTCGATTCTGATCGTCCTGGTCGTGACCGTCTTCCTCGAGATGATTCGTGTCGGCGATGTGCGAATCACCCGAGTCGTAGCGCCGGTCGCCCTAGTCGTCGTCCTCGCCGCGGCGACCCGAAAGGGAACGCGGATTCGCGTCGATCCGCCGCTTCTGTGGGCGCTCGCTTATGGGACGTGGGCGCTCGCAAGCGGACTCTGGACTCAAAATTTGGGGGGCACGATCTTCCTGCTCTCTTCGCTCGGGATCAGCCTGACCTACATGTTCGCGTTCGCGCTCCTGCTGACCCGGCGCGACCTCGACCGCATTCTGGTGGCGCTCGCGATCGCGTCTCTGCTCGTCGGAGTCAGCTCGATCCTCGCCTTCACCGGCCACCATTGGCTCGGGCTCGGAAAGAGCGAATTGCAGGGCGGACGGGTGCAGGGAGCGACAGGCGATCCGAGCTTCTTCGCTGCGTTTCAGCTCATCGTCCTGCCGCTCGTCCTGGTGCTCGCGTCGCACATTCGGGGCTGGAAGCGCTATGCGCTCTTCTTCGTGGCAATCATCAACATCGGCTCCGTCCTGAGCACCGTCTCCCGTGGCGGCGTCTTGCAACTCATCGCGCTCTTCCTGCTATTCGTGCTCTGGCCGGCGCGCAGCCTGTTCGGGTCGCTGAGGAGAAAGGCAATGATCCTCCTCGTCGTCGCGCTCGGCGGAGCGGCGTTCTTCGTGCGGTATCAACACGACATCCAGCCGCGGCTGGCCACGATCTTCGCGCAAGGAAAGGGCGGTCCGAACGACACCGGCTCCGGTCGGCTCATCATCTGGCCCGCCGCCTGGGACGCCTTTCGGAATCATCCGTATACCGGAATTGGGTACGGCGCCTTTCTGCCGGGGTCGCTCGACCGGATGTTCAACACGCACGGAACCGACTTCGGCAATTTCCAGCCGATTCCGCAGGAGCCCCACAACACCTTCCTGGGAACGTTGACAGAGCTCGGCGTGCCCGGTTTCGTGCTGCTGATGGGACTTCTGACGTCCACAGCGCTCGCGCTCAGACGGATAGGAATTCAGGCTCGTTCCGCTGGTGACTTCTTCATCAGCCGGATCGGCAATGCGCTTCTGGTCGGACTGATCGCCTGGTGCGTTGGCGTCTTCTTCATCTCGTCCGAGACGGCGCGGCCGCTCTGGATCGTGATCGGACTCGCACTGGCCTTGCCGAAGTTGATCCAAATGCCTGCGCTGAGCCCGGAGCCGGCCAAGTTGCCGCGCCCGCAACCGGCGGCGACGGCGCCCTCCGGCGCCCCAGCATTAGATACCGGCTCCTCGTAAGAACCCACCGACCCGCTCGGCTTCCGCCTCGAGCGTGAGCCCGCGGGCGACCTCGAGGCCCCGGGCGACGAGGCGGCTGCGCAAGGGCTCGTCATTCTCGAGTCGATGGATCGCGTCGACGAGAGCAGTTAAATCGTCCGGCGGGACGAGCAGCGCCGCGCGACCGTCGTCGGCGACCGCACGCACTCCGCCGACGTCGGTGGCGACGACCGGAACGCCGGACGCGAGCGCCTCGATGAGAACCTTCGGCATGCCCTCGGAGAGGGACACGTGTACGAAGAGGTGCGCTCCGCGGTAGAGCTCCAGCAGTCCAGCGTCGATTGGGATGTATCCGCGCAGTTCGAGCCTGTCGTCGACGCCTAGATCCACCGCGTGCGCGCGCAGTGCTCCCTCCATCGAGCCCTCGCCGACCCAAACGACCCGGTAGCGTCCGGGATTGTCCGCGTCAAGCCTCGCCAACGCTTCGACAAGGAGCAGCGGGTTCTTTTCGGGCTCGACACGGGCAACCGTCAGCAGCACGATCTCGCCCGTCCAGTCGTGCTGCGCCGGCTGCGCGACAACATCCCGCGCATGGATCACCGACTCCGTCATCACCAGGACACGCCCGTTTCGTCCGCCGTAACGAGCAGCCAGCTCGCGCCCCTGGACGGCGGTCGGGCTTCGGCGCGAGATCAACCGGTAGACCGCGTCCATCCCGCGAAACATGGCGATGATCGGAAGCCAGCGCCGTCCTGGCAGTCGAGCTCGCATGACGCGGACCGTGTCCTGGCGAACCCCCAACAGGATCCGCTTGCGGCGCAGGGCGGCGAGGGCGATGCCGACGATTGCGTACGGATGTGGACCGAACACCCACACGGCATCCACCGAACCGAGTCCTCGCCAGAAGCCCGAGACGCTGCGTGGAAGCGCCCGCACGACCTCGATCGGCTGATGAAGGCTCGAGTAGTAGCCGAGTTCGGCGAGCTCGGCGTCGGCCGGCACCGCGTAGGGACCGCCTTTCTCCGCAGCTTTCGCGTGGCCGAACAGGGTGACGGTTCCGAACCGCCTGCCGACCTCGACGAGGAAGAGCGCCAGCGGGTGCGAGGTCGAGAGCTCGCGTCCTTGGCCGCGGTCGACGATCCAGTACGGCTCATCGAAGTAAATCCCCAGCCGTTCCCCGCCAGCTCGCCGGGGCGGCGGCTCGTCGCTATCGCTCAATCGCCCCGAGGTCTGGCTTCGGACCCCTCGGTCGTCCGAAGTAGTCGACCGGGAGCGCGTACGCCGGGAGGGCTCTGTTGACGGCGAGGCTGTAGGTCCCGGCTCGAAAATCATGTCGGCTCGGGTTGGCAAAGCGTGGATTGCCAACCAGGTTGTCGGAGTAGCGGATGATCTTGCCCGCGGTGTCCCCGAAGCTGCCGCCCTTGTTGCTCCAGCTGAGGTTCCGAATTGCGACGTTCCCGCCCAGAATCGTGCCGCCTCCATCGTTGTAGCCGCGCACGGCGTAGCTTCCGTTGAAGGCGGAGATGTTGTTCACGATCGTGTTATCTCCGGCGTTGTTTTCAACCATGATTCCGCTCAGCGTGTTGCCGACCACGGTGTTCTCCGTGACAATCGTTCCGCGAGCAGCGATCGGCGTGGCCGTGTCCGAATCTCCGTAGTTGCCACGCACCTGGATCCCGAAGCCGTCATGACCGTAGACGATGTTGTCCGCAATCAAGCCGTGTTGTCCCTGGAAGTAGATCCCTTGGTGCTGGTGCTTGCCGTCGCCGTTGTCGTGAACGAGGTTGGCGATCAGTTGAACGTTCTTCGTGTTCGGAGACACGAGGATCCCGCTGCCGACGCTATTGCGGATCTCACAGTGAGAGATCTCGATGTCGTGCGTCCGCGGGGGCCCGGTCTCTTGGTGGTCCGAGACCCAGACGTTCTGGCCGAACGACACCTTTTGGTCCTCGAAGACGAAGCCGCGGATCCGGAAGAAGGCGGCACCCGCTGTGACCCTCAACGGCATGCTGAGTTGTCCCTGATTCGCTTCGCGGATGACCGGACGAGCGCCCGGGTAGTTCCTCAGCGTGATCGGTTGCCGGCGCGTGCCGGCGCGGGTGACGACAAGATTCTCGTAATAGACGCCGCCGCGAACGAGGGCCGTCTGACCCGGCTTCAGGGCGCTGATTGCTTTCTGCACGGTTCGCCACGGACGCGCGCGTGTACCCGGATTCGAGTCCGATCCAGACTGCGAGACGTAGAAGCTGCGTCCGCGCGAGGCGGCGAGACGAGGTGGCAGGCTGCTCCCGAGGCGCGGGGCCTTCGTTTTCCCGGCCGACGTGTGCGCGCACGCACCGCCGACGATGCTCAGTCCCAAAACGACGGCCAGACCCGACACGACGCCGCGGCTCTCTCGCAGGCTGCGGCCTGCACGCCTCCCGAACGGCATGGCGCGGATAGTAGCCGCTTCGTAGGAGAGCGCCCGGAGATTTGTTGATTGTCGTCGTGCGGTTGGTAGGGTCTGACGGTGGTTGCCCGGCAGGCGCTCGGCGGCTATCCGCGGCACAATTGGCTTCCGGCGGTCGTACCCGTCCAAGCTCGTCGTTTCCGCGTCGACGATACGGCGTTGGCCGAGACGCTGGCGGACGGTGGCGCGGAGATCGTGGTCGACGGGTCGCCGGACGTTGAAATCGCGCCGGCAAGCCGGTTACGGGGCGATGCTCCGTGCGCCCTCGTCAACATCGAGCACGTCCTGTCGGAGGGCGGCAACCGCACGACGCGGATCGCGCAGCGGAGCCTCGCCTCCGTCTTGGTTCGTGCGCGCGCGAGGCGAACGAGAGCCGACCTTCGCGCGCGTGGGTACCCGGGCACCGAGCTCATCCTGTGGGACTGGGAGCAAGTCGTGCATCTTGCCGACGTTGCCCCGCCGCGGCGCCTACGGCTGGCCGACCGCTTTCCCCTCGGCGCCGTTCTAGTCGGCAAGCGAGAGGACACGGGACCGACAACGCTCGAAGCAGCCCTCCAGTCCGCCGGCGAGGTGCTTGGCTCGTCGATGCGGCCTTCACTGCCGCTCGTGCGGCAAGGCGGCCTGGTGACGATCATGGACCACGGGGTCGTTCGGGTCGCGATCGGACCTGCCCGCCGCGAGCTCGAGCTCCTGCAACGCGCGCTGACGCAGTTGAAGCTGACATCGCCCCCAACGGTGGTCTCCGGCCGTGTTCCGTGGCCGCTGGGAAGAGGCCGGGTCGGCCTGGCGGACTGGTCGCTCGAGCGGCGACTCCTCGGCGCGCCGCCAGGACTTCACCTCGGGAAGAGGCTCCTATCGCAGTCGGTTGACTTTCTCGTTGCGCTTCACGGTGTCGGAGGCGATTTCGTCCCCGGGCCCTCACTGCGCGAGCGGGCGGAGGTCATCGCCGTTGCGTGCGGTTCGAAGGGAGCTGACGTAGTCCGCGAACTGGGTCGGCATCTCGATGGCGAACTCGCCGACGTCGAGCGCGGCTTCGCTCATGGCGACTTCTGGGTCGAGAATCTGCTCGCACACCGCGGCAACCTGGTCGGAGTCGTCGACTGGCACGCAGCGGGGCCGGGCCGGCTTCCCCTGGGGGACCTGCTGCATCTCCGACTCAGTCTCATCTTCGGCCGGACGCGTCAGTTCTTGGGCGCCGCCTTCGTCGAGCACTTGCTGCCGTCAGTTCGCGCCGGTGGCGACTCGGTTGTTCGCTCGTACTGCAAGCGCATCGGCCTGCGCGCGAGCGGCGAGCGATTGGAAGCGCTGGCGCTCGCCTACTGGCTGACGCGAACAGCGAGCGAGCTCGAGATGTACGCGGACAGGAGGCATCGCCCCGTCTGGATGCGCGAAAACGTCGAGCTCGTCGTGCGGCACCTGAGCGGCCAGGATGCCGGCGGCTCAGGAGGGCCGCAGGCTGCTTGGTCTCAGGCCGTTCCGTAAGGGTCCGGGGCGGCGCCACCTGTGAGCACAATCCCGACGGCCTCCACACCGAGACCGTTCAGCGTGGCGCGCACGGCATTCGCTTGCTCCTTGGTTGTGCGGCCCTGTCGAGCAACCACGAGAACGTTGTCCGACTGCAACGCGAGCGGGAACGCGTCGGCGAGCGAGAGGAGCGGGGGCGCATCGAAGATGACGTAGTCCGCCTGGGACTCGAGTGACCCGATGAGTCGCGAAACGTCTTCAGGCGTTAGCGCCGCTCCGGCACCGTTCGTGGACGGATCGCCGGCGGAGAGGAACAAGAGTTGGCCGCCCGAGCTGGCTTCTCCGGCCGAAGCTCCCGCCGGTCCACCCTCGACTCCGGTGCCGTTCATCCCGTGCCAGGCGGCGAGCTGGACGGACTTGAGCGCGTCGGCGACCTCGATGTCCCCCCGAACGACCTCGAGCAGGCCCCGAGACGGACCTTCGATGCCGAAGATCCGATGCAGACGCGGCGAGCGAAGGTCCGCGTCGACACAGATAACTCTTTTGCCGGACCGGGCCAGGACGTCCGCAAGGCTTCCTGCGACGGTCGTCTTGCCGTCTTCTGCGCGTGCGCTCGTCACGAGGATCGCCGGCCCGTCGATTCGGGGCGTGGAGAATTCGAGATTCGCTCGGAGGAGCTGGAGGGCATCGAGGGTCCGCTGATCGACCCGTCTCGACGCGCCCTGCAGTGGGCCTCCGTGTCTCATCATGTTCGTAGGGACCGTCCCGATCACGGGGGCCCCGAATGCCTCTTCGGCTTCTTCCCGATTCCGAATCCGGCTGTCGAGACTGTCGCGAACGAGACCGAGCATGAGTCCGAGGGCCAGTCCGAGCCCGAGAGCGAAGCCCAGCGTCTTGACCTTTTTCGGCGCCACCGGCTTCGGCTGCAGGTATGGGGGATCGAAGACCTCGGCCCCGATAGCGGGGAGCTGTACGCCCGTCGATTTACCGTCGGCCGACACGGGTGGAGCAAAGCGCTTGTTCAGGAGGCTTCCGAATACCTTCGTGAACTCGCGCAGCACACGAACCGCTTCAGCCTTCCGCGGAGAGTCGTAGCTGACTTCGAGCACCGCACTGTCGGGCTTGAAGGTGACCTTGAGATGCTTTCCGAACTTCGAGGGAGTGGTGTTGATCCGGGAGCCGGCGATCACATCCCGCGCGACGAGATCGCTTTGGGCGAGCGTACTCATCGTCTGCGACAGCTCTTGGGTTGTGAAGACCGGCGCCGTGGCGCCGGGAATCTCGGCGATGAGGATCTTCGTCGTCGCACGGTAGATCGACTGCTTGCTCGACACGATCACGTACGCCGTCCCGAACAGGACCACGGTAACGAGCGCGATCAGCCACCCCTGATGACGAAGGAAACGGAGGTAGCCTCGTAGGGGATTTTCAGTCTCTTCTTGCATCTCCACTGACTCTCGGGCGATGGATTGCCACCGGCGCCCCTGCACACGCCTCAGCTCGTCAACGCCTCGCACTCATTAAAGCGGAACCGCGGACGATTGTCCCGCCGGCGCGCCGGACCAGACGAACGGCGGGTTGTATGAGCCGTTCGACTAGGTCAGGCTGTTGCAAGCCACGTGGTGCGCTACGGGGGGGTGTCGCCACGCGTCAGGGACGAAGAGGGAGAGTCGGTGAGGAGATCAAGAAGTCGAATTTCGCCGCTTCGGCGTGCGCGGCAGGGACTCGTGTTGCTCGGGCTTGCGGCGATCCTGTCCGGCCTCGGCGGCAGCACTGTCGCGCACGCCGCGTCCACCGCCTATAGGGACGAGGTCCTCGCCGATAGCCCGGTCTCCTATTGGCGGCTGAGCGAGGCGCCGGGAGCGAGCACTGCGGTCGACCAACAGACAAGGAACCCTGGGACCTACCTCGGCGGGGCAACGCTAGGCCAGCCGGGAGCGATCGCCAGCGACCCTTCGAACTTCTCCGCGACGTTCGACGGCGTCAACGACTACGTCAATGTTCCCGACTCCAACTCGCTCGACATGACGGCGGGCGTGACGGAGGAAGCCTGGGTCAAGCGAAGTAAATCCGGCGTCCTGCAGGCGATCCTCGGCAAGGCTGCGGACGGCCAGTCGAAGTTCGAGAACTATTCGCTCTGGCTCAACCGCTCGAACAAGGCCGAGGCGCACTTCGGCAACGGGGGGCCGAAGTACGCGAGCGTCGTATCGAGCGTTGCGCTGGACACGAACTGGCATTACCTGGTCGTGACGTACGACAACGCGAGCGTGAAGCTCTATCTGGACGGACAGCTGAACGCCTCCTCGAGCTCATCCATCCAGTTGACGCCGAACTCCGACCCGCTCTACATCGGCCGCTCGACCGGCACGAATGCCTTCTTCGGCGGCCAGATCGACGAAGTCGCCGTGTACTCGACCGTCGTCTCCGCTGCGCGGATCCAGGCCCATTACGCGAAAGCGTTCGCCGACGTCACCGCGCCGGTCGTGACGTTGACCGCTCCGGCCGGGGGGAGCTCGTTGGGCACGAGCACGCCAACCTTCAGCGGGGCCGCCGGCACGGCACCTGGCGACTCGAACACCGTCGCGGTCAAGATCTACGCGGGCACGACCGCGTCGGGAACACCGGTGCAGACGCTCATGGCTGCCGTCGCTGCCGGTGCGTACAGCGCCGCGGCGATCGCGCCTTTGCCCGACGGGACCTACACGGCGCGCGCGGAACAGGCGGACCAGTCCGGGAACATCGGCCTCAGCGATCCCAGCACGTTCGCTGTCGACACGGCCGCACCGCCGACTCCGACGATCGACAGCGGCCCCACCAGCCCCAGCGGGCCGACAGTGACCTTCCGTTTCTCCGACACCGAGGCGGGGGTCGCGTTCCGTTGTCGGCTCGACGACGGCGCCTTCGCACCGTGCACAAGCCCGACGAGCTACAGCGGGCTGGTGCAGGCAAGCCACAGCTTCTCAGTGGCGGCCGTCGATCGCGCGGGTAATCAAGGCGGCGCTGCGACGTGGACGTGGTCGGTCGACGCACCCCCAGCCGTGACGCTCGTTACCCCGTCGAACGGCAGCGCGACGAACAGGTCCACCCCGACCTTCGCCGGCGGCGCCGGTACCGCGCCCGACGACTCGACGGCTGTCACCGTCAAGATCTACAGCGGCTCCGCCGTCGGCGGGGCGCCCGTACAGACACTTTCTGCAGTCGCCGTCGCGGGGGGGTGGAGCGTGGATGCAGCGTCACCCCTTGCAGACGGCGCCTACACGGCGCAGGCCGAGCAATCGGACGTAGGAGGCAACACCGGCGTCAGCGCGCCGAGCACATTCACGGTCGACACGACCGGTCCGGCTGCGGCGATCGTCTCGAGCCCAAACGATCCCAGTAACAGCTCGTCGCCGAGCTTCGGCTTCACGGCCAGCGAGCCAGGCAGCTCGTTCGAGTGCAGCCTCGACGGCGGCTCGTTCGCCGCCTGCACGAGCCCGAAGAGCTACAGCGGGCTCGCCGACGGTCTCCACACCTTCAGCGTTCGCGCCCGCGACGCGCTCGGGAACCCCGGTAGCTCGGTGAGCTATTCGTGGACGATCGACACGGTGCCGCCGGCAGTGCCGACAATCGCCTCCGGTCCGTCGGACCCGAGCGGCTCGTCGAGCGCCACGTTCACCTTCTCCTCGAGCGATTCCGGAGCCTCTCTCGTCTGCAGCCTCGATGCCGCGACGTTCGCCGCGTGCACGAGCCCCGCCACGTTCAGCGGGCTCGTCGACGGCGCCCACACGTTCCGAGTCCAGGCCGTCGATGCGGCAGGCAACCGCAGCACCCCGGCAACCGCGACTTGGACGATCGACACGACTGCGCCGGTGGTGACGCTTGCGACACCGGCGAACGGAAGCTCGACTGTCTCCACGACGCCGACGTTCTCAGGCAGCGCGGGCATGGCGTCCGGCGACGCCGCGACGGTCACAGTGAAGGTCTACTCAGGATCGTCCGCGACTGGGATTCCGGTGGAGACGTTGGCCGCCGCGGTCAGCGGCTCGTCGTATGCCGTGGTCGCCTCGCCCTCGCTCTTGCTCGGGACCTATACGGCACAGACCGAGCAGAGCGACACGCTCGGGCACGTCGGCCGCAGCTCGGCGAACACCTTCACCATCGTGCCCCCCGGTTCTGGCTCGCCGTACCGTGACGCGGTGATGGCGGACGGCCCACGCGGCTACTGGCGCCTGGGCGAGTCCAGCGGTACGACCGCCGCCGACGAGACGGGCGCGAACCTCGGCACGTACACCAACGGGGTCACGCTCGGGCAGCCCGGGGTGATCCCGACCGATCCGAACACGTCTGCGTCGTTCGACGGCGTCAACGACTACGTGAAAGTGAACG
>Ga0307277_10000136_pt1 | contig 23057 bp, 22 predicted proteins | sample ER_DNA_116_FD_194473 | JGI IMG/M metagenome (GOLD analysis project Ga0307277, IMG submission 194473) | Bulk soil microbial communities from the East River watershed near Crested Butte, Colorado, United States - ER_DNA_116 | ecosystem: Environmental > Terrestrial > Soil > Floodplain | place...
CGCGGTCCCACATGTCACCACCCGCGTCGGCTTCGACGAGGAGCTCGCAGCCGAGCTCTCCGGTGTAGCCCGTCCGGTTGATCGTGCAGCCGATTCCGTCGATCTCGCCGTCGGCGAACGTGAACGCCGCCGCATCAGGCAGCCCGAGCCGCTCCAGCGAGCGTGGTCCCTGCACGGCCAGGAGCGCGTAGTCGTCGGAGACGTCGCGAACCGGCGATCCTGGAAGCGCGCGGTCGCGCAGCCAGGCGAGGTCGGCGTCGCGGTTCGCCGCGTTCACGATCAGCAGGAACCGCTGGGGCTCCCGCTCGTAGACGATCAGGTCGTCGACGATCCCGCCCTGCTCGTTCGTCAGGAGCGTGTACTGGGCCTTCCCGGGCCCGATCCGCTCGAGGTCGTTCGAGAGCACGGACTGCAGGAACTCGCGCGCGCGAGGACCCTCGACCTCCACCTCGCCCATGTGCGAGACGTCGAAGACGCCGCAGTCGCTCCGAACCGCGACGTGCTCTGGAATCACCCCTTCGTACTGCACCGGCATCTCCCAGCCGGCGAACGGAACGAGGCGCGCGCCGAGAGCGACGTGCCGGTCGTAGAGCGGCGTGCGCAGCAGGGTCTGCATCGGACGGTGATGCTAAATGCCGCCGACTCTGCGGCGCCGACCAAGGAGCCGGCGGATTCTGCCGGTGCCGCCGTCGGCTCTTCCCGCTCGGAGGCAATGGGGCTGCGCCTACCTGGAGAGGGCGTCTAAAGGAGCCGCCCCGGCTTCGGCTTTGAGGTCGAAACCGGGGCGGCCGGACCGGGTCATCGCGGGCCGACCCTAGCGGTCGACCCGAGAGGGCATTCGCATCTTTACCGTCTCGGGCGCAGTTAAACCTCAGGAGTCACGCCGGCGGCCCTGCTGGAGCCCCGTCAGGCGTCGCGCAGGAAGGACGGCACCTCGAGGATCTCGTCGGAGACCTCGAAGCGCTCGGCCGGGACCTCGCGGCCCGCCTCGCCTTCATGCGTCGTCTCGGCGGGCTCCTCCGTGCGCCTCCGGCGGCGGAGTCGCGCCGGGCCGAAGCCGGTCGCGATCACGGTCACGCGCACCTCGTCGCCCAGAGCGTCGTCGATCACGGCGCCGAAGATGACGTTCGCGTTCTGATCGGCGGCCGACGTGACCACCTCGGCGGCCTCGTTGACCTCGAAGAGCCCGATATTCGGACCGCCGGTGACGTTGAGCAGGATCCCGGTCGCACCCTCGATCGACGACTCGAGCAGCGGCGACGAGACGGCTTCGCGGGCGGCTGCCGTCGCGCGGCCCTCGCCCGAGGCCGTGCCGATGCCCATCAAGGCGGAGCCGGCCTCGTTCATGATCGTCCGGACATCGGCGAAGTCCAGGTTGACGAGCCCGGGGATCGTGATCAGGTCGGTAATCCCCTGAACCCCCTGGCGCAGGACGTCGTCGGCCATCTTGAAGGCGTCGATCATCGACGTGCGCTTCTCGACTACCTGCAGCAGCCGGTCGTTCTCGATCACGATCAGCGTGTCGACGTGGTCGCGCAGCTCCTCGACGCCGAGCGAGGCAACCTCGGCACGGCGGCGACCCTCGAACGAGAACGGCCGAGTCACGACCCCGACGCAGAGCGCGCCCAGCTCGGAGGCGAGCTGCGCCACGATCGGCGCGGCGCCGGTCCCGGTGCCGCCGCCCTCGCCCGCGGTCACGAAGATCATGTCGGCGCCCTTCAGCGCCTCCTTCAGCTCGTCGCGACTTTCCTCTGCCGCGCCTCTCCCGACGGCCGGGTCGGCGCCCGCGCCGAGGCCCCTGGTGACGTCGGAGCCGATCGGCATCTTCACGTCGGCGTCGCACATCAGCAGCGCCTGCGCGTCGGTGTTGATCGCGATGAACTCGACCCCGCTCAGCCCGGCGTCCACCATCCGGTTGACGGCGTTCGAGCCGCCGCCGCCGACGCCGACGACCTTGATCAGGGCCAGGTAATTGCCTGCTTGATCTCTCATGCTCATCCCACGCTCAACCAATCTCGACCTGAAGCTCTACTGTAACGTCGCACTTCAAGTTCGGGAGCGTACGCGCCTCCAGCGCCCGTGTCAACGGCTGCTCACGGGCACAACCCTAAAGCTCAACCTCCTGGTTGAAGGTTTGTCCCGGCAACAGGACGCACCGGGACGCTGACGTCGAGGTAGCGGTAGTCGCCCTTGGCGCGAAGGCCGGGAAGGATCCGTGCAGCCACGGCCAGCTTGAGCCGGACGGCATGCAGATCTCCGAGGCGCAGCTGCAGGCCCGACCCGAGAAGAAAGGTCAGGTCGTGATCCCGCGCGCGTACGGTCCGCACCCGGCTCGGCAACCGAATCTCGTCGGCGAGCGCCAGGGCGCGCACCGCTCGCAGGCCAAAGCGATCCGTTAGGGCGGCGCCGACGTGCGGAGCATCCGAGGCGAGCCAGACCCGTGGGAGATCCGACCTCGCATGCGGCGGGCACGAGGCGATCACGCGGGCACTCGCCGCCACGACCCACGCATCGGCTCCGCGCCGGGCGATCGCCACAGGCCGTTCCGGCCGGACGACGACCCGGAGCGTGTGCGGGAAGGCGCGGTCGTAGCTTCCGGCGGCAACCTCCGTCAGAGCCGACAGGCGCTGGTCGACCTGGGTGCCCTCGAGCGCAAGGAGGCTGGTCCCGTGTAGGGGCCCGAGCGCGGCCCGGACGCGCGCCGCCAGGGCGGGAGAAGCGCCCTTCACCTCGATCCGCTGCAGGGCGAACATCGGCGTCACGCGCGCGAGCGCGTAGAGACCCGCGGCACCGAGGACGAGGGCGAAACCGAGCAGGATCGAGCGACCCGTCGGGAGCAGCCGGAGGAGCGCCGTGCGCTCGGCCCCGGCTTTGAGCGGGATCACCGCCGCGCGCGCACGCGCGGCCTGCTGGGGCCTGCGCTCGGCCACGAGCTTGCTTTCGCCGCGCCGCCCGCCGCTCCTGCGATTCCAGCCTCATCGAGGCGGAAGGCGCTGCCGAATCCCGGCCAGCCCGCTCGCCACCAGGTCAGATCGTCCGGTCTCGAGCCCGTACAGAACCTCGTGCCAGGGCCCGAGCCGGTGGTAGAAGAGCGCCCGTCGCTGGAGCGTCGCCTCCGGTTCCCGGCCGGCGTAGGCGCTGAGAAGCGCATCCGTGAAGCGGGTGCTCGTCCCGTGGAGGAGCCAGGCCAGGTCGAGGGCGGGATCGCCGAGGCGCGCGTCGCTCCAGTCGATCACGCCGGACACCGTCGAGCCGCGCCGCAGAATGTGCGCAGGGCCGAGATCGGCGTGGACGAGGACGAGATCGACCGACCGGTCCCAGCTGGAGAGGAACGCGTCGAAGACGGCGCGGGCCCGCCGCCGCTCGTCCGGGTCGAGCAAGGGCATGACGTCACGCTCGCAGCGCGCCGCGAGGCCACGCTGCTGCTCGAGCCACTCCGAGGAATCGGCGTCGGCGAGCCCCGCCTGGATCGCGTTCGCCCGCGGGAAGGTGTGCAAGACGGTGAGGAAGCTGCCCAGCCGAGCGGCCAGCGCCGCTCCCTGTGCACCGCGACAGGCCCTCGAGTCGAGCGGCCCACCGTCGAGCTTCCGGTACGCGACGAAGAAGATCGGGCCGGCGTCCTCCACGGCTTCGAAGCGGGGCACCGGCACGGGCAAGGCCGGCGCGAGCACGGGAAGCAGCACCGCTTCCCTCCGTATCCAGCCGCGCACCTCCTCTCGGCGCGGGACGCGGACGATCCACTCGTCGTCGATCTCGAAGACCGAGCTGTCCCAGCCTTCCTCGACCGGCACGATGTGCGTCGCCTCCACGCCGAGACGCGCCTCGACTCGCGCGCGGAGCTCGGGCTCCACTAGCCTGGCAGCGGCGGGAGCTCGAGCGGCCCGAGGAACTCGACCTCGTGCTCGAGCGCGACCCCGAACTGCTCCCGCGCCCGCCGTCGCGCCTCGTCCATCAGCGCGATCGCGTCCGCGGAGCTCGCTCCGTCGGCGTTCTCGATGAAGTTCGCGTGCCGGGGAGAGATCTGGGCGCCTCCGATCCGGTAGCTCCTGAGGCCGCACGCCTCGAGCATCCGCCCCGCCGTCAGCTCGTGGTCGGGGTTCTTGAACACGCTTCCGAACGTTCGCTTGTTCGTCGGCTGGGCGGCCTTGCGGAGGGCCTGCAGCTCGGCCACGGTCGCCTTGATCTCGTCGGCCGGCCGCGGCTCGAGCCTGAACTCGGCCCGGGCGACGACCTTCCCGTGCCGGAGCTCCGAACGCCGGTAGCTGAGGCCGAGCTCGGCCGAAGACAGCCAGCGCGGTCCGTCGCCGTCCACGACGAGCGCGCGCTCGAGGATCGAGGCCCAGTCGCTGCCGTAGGCGCCCGCGTTCATCCAGACCCCGCCGCCGACGGTGCCCGGGATCGCGCAGGCGAACTCGAAGCCGCCCAGCCCCGCGGCCCGCGCCCGGTGGAGGCAGACAGCGTTCGAGGCACCCCCACCGGCCACCAGGAGCTCGCCCTCGATCTCGGCCGCCGCGAGCTCACCGCCCAGCCTGAGCACGAGCCCGTCGAAGCCCTCGTCGGCAACGAGCAGGTTCGAGCCGAGGCCCACGGTGGCAACGGGAAGCTCCCGGTCAACGGCCCAGGCCAGCGCCTCCTCGAGCTCGCCCAGGGTCTCCGGACGCGCGAAAGCCTTCGCCGGACCACCTGTGCCGATCGTCGTGAGGCGTGAAAGAGGAACGCCCTCCGCGTGCTTCACGCCAGCTCCTCGAGGATCAGCGGCGCGGCCTGTTCCACGTCACCGGCGCCGATCGTGAGCACGACGTCCCCGGGCTTCGCCCGGCGGGAGAGGAAGCGTGCGGCGTCCTCCAATCGAGGCGTCCACGCGACCGGCATCCCCGGCCGCTCCGCGACGAGGGCGTCGACGACCAGCTTCCCGCCGACTCCCGCGACAGGCTCTTCGCGCGCGGCGTACACCCGCGTCACAGCGACGACATCTGCCGCAGTCAGGGCGCGGGCAAGCGCGGCCGCGAGGTGGCGCGTGCGCGAGTAGAGGTGCGGCTGAAAGAGCACGAGCAGCCGGCCGCCGTTCGCCGCCGTGCGCGCTGCCTCCAGCGTCGCCGCGACCTCGGTCGGATGGTGGCCGTAGTCGTCGAAGACGCGGATGCCGCCGGCCTCGCCGCGGAGCTCGAGCCGCCGTACGGCGCCGCGGAACTCGGGCAGCACCTGCTCCGCTTCCTCGCGGGGGACCTCCGCGAGCTCGAGAGCCGCCAGCGCGACAGCCGCGTTGCGCCGGTTGTGCAAGCCCGGAACCCCAAGCTCGAACGACACCGGTTGTAGCTCTTCGCCGCGCACCTGGACGGGAGCGGCCGCGAGCCAGCGCTCGAAGAGCTCTCGCACCTCGTCCTCGGAGGCATAGGTCGCATGGTGGTCGAGCTCGACGTTGGTGACCACGGCGATCCGCGGGCGCAGCAGCTCGAGCGAGCGGTCGGACTCGTCGCCCTCGGCGACGAGCCAGCCCTCCCCCGCGCGCGCGTTCCCGCCGAGCTGGGGGATCTCCCCGCCGATCAGGAAGGCCGGGTCGGCTCCGAGCCGGTCGAGGCAGAAGGCGATCATCCCGGCCGTGGTCGTCTTGCCGTGCGCGCCGGCGACGACGATCGACGGCCGCAGGGCGACGAGCTCGGCGAGGAGCTCGCCGCGCCTCTTGACACGGCGACCGGCGACCTCGGGGTTGTCCGGTGCGATCGCGCTCGAGACGATCACCTCCACCCCTTCGGGAACGTTCCCGGCGTCGTGGCCGATCGTGACCGGCACTCCCGCCGCCTCGAGCCGGTCGACGTACGAGGAGCGGGCCCGGTCCGACCCGCCGACCTCCGCGCCCCACTCGCGCGCGACGAGCGCGAGACCGCTCATGCCCGCGCCGCCGATCCCGACGAACCAGAACCGTCTACCCTCGAGCAAGCGCCATCAGCTCCTCCGCGATCACGTCGGCCGCGTCCGGCTTCGCGACCCGCAGCATGGCCGCGCCCATCTCCTCGAGCCGGCGCGGGTCCCCGAGAAGGGACCGGACGATCTCCGGCGCGCGGCCGAGCTCGGTCTCCGGCAGGAGAATCGCGCCGCCCGCGGACTGGAAGTAGCGGGCGTTCTTGGTCTGGTGGTCGGCGGTGGCGAACGGATAGGGGACGAGGATTGCGGGCTTGCCGGCGGCGGCGAGCTCCCAGACGGTCGAGCCGCTACGCATGAGCGCGAGGTCGGCCGCGCCGTACGCCGCGCCGAGCCCCTCGAGCACGGGCAGGAGAACGTAGTCGGGCCGCGACACGCGCGCCCGGAGCGCGTCGTAGTCCCGCTCCCCCGAGACGTGGAGCACGGCAGGCCCGCTCGCACCGAAGGTCTCCACGACGAACTCGTTCAGCGAGTGCGCACCGGCGCGCGCACCCGCAACGAGCAGCACCGGCCCGTCCGCCGGTAGGCCGAGCTGCGCGCGCGCGTCCGCGCGCGGGAGGGCGCGCGCGTTGGCGGGCAGCGGCCGCCCGACGACCTGGTACTTCGGCGGCTCGCGGCCCGGCAGCTCGTAGGCAAGGAACACGCGCCGGGCAAACGGCGCCGCGAGCCGGTTCGCGAGCCCCAGGTGCGCATCGGCCTCCATCACGGCCGCGGGGATCCGCCTGCGCGCGGCGGCGAGCACGACCGGCCCGCCGACGTACCCCCCGGCGCCGAGCACGACGTCCGGCTTCCGCTTCGCCAGGATCCGCTCGCAGGCGGCCGGAGCCGCCAGAGCGTGGAGCACGGCGTGCGCCTGGGCGAGCCCGGGCCGCCGGGGCAGCCCGCTCACGCGAAACGTATCGAGCTCGTAGCCCGCCTCAGGAACGAGCCGCGCCTCGGCGCGCTCCGGCGACCCGGCGAACGTCACCCGTGCTCCGCGCGCGCTGAGCGCCTCCGCTACGGCGAGCGCGGGCAGCACGTGGCCGGCTGTTCCCCCGGCCGCGATCAGGCAGGCTGGCGCGTCGTGCTCCGGCATTGCCCGCGATGTTAAGGAGGATGCCCACCGAGACGAGCGCGACCACGAGGCTGGAGCCGCCGTAGGAGACGAACGGAAGCGGGATTCCGGTCAGCGGCGCGATGCCCATGACGGCCGCGAGGTTGATCGAGGCCTGGCCGCAGACGAGGACGGTGAGGCCCGCGGCGAGCCGCTTCCCGAAGGGGTCACGGCAGTCGAGGGCGATCCTGAAGCCGAAGTAGGCGAACGCGGCGTACGCGGCGATCACGGCCGTCGCACCGATCAGGCCGAGCTCCTCACCGATGATCGCGAAGATCATGTCCGTGTGCGCCTCGGGGAGGAAGTTCGCCTTCTCGATGCTCTGGCCCAGCCCGCGGCCGAAGATCCCGCCGGAGCCGAGCCCGATGATCGCCTGCACGGTCTGGTAGCCGGCTCCCTGCGCGTCGTGCCAGGGATCGACGAAGCTGAAGAGGCGCGCCCGGCGATACGGCTCGAACCAGACCGCGAGCAGGCTGACCGCCCCCGCGAGCGACAGGCCCGCCCCGAGCGTCCGGGCCGGCGTGCCCGCGACGAGCAGCATCCCCGCGAGCATGAGCAGGATCGTGATCGCGGTGCCGAGGTCGGGCTCCGCCAGGAGGAGCGCGCAGACGATCGTCGCGAGCAGCCCCATTGGGCGCCAGAGCTGGGCGAGGGTCCGCGGCGGGCGCCGCCGTGCGAGGTAGGAGGCCGCCCAGACGGCGAGCGCCAGCTTCGCGAGCTCCGACGGCTGGAAGACCGCCGGGCCGACGCTCAGCCAGCGTCGTGCGCCGTTGACCGACTGCCCGATGGCAAGGACTGCCAGCAGCAGGAAGACGCTCGTCACGACGAGCGCCGGCGCGAGTCGGCGGAGGATGCGGTAGTCGACGCGGGAGACCACGACCATCAGGACAAGCCCGAGCAGCGCGTAGCCGGTCTGCCGCTTGAGGTAGTAGCCCGGATCGCCGTTCGCGAGCGCGGCCGAGGCCGAAGTCGCGCTGTAGACCATCACGAGCCCGAACGCGACCAGGCCGAGGGTGACGAGCGTGAGGACGCTCGCCTCGAGTTGTCCACGCTTCACGCGGACAGGTTCTGCACCAGCCTCCTGAACTCCTCGCCGCGCTCCTCGAAGTCGCGGAACTGGTCGTAGCTCGCGCAGGCCGGCGAGAGTAGGACGACGTCGCCCGGCTCGGCCTCGATCGCCTGGAGCGCTGTGGCCAGGTCGCCGTCCCGGTCCGTGCCGGGAATCACACCCGCGAGCTCCCCCGCAGTCTCGCCGATCGCGTGCACGCTGCGGACGTTGGGGCCGATCGCGGCGGCGAGCGGGGCGAAGTCCTCGCCCTTGCTCGACCCGCCGAGGATCAGCTGCACGGGCTCGTCCTCGTAGGCGGCGAGCGCCCGGAGCGCGGCGGCGACGTTGGTCGCCTTCGAGTCGTTGACGTAGCGGACTCCGTTCAGCTCGCGCACGAGCTCGAGCCGGTGCGGCACCCCGGGGAAGGTGCGAAGAGCGTCGGCGATCTGCTCGTCGGCGATGCCCGCAGCGCGCGCGGCGGCGGTCGCGGCGGCGGCGTTCTCGCGGTTATGCACGCCGCGCATCAGAGGCTCGGACGGCAGCGGATCGTCGGCGGCGAACTCGATCCCGTCGAGGCCGAGCCCGCGCGGCACGATCTTCGTCCGGGCGCGTTCGAAGATTCTGAGCTTTGCGTCGCGGTAGGCCTCGAACGAGCCGTGGCGGTCGAGATGGTCGGGCTCGAGGTTCAGGAGCACGGCGATCTCGCAGGCCAGCTCGTGGACGTCCTCGAGCTGGAAGCTCGAGAGCTCGCAGACGATCCAGGTGCCGGGCTCGACCTCGCGGTACAGGTCGGTGAGAGCGCGCCCCACGTTCCCCGCAACCGGCGCTCGGAGCATGACGCCGAGCAGCTCGCAGGTCGTCGTCTTCCCGTTGGTGCCGGTGACGCCGAGGAGCCGCGGCTGCAGCAGCCGGTAACCGAGCTCGACCTCGCTCCACACCGGGACGCCGCGGCGTTCTGCGTCGACGACGAGGGGCACCTTGCGCGGCACGCCCGGGCTCTTGACCAGGACGTCGACGCGACCGAGCAGCGACAGGTCGCCGTCGTTCCCGAGCTCGCGATCGACCAGCACGACCTCCACGCCCCGCCTCCTCAGTGCAGCGGCCGCCGCCTGCCCGGAGCGGGCGAGCCCGAGGACGAGCGCCCTGCGTGGAAGCTCGTTCACGCTTCGGTCACGGTGTCGGACACCGGGACATGTCCTAGCGGAAGCCCGTGAAGTAGCGGTAGTAGAGAGCGAAGCCGATCGCACACAGGATCCCGGTCACGATCCAGAAGCGGACCATCACCTTCGTCTCGGACCAGGCTTTCATCTCGAAGTGGTGGTGGATGGGGGCCATCAGGAAGATCCGCCGTCCTAAGTACTTGAAGGTGAAGACCTGGATGATCACCGAGAGCGCCTCGATCACGAAGATCCCGCCGATCAGGAGCAGCAGGAAGATCGTCTTCGTGAAGATCGCGAAGCTCGCGAGCGCGCCGCCCAGCGCCATCGAGCCCGTGTCGCCCATGATCACCTCGGCGGGCCAGGCGTTGTACCAGAGGAACCCGATCGCGGCCCCGATCAGCGCGGCGGCGACGATCGCGAGGTCGAGCTTGGTCTCGAAGCGGTGCCCGGGCCTCCCCGAGCGGATCCACGCGATCACGTTCATCGCCGCAAACGTGAACAGCGCGATGATCCCGGTCCCCGCCGCCAGCCCGTCGAGCCCGTCGGTGAGGTTGACCCCATTCGCCGCGCCGGCGATCACGAGGAAGAGGAGCCCGTACCAAGCGTACGAGAGCGGCAGGTCGCCGACGCCGGGGATGTAGACCTCGGTCGGCAGGTGCTGGTGGCGCGCAGCGACGCCGACGCCCACCGTGATCGCCCCGAGCAGGATGAGCTTCCAGCGGCCCGAGAGCCCCAGCGAGCGCTTGTGGGTGAGCTTGATGAAGTCGTCGAGGAATCCGATCGCGCCACAGCTCAGCGTGACGAAGAAGACCGCGAGCGCAGGCACCGTGTACCTGCTGAAAGCGAGGAAGCCGAGGCTTGCCGCAAGGAGGATCAGGAGCCCGCCCATCGTGGGCGTCCCCTGCTTGGAGACGTGGTGCTGGGGCCCCTCCTCGCGAATGTGCTGGCCGAACTCGTTGCGCCGAAGGAACGCGATGAACTTCGGGCCGAAGACGATCGAGAGGAGCAGTGCGACGACGCCTGCGAGCAGGACTCGGCTCAAGCGCGCACCGCCGCCAGCGCCTCCGCGACGGCCTCGAGCCCGACCGCGCGGGAGGCCTTCACGAGCACACAGTCGCCGGGCTCGACGAGCCTCTCCGCGGCGGCGGCGGCCGCGGACACATCCGGGGCCCAGCGCTTGACGGCCACGCTGGACGCCCCGTCGAGATAGCCGCGGGACAGCTCGCCCACGGCGAGGAGCACCTCGACTCCGGCGCGCGCGGCCTCTTCGCCGATCTGCCGGTGGAACTCGGGCGCGCCGGGGCCGAGCTCGGCCATGTCGCCGAGGATGGCGACCCGTCGACGAGCTCCGGCCCGCTCTGCGAGATCAGCCAGCGCCGCGCGCATCGAGATCGGGTTTGCGTTGTAGGCATCGTTGACCAGGAGGCCGCCGCCCGGGAGCGGGACCTCCTCCCCGCGCCAGCGCGAGAAGTCGACGTCGACCCGGTCGGGATGGGGCAGGCCCAACGCGTCGAGCGCGGCGAGCGCGGCGGCCGCGTTCGCCGCCTGGTGGCGCGAGACGAAGTTGAAGCTGACACCGCCGACCAGCGACCGGCCGCCTGCGAAGACGACGTCCGCCTCCCCCAGGCGGACGAGCTGGACGTCGTCGCGCTCGACCGGAAACTCCTGGGGCACGATCGCGGTGCCGCCGGGCGGAAGCGCCGCGACCAGCTCGCCTTTCGCGCGCAGCACCCCCTCCAGCGAGCCGACGAGCTCGAGGTGGGCCGGACCCACGTTGGTGACGACGCCGATCTCGGGACGCGCGATCTCGCAGAGCTCCGCGATCTGGCCGAAGCCGCGCATCGCGAGCTCGAGGATGCACACCTCCGTGCCCGGCTCGAGCCGGCAAAGGGTCAGTGGGACGCCGATTTCGTTGTTGTAGCTCGCCTCGGCGGCGACGGTGGCGGCGGCCGGCACGCAGAGGGCGGCGAGGATGTCCTTCGTCGACGTCTTGCCCGTCGAGCCGGTGATCCCGACGACACGGGCCTCCGACCGCCCGCGCACAGCCCGGCCGAGCGCGGCGAAGGCCGCGAACGGATCCTCCGGGACGAGCGTCGCAGCCGCTCCTCGCGTGAGCGCCTCCCCCTCGAAGTCGACCCCGCGACCGACGGCGACGAAGAGGTCGCCCGGCTCGATCCGGCGCGAGTCGACCTTGACGCCGGTGACCCGCTCGGCGCCGGGCGTGGCCGTGAGCCGGCCCGCGGCCAGCTGCGCGACCTCGTCGAGCGAGAGCGGGATCATGTCCTGGCCTCCTTCGCCCCCGGCTCGGTCGTGTGGGGGAAACCATGTTTCCCCCACAAGCCCCCTTCTTCTTCTGAGCTCGCCTCGATCCGGGGAACCTCCCGGTTCCCCCTAACCCCCTCCACGCTGCCGCTCACGCAGCAGCCCCGAGCCGGCGCAGGACGTCGCGCGCGACCTCGCGGTCGTCGAACGGGATCGTGCGGTCGGCGAACTCCTGCCCCTGCTCGTGGCCCTTGCCGGCGATCAGGACGACATCGCCGTCGTCTGCCAGCGAGATCGCGCGCTCGATCGCCGCGGCGCGCTCGGGCTCCACCTCGACGTCTCCCGTGACGCCTGCCAGCACCTCGTCGATGATCGCTCGCGGATCTTCGCTGCGCGGGTTGTCCGAGGTGACGATCGCCACGTCGGCGAGCTCCGACGCGATCCGCCCCATCAACGGGCGCTTGCCGCGGTCGCGATCCCCTCCGCAGCCGAAGACGCAGATCACCCGTCCGCTCGTCAGGTCCCGGGCGGCCCGCAGCACGCTCTCGAGCGCTTCCGGCTTGTGCGAGTAGTCGACGATCACCTCGAAGGGCTGGCCCTCGGCGACCGACTCGAAGCGGCCGGGAACGCCGCGCACCGCTTCGAGGCCTCGGGCGATCGCGTCGTCGTCGATCCCGAGGAGGCGGCTCGCGGCCAGCGCACCGAGCGCGTTCTCCGCGTTGAAGCGGCCGCGGAGCTTGAGCTCCATCCCGTCCAGCGCGGCCGGGCCGATCTCCGCGTCGTCGGCGAAGCCGAACGTGAGCGCATCCCGGCGGTCGGCCGCGAGCTTCCGGCCCCAGGAGCCGCCGATGTTGATGGCGGCAGGCGGACGGCTCTCGACGAACAGCCGCCGCTTCGCCTCGAAGTAGCGCTCCATCGTCTCGTGGAAATCGAGGTGGTCCTGGCTCAGGTTCGTGAAGACGAGCACCGCGAAGCGGACCCGGTCCAGCCGTCCGAGCTCCGAGCCGTGAGAGGTCGCCTCCATCGCGCAGCTCCGGTCGCCCGCGTCCAGGATCTCGCGGAACGCACGCTGCAGGTCGATCGCTTCGGGCGTGGTGCGGATCGCCGGCCGCCGTTCGCCGCCGACGCGGCTTTCGATCGTCCCGAGCAGGCCCGGGCGCCGCGACGCGGCGGCGAGGATCGAGTAGAGGAGGAACGCGGTCGTGGTCTTCCCGTTCGTTCCCGTCACGCCGGCGATCTGCAGCTCCTCGCTGGGACGGCCGAAGAACTCATCGGCGACCGGGGCCATTGCGCGGCGCGCGCTCGGGACGACGAGCTGCGGCACGTCGAGCTCGAGCGGCCGTTCGACAACGAGCGCGACCGCGCCGTTTGCGACCGCCTCGGGGGCGAAGTCGTGCCCGTCGCGGCGGCTCCCCGGGACGCAGAAGAACAGCGAGCCCGGCCCGGCCGCGCGGGCGTCGTACGCCAGCTCGCCGATCTCCACGGGAGCGCTTCGCAGGACGTCCGCGGGGGCGAGCGCTGCGATGACGCGCTCGAGGTGCATCGGCGCGCGAGTCTACCAAGCACGCCAGCCGGGACGTGGGTTGGCCGCTGCTCAGAACTCGCCCGTTTGCAGCACTTTCTTCACACTCTCGTGACAGACACGTGCGCGTTTGCGGGTTACGATCGCCTCGGGGAGGAGGCCGGGCGAACCGAACTACGGGGATACAAGCGAAGTCGCAGTCGGGCCGGGCGCCGTCCACGGCGCGTCAGGCGTGATCCCGCCGTCCAGGTACTGCATGTCGAAGCGCGCGATCTGCGAGAACACCGGCGCGGCCACGACGCCGCCCCAGATCGCGCCGCGCGGCTCGTCCACCGAGACCAGGATCGCGAGCCGGGGCCGCGAGGCCGGAACGATGCCGATGAAGGACGCGACGTACCGGGAGTCCGAGTACGTCCCGTCAGGGTCGACCTTCGCGGCGGTGCCGGTCTTCCCCGCCACCTGGTAGCCGGGCACGGCCGCGAGCGTGCCGGTCCCGTCGAGCACCACGTTCTTCAGCATCGCCAGGACCTCCCGGGACACCCTGCGCGAGACGATCCGCCGGCGAGCCGGCACGACCGAGGCGCCGTCGCCGATGTGGTCGACGAGGTGCGGCCGGACCCAGACGCCACGGTTGGCGATTGCCGCGTACGCGGAGACCATCTGGATCGGTGTCACCGCAATTCCCTGTCCGATCGGGACGTTCCCGATCGTCGAGCCGGACCAGCGCCGCTCCGGCAGAACGATCCCCGGGCTCTCGCCCGGGTAGTCGATCCCGGTCGGCCGGCCGAAGCCGAAGCGCGTGATCCACCGCGCGAGCGCGCTCGAGCCGAGCCTCTGCGCAAGCGTGATCGCGCCGACGTTCGACGAGCGCGCGAGGATCTGAGCGACGGTCATCGTCTCGGTCCCGCGCGGCTCGGCGTCGTGGATGATCCGGTCGGCGACGTGCATCGAGGACGGAAGCACGAAGCTCGACGACGGCGTCACCAGCTGCTCCGAGAGCGCGCCTGAGACCGTGACCACCTTGAACGTCGAGCCCGGCTCATAGGTATCGGTGACGGCGCGGTTGCGCTGGAACCCGCGCCAGGTTCGCGGATAGGCGTTCGCGTTGAAGCCCGGCGCCACGGCCATCGCAAGCACGGCGCCCGACCGCGGGTCGAGCACGATCGCCGTCGCGCTCTTGGCCTGCCAACGGGTGACCGTCTGGTTGAGCACCGCCTGGGCGTTCGCCTGGATGGTGTGGTCGATGGTCAGGTAGGCGTCGGTGCCGTCCCGCTCCGTCTGCGACCGGATCGTGTCGATCACCTCGCCGGAGGCGTCCTTGACCTGGCGCTCACGGCCGGGGCGCCCTGCGAGCACCTTGTCCAGCGAAAGCTCGAGCCCCGCGAGGCCGTGATTGTCGACTCCCGCATAGCCGAGCACCTGCGCGGCGAGGGCGGCCTGCGGGTAGAAGCGGCGCTCCTCCGGATAGAAGCCGAGCCCGGGCAAGTGCCGACGCTCCAGCTTCGCAGCCCTGGCGGCGTCGGCCTTCCGCTGGACGTAGACGAAGCCGAGCGTCCGGTCAGCGAGCTCGGCCGCGACGCGGTCCGGATTGAGACCGAGGTACGCGGCCGCGATCGCTCCCTCGCGCCGCGGGTCGCGGACCAGGCGCGGGTCGGCGTAGACCGTCGTGGCCTGCTCGCCGATCGCAAGCTGGACGCCGCCGCGGTCGTAGATCGTCCCCCGCGCGGGCGGGATCGTCACGTCCTCGCTGTGCTGGCTCGTCGCCAGACGCCCGAACGAGCTTGCACGGACGCCCTGAAGCCATGCGGCACGGAGGAACGCAATCCCGAACGCGAGCGCGAAGACCGCGACCAGCAGCCGGATCCGGCGATCGGCGACCTTCGGGCTCATGGGCCGGGCCTCGGCCCATGAGCGTGTGGACGGGGCGTGGGGGAACCGGGAGGTTCCCCCACCTTGGACTGCAAGAAGGGGGCTCGTGGGAACGCTACGCGTCCCAGAATCCCACGAGCGAGCCGGAGGCGAGCGACGGTCACGGCCCGCCCCGGCGACCGAGCCGCACGTACGTCGTCTGGGTCGGGTCGGCGGGCACGAGACCTTCGCGGTGCGCAAGCAGCTGGATCCGGGGCGATGCCGCGGAGAGCGAGAGCTGCGAGGCGAGTGACTGCTTGTCTGCGCGCAGCCGCGTCCGCTCGGCGTTGAGCTTGTCGAGCTGGACGTTGAGGCGCAGAACGGCGACGTTCAGCGCCACGATGCCCGCCAGCAGGACCGCGACGAGCGCGATCCAGACGGCTCCGCCGGCGACCCCGCGGCGCGCACGCGGACGGCGCTTCGGCGCAGGACGGGGGCGCTGCCTGGGCCGCGGGGAGGGAAGAGCAGGGGCGGCGTCGCTCCGGGAGGGCATTGAGCTATTCCCCGGCCGTCTTGACGGCGGCACGCAGCCTCGCGGAGGCGGCGCGCGGATTGGCGGCGATCTCCTGGCGCGATGGGCGGATCGCCCGGCGCGAGATGGCCCGCAACGCCGGCTCCTGGCCGCAGACGCAGACCGGGAAGTCGGGCGGGCAGGTACAGCCGTGCTCCTGCGAGCGAAGGAAGCGCTTCACGATCCGGTCCTCCAGCGAGTGGAAGCTGATCACGGCCAGCCGCCCGCCGGGCCGCAGCAGGTCGAGCGCAGCCGGAAGGGCGGCCTCGAGCGAGCCGAGCTCGTCGTTGACCGCGATCCGCAGGGCCTGGAAGACGCGCTTGGCCGGATGCCCGTCGCCGAAGCGCGCCGGTGCCGGGATCGCGCCCTTGATCGTCTCGACGAGCTCGCCGGTCCGCTCGATCGGCCGCTCGCGCCGTCGTCTGCCGATCGCGCGGGCGATCTGCCGGGCGTAGCGCTCCTCGCCGTAGTCGCGGAAGACGGTGGTCAGCTCGCGCTCGCTCGCCTCGTTCACGAGGTCGCGGGCCGAGGGCTCCGCCCCCGGATCCATGCGCATGTCGAGCGGAGCGTCGGCTGCGTACGAGAAGCCGCGCTCCGGCCGGTCGATCTGCATGCTCGAGACGCCGAGGTCGAAGAGGATCGCGTCAGCGCGGACGCCGTTCGAGGCGAGCTGCTCGAGGACGAGCGAGAACTCCCCGCGCAGGAACCGGCCCTGCACCGCGGTTTGCCGGCGAAAGCGGTCGAAGTACGCCCTCGCCGATGGGTCGCGGTCGATCGCGATCAGCTTGCCTTTGCCGCGCAGGTCGGCGGCGAGCAGCTCGGCGTGGCCGCCCGACCCGAAGGTGGCGTCGACGACCGTCTCACCCGGACGTACGGCGAGCGCCTCGCGCACCTCCTCGGCCAGGACGGGTATGTGGTCAGTCGCGTTGGGTCGCAAGACGTTCGGCAACATGCTCCGCACTCCCTTCGATCTCCCTCAGGTGCTCGTGCCAGGCCCCCCGGTCCCACACCTCGAGGTGGTCCCTGACGCCGGCGACGACAACCTCGCGCGCGATTCCCGCGCTCTTTGCCAGTGCCGCCGGGACGACCACGCGGCCCTGCTTGTCGGGCTCGGTCTCGGACGCGCCCCCGAAGAAGTAGCGCTGCATCAGGCGCCCTTCCCGGGTGAACGGGTCGAGTGCCGCGAGCCGTTCCTCGACGACGCGCTCCCAGTCTTCGCGCGGATAACAGTAGAGGCACCCGTCCATGCCGTATGTGAGCACCACGCCCCCGGAAAGCGCTTCGCGAAACTTGGCCGGTAGCGTGAGGCGGCTCTTGTCATCGATCGTGTGCTCGAATGCCCCTAGTAACATCTTCCACTCCGCCCCACTTTAGACCACCATCTTCCACTCCGCAACCCCTCGGCCCCACCTGGCCCAGGTGATCCGAGGGGCCGGTGGAGCCGGGCTTACTGGAGCAGGCTGGCGACGGCGTTGATCGCGAGCGCGACGATCACCGCGCCGAACAGGAACGAGAGGAGCGCATGTCGGGTCGCCGCCCGGCGGATCGGCTTCGACGTGAGGTTCGTGTCGGAGACCTGATAGGTCATCCCGATCGTCAGCGCGAGATAGGCGAAGTCGTGGTAGTCGGGCGCCTCGTCCTCGTTGAACGTCACCCCGCCCACCGGATCGGAGTAGTAGAGGTCGCCGTAGCGCACGGCGAAGACCAGGTGCATGGCCGCCCACGAGAAGGCGACGACGGTGACCCCGAGCAGGATCAGCAACCCCTTGTCGATCCCGCTGTGGTGGCGCGCATCCACGAGCGCGAACGCGACGGTGACCAGGCTCGCCACGCTCGCGTTCAGGACGATGTAGTCGGCAGTGGCGCGGGAGTAGTCCTCGGCCTGCGCGTGCGCGGCTGTGTCAACGGCGTCCATCGAGCGGATCCGCAGCCAGATTCCGGCGGCGATCACGAGCGCCGCCGCGCCCCACCCCGCCGAGAGGCCGACGGTCCAGCCGCCGCCCGAGGCGAGCGCGATGACCAGCATCGCCGCTCCCACGGCCATCGCCAGGGCGAGCCGGCGTCCCGCGAGCCCCTGGCGTTCGACCTTCGGCGGCATCGCATCAGCATGCACCCTGCGGAGGTCGGCATCTCACAACCCCCCACGCCGCCGCGTTGGTAACCATGATGGAGGTCGTGGGAGTACCCCCCTTCGAACGATTCTACGAGGAGCACAAGGGACCCGTGCTCGGCCAGCTGCGACGGCTGCTCGGGCGCGACGGGGCCGAGGACGCCTTCCAGGAGACGTTCCTACGGGCGCTGCGCGCCTATCCGACGCTCGAGCACGGCCGGCATCTCCGGGCCTGGGCGCTGACCATCGCGCGCAACGTCGCGATCGACGCCCGCCGTCGGGAGCGGATTACCTCTGCCGACGTCCCCGACCTGGAGTCGGTCGACGAGCCGCTTCCGTACGAGGAGCTCCGCCGCCTGACGTCCGGGCTCCCCGAGAAGGAGCGAGCCGCGGTCTTCCTCCGCTACGGCTACGACCTCACCTACGAGGACATCGGCTCCGCCATCGGCTCGTCCCCCGAGGCCGCGCGGCAGGCCGCGTCCTCCGGTGTCCGCCGCCTACGCAAAAAGGAGCTTCCATGACCGTCTCCCCCGAGCTCGACGCCCGCTTCCGCGACGCCGCCGCGGCCGAGGGGCTGCTGGACGTGGCCTACGATCTCGTCGACACGCCCGTCGGCCCACTGCTGGTCGCCGTCACCGAACGGGGCCTCTGCGAGATCTCGTTCGACCCGGAGCCCGACCGCGAGGCCGAGGCCCTGGCACGGGCCTTCGGAGCGCGCGTGCTGCGCTCGCCACGGCCGACCGACGAGGCCCGCCGCCAGCTCGACGAGTACTTCGCCGGCGAGCGGCGTCGCTTCGACCTGCCCATCGACCTCCGCCTGGCGCGGGAGTTCGGCCGGGCGGTGCTGAAGGAGCTGGCCGGAGTCCCGTACGGCGAGCTCACGACCTACGGCGCGCTGGCCGCGAAGGCAGGCCGGCCGCGGGCGGCCCGCGCGGTGGGGACGGTCATGAACCGCAACCCGGTCCCGATCGTGCTCCCCTGCCACCGCGTCGTCGGCTCGACCGGCGCACTCACCGGCTACGGTGGCGGGCTCGACCGCAAGCGCACGCTGCTCGAGCTCGAGGGAGCGATCAACTCGCAGTAAGCCTGGCGTGGATCTCGCGCGTCAGGGCAGCGACCTGCTCGGTCAGCTCCTTGTCCTGCCGGGTGAGCTCCGTGTTCGAGTTCAGCAGCCTGACCAGCTCGTCGTTTCCGGCCTGGATCTTCTCCTCCCGCTTGACCGCCATGTCCTCCAGCCGTTGGTGGTGCCGCTCGGCTCGATCCTCCGCGCGCTTGTCGCGCTCGGCCTGGCGCGTCTGGGCGAGCAGGATCAGCGGCGCGGCGTAAGCGGCCTGCGTCGAGAAGGCGAGGTTGAGCAGGATGAAGGGATACGGGTCCCAGTGGTAGCCGATCGCGACGGCATTGAGCGCGATCCAGACCATGACGACGAGCGACTGCCCGAGGATGTACTGGGGAGTCCCGAAGAACCGCGCCGCGCGCTCGGCTCTCCGCCCGAACGCGTCCTGGCCGAAGGCGCCGTGATGCTCTTCCCGCGTCGCCACCCGCCCCGAGGCTAGGCGTCCGGCCGGACGGGCTCAGGCCTCGGAGAGCCCGATCACCTCGCGCGCCCGGTCGAGGTCGGCCTCGTGGACGAGGATCTCGCGTATCCCGTCGGTCGCGATGCCCTCGAACGGCGAGTCCTCTTCGGGCGTCTGGCGATGCGCGCACTCGATGCCCTCGCTGCGCAGGAGCCCGCAGAGGGCCTCGGCCTCGGCCTCGCCGGGCACGGTGGTGAGACGAACGTCCACGGGGCGCGAGCGTACCGCCTTCGCGGGCTCGCTACCTCCTCATCGGCCCCTGCCCACGGTCAGGTTGACGCGCGCGTTGTTCGCGAGGCGCCTCCCCGCCCTCGGCCTCTGCCTGAGCACCCTGCCCCTCTTCCGCGGCGTCGAGGCCCTTCTCGTCACCTTTCCGACCCTGCAGTGGGCCCTGACGATCCGCGATCGCGCCCTGGCCAGCCTCCGGCCCACGACCCTCGGAACCACGCAGGCCGGCGGTGTGAACGGCGGCGGCGGCGGCGGAGGTGGTGGCGGAGGTGGCGGAGGTGGTGGTGGTGGCGGCGGAGGCGGAGGCGGTGGTGGTGGTGGTGGTGGCGGCGGAGGTGGTGGTGGCGGCGGCTGCGGTGGCGGCGGAGGCGGCGGAGGAGGTGGTGGTGGTGGTGGTGGTGGTGGTGGTGGTGGTGGTGGGCCCTGTCCGGTGACCGTGAAGATTCCGTGCATCGACTGCGCGTGCGGATCGCACTGGTACTCGACCGTGCCCGGCAAGAAGTTGACCGTCCAGGTCTGATGGCCGGTCTCGCCGACCGTCGTCGCGCACCCCGACCGAGGGATGCACGAGACGGTGGCGCCCTTGAGGTGGAAGTTGTGGAACTCCGAGTCGTCGTCGATCTCGAGCGTGTAGGAGCCCTCGGGGAGCGTTCCTCCGTCGAGCTCCTGTCCGTCGGGGTCGTACATGTGGATATCGAAGTCCGGCCCGACCGAGGCCGTGAGCACCGGCAGCTGGAACGCGGGCGTGCAGTCGGGCGGCGGCGGGTCGGTCTGCCGGATCCGGAAGACGTTGTCCGAGCCACCGCTCGTCACGCCCATCGCATAGACATGACCACAGGCGTCCTCGCCGAACGACGAGAGCCCGGGCACGGTCAGGCCGGTCGCGGTATCTCCGATGGAGTCGGGGATCTCGAGGATCTGCGACCGGATCTCTCCATCGCAGAGGTCGCCGTAGGCGTACTGGCCGTCGAGCAGGGTCAGCTCGTGATCGCGCACGACATAGCCGCCCGTGATCGAACAGCGCGACGAGTGGTCGTACTCGAAGACCGGTGAGACGGGATCGAACGGCGGCGGGCTGCACGTGTTGTAGGGGTGGCGCCCCTCCAGGCAGCTCCAGCCGAAGTTCGCGCCGGCTCCCCAGGCGAGACCGACCGGCCGGTAGTCGATCTCTTCCCAGGCGTTCTGACCGACGTCGCCGACGTTCAGATCGCCGGTGAGCCGATCGAATGAGTAGCGCCACGGGTTGCGAAGGCCGTACGACCAGATCTCCGGGTAGGCGCCCGTAACTCCGACGAACGGGTTGTTGGGCGGAATCCGATAAGCCTGGGGGCCGTTCGAGCGAGGATCGATGCGCAGCAGCTTCCCGCGCCGGTCGTTCAGGCGCTGTGCTGTTCGGAACGGGTCGCCGAGCCCGCCGCCGTCGCCGGTCGAGATGTAGAGCATCCCCTCGGGCCCGAACTGGAGCTGTCCGCCGTTGTGGTTCGAGGCACTCGGATGCGGGACCGAGATCACGTTCCGGCGGGTGGTCGGGTCGGCGACGTTCGGATCGGAAGCGTCCCGCTGCACCTCGTCGACGGTCATCGCGCCGGTTCCGGCCGCGGTGTAGTCGATGTAGAAGCGGCCGCTCGTCGGGTAGTCGGGGGCGAAAGCCATCGAGAACAGGCCCTGCTCGCCTCCCGACTCGATCCAGCTCGACGCATCCAGGAACGGCGTCGGCTGCACGACGCCGTCGAGGACGAGCTTGATCACGCCGCCCTGCTGGACGACCAACAGCCGGTGCTGGTCCCCGGGCGGTGCAGTGAGGAAGGTGGGGTACTCGAACGCCCCGACTGCCTCGAGGATGAGGAACTGCGGCGCCGCGGACGTCGCCACTCCCGCGCCGCCGAACGGTGCGAACGCCGCAAGCCCCAGGACGACAGCGAGGAGAGCTCCCCTCTTCCCTGCCATCCGCCAAGGATACGACGTTTCTCGCGAAATCGATATCAGGCGCTGCGGAGGAGGCCCTCCTCGTCACCGAGCAGCCGGTAGCCGACTCCCCAGACGTTGAGGACGCAGTTCTCCGCGCCGGCGAGCGCGAGCTTGCGCCGCAAGCGCGAGGCGTGGGAGTCGAGCGTTCGGGTGCGGCCGAGCGCGACGAAGTCCCAGACCTCGCGCAGGAGCTCCTCCTTCGTGAAGACTCGGGTGGGGTCGGTCGCGAGCTTCGCCAGCAGCTCGAACTCCTTGGCCGCGAGCGCCACTGCGAAGCCGTGGACCGTCACGCGGCGCGTCGCCCGGTCGATCGCGACCGGGCCTGCCGCGAGCCGCTCGCGCTCGGCCGGCTGCGTGCGGCGCAGGACCGCGTGGATCCGCGCCACCAGCTCCTCGTAGTGGAAGGGGCGCGGGACGAAGTCGTCGCAGCCCCCCTCGAAGGCGTGGATCCGGTCGACGGCGTCGGCCCGGGCCTCGCCGAGCACGATCACCGGCACGTCGCGGTCCCACGAGCGGCCGGGGGCGCCTTCGCGCAGCCGCTTGCAGACCTCCGGGCCCGCCGCATCCTCGAGGGCGCCGAGGAGCACGAGGTCCGGACGCGCACGCTCGGCGAGCTCGAGCGCCTCCCGCTCGGCGTCGGCACCGAGCACCTCGAAGCCCTCGCTGGACAGGTGCCGTTCCAGGAACGCCCGCGTCCCCGGCTCGGCTTCGGCGAGAAGCAGCGCCCGCGACATGGCGCCGAAGCTAGCTGCGCCCCCTTGCCGTCGCCAGATGTCCTTTGAGGCGAAACTGCGCCGAGGTTTCTACAGCCGGCCGGAGCGGAGGACGCCCCACAGCAGCCAGAGGCCGAGCCCGCCCGAGAGGACGAAGCCGACGAAGGAGAGGAAGTTGACGCCGGCGATCTGCGGGCCCGTCGTGGAGAAGATCCCGATCAGGCTCGAGCCGATGAGGCCGCCGACCACGACCAGGGCGATCACGAGCCGGTTGAAGGCGACATCGAGCTTGCGCATGAACTCGTCGAGGCCCTTGTGCACGAAGCCGACCTCGATCTGGCCGTCCCGGAACTCCTCCAGCACGTCGTGAACCTGGTACGGCATGTCGCGCGCGATGCGCGCCAGCTCGACCCCTTCGGTGCGCGCCCGCGCCAGCATCCGCTTCGGGGTGTAGCGCTCGAGCATCAGGCTGCGGGCGTACGGCTTGGCGACCTCGAAGACGTTGAAGTCCGGGTAGAGGTCGATCCCGACCGAGCCCAGCGTCGCGATCGTCTTGTCGAGGAGGACGAAGCGCGTCGGCAGCCGGAGGTTGAGCCGGTAGATGAGCTGGAAGGCCTCGCGGATCACCTGGAGCGGGTCGATCTCGGCGAGGCTCGCGCCGTAGTAGCGGTAGTACATCTCGCGCAGCTCGGCGACGAACTGCTCCTCGCGCTCCTTCGGGTAGCGGACGCCGAGCTCCGCCAACCGGCGCGGAAGCTGCTCGATCTGCTCGTTCGCGGCGTCGATGAAGAGCCGCGTCAGCTTGGACAGGTCGTCGTCGCTGAGCTTGCCGACCTGGCCGAAGTCGACGAGCCCGACCACGCTGCCCTCGTCGAGCACGAAGATGTTCGCCGGGTGCGGATCGCCGTGGAAGAAGCCGTGCCGGAAGATCATCGTCATCCACGTCTCGGTCATCAGGTAGGCGAGCCGGCGGCGCTCCTCCATCGTCCAGGCGTCCTGCGGCAGGTCGGCCAGCTGGATGCCCTCGAGGAGCTCGAG
>Ga0307277_10000137_pt1 | contig 22840 bp, 26 predicted proteins | sample ER_DNA_116_FD_194473 | JGI IMG/M metagenome (GOLD analysis project Ga0307277, IMG submission 194473) | Bulk soil microbial communities from the East River watershed near Crested Butte, Colorado, United States - ER_DNA_116 | ecosystem: Environmental > Terrestrial > Soil > Floodplain | place...
CGCACCCTCGGGAGTGATCGCAACGACCTCGCCGTCCTCGATCAGCTGCACTTTGCGCGTCTCCTTGAGGAACGCCGCGATCGAGGAGGCCAGGAACATCTCGCCGTCGCCCACGCCGACGACGAGCGGGCACTGCCGGCGGGCGCCGACGAGGAGGTCGGGATGGTCGTAATGAATCACGACGAAGGCGAAATGCCCCTCGAGCCGGCCGTAGACGGCTCGCACCGCCTCCAGGAGATCGCCGTCGTAGTTGTGCTCGATCAAGTGCACGACCACTTCCGCATCCGTCTCGGAGCTGAACATATGTCCCTCGGCCTCGAGCGATTCCTTCAGCTCGCGATAGTTCTCGATGATTCCGTTGAGCACAATCGCGAGCCGGCCGTCCTCACAACCCGTCAATGGATGCGCGTTCTGCTCGTTGACGGCGCCGTGGGTCGCCCAACGCGTGTGACCGAGACCGTGATTCGACCTGGAGCCGTTCGGGCCGGCGGCGTCTTTCAGAAACTGGAGGTTGCCCACTGCGCGGACGTACTCGAGGCTGCCGTTCTCGCGCAGTGCGATACCGGCCGAGTCGTAGCCGCGGTACTCGAGGCGCTCGAGGCCGTGGAGCAACAGCTCCTTCGCAGCCCGGTTACCGACGTACCCGATGATCCCGCACACCCGAAGCTCCTCTCAGTTGCCGCCCCGTGCGTTCAGACGTGGATCGAAATGCTGCAGATCGCGGTTTTTCCGAAAACGGGCTCTCGAAAACGCCAAAAGCCCGGCTGAGCATCCGCCCCTTCGTTGAGGCGGTCAGCCGAGCTCTCGTCGCACGAGAGCAGCGATCCTACCACAGAGGGTTTCGGCCTCCTGGCCGCTTTCCGCCTCGGCCAGCACCCGAATGACGGGCTCCGTGCCGGACGGTCTCACGAGCACCCGGCCGCGGCCCCCCAGCTCGGTATTGAGCCGCGCCACTTCCTCGTCGATTGCGGGAGTCAGGTGGAGCTTCGTCACGGGCACGTTCTCCTTCGCCTGCGGGAAGCGGGACATGACGGACGCGACTTCCGCAAGTGGACGACCGTGCAAGGCACTGCAGAGCAGGAGCGCCGCTACCAGACCGTCACCGGTCACATGTCCATCCAGCCAGATCAGATGTCCGGATTGCTCGCCGCCGAGAATCCCTCCTTCCCGGCGGAGCGCTTCGAGAACGTAACGGTCGCCGACGTCGGTAGTGACCACGCGCACGCCGTTCTCGGCCATGAGGCGATGCAACCCCATGTTCGCCATCACCGTTACCGCTACCAGGTCGACCTTGCGGTCGAGCGCCAGCACGGCGACGATCTGATCGCCGTCGACGATGTCGCCGTTCCCGTCGACGGCCAACATGCGGTCGCCGTCGCCGTCGAAGGCGACACCGAGGTCAAGGCCGAGTTCGGTGACGGTGCGCTGCAGCGCCCGCAAGTCGGTCGCGCCGCAGTCGACGTTGATGTTCGTGCCATCGGGCTCGTCGCCGATTGCGGTGACCTCGGCGCCGAGTTGCGTGAAGGCTTTCGGTGCAAGCCCGGCGTAGGCGCCGTTCGCGCAATCGACACCGACCCTCAGGCCGGTGAGATCGGAGCCGAATCGTTCAACCACGTGCTCCAGGTAGCTGTCGGTGGCGACGGAGACTTCGTCGATCTCGCCGCCCCCTGTAGCCGGCTCGTCGAGCAACGCCTCTATCTCTTCCTCCTGTGTGTCGGACAGCTTCTGGCCGTCGCGGTCGAAGAACTTCACGCCGTTGTACTCGGGAGGGTTGTGTGATGCGGTGATAACGCAACCGAGGTCGAGCGTCAGAAGTGCCACAGCGGGGGTCGGGAGCACGCCGGCGATGACCGCGTTGCCGCCCACGGAGGCGATTCCGCGCGCGAGCGCGTCCTCCAGCTCGGGCCCAGAGGCGCGCGTGTCACGTCCGACGAAGATCCGGCCCCGACCGGACCAAAGAGTCGCGGCACGGCCGAGACGCTCAACTAGCTCCGGGGTGAGGTCCTTGCCGACAACGCCACGGACCCCGTCCGTGCCGAAGTACTGGCGGGGCACTACCGCTTGCTGAACTGCGGCGCCTTGCGCGCTTTGTGCAGGCCCGCCTTCTTGCGCTCGACGATGCGAGCGTCGCGCGTCAGGAAGCCGGCCCGCTTGAGCGGGATGCGCAACTCGGGATCGGCCTCGACGAGCGCGCGGGCGATGCCGTGACGGACGGCGCCTGCCTGCCCGCTCGGGCCGCCGCCGTGAACGCGGACCCGGATGTCGAAGGTCCCCTCCACTCCTGCCGTCTGCAACGGCGCCAGCGCGGACGTGCGGTGTGCGGCGCGCGGAAAGTAGTCCTCGATCGTGCGCCCGTTGAACCAGGTGTTCCCGTCACCGGGACGCAGGATCACTCGTGCGACGGACGTCTTGCGCTTGCCCGTCCCACGGTATTGCGCGAGCTGACTCATCTGTCCTCCCACTTCAACGGCTGCGGCGCCTGCGGCCCGTGCGGATGCTCGGGTCCTGCGTAGATCTTGAGCTTCGTGATCTGCTGCCGGGCGAGCCTGTTCTTCGGGAGCATGCCCTTCACCGCGGCGCGCAGAACCTCTTCGGGCCGGCGGTCGAGCTGCTCGCGCAAAGTTCTGCTGCGGAGACCGCCGGGGTACCCGGAGTGCCTGTAATAGCGCTTCTGGTCGAGCTTGTTGCCGGTCACATGGATCTTCTCGGCGTTCACGACGATCACGAAGTCGCCGGTGTCCACATGCGGGGTGTACTCGGGCTTGCCCTTGCCGCGCAGCTGGTCAGCGATGCGGGTGGCGAGCCGCCCGAGCGTTTGCCCGTCGGCGTCCACCACGTACCAGTGGCGTGCGATCTCTCCCGGTTTGGCGTTGTATGTCTTCATGGAAAAGGCGGACTAAGGGGTCCGCCCGGCGCAAAACTGTAGCAGCCCGGCGCGGAATCCGGCCGCCCCGCCATGGGAGGGATGGCGGACATATGGGGCCTCTGTGACCCTGGCCGCAAGCCTGCCGACCGCGATCAGGCGTCGATTCTCCGCCAGCTCGTCGAGGAAGGGGCGAGCGGCGAGGATCTCGGGCCGGGTGGGGCGGCGGTTCGAGGCCTCGGTGCCCGGATGCGTGGGGACGACGTTCCAGCAGAGGGCGTCGAGCTCGAGCTCTGCAAGAACGCGCTGGACGATCGTCGCCGTTGCCTCCGCCGGGCCCCGGCCGGTCAGCTGGCGTTCCGAGGTGAAAGGCAGGCCGGAGACGCGGGCGCCCCGGTAGCCGGGTGCCTCGCCGACGAGCAGCAGCGGTGCGTCGGCTCGGCTCTCGAGGTAGGCGCGCAGACGCTTACGGCGGAGCAGCGCGCCGGTTCCGTCCCGGTAGAAGTTGAAGGTGGCGCCGATTCGAGCAGATGCGAGGCGCGACACGAACCTTTCTGGCTGCATGTCGTCACTATGCTCATGCGGGTGAGAGGACGCACCGCCGCGCTGGTTGCGGTCTGCGCGGGGGTCTGCGTTCCCGTTGCGGCCGCGGCGCCGCCTCAGGGCCTGCAGGCCGACGCGACCTTCGCGGCCAGTTACGCGCGACGCGGCGTCACGAGCGTGGCCGCGACCACCCAACGTGTCAGCTGCTACACGCCGGAGGTGTACTACACGGGCAGCCTCGCGCCACTGCAGGGCTATCCGGACGGTGGCTCCACGTTGTGCAACGGCGCTGCGACGTCGGGCGAAGACATCGGCCCTTACGCGAGCCAGGACGTCTCCAACCCGCCGCTACGCGCAAAGGACTTTTCCGAATCGGATCTGCACGTCGATCCGACGAACGCGCAACACCTGATCGGGATCAGCAAGTGGATCGTCAACAGCGAGGGCTACAACCATCTCACCGGTTTCTTCGAGTCGTTCGACGGCGGCGCGACCTGGCCACAGCTCGGTCACATTCCCGGATACGAAGGCTGGACGGACAATTCGGATCCGGCCGGGGCGTTCGACCCCTGGGGAAATTTCTATGCAGTCGTCTTCCCGTATGCGTTCTCGTACATTCCGAGCGGACAGCATTTCTTCCTGTCTCCGGACGTCAATCCCTCGTTGCCGCGCTCAGGCCTCGGGATCGCCATTCGTCCTCACGGAGCCGCCGTGGCCTCGGCGTGGAACACGACGCACAACGGTCAGCTGGATCTGATCGAGCGGACGCCGTTCAACGGCAAGGAGACCTTCGACAAGCAATGGCTGGCGATCGACACGAATCGCCGCAGCAAGCACTTCGGCCGCGTCTACGCCACGTGGGCCGTCGGGAACCAGGACAGCGACCTGCGCATCTACGGCTCGTACGCGGATGCGCACAAGAACGGCACGCACACGAACTGGTCCCGCCCGCGGCTCGTGCTCGCCCAGGCACCGCGGGTGGGCGACAACGGCTCACTGCCACGGGTCGCGCCGGACGGAACCGTCTGGCTCGCGATGTCGAGCTTTCGCACCAACAACGATCCGTTCACGATGTCGCTCACGTCGTCACGTGACGGCGGCAGATCCTGGGCGCGACGGCGGCTGATCGTCCGCCACAACGTCGACGGGTATCGGAACACGACGTTCCGGGCGGCCTTCGGGGAGGCATTCGTCGTCGGATCGCGGAAGGTCGGCCGCGTCTACCCGTTGTACGCGGCGTACGAGCAGTCCGGTTTCGGCGGGACGCAGCTGTTCATCCGTGGCTCGTTCGACGGCGGCAAGCACTGGTCCAGGGCGATCCAGGTGAACGACGCGTCCGGCACCGGCGACGCGTTGCAGCCAAACCTCGGCGTCGCCCCCAACGGGACCGTTGCGGTCGCGTTTTACGACCGGAGGCTGCCGTGTCCCGACGTCGGCACCCCCGACGCCACGATCGCCGGTCTCGTGTTCGACCCGCGCGCGCCGTCCGGGCGCGAGAACTACTGCATCAACACAGCCATTCAATTCTACGGCGCGAAGCTCCGGCCGCTCGGCCACAACATCCGCCTGTCGGCGCACACCTGGGATCCACAGCTGTCATCGCCGCGCTACGACTGCATCTGCAATCCGGCGAGCTTCATCGGCGACTACTTCGGCATCGACTCGCGGGGCGGCTTTACCTACACGGCGTCGGTCGAGACGTTCAACGCTGCGGGCGAGAATCCCGGTTATCACCAGCAGCAATTGGTCTCGAAGATCCGGACGCCCTAGAGGACTCGCTCATGGTCAGGCGGCATGTGATCGTGCGCGGGTTTGTGCAGGGCGTGTTCTTCCGCGACTCGGTTCGGCGGCTGGCACGACAGCACGGCGTCTCCGGCTGGGTTGCGAACCGTGCCGACGGCGCAGTCGAAGCGGTGTTCGAAGGGGAAGCAGATGCGGTGGAGCGGCTCGTCGCCTTCAGCGGCAAAGGCCCGCGAGGCGCTCAGGTCGAGTCAGTCGAGGTGACCGAAGAAGAACCGGAAGGCTTGACCGCGTTCAAAGTGCGCTAGCGTCACCAGCTGCGGTGGGCGCGAATCGCGCGCGCGTACGCCGTTTGGCGCACGAAGCAGCGGACTTGCGGCGTCAGCAGGATGAGGACCTGTGCGCCGAGGAACCCCGTATAGGCGAGCCACTCCAGGCTCCAGTCCCCTACGCTGACCACCCCGATAGCGAAGGCCGGCGCCGAGCCAACGAAAGAGAGCAGCCAGGCTCCACGGCTTCCACGCCACAACAGCGCGGTCAGTAGGACGACGAAGCCGATGCAGATCCAGTCAAACGCGCTGTAGCCGAAGCGAAGCTCCGCGTAGACGTACAGGGCCGCATTGAGCAGGGCATACAGACCAAGAAGGGATCGAGCGCTCACGCCTTCCCATCGTCATCACGGCACCAAGACGTGACTCCTGTCGGAAACAGCCACTGTCTTGGGGTCAGACCCGAAGACAGTGGCCAGTTGGGACTACTCCCACTCGATCGTGGCCGGTGGCTTCGAGCTCAGGTCGAGAGCGACTCTGTTGACGCCGGGGATCTCGTTGATTATTCGGCTCGAGATCGTCTCCAAGAGGTCGTAGGGCAGACGCGCCCAGTCTGCGGTCATCGCATCGTCGGACGTGACCGCACGGATGATGATCGGATATGCGTAGGTGCGCTCGTCGCCCTGCACGCCGACCGAGCGGATCGCCGGCAGCACCGCGAACGACTGCCACAGCTCGCGATACAACCCCGCGCGGCGAATCTCCTCCTGGAGGATCGCGTCCGCCGAGCGCAGGATCGCAAGCCGCTCCTCGGTGACGTCGCCGATGATCCGGATCGCAAGACCCGGCCCGGGGAACGGCTGACGCCAGACCATCCCCTCCGGCATTCCGAGCTCCTCGCCGACACGGCGCACCTCATCCTTGAACAGGAGCCGCAGCGGCTCGACGAGCTCCATGCGCATGTCGGCCGGCAGCCCACCCACGTTGTGGTGCGACTTGATCAAGGCGGCGACACCCTCCTCCCCTCCGCCCGATTCGATCACGTCGGAGTAGAGCGTTCCCTGAACGAGGAAGCGAGTGTCTCCGAGCCTGCCGGCTTCCTCTTCGAATACGCGGATGAACTCCTCGCCGATGATCTTGCGCTTCTCCTCCGGATCGTCGATCCCCTCGAGTCGCGACAGGAACCGTTCCCGCGCCTGGACGTGCACGAGTGGAACGTGGAAGTGTCCGCCGAACGTCTCGACCACTTGCTCGGCCTCGTTCTCGCGGAGCAGACCGTGGTCCACGAACACGCACGTGAGCTGATCGCCGATCGCCTTGTGCACGAGCAGCGCAGCGACCGCTGAATCGACACCGCCCGACAGCGCACAGAGGACGCGCTCGCGCCCAACCGCTGCGCGAATCCGCTCCACCTGCTCCTCGATCACAGCTGCGGGTGTCCACGCGGGCGGCGCGCCCGCGACGTTGTAGAGGAAGTTCTTCAGCAGCTCGGTCCCGTGCGGCGTGTGCACGACTTCCGGGTGAAACTGCACTCCGTAGAGGCGCCGCTCCGGATCTTCGAACGCCGCTACCGGCGTCGACCTCGATACTGCGACGACTCGTGCCCCCGAAGGAGGCGCTGTGACCGTGTCGCGGTGCGACATCCAGACCGTCTCCTGCTCCGGGAGGCCCGCGAACAATTCCGACTCGACAGCGGTCAGGTCAGTCTTGCCGAATTCGGACGCACCGGTCCGCTCGACGGTGCCGCCGAGATCCAGCGCCAGCAGTTGAGCCCCGTAGCAGATGCCGAGCGTCGGAATGCCGAGCGCGAACACCTCGGGGTCGACGTGCGGGGCCCCCTCCGCGTAGACGGAAGCGGGCCCGCCGCTGAGAATCAATGCATGCGGGTTGCGCGCGCGCACCTGTGCGGCCGTCACGCCGTGTCCCACCAGTTCCGAATACACACGGCACTCGCGGACGCGCCGTGCGATCAGCTGCGCGTACTGCCCGCCGAGATCCACCACCAGCACCGGCCGCTCCTCCGCGGGCCGTTCGGGCAGCGGCAGAACTTCAGCGGCGATAGTTCGGTGCCTCCTTCGTGATCGTCACGTCGTGCGGGTGACTCTCACGCAGGCCCGCGGCGGTAATGCGCACGAACCGCGCGCCCTTCATCTCCTCGATCGTCGCGGCCCCGCAATAACCCATTGCCTGGCGCAGCCCGCCGACCAACTGATGGAGGATCGCCGTGACGGGCCCCTTGTAGGGAACGCGCCCTTCGATGCCCTCCGGGACGAGCTTGTCGACATCCTCGACGTCGCCCTGGAAGTATCGGTCGCGTGACGAGCCTCGCGCCCGCATCGCGCCGAGCGAACCCATGCCTCGGTACTCCTTGAACCGTTCGCCTTGATGCAGGACGACATCGCCGGGGCTCTCGTCGGTGCCGGCGAGAAGCGAGCCGGCCATGACGGAATCCGCGCCGGCGGCAATCGCCTTCGCAATGTCGCCCGACGACGTCATGCCGCCGTCTGCGATCAAAGGCACGCCCTGACGCGCCGCGACGGAGGCACCGTCGTAGATTGCGGTGATCTGTGGCACACCGACCCCCGCGACGACGCGAGTCGTACAAATACTGCCCGGCCCGACCCCTAGCTTCACTGCATCCGCGCCCGCGTCGATCAGCGCTGCCGTCGCCTCGGCCGTGGCCACGTTGCCAGCAATGACCTCGACGTCGAGCTCAGACTTGATTCGCCGCACCATCTCCGGCACGGAAGCCGAATGGCCATGCGCCGTATCGACCACCAGCACGTCGACACCCGCGTCGACGAGCGCGCCCGCGCGCTCCCAGGCGTCGGTGCCGACACCGACGGCCGCGCCGACGCGCAACCGTCCCTGCTCGTCCTTGGTCGCCTTCGGGAACTCGATCCGCTTCTGGATGTCCTTGACCGTGATCAGCCCCTTCAGCCGTCCATCCGCGTCGACGACAGGAAGCTTCTCGATCTTGTGGCGATGCAGGATCGCCTCCGCTTCGGCGAGCGTCGTCCCGACAGGCGCCGTCACCAGGTCGCGTGACGTCATGAGTGCCGAGACGGGCTGCGAGGCGTCGGGCGCGAACCGGAGATCGCGGTTCGTCAGGATCCCGACGAGCGTCTCCTCCTCGTCCGTGATCGGAACGCCCGAGATGTGGTACGTCGCCATCAGATCGAGCGCGTCGGAGACGAGCGCGTTGCGCGGCAGGGTGACCGGCTCGACGATCATCCCCGACTCGGAGCGCTTCACCTTGTCGACTTCCGCCATCTGCGCGTCGATCGACAGGTTGCGGTGGACGATGCCCAGCCCACCCTCGCGGGCCAGCGCAATCGCCAGTCGGGCCTCGGTGACCGTGTCCATCGCCGCCGAGACGATCGGGATCTCGATCGTGATGCCGCGCGTCAGTTGCGTCGCGGTAGAGACTTCATTCGGGAGAACGCGCGACTCTGCCGGAACGAGCAGAACGTCGTCGAACGTGAGCCCTTCTTTCCCGAATTTCCGGTCGAGCTCGAGGAGCCGCTCGACCTGGCTTGACTCTAGCTCCACTCCCATCGCGTCACGCTAGCACCCCGCCACGACGTCAGCCCGCAACCGGCTCGAGCACACGCACGTTGACCGAGCTCTGCAGGCGGGAGGCCTCCCGGGGCTCGAAGCGCCCGGCTCCGACCTCGAGCGTCGAGGCAGCGCCGGCGGCCACGGCGATCTTCAGCGAGTCCTCGAGCGACTTCTCCGCGGTCCGCGCAGCGAGGAAGGCCGCGAGCAAGACGTCCCCCGAGCCGACCGCAGAGACGGGCTCCACCAACGGCGCGTCGGCACGAAACAGCGTTCGCTTCCGCTCGACGCGGAAGAGCCCGAAGCTCCGGGTCTCCGCCGTGATGAGCACGTTGCGCGCGCCCATGTCTGCGATCCGGTCGAGCGCCATCATGTAGTCCTCGTCGTCCCCGAGCTCCTGGCCGACGAGGCCCTCGGCCTCGCGCTGGTTCGGCGTGACAAGGAAGACCTCGGCCTCGACACCCAGCCGTAACGGCGGTCCTTCAGAGTCCAAAACCCCCGGCACGTTGCGCCGGTTGAGGTCGCGGATCGCCTCCGCGTAGAAAGCGTCGTCGACGCCACGAGGAAGCGTCCCCGCGAACACGACCATGTCCGCACCGCGCGCGAGGTAGCTGATCTTGTCGAGCAGCATGGCGAGCTCCTCTGGCTCCACGTGCGGCCCCCACTCGTTCATCTCCGTGTACGTGGCCGCCGTCGGGTCGACGACCGCGGTCGAAGTGCGCGACTCATCCGCAATCCGGACGAAGTCGTTGAGGATCGCCTCGGAGGTCAGCTCCTCGACGATGCGCGTCCCCGTGCGCCCGCCTGCAAGGCCCGTCGCGACAACCGGGACGTCCAAGCGTTTGAGCGCGCGCGCGACGTTGATGCCCTTACCGCCGGCGAGCGTGAGACCCTGGCTCGCGCGATGGCGATGACCAAGTTGGAAGTTCGGGACGGTCAGCGTCCGGTCGATCGCGGCGTTCAGGGTCACCGTGACGATCACGAGAACCAGCCCTTGACGTGAGTGAGCGTGCGGCCCGCATAGAAGCCGACGCGCCCGCCGAAGCCCGGTTTGGCCACGGAGCGCTCGGCGATCAGGGGCTGTCGTGCCACGAGCCGACCTCCCGAGTAGACGCGGACTTCGCCGACGCGCTGCCCTCGTTCGACCGGCAGCGCGAGCACCGTCGGAGCGACGATGCTCTCGACGAGCGGCTTGTCGATGCGCACGGCTCGCGCAACCTGCCGCGTGGCGACGATCGGGACCGCGTCCCTCCCATAGCCGACGCTCGCCTGGAGGTAGACGCGCCCGCGCGGCACGAGCCAGACGGAGCGGTAGCGCGAGATGCCCCAACGCAGTAGCGAGGCCAGGTCTGTATTCCTCTGGGAACGCGTGGGACTGCCGAGGACAGTCGTGTAGAGCGTGACACCGTTGCGGCGCACCGCGGCGACCTCACACCAGCCGGCCGTCCCCGTATGTCCCGTCTTGACACCGTAGAGCCCCTTGAAGACACCGAGTAGATCGTTCCACGTGTGCAGATGCCGCCCTCCGGGGATCGTGTCGTTTCTGACGCGCACTGTGGCTCGGATCCGCGGATTGCGCATCGCAAACTCCGCAAGCGTCGTCACGTCCTTGGCCGTGGAGTAGTGACCCTGCACGTCCAGCCCATCCGGCCGCAGAAAGTGCGTTCGCTCGAGCCCGAGCTCCTGCGCCTTTGCGTTCATCATCGCGACGAATGCATTGAGATTTCCGTGGCCGACATAATCGGCGAGCGCAACAGCGGCGTCGTTCGCGCTTTGAATCAGCGCCGCTTTGACGAGCTCGCCAACTGTGAGTCGCTCGCCCGCCCGCAGGTTCACCGTCGACTCGCCGACCGCAGCCGCGGCCGCGCGCACACGCACGACGTCGCTCCACTTCGCATGATCAAGCGCGACAATCACCGTCATCAGCTTTGTGATGCTCGCAATCGGCACGCGCGCCCAAGCTCCGTGCTGTGCAAGCATTTCGCCGGTCGCAGGGTTCTCGACGATGAACGCGCGCGCCACAACCTGGGGCGGGCGCGTTGCTGCCGCTTGTGCCGCGGTGACGAAGGCGAGCGCCGCAAAGAGAGCGGCAACCCAGATCCGAAGGATCACGAGCGGGAAGGCTAGCGCCCCTGCCGGTGATGCTGCCGAGTCTCTGGGTCGCGAGCCGGTAGGGGCGCTTACGTGACCGGCTACTTGACGCGGATCTTCTGGCCGATGTGGAGCGCCGTCGGGTCGATGCCCGGATTCAACGTCGTCAGCTCGTCCACCGTGGTGTTGTACTTCTGGGCGATGGAGCCGAGCGTGTCACCGCTCTGCACCACGTAGTACTGCGCTCCGGGCGTAGTCGTTTCCGTCGCTGTACTCGTGGTGCCGGCTTGCGGGCCTGTGAGGACGAGCTTCGTGGTCGTCGTCGTCGGCTTTGTGGCGGTGGACGTGGTCGTAAGCGCCCCCACCGTCGTCGTCGATCCCGAGCCGCTGTTCAGACCCGCCTTGATCAGAATCACCACGATCGTCACGGCCGCGAGGAACGCGGCCGGAGCGCCGTACCGGGTCAGTTCCTGGCGCCTACGCGGATCCATTGGTTGTTCCTTACCAGCCGGAGACTGCCCACACTTCGCGTGCGTACTTCGATGCCTCTGCCGCGGCCGCGCTGCGCCAGTCCATGCCGGTGACGCGAAAGGCGTAGATGACGTCACGCGAGACATTCACGAGTGCACTCGCCGGGCCGCTCGTGAACGCGCGCGCGACGTCGGCAGGGGTCGCGCCCTGCGCGCCGACCCCGGGGAGCAAGAGGATCGCGCGCGGGAGCAGCCTCCGGGCCTCGCCCACTGCACGCGGATGCGTCGCGCCGATGACGGCGCCGACCGACGAGAGTCCATGCTCGCCGACGAGGTCCGCACCCCATTCGGCGACGAGCTCGGCGACCTGATGCCAGACACGCCTCCCGTCGGAGAGGACGAGGTCCTGGACCTCGGCCCCGCCGGCGTTCGACGTCTTGACGACACAGAAGATGCCTCCCCCGTCCCGGCGACACGCCGCGAGGAACGGATCGAGCGAGTCGCGGCCGAGGTACGGGTTCACCGTCACCGCATCGGCAAGCGGCGGCTTGCCGTTCGGAGACTCGAGATACGCGGCTGCATACGCGCGGGCGGTCGAGCCGATGTCGCCGCGCTTCGCATCGGCGATCACCTGCAGCCCTGCGGCGCGCGAGTAGGCGCAAACGTCCTCGAGGGCGCGCACGCCGTCGGCGCCGAGCGCTTCGAAGAAGGCGACCTGGGGCTTGACTGCGACCACGTATGGCGCAACGGCGTCGACGAGGCCCCGGCAGAAGCGCGCGCAGGCGTCCGCCGCCTGGGCGCGGCCGAGATGGGCGTCGCCCTTGAGCTCGACGGGCAGGAGATCAGGCCGCGGGTCGAGGCCGACGACGAGCTGCGAGCGCTTTCGCTCGACCGCCTCGGCCAGGCGGTCGGCGAAGTTCGTCGTCGCGACGGCGGCCACACCGTGAGAGTACTTCGCCCCAAAGACGGCGAAGGAGCCGCTTGTCGGCGCCGACCTAAGAGGAGGGCGGGCTCTGCCCGCTACCGTCCCTAGGAACAACGAAGGCCGCGGTAGCGGCCTTCGCAGTTCTTGGAGAGGAGAGGCTCGGGACTAGGCGCCGGCCCCGCCGCTCTTGACGGCCGCCTTGAGCTGACTGCCCGCAGTGAACTTGGGCACCGTCGCCGCCGGGATCGTCACCTTTTGCGTCGGATTGCGGGGATTCACACCCTGGCGCTCGGCGCGCCGCTGGGTCACGAATTTTCCGAAGCCCGTGAAGGCCACTTCTCCGCCGCCTTGCAGCGTGTCTGTGATCGCTTCGAGGAAGGCGTCTACGGCCTTCGCCGCATCGCGACTCGAGAGGTCGGCGCGCCTCGCGATCTCGTTAACGAACTCCTGTTTCGTCAAGTCCCACTCCTCCTGTCGACAGTTCGGCCCACGGGAAAAGACCCTAACAGTCGCGCCGGACTGGCTCAACCATGCGGTTTTGCGGGTCTTTTTGTGCCGAACCGGACGACAATTTGTCCGATTTTTCGGGCAAAGCGCGAGCGTCAGACCGCTGCGAGGATCTCGCTGGCTCGAAAAATGGGCCGCAGCCGTACTGCCTGGCGAGCAAGCGCATCGGCTCCGCCTTCCTCGCGATCCACCACGCAGACCGCCGTCCGCACCGTCAATCCGGCGCTGCGGAGCGCCTCGACCGCCTCGAGCAACGCCCCGCCGGAGGTGACGACATCCTCCACGAGGCACACCGTCTCGCCCTCGACGTACACGCCCTCGAGCCTGTTCGAGGTGCCGTAGTCCTTCGCCGCCTTGCGCACGATCAGAAACGGAAGTCCAGAGGAAAGGGAGCCTGCCGTGGCCAGCGCGACTGCGCCGAGCTCGGGCCCCGCCAGCCGCGTCGCCTCCGGCTCGAAGTCGTGCACCGCCCGAGCGATCCGGTCGCCGAGCGGCGCCAGGATCTCGGGCCGTGTCTCGAAGCGGTACTTGTCGAGGTAATAGCGCGAGCGCTTTCCCGAGCGGAGCAGGAAGTCACCTTCGAGATAGGCGTGCTCGCGGAGCGCGAGCTTGAGCTCGTCGTCCGTCAAGTACTGCGGGTCTTGCGGATGACGTCGCGCGCGAGGGGCAGGAGCCGTTCGGCTCCAGGAGACCCGTTCGTCAACGAGAGCATCGAGCCGTCCTCGAAGTAAAGGTCGGCCCGCTCGCGATGCGCGACCTGGCGGCGGATGAATGCGGCACCGGCAAGCATCCCGCCGATGATGCCCAGGAGTGCGGCGATGCTACGACGCATCCGGCTTCTTCCTCGTCGCCGGCTTCCGCGCCGCTGTTTTCTTCTTTGCGGCCGTCGCCGTCTTCTTGCGGGCCGCAGCGGGCTTCTTCGCTGCGGCGGGCTTTGCGGCCGGCTTGACGGAGCGCAGAGCCGACTTGAGGTCGTAGAAGACGAGCCCCGCGGTCGGGTTGCTGCCAGTGGTGGCAGCAATGACTGTCTTTCCGGTGCGCACCACGAAGACGCTGCCGTCCCCGGTCGCAACCTCGAGCTGTGTCAGCGCGTTCTCACCGCTTTTGATCTCCTCGGCGGCAGCGAGCAGCCCACCGGCCGCCTTCGCCAGCTCGTCCGCACGCCGGGAATCCTCGAGCGTGGACGCGGCGACCCTCCCTTGGTCGTCGAACACGACCGCGGCCTGGATCTGCGAGGAGATCTCGGTCAGGTCGGCGAGTGCCTGCTTGGCGTCCATCGTGCCCTGAAGCATAAGGCGTCGCTCGCGACGCCGACCAAAAGAGGCAGTGGCGGCTCTGCCGGCGCGGCCGTTGACGAGATACTCCAGCCGCATGAGGATTCGGAGACGCGACCTGGTGCCGAAATTCTTCGCCGACCGCGGCCCTCACCTCGCCGCGATGATCGCCTACTTCGCGCTTCTCTCCTTCGTCCCGCTGACCTTTCTCTCCCTCGCCCTCCTCGGCTTGACCGGGCGCGCAGACGAGTCTTCGTTCCTCGTCAGGGAGATCAAGAAGACGCTCCCGGGGACGCCGATCGACCAGATCATCAACCTCGTGCACGCCGTCCAGGACAACGCGGCCGCCCTCGGCATCGTCGGCGGGCTCGCGTTGTTGTGGACGTCTCTCTCGCTCTTCAGCGTGCTCGAGTCGGCGTTCAACATCGTGTACGGGCGTCAGAACCGGTCGTTCCTCCACGGTAAAGGGCTCGCCTTCGTGCTGATGGTCAGCTCCCTGGTAACGCTTTTCGTCGCACTGCTTGCCGGCTCGCTCGGCGTGTCGGCGTTGCAGGAATACGCACCCGGTTTCATCTCGAACGCGGCCACGGCGTACGCGCTCTCGATCGGCGTCTCGCTGCTCGGAGTCTTTCTGTTTCTCGTCTCCTGTTACTACGCACTGACCAACGAGGACGACCTGACGCTGCGGGAGGTCCTCCCGGGTGCGATCTTCGCCGCGATCCTCCTCGAGGCAACCTTCCAGGTGCTTCCGCTCTATCAGCGCTACGCGGACCTGAACCCGGCGCTGCGCGCATTCGGGGCGCCGGCGATCCTCCTGGTGTGGCTCTACGTGATGGCGAACGTGATCGTGTTCGGCGCCGAGCTGAACTGGTGGATTGCACGCCGCGCCCAGCAGCGAGCCGACGAAGACCTAGCCGGCCTCGCCTAGCCGTGTGAGCAGCGCCCTCGCCGCGGTGGCGCGGTGGGAGTTCTGCCGCTTCCAGGAGTTGCCCAGCTCGGCAACAGTTCTCTCTTCTCCGTCCGGGACGAAGATCGGGTCGAAGCCGAAGCCTTCAGTGCCGCGCGGCTCGGCGGCAATGCGTCCCTCGAGCGTGCCCGTGCCGCGAAGCTCCTCGCCGGCCGGCGACACGATCACGAGCTCACTCACGTAACGCGCTCTACGGTCTTCGACTCCGTCCAACTCGTCGAGCAGCCAGCCAACGGGATCATCGCCGCCGGAACGCGCCGACTGGACTCCCGGCCCACCTGCGAGCGCCGCCACCTCGATCCCCGAATCCTCGGCGAGCGCCCACTCGTCGGGCTCGGCCCGCGTCCGGCCGAACAGCGCCTTGCCGCGCGCGTTCTCGTAATACGTTGCGCCGTCTTCGGCCGGATAGTCGTCGGCCTCGAGCGGCTCGATCCTCCAGGCGGGCAGCAAGTGCTCGAGCTCACGCGCCTTATTCGCGTTGCGCGAGGCGAGCCTCGCCTTCAGTCCGTCCACCGCACCTCGACGACATGCTCCACGTCGGCGATGCGCGCAACGATCCGCGCCGCGGGGGTGTCACGCGGCAGGACGACGTCGAACTCGAGCCGCCGGCGGTCGCCTTCCTGGCTGACCTCGAGCGACGAGATGCGCGCGCCCGCGCGTTCGACCTCGTCGATCACCTCACCCGGGGCGTGGCCGGCCGGTAGCGCGACGAGCAGCCGCCCATCCTCCGGCCGGAAGCGAGTGAGGATGCGGTACGCGATGATTCGAAGCGGCCAGAGGGCGAGCAGAACGAGCCCCGTCGTGATCACCGCGGCGCTGTAGTAACCGGCGCCCGCCGCGAGACCGACCGCTGCGACGACCCAGAGCGTCGCCGCGGTGGTCAGGCCACGAACCGAGAGCCCTTGCCGGATGATCGCGCCGGCGCCGAGAAAGCCGATGCCGGTGACGATTTGCGCGGCGATCCGCGTCGGGTCCGCGCGGACAACGCTCGCGCCGGAGTCGAGGAAGGCGTGAAAGCCGTACGCGCCGACGATCGTGAACAGCGCCGAGCCCAGCGAGACGAGGAGGTGCGTGCGCAGGCCGGCCTCGCGCTCGCGCAGCTCACGCTCGACGCCGATGAGCCCGCCGAGCAGCGCGGCGAGCGCGAGCCGCAGAAGCGACTCGTCCCAGTTGAGGGTCGGCAGCTGGCTAGACGCGAGCAGCAGCAACGGCTTCTTCCTGTACAACGGCCAGCTCTTCGATCCCCCCTGCCGCGAGCTCGAGCAACTCGTCGAGCCGCGCACGCGTGAACGGCGTCTTCTCTGCCGTCGCCTGCACTTCGACGAGCGCACCGTCGCCCGTCATGACGACATTCATGTCCACCTCGGCCTGCGAGTCCTCGGAGTAGTCGAGGTCGAGCAGCGCCTCGCCGTCGACGATCCCGACCGACACCGCTGCGACGGACCCGGCCAGCGCTTTCGAGAGGCCGAACTTGTCGAGTGCACGGCGCGCTGCCACGTACGCGCCAGTGATCGCGGCGCAACGCGTCCCGCCGTCGGCTTGCAGCACGTCGCAGTCGATCCAGAGCGTGCGCTCGCCCAGTGCCTCGAAGTCCGTGACCGAACGGATCGAGCGACCGATCAGCCGTTGGATCTCGATCGTGCGCCCGCCTTGCTTGCCCCGAGAGGCTTCACGGTCGGTCCGATCGCCGGTCGAGGCCGGCAGCAAGGAGTACTCCGCCGTCAACCAACCGCGGCCCTTGCCGGACAACCAGCGCGGCACCCCCTCCTGGATCGACGCCGTGCAGAGAAGCTTCGTCATGCCCTGCGCATAGAGCACAGAGCCGTGCGGCTGCTCGAGAAAGTCGGGGATCAGGTCGAGCGTTCGGAGCTCATCGTGCCTGCGGTCGTCATTTCTTGTCATCACGCCGCCGCACCCAATGCCGCCAGCTCCACGTGCTCGACCTCGGTAACCGGGAGCTGCAGGAAGCGCGCGCCCATCTCACGGAACGAATTGGGGTCGCCGGTGGTCAGGAAACGGTACGAGCCTTCGCGCCCCGCGTCGTTTTCGTAGCCCTTCCGTGCAAGGGTCTCAGCGACTTCGCGCGCGGTCTCCTCGGCGGAGAACACGAGTGTCACCTCACGCCCGAAGACGCGCTGGAAGATCGGCCTGATCAGCGGATAGTGCGTGCAGCCGAGGATGACCGTGTCGACCCCCGCTTCCTTGAGCGGGGCGGCGTATTCGCGCACGGCGTCCGTGGTCTCGGCCCCGAACGGATCCTCGCTCTCGATCAGCGGGACGAGGCGCGGGCACGCAACGGGCACGAGCTCCACGCCGGCGTCGAGAGCGTGCACGAGATCCGCATATCTTCCGGCGGCGACCGTGCCTTCGGTCGCGAGCAAGCCGATGCGACGGTTGCGCGTCGCCTGAACGGCGGCGTGCGCTTCCGGCGTGATCACTCCTACTACGGGAACATCGAGGTCCTCCTGCAACTGGGGGAGGGCCGCGGAGGTCGCCGTGTTGCACGCATTGACGACGAGCTTGACACCCTGGCTCTGCAAGTACGCCCCGATCTCGCGCGCAAACTGCCGGACCTCTGCCAGTGGCCGTGGCCCGTAGGGCAGACGTGCATGGTCACCGAGGTAGACGAAATCCTCGTGCGGCATGGTGACGAGGCACTCGTGCAGGACGGTCAGGCCGCCCACGCCCGAGTCGAACACGCCCACCGGCCGCGGATCCACACGGCGATCGTATAGCCGGGCTACGCTGTGCACCTGGTGCGCCGCCTTCTTGCGCTTGCCTTCCTTCTGGCCTTGGCGCTCGCTGCGCCCTCCGTTGGACGCGCAGCCGAGGTCTCGCTGACGATGGACGACGGCGTTCGCATCGACGCCTCGCTCCTCGTACCGGATGGGCCCGTGCCGTCAGGAGGGTGGCCTGCCGTGATGCTCTTCCACGGCCTCGGCGGCAACCACAAGAGTCTTGTCGGGGGGCTCGCCCCCCCGTACCTGAGCAAGGGCTACGCCGTCTTCGCGCCCGACGCGCGGGGACACGGAACCTCCGGTGGTTACGTCTCGCTCGATGGGCCACGTGAAGTCGCGGACATCCGCGCCGAGTTCCAATGGCTAGCGGCCCGGCCCGAGGTGAGCGACACGCAGATCGGCGCCTGGGGAATGTCGCTCGGCGGTGGGGCGGCCTGGAACTCGGTGGTCGCGGGGGTGCCGTTCAAGGCGTTGGAGACCTTCGAGACCTGGAGCGATCTGTACCGCGCCCTCTTCCCGCAGAACCTCGGCAAGTCCGGCGCGATCTACAACTTCGCGCAGAGCGTGCCGTCCGACCGCATCGATCCGGCGCTACGGCCCTACTTGCCGCAGATGATCGGCAACGAGAACCTGCCCGACGTCAGGCAATTGCTCGGGACACGCTCGAGCCTCAGCGCGCTCTCCGCCGTGACCACGCCGAGCTTCCTCTTCCAGGGGCGCCGCGACTTCGCGTTCGACATCGACCAGGCTGCGGATGCGTATCGCCGGCTTGCGGGGCCAAAGCGCTTGTATGTGGGGGACTTCGGCCACGCGCCCTCGAGCTTTCCCGGGCCGGATCTCGTGCACATCCTCGATCTCTCGACGCGGTGGTACGACCGCTTCCTGAAGGGAATTCCGAACGGTGTCGACAAGGAGAAGCCCGTCCAGGTCGCGTCCGATCCCTGGAGCGGGAAGACTGCGAGCTTCGCGAAACCGCCCGCGGTGAAAAGCCTGACGCTCGTGTCGCAGGCCCGGTCCGGGCTGTCGGCACGAGGGAAGATCGTGCGCACGTTCACCCTGCCGAAGCGCAGCCTCGAGCAGTTCGGCGCGCCCGTCGTGCACGTAACCGCCTCGACGTCCACTCAATGGCCTCATCTCGTTGCGGTATTGACGTCCGTCGACGCAGGTGGCCAGGAGACGGTGCTGACGGAAGGCGGCACGATCACTGCGCTGGGGAAGAAGGCACGCACGGTCTCCTTCAAGCTCATTTCGACGGGCAACCTGCTGCGGGTTGGGACGAAGCTACGCGTCTACCTCGGCGGGACGTCGACGGTGCAGAACGTTGCGAACCTGCTCTACCTCAAGCTCGTCCCGGACGACTCGCAGCTCACGGTCGGCAAGGTGACCGTGACGCTGCCGCTGTTGCTGAAGACGATCTCGCGGTGATCTCGCAGCTTGCCGCGGGGGCGGCCGCAATCGCGCTCGGCGCCGTCCCTGCTGCGACGCCAGGTGTCACCTCGACCACGATCACGATCGGCGGCACGGTCCCCATCAGCGGCCCTGCCGCTGCGTACGGCTCGGTCGGGCGCGGCGCAGATGCGTACTTCAAGTACGTCAACTCAAAGGGCGGGGTCTTCGGCCGGAAGATCGACTACAAGTACCTCGACGACGAGTTCGACGTCGCGAAGACGATCACCCTCACGCGTCAGCTCGTCGAGCAGGATCAGGTGCTGGCCATTTTCAACAGCGTCGGCACCGAACACGCCCTCGCGATCCGCTCGTATCTCAACGACCGCAAGGTGCCGCAGCTCTTCATCGGCAGCGGCGTGTCGAAGCTCGCCACAGAGCACGCGAAGTACCCATGGTCGATGGGGTACCTCCCGAGCTTCGCCGGCGAGGGCGCGATCTACGGGCGCTACGTCGCCTCACATCAGCCGAAGGCGCGGATCGCGGTGTTGTACGAAAACTCGGACTTTGGCAAGGACATGGTCAACGGCTTGCGCCGCGGTCTCGGCGGCAAAGCCAAGATCGTCGGCACGCAGCCCTATGAGATTGCCGACTCGGACGTCGCCTCGCAGATGGCCCGGCTCAAGAGCACCGGCGCAGACACGCTCATGCTGTTCGCCACGCCGCAGTTCGCCATCTTCGGCTACGTAGGCGCATTCCGGCTCGGGTGGCACCCGCAGGTCTACGTTACGTCCGTCTCGATCTCTCCGGACATCATGAAAATCGCGCGGGTCGCGTCCAGCCGCAAGGAAGTCGAGGGCTCGATCTCGATCGCGTTCGTCAAGGATCCGACCTCGAAACAGTGGGCGAAAGACAAGACGGTCCAGCTCTACCGATCGATCCTCCAGCGGTTCCTTCCCAGCGCGAAAGCGGAGGACGTCTTCAACTACTACGGGATGGCGGTTGCCTACACGATGGTCGACACCCTGAAGAAGGCGGGGCGGAACCCGACTCGGGCGAGCGTCTTGAAGGCCGCGACGCACCTCGACGAGACGAATCCGTTTCTCCTACCCGGCCTTCAGATCAAGACCTCGCCGAGCGACTACTACCCGATCGACCGGGTCAAGCTCGCGCGTTACCACGCGGAGCACTGGCAGTTCTTCGGCAAGTTGGTCAACGCACGAGGTTGAACGAAATGACTCCAAGCCAGATTGGATGCGTTTTGTCAGGAGTTGGGCGGATAGATTGTTCGTTCAGACGGGCGCGCGGGCCAAGCCCGCACACCCTGAAGTGTCGGCACCGCAAGCGGTGCCTCAGTCAACTCCTCGCGGGATCTCGCGTCTAATGGAAGAGTCTTTCTGATTTCGAAGTAGTGAAAGGAAGGGGTATGAAGACAATCCTCAGGCTGGCCGTGCTCGCGCTCGCGGGTACCACGGCGCTCGCGCTCGCGGGGAATGCGCTGGCGACCCAGAAGCTGAGCGTCAAGCAGTCCACAACGTCGCTTACGATCAAGGTGTCGCAGGCACAGACCGATCCGCAGCCGCTCAGAATCTCCATCTACGTTCCGACCGGCTACACGATCAACACGTCGGCGGCGCCCGGTACCAAGATCGGGGCCACAAGCGGCACGGTGTTCTCGCGCGACGCAAACATCCCGTTGCCGCTTTCCGGTGACGTCGTCGTCGTCCCGCCGGACACGAATGCTCCCGGCTGCGACCCGGTTCCCCACATCGCCGTGTGGAACCTTGCTCTCTCGGTCGCCGGACAGAGCATCAACCTGCCTGTGCACGTCGATCAACTGTCGGGCGCAGAGGCGGCACTCGGCGCGTACAAGCTGGTCGTGTGCCTCTCGCCGGACGACGTTCCGGTCGGCACGCCGGGCCGCTCACCGAATGGCGCCCGGCTCCTCGACGCGACGTTCACGGTGGATAACGTCTTCACCGTCCCTGCCGGGCAGAGCATCTGGAAGACGATCACGACGCCGTGGGCCGGAGGTGCGCCCAACGCTGCCGGGACCGTCGAGACGCGCGCGTTCGTCGCGGACGGCAGGGTCACGCTCGCGAAGAAGGTCAACGTGGCGGCGCGGCTCGTGAAGTTCAGCGGCAAGGTGACCCAGGCAGGCGCCGCCGTGGCAGGCGCGAACGTGAGTCTCCTAGTCAACGGCAAGTCGGCCGGCTTCTCAGCACGGTCGAACGCATCCGGCAACTTCAGCATCGTGCTGAAGAAGAAGGGCAAAAAGACGACGTCGACGTTCCAGGCCCGCGCGACCGTGGCGGAGCGTGACATCACGTCAATCGGATGTGCATCACCGACGCCCGGCATTCCGGGCGGCTGCGTCAGTGCGACGGCCTCACCGTTTACCGGGGTGAGCGCCAAGATCAAGATCCGTCTCTAGAGCGGATCCCGCACGAGATCTATGAGACGGGGCCGGCTAGGCCCCGTCTCGTATGCTGGCACGGTGGCGGCAGACATCAGGATCGGCACCTGCTCCTGGGCCGACGACGCGCTCTCGAAGCACTGGTATCCCCCGGGCGTGAAGGCCGGAGAACGCCTGGCGTATTACGCCGAGCACTTCGACACGGTCGAGGTCGACTCGACCTATTACCGGCTGCCGGACGAAGTGATGGTCGAACGCTGGGCGGAGCGCACGCCGGACGGGTTCGTGATGCACGTCAAGGCTTTCGGGTTGATGACGCGCCATCCGGTCAAGCTCGAGTCGCTGCCGCCGGACCTGCGCGACGAAGCGCCGACCGACGACCGGGGTCGAGTCGAGCGTCCATCCCGTGAGTTTCGCGGCGAGGTCTTTCGCCGTTTCCTCGCCGCGCTCGAGCCGCTGCGCTCAAGCGGCAAGCTCGGCGGGATCCTCTTCCAGTTTCCCTCGTACGTGGTTTACAAGGATCGCTCGCTCGAATATCTGGAATGGGCGCACGAGCAACTCGAAGACGACGAGATGCTGGTCGAGTTCCGGCATGCGAGCTGGCTGGACGAGGATCATCGCGACGACACCCTGCGGTTCCTGGAGGAGCTCGGCGCTGCGAATGTCATCGTCGATGCGCCTCGGATCGAGGGTGCCAAGAATCTCGTGCCGACGGTGCCGGCGCTCACGAGCCCGACCGCTTACATCCGCTTTCACGGACGAAACGCGGCGACGTGGAACAAGCGCGGCGGCAGCGCTGCCGACCGCTTCGACTACCTCTACTCCGACGACGAGCTGCGCGAGTGGATTCGGCCGTTGCGCGAGCTTTCGGAGCAGGCGGAGCAGGCGTACGCGTTCTTCAACAACAACGCAACGAGCCCGGACGGCCGCGGCGGGCGCATGGCCCAGGCCGCGGCGAACGCGAAGTAGCTTCAGCGCTTGCTGCAGGCGGAGAAAGTCCCAGTCAGCGCACCGGACTGATGGACGTCCTGGCGATCATCCACGGGGAGAGCGTGCGCTCGGGCGTGTTCGGCGACGTCGTTCGCGCGCGCGG
>Ga0307277_10000138_pt1 | contig 22817 bp, 24 predicted proteins | sample ER_DNA_116_FD_194473 | JGI IMG/M metagenome (GOLD analysis project Ga0307277, IMG submission 194473) | Bulk soil microbial communities from the East River watershed near Crested Butte, Colorado, United States - ER_DNA_116 | ecosystem: Environmental > Terrestrial > Soil > Floodplain | place...
GGCGCGCCGATCCACCGCCGTGTCGTCAGCCAGACGCGCCCGCTCGTGGAGACCGGGCCGGCGCCCATCAAGCGCGTTCCGGACCCGACGCTGTTCAAGGGCGCGGCCGTTCTCGAGGAAAGCGGTCAGCCCTCGCGCTCGACGAGCGTGCGCCGGCTCGTCTACCTGCCGTCCGGGAAGCTGCTCTACGACAACACGTGGTACTCCTCGTACCGCGGGGAGGACCGCGTCGTCCGCGTGGGGACGAAGGAGCGGCCGGCGAAGAAGGGCCCAAGTGGTCCAACCGGTCCGACCGGACCTACAGGCCCGACCGGCCCTCAGCAGTAGCGATCTCGTCGACGAGCCAGGCGGGGACGCGCGTGGGCCGGTGGGTCTGCGCATCGACGCACGCGTGCAGCGTGTGGCCGTCGGCCAGCGTCTTGCCGTCGCGCTCGACGACGTAGTCGAAGCGGAAGCGCGCGCCGCGCAGGTCGCCGGCCGCACACCGGATCGTGAGGCGGTCGTCGAACCGCGCCGGGGCCAGGTAGCGCACGTGCACCGCGGTCGTCAGCGCCTCGACCCCCTCGGCCCGCAGCCCCGGGTAGCCGCCGCGAAAGCGCGCCAGGTAGTCGATCCGCGCCAGCTCGAACCAGACCAGGTAGACGGAGTGGTGCGCGACCCCCTGCGCGTCGGTCTCGGCGAAGCGTACGCGCACGTCGGTCGCGAAGCGGAAGTCCACGGACGGAACTTTCTACGATCCCGCGATGTCTGTGAGCGAGCTCGCGGAGCTGATCCAGGGGCGGCAGCCGTGCGTCGTCCTCACCGGCGCTGGGGTGAGCACGGAGAGCGGTATCCCCGACTTCCGCTCGCCGACGGGGCTCTGGGCGAAATTCGACCCGCTCGAGTACGGCTCGATCGAGGCGTTTCGCCGCGATCCCCGGAAGGTTTGGAGCTTCTACAAGCCGCGCGTGGCGATGCTGACCGAGGCCGAGCCGAACCCGGCGCACCTCGCCCTGGCTGAGCTCGAGCAGCTCGGCTTCGTGGAGGCCGTCGTGACGCAGAACATCGATCTCCTGCACGAGCGCGCCGGGAGCCGCGAGGTCGTCGAGGTGCACGGCTCGATCCGAACCTCGACGTGTCCCGGCTGCGGCCGCCGCTATGAGCTCGCGGACGTTCTCGAGCTGCTCGCGGAGGCGGATGCGCCGGCGTGCCCGTCCTGCGGCGACCTGGTCAAGCCCGATGTCGTCTTCTTCGGCGAGCTGCTGCCTCCCGCCGCCATAGATCGGGCGTACGAGCTCGCACGGCGCGCCCGGCTGCTCCTGGTCGTGGGCTCGGCGCTCGAGGTCTACCCGGTGGCCGGGCTACCGCTCGAGACGATCGAGACGGGCGGCGCGCTCGCGATCGTCAACCGCGGGCCGACGGGATTCGATGCGCAGGCGACGCTGCGAATCGATGGGAGCGCAGGAGAGGTCCTACCTCAGGTTGTGCAGCAACTCAGGCCGCGGCGCGCTTGAGCGGGCGCTCTTCGAGCACCTGCCGACACTGCGCGCAGACGGTCCGCTCGACCTCGTAGGGGATCCCGAGGCGCTGGTCCAGCACGTAGGTGCGGACCGCACGGTGCGAGTGGCTGCGCTTGCGATGAAGGGGGAATAGTTGCGACATCGTCCTCGAACTCAGCGTAGTGATTGCTTCGGAAGCTACGACGCACAAAAGGGTGACGAAGTTGTGACGAATTGGTGGGTCGTGGCTAAGCTGGTTTGGGTGCGACGCCGGCGTGTCCTCGCGCTTGTTTCGTTGCCGCTCGTCTGCGGCCTTGCGGGATGCGGCGCATCGACCACGCGGACCTCGGCGGCAGTCGTGCCGCCGGCCCCCGCGAAGCACTGCCGAGCCGGGGTTCATCTGGTCGGATCGAAGCGCGTCACCTTGGCCGCCGCCGTCTTCAAGCGAGCCACCGCGTACCGTCGGCCTGGCCATAAGCCCATCGCGCGGTTCGGCCGCCTGAACCAGAACAACTTCCCGACGGTCTTCCGGGTCGTCTCGTCGATCCGCCGGAGCAATTGCAAAGCGACCTGGTACCGCGTTCAGCTGCCGATCAGGCCCAACGGGATCGAGGGCTACGTGCGCGCGCGTGACGTCGAGCTCGACTCCGTCCGCACGCGGATCGTCGTCCAGGTTTCCAAGCGCCGCCTGACGCTGTTCCGCCGCGGCCGGCGGGTGCTTCGGACGACGGTCGCGGTCGGCTCGAGCGCGACCCCGACGCCGACCGGCAGCTACTACGTCAACCAGCGGCTCATACCGATCGACACGCGCGGCCCGTTCGGCCCTGGGGCGATCGGCATCTCTGCCTTCTCGAACGTCCTCACCGGCTGGACGCAGGGCGGCCCGATCGCGATTCACGGGACGAACGAGCCCTGGTCGATCGGGCGCGCGGTCTCGAACGGCTGCATTCGCGTGCGCAACCCGGTGCTGCGGAAGCTCTTCGCGGCGACACCTGCCGGGACGCCCGTCGTCGTTCTCCGGTGAGACGCTCAGGCCTCGTCGCAGCGGCCGCGGCTCTCACCGCGGGCCTGGCCGCGACGTTCGCAGCCCTGGCCGGCGGGCCCGCTCCGGCTGGGATCGACCCGCAGCAGGCCGTCCTCGACGGGTGCGGGCGCGACTTCTCGGCGCAGGTCCGGAAGGAGCTCCCGACCTGGGTCTACGTCAATGACCACGACGCCCCGCCGACCGGGCCGCCGCCTCCCCAGCAGCGCCTCGAAGGCGTCATCTCGTCTCGCTACTTCCCGCAGCTCGCGTCGCACCCGACCGAGGAGGACCTGCCGACGGTGCACCGGGCTTACGACTTCAATTTCGACCTGCTCCCGGACGGGACGTATCGCGGCCTGCTCGGCGGCGATCCCGCTGCGCACACGGGGAACTACCAGGGCAAGGGCGCGTCGGCCGACCGCATTCACGTCGAGCGGGAGCAGTCCGCGCTGCCGAACTTCGCGTGGCCCGAGCCGGGGGACCGCGTCGCGCTCGTCGGTTCCTGGATCTGGGACTGCGGCCACTGGCTTCCCGGCGGCGAGCGGACGGAGATCCATTCGTATCGCGCGCTTTGGGTTGAGCGAGGCCTCGGCGAGGGTGACCTCGTCCTCTCGAACGACAAGACCTACGCGGGTGTCGAGGCCGACTGCGCACACAAGGCGAAGCTCGCGATTCCGGTCTTCCAGGCCTGCCTCGTGACCGAGAGTCGGTGGGCCGACATTCGCGGCACCTACCGCTTCCGGCTGAAGCTGCCGCGCCGCCCGTCGTCCGTCGCTGTTCTGGATGCAGGCAGTTCGGGTGGGGTCGGTCAGGTTCAGGCCCTGGCGCGCGGGAACGGCGTCGACGTCACGGTCACGGTGACGAGCAACCCGGCGCGGAGGCTCGTCGTCGCGAAGCGCATCCTCGGGGGCTGGGTCGGTGAACCGCGGACGGATCACCTGCGGGTTCGCTTCACGCGACTGCTCGTCCGCCGCGCGATGGATCCGGGCTGCCCGAACGGCCGTCCGACCTGCGGCTCGAAGGAGACGACGCACGGCGAGCAGGGGTCGAAGCCGCCCGGCGAGTTGAACGTCTACCTCGAGGCGGCCGGGAAGTGGACGACGTGGGGGAATGGGCTGCTGCGGACGCACGACGGGCAGGTCTTCCGCAACGGCCCCGTACTCGACGTCTTCGTTCCGCGCGGCCGGCCGTGGCGCGTGTTCGCGTTCACGCGCGAGTGCGACTTCGGGTCGTTCGGCAACGCCGACGGCGCCGGCCACGCGATGACGCCGTGCCCACGGTCGAGCGAGTTCGGCAGCTTCTCCGACGGCGACGACCGTCCCGGTGTGGTCGTGAAGCGGTTCCGCTCGCCGGTCGCCGCGCTCGGCTTCCACCGCGGGAGGCCGCTACGGGCGCTGTCGACGTGCCCGCCGGTGAACAGGCGCGGGTGCTACGAGCTCGACTACGTCGTGACGCGAGTTCGGTAGGGTCTAGCCGGACGATGGCGGAAAGACAGGATCTCTTCAGCAAGCTCGCCGACCGCGGCGAGGACGTGGTCGGCAAGCTCTCCGAGATGCCGGCGGCGCAGCGCCTGCTCGATGCGGGGATGCAGCTCAAGGATCGAGTCGACGAGCTGCAGAAGAAGGTGCGCGGCCTGGACGCCCTGGAGCGGCGGGTCGCCGCGCTCGAGAAGAAGGTTGACGAGCTCGGGCGCTCGTCGCGGACGGCCCCGAAGCGCGCGGCCGCAAAGCGCAAGGCGCCGGCGAAGAAGAAGCCCGCCGCCGGCTAGCGCGGGACTCGCAGGCGCAGGGCCTTCGGGACGATCTCGAAGCGGACCGGGGTCGTGCCCGGCTGCTCGCCGTCGAGCTCGACGGGTAGCGGCCGAGTGGCGTCGATCTCGACGCGCGCGCCGCGCAGCAGCTCGGCCTTCGGATGCGGAAGGTGCCGTCCTTTGTAGGTCTTGGGGAGCGTCAGGAGCAGGTCGCGCTTGGTCAGGTCGCCGATCGTGAGCACGTCGAAGAGGCCGTCGTCCGGCTCCGCCTCCGGGCAGATCATCATGCCGCCGCCGAAGAAGCGGCCGTTGGCGATGACGACGTCGTGCATCCTCCCCTCGCGGTGCTCTTCGTCGACAGTGAGGCGGATCTCGTCGTTCCGCCAGCGCGCGAAGACCGTCATCGTCGCCCAGGCATAGGAGACCTTGCCGCCGAGCGCCTTCGACGTCTCGTTGGCGCGCTTGGCGATCGCGCCGCTCATCCCCGCGCTCGCGATGTTGGCGAAGTACGACTGCCCCTCGCGGAAGGACGCCTGGCCGAGATCGATCCGGCGGGCTCTGCCCTCTCGCGCAACCGCGATCGCATCGTCGAGCTTGCGTGGAATGCCGTAGGTGCGGACGAAATCCCAGCCCGTGCCGCGTGGGATGACCGCCAGCTCGACGCCTTCGCGGCGGGCCAGGCCCTGGACGACTTCGTTGACCGTTCCGTCGCCGCCGACTGCGACGACCAGGTTTGCGCCTTCGTTCGCCGCGCGCATGGCGAGCTCGCCGAGTTGGCCGGCCCGCTCCGAGAGGAGCGCATCCCCCTCGAGCCCGAGCGTCGCCGCCCGGTGCGCCAGCTCAGGCCAGCGGCGGCCGACCGAGCCGCCCTCGGCGGCCGGGTTGACGAGGAAGACGGTCCTGCTAATGGCCGCCGGTCACGGTCTTGAGCGCCACGCGGGTCATGCGGTCGACGGCGGCGCGAAGCTCATCGTCGGAGATGCGCGTGAACTCCTCGCCGATCACGATGTCGCTCACGGTCAGCAGGCAGCCGGCCTGGACGCCGCGAAGGGCGCCGATCGTGAACAGCACGGCCGCCTCCATCTCCACCCCGAGGACGCCGCGCTCGGACCAGCGCTTGTGCCGCTCGGGGTCGGGGTCGTAGAAGGTGTCGCTCGAGGCGATCGCGCCTACGCGCAACGGCTGGTCGAGCTGCTTCGCCGCGTGGACGGCGCCGTGGACGAGCTCCCAGTCGGCGGTCGGCGTGTGCGGCTCGCCGCCGACGTAGTGCCGCGCCGTACCGTCCGCAGGGACTGCCGAAACGGCGACGATCAGGTCGCCGAGCTGGAGATCGTGCTGGAGACCGCCGCAGGTCCCCACGCGGAGGAATCGTTTCACGCCGAGCTGGACGAGCTCCTCCATCACGATCGCGGCGGACGGGCAGCCCATGCCGGTCGCCTGCACGGAGACCGGCGAGCCCTCGAAGGTGCCTGTGTAGCCGAGCATGCCGCGCTCGGTATTCCGCTCGATGGGGTCGTCGAAGTACGTCTCGGCGATGTACTTGGCGCGCAGCGGGTCGCCCGGCAGCAGGCAGGCCTCCGCGTAGTCGCCGGGTTCGGCGCGGACGTGGAACGGCACGGAGAAACCCTAAAGTTTCCGTGCGCGATGACCCGGTTGAAGGAGCCTAGGCTCGACGAGATCCTTGCCTTCTGCGCAGAGGACCCAGTGGAGCGGGTCTTCCTGGAGGACGTGGCGCGGCGCGGGCTCGGGCGGTTCACGGCGGTCGAGAAGCGGGGCCGGCTCAAGGCCCTGTGTCACGCGGGATCGAACGTCGTCCCGTCCGGGAGTTGGTGCGGCGCCTTCGCGGATGTCGCCGTGGCCGGGAACGCGCGGATGGTGATCGGCGAAGAGGGGGCGGTCACGGAGCTGTGGGAGGCGGCGCGGCGGCGGCTGTCGGCTCCGCGCGAGGATCGCCCCGGCCAGCCGGTCTATGTGCTCGACGGGCCGCCCGAACCCGGAGAAACGGATTTACGCCGGGCGACCCAGGACGACTTCGAGCTGCTCGTCCCCGCGTGTGCGGCGGCGCACGAGGAGGAGATCGGGATCGACCCGCTCGGGCGCGACCCGGAGAGCTTCCGCTGGCGGACGCGGATGCAGATCGAAGACGGCCGCTCGTGGATCTGGCGCGACGACGCGACGATCCTCTTCAAGGCCGAGGCCTCGGCGTGGACGCCGTCGGCGGTGCAGCTGCAGCAGGTGTGGGTCGATCCGGAGGTACGGGGACGGGGGTACGCGCAGCGTGGGATGCGCGACCTGTGCCGGCTGCTGCTGCGGCGCGTGCCGATGGTGTGCCTGTTCGTGCGGGCTGAGAATGCGCCGGCGATCCGCGTCTATGAAACGATCGGGATGCAGCGGACGATCTCGTACCGGTCGCTCATCTTTTAACTGCGGCCTGGTCCCCTAATACGGTTCGCCCGGCCTCCTCCCCGAGGCGAGCGTAACGGGGAACTGCGCACGTGTCTGTCACCCTGGTGTGACGAAAGCGTGACTTCTGACTGGGCTCCCGCTGCAACACTGTTCGCATGAGCGCCGATGCCGTTCGCGGTCGCATCGAGGAGCACATCCGCCGCTACGAGCTGATCCCTGCCGGCGGCGAGGTTCTCGCGCTCGTCTCCGGCGGGCCGGATTCAACCTGTCTCTGGCACGCCCTCCGCGCGCTCGGCTACCGGGTCGACGCGCTTCACGTGAACCACCAGCTCCGCGGCCGCGAGTCCGACGAGGACGCGCGCTTCTGCCGCGCGCAGCTCGGCGCGCACGTCGTCGACGCTCCTCCGCCGGACCGGCCCACCGAGGAGGCGCTGCGCGAGCTGCGCTACGGGTTCGCGCGTGACCGCCTCCGCGCCACGGGCCACACCGCCACCGACCAGGTCGAGACCGTCCTCTACCGCCTCGCCGCGAGCGGCACCGCGAAGGGCATCAAGCCGAAGCGCGAAGACGGCGTCGTCCGCCCGCTTCTCTCCATCTGGCGCGAGGAAACTCACGCCTATTGCGAGGCGGAAGGCTTGGCGTCTCGCGAGGACAGCTCGAACCCGGAGACCAAGCGCGGCTTGATCCGCGAAGAGATCATCCCACGCCTCCGCCAACTCCATCCTGCCGCCGAGCAGAACCTCCTCCGCCTCGCCGAGCAGCGCCCCTCGAAGCTCGACGAGCTCCTCGCGGACCACACCGGCTCGACCCGCATCGACCTCGGCGGCGGCCTCACGGCGGTCCGCGAATACGACCGCGTCTGGCTCGAGCAGACCCCCGTCGCGCTCGACCAGCGCGTTCGCTGGGGCCCTTGGCGCATTGAATCCGAGCTGCCAGGCCTTAAGGTACGGAGCTGGCGGCCCGGCGACCGGCTCGCGGGCCGCAAGAAGAAGATCCAGGACGTGTTCGTCGACGCCAAGATTCCGCGATCCGAGCGCGAGGCGTGGCCTCTCGTCGTGCGCGGCCGCGACGTCGTCGCCGTCCCGGGGATCGTCGACGCGCCCGGGATCACCGCCACGAAGGAGGACGAGTGAGCCAGACCGAGCTCGAACAGGCCGTTGGCGAGATCCTGATCGACGAGGACGCGCTCAGCAGCCGCGTCGCCGAGCTCGGCGTCGAGGTCTCGGCCGACTATCAGGGCCGCGACCTGCTCCTGATCGGCGTCCTCAAGGGCGCCGTCTTCTTCATGGCCGACCTGATGCGCCACATCACGGTCCCGTGCGAGGTCGACTTCATGGCGATCTCGAGCTACGGCGACTCGACCGACTCCTCGGGAATCGTGCGCATCCTCAAGGACCTCGACATCAACATCGAGGGCCGGGACGTGCTCGTCGTCGAGGACATCATCGACTCCGGCCTGACGCTCTCGTACCTGATGCGCAACCTGGAATCGCGCGAGCCGGCGAGCCTCGAGGTCTGCGCCCTGATGACCAAGCCGGACCGCCGCGAGATCGACGTCCCGGTGCGCTACATCGGCTTCGAGATCCCGAATCGGTTCGTGGTCGGCTACGGGCTCGACTTCGGCGAGCGCTACCGGAACCTGCCCTACGTGGCCGTCCTCAGCGACGAATTCATTCCCGAAGGGCTTTAGAAGCTTCCAGCGCCGGGAAGGCGGTATTCATGCTCGCTGGTACCCTTTGCCGATAGAGGGCCCGTGAACCGATTCTTCCGCTCAGCGCTTTTCCCGCTCTTCGTAATCGTCCTGCTCGTCTACCTGGCGAGCCAGACGCTGATCCCGCACGGGAAGAGCGAGAAGAAGTTCAGTACCTCCGAGTTCATCAAGGCCGCCGAGCGCGGCGACGTCACCAACGTCGTCTTCAGCCCGGGCAAGCGCTCGATCAGCGCCCAGCTCGTCACCGAGGACAAGAAGGTTACGGTCCATTACCCCGCCGACCAGTCGGTGGTGCCGATCACGAACGTCCTCGACGACAAGAGCATCGGCTGGGACTCGAAGGGCACGGGTGGCTTCTCCTGGGTCGGCACGCTGATCGGCCTGCTGCCGTTCGTCTTCCTGTTCGCGTTCTGGATCTTCCTCATGAACCAGGTTCAGGGCGGCGGCTCGAAGGTGATGAGCTTCGGCAAGTCGCGCGCCAAGCGGATGGCGCCGGACTCGCCGAAGATCGGCTTCAAGGACGTGGCCGGAGTCGACGAGGCCGTCGAGGAGCTCCAGGAGATCAAGGAGTTCCTCGAGAACCCGAAGAAGTTCCAAGCGCTCGGGGCGCGGATCCCGAAGGGCGTCCTGCTCTACGGCCCACCCGGCACCGGTAAGACGCTGCTCGCCCGCGCGGTCGCCGGCGAGGCCGGCGTGCCGTTCTTCTCGATCTCGGGCTCCGACTTCGTCGAGATGTTCGTCGGCGTCGGCGCCTCGCGCGTGCGTGACCTCTTCGAGCAGGCCAAGCAGGCCGCTCCGTGCATCGTCTTCATGGACGAGATCGACGCCGTCGGCCGCCACCGCGGCGCCGGCCTCGGCGGCGGGCACGACGAGCGCGAGCAGACGCTGAACCAGCTCCTCGTCGAGATGGACGGGTTCGAGCTGAAGGACAACATCATCCTGATCGCCGCCACGAACCGGCCCGACATCCTCGATCCGGCGCTGCTGCGTCCGGGCCGCTTCGACCGACAGATCGTCGTCGACCGGCCCGACCGCGTCGGCCGCCGGAAGATCCTCGAGGTGCATTCGAAGGGCAAGCCGCTCGCCTCCGAGATCGATCTCGACACGCTCGCCGCCGGCACCCCCGGCTTCACGGGCGCCGACCTTGCGAACCTCGTCAACGAGGCTGCGCTGCTCGCAGCGCGCCGGGGCAAGAAGACGATCCAGCAGGAGGAACTCGAGGAGGGGATCATGCGCGTGATCGCCGGCCCCGAGAAGAAGACGCGACTGCTCTCCGAGGAGGAGCGGAAGATCACCGCCTACCACGAGCTCGGCCACGCGATCGTCGGCCACTACCTCGAGCACACCGACGACGTCCACAAGATCTCGGTCATCTCGCGCGGCCAGGCGCTCGGCTACACGATTTCGCTCCCGCGCGAGGACCGCTACCTCACCACAAAGACCGCACTGATGGAGCAGCTCGCGATGACCCTCGGCGGCCGGGCCGCCGAGGAGCTCGTCTTCCACGAGGTGACCACCGGCGCCGCGAACGACCTCGAGAAGGTCACGTCGACCGCGAAGCAGATGATCATGCGCTTCGGGATGAGCGAGAAGCTCGGCCCGCGCGTCCTCGGCCGGAACCACGACATGCCGTTCCTCGGCCGCGAGATGGGCAACGAGCCCGACTACTCCGAGGAGATCGCTCGTGAGATCGACGACGAGATTCGCCGGGTGATCGAGGAGGCGCACGGGCTCGCGGTCACGGTGCTCAAGGACCACATGGACGACCTCAACCGGCTCTCGGCGATCCTGATCGAGCGCGAGACGATCGACAAGGACCAGTTCGAGCGGCTTCTGGCCGGCGAGACCGCGGAACAGGTCTTCCCGGACGAGGTTCTCGAGCCACCGACGGCGACGCCGAGCGAAGAGCCGAAGCGCCGGCCCCAGCCGAAGCCGCGCCCACTGCCGTTCCCGGGCGCGACCATGCAGCCTCCGCCCCCTGAGGGCGCGAAGAGCTAACGGCAGAGCGGCGCGACATCTGGGCCGAGTGGCTCGCTGAGCGGCGCTACGGCGGTGACTCCGAGGTGCGCGAACGGATGCGCGCGGAGCTCGTGCCGGTGCGGGACAAGGTGCTCGACCGGTCGGGGCTCGCGGAGGGCGAGACGCTGCTCGACGTCGGCTGCGGCGAGGGGATGATCGGCTTCGGCGCGCTCGAGCGGGGCGCCGGGCACGTCGTCTTCTCGGACATCTCGGACGATCTGCTCGATTTCTGCCGGGAGGCGGCCGAGGCGCTCGGTGTTTCCGACCGCGCAAGCTTCGTCAAGGCCGGGGCGACCGACCTCGCGGGCATCGACGACGCCAGCGCGGACGTCGTCACGACGCGGTCGGTTCTGATCTACGTTCCCGGGAAGGCGCAGGCGTTCGCCGAGTTCCTCCGCGTCCTGCGCCCAGGCGGTCGATTCTCGTGCTTCGAGCCAATCAATCGGTTCGGGATGGAGGAGCGGCGCTGCGGATTCTGGGGCTACCCGGGCGATGGCGTCTCCGACCTGGCCGAGCGGGTCGAGCAGGTCTACGCGGACATCCAGCCGCCAGACGATCCGATGCTCGACTTCGACGAGCGCGACCTGATCCGGTTCGCCGAAGAGGCGGGCTTCTTCCCGATCGAGCTCGAGCTGCAGGCCGAGATCCGCGCGATGGAGCCGAAACCGTGGGATGCGTTCCTCCACAGCTCGGGCAACCCGAAGATCCCGACGATCGCCGAGGCGATGGACCGGGCCCTGACGCCGGAGGAACGCGAGCGGTTCTCGATGCATCTGCGAACCCTCGTCGAGGAAGGCAAAGGCGTCTGGCGCATGGCCCACGCCTACCTCCGGGCGGTCAAGCCTCTGTCCTGAACGGCCATGTCCGAGGGACAGTCCCTCGGACCTGTCCGAAAAGGACTTGGGTCTGAGCGGGATCCGCTTACACAGCACCGCCGCGGCCCGGGCCTGTCCGTTTCGGCCGTGGCCGAGGGACTGTCCCTGGGACACGTCCCAAACGGCCGGTTTAGCGCAGCTTCGGGCTCGCGTCGTGCCCGATGTTGCCGACGTCGCGGTAGAGCGCCTCGACGTTGTTGCCGTCGGGGTCGAGCAGGTAGGCGGCGTAGTACCCAGGCCCGTAGATCTCGCGGTAGCCTGGCTCGCCGTTTGAGCGGAAGCCTGCCTCGACGCCGGCTCGGTGGAATCCGTCGACCTGCTCTTTCGCCCGCGTGTAGAAGCAGAGGTGGAGGTTCTGCGTCGACGGCTTCCGGTCGGCCACGTTGAGGTTCGCGAAGCAGGTCCAGCCGTCTCCCTCGGCGAGCTTCAGGATCCCCAGTGGCGCGAGAACCGTCTCGTAGAAGCGCACGCTTTCGGCGTAATCGCTCGCGTGAACGTCGACATGGTCGAAGATCCGGAGCGACCAGTCCCAGCTCTCGACGCTCACGCAGCTCCTTGCGCCACTCCGGCTTGCCAGGACGCCCACAGGCGCGCGTAGCGCTCGCCCTGCTCGACCAGCTCTTCGTGCGAGGCGACTTCGACCACGCGGCCCGCGTCCATCACGACCACGCGGTCGGCCCGCTCGGCGGTCGAGAGACGGTGGGCGATGATGATCACGGTGCGCCCCTCGACGACGGCCGCAAGGGCACGCTCGACCGCGGCCTCCGTGGCCGGGTCCAGGCTCGACGTCGCCTCGTCGAGGACGATCACCGCCGGATCGGCGAGGGCCACGCGCGCAATCCCGACGAGCTGTCGCTCCCCCGCAGACAGCCGAACTCCCCGCGACTGGACATCGGTGTGAACTCCGTCCGGAAGCGACTCGAACCGCTCGCGCGCGCCGATCTGGCCGAGCGCGTGCAGCACCGCCTTGTCGGACGCGTCGGGCTCGGCGAGCCTGACGTTGTCGGCGATCGTCCCGCTGAAGAGGTGGCCCTCCTGCGGCAGCATCACGATGCGGCGGCGCAGCGAATCGAGCTTGCCATCGCGTAGATCGATGCCGCCCAGCGTGATCGAGCCGCGCTGCGGGTCGTACTGGCGGGTGAGGAGCTTCGCAAGCGTCGACTTTCCCGCGCCGGTGAGGCCGACGAGCGCGACGTGCTCTCCGGCCTCCAGCTCGAGCGTCACGCCCTTGACGACCGGCGCGCCGCCGACGTAGCCAAACGTGACGTCGCGCAGCTCCACGGCCCCGTCCGCCGGAAGCTCGACCGCTCCCGGCCGTTCCTCGACCGCGTTCTCGGTCCGGATCAGCCCGACCACCTTCCCCAGCGCGGCGAGCCCCTGGCGAAACTCGCCGAGCCACTCGCTGAAGCGCGCGATCGGGTCGAAGAGCTGCACGAGGTAGAGGACGTAGGCCGCGATCGTCCCTTGCGAGATCGAGCCGTGGCGGTACATCGACGAGGCCGTGAGCAGGACGGCCACGAGCGCGACCGTCTGCGCGAGCGGGATCATCGTGAAGAGGCGGATGTTCACGAAGGACGCCCGCCGCCAGGCCCCGATCTGGGCGCGGCTGCGCGGTTTGTACGCCTCGATCGTCCGCCGCTCGCGCCGGAACGCCTGCACGACGCGCACGCCCGAGAGGCCCTCCTGGAGCACGGTCAGCGTCTCCGCGACGCGGTCGCGGATCGCGTGGTAGGCGCCCCCCGCGCCGTGGTGGAAAGCCCAGCTCGAGGCGATCAGCACCGGCAGTGCCACGAGCGAGACCGCAGCCAGCTTCGGCGAGAAGTACACGAGCGCCAGAACCGTGAGCACGATCTGAAGGCCGCTTCCGATCACCTCGACCAGCGCCTCGCGCAGGAACTCGTCGAGGGCTTGCACGTCCGAGGTCATTCGCGAGACCAGCACCCCGGTGCGCTCCTGCTCGAAGAAGCCGAGCGGCAGCGCCTGCAGCTTGTCGAAAGCGGTCCTGCGCAGGCGGTGCAGGAAGCGCTCGCTCGCGGTCGCCGCGAGGAGCGTCTGTGCGCGCACGACGAACGGCTTCACGATCGCGAGCACGAGAATGATCAGCGCCGCGATGTTGACCGGGTGCAGGCGGTGCTTGTGAATCCCGTGGTCGATTGCGTACCGCACGAGCGCGGGCCCGGAGAGCGTGATCAGCGTCGAGACGATCACCGCCACCGCGGCCCCGACGTATAGGCGCTGGACCGGGCGGACCAGCGGCCGTGTCTCGCGCCAGACCTCGCGGGCTGAAGCGCGCTCCATCATCAGGCGGCCTCGATCTCCAGCGCCAGCAGCGTGCGGTAGCGGGCCGAGCGGGCGAGCAGCTCGTCGTGCGCGCCCTCCTCGACGATGCGGCCGCCCTCGAGCACCGCCACGCGGTCCGCGAGGGCGATCGTCGCCGGCCGGTGGGCGATGACGAGCGTCGTGCGGCCGCGCATCACCTCGCCGAGCGCCGCGCGGATCTCGTGCTCCTTCGTGGCGTCGACCGCCGAGGTTGCATCGTCCAGAACCAGCACGGCCGGGTCGGCGAGGATCGCCCGGGCGATCGCGATGCGCTGGCGCTGGCCGCCGGAGAGCGAGAAGCCGCGCTCGCCGAGGATCGTCTCGTAACCGTCGGGCAGCTCGTCGATGAAGGCCGTGGCGCCTGCGAGCTCGGCTGCGCGCCGCACGTCCTCGTCGTTCGCGTCGGGCCGGCCGACGCGGATGTTCTCCCGCACGCTCTCGCTGAAGAGGAAGGTCTCCTCGAAGACGAGCGCGACCGCACGGCGCACGTCGGAAAGGCGCAGGTCGCGGAGGTCGTGGCCGTCGAGCAGCACACGGCCGCCCTCGGGGTCGTAGAGGCGCGCAAGCAGACCGGCGACCGTGCTCTTCCCGGAGCCGGTGGCCCCGACGAGCGCCAGTGACTCGCCCGGCGCGACGTGGAGGTCGAGCCCGTCGAGGACGGAGCGGTCGCCCTCGTGGCCGAATCGAACCGCGTCGAGCCGGACGTCACCGCGGGCGTCGAGCTCCTCCGGATGGCGAGGCTCGACCAGCCGCGGCTCGGCCTCGAGCACCTCCGTGATCCGCGCGCTCGCGGCAAGCGCTTTCTGCACAGTCGTCACTCGCTGGCCGAGGACGCGCATCGGCCAGACCAGCATCACGACGTACGCGTTGAAGGCCACGAACGAGCCGATCGTCAGGCCGTGACCGACCCGGCGTCCGCCGAAGAAGAGCACGGCCGCGATCCCGAGCAGCGGCAGCATCTCGAGAAACGGGATGAACACCGCGTCGAGCCGCGCAAGGTGCAGGGCGCGGTCCATGACCTCCCGGCTCCGCGAGCGGAATCGAGACGAGAGAGCGTCGCCCGCGCCGAGCCCCTTCACGACGCGGATCCCGCTGACGGTTTCCTCGACGAGCGTCGACGCCTCCGCCCAGGACTCCTGCAGGGCCCGCGTCCCGCGCTCGTACTGGCGCGAGTAGAGCCACGCGGCCAGGCTGATGAACGGGACCGGGATCAGGACGATCAGCGCCAGCTCGGCGTCGAGGGTGAGCATCACCACGGCGACCGCGACGACCGTGAGCGCGTAGCCGATCGTGTGGCCGATCGCGTCCATCATCCGCGCGATGTGCTGCGAGTCGGACGAGGCGCGGCTGAGCAGCTCGCCTGGGCCGACGCGATCGTGGTAGGCCGCGTCCAGCCGCAACGCGTGGGCGAACAACGCGTCGCGGACGCGCGCGTCGGAGTACGAGCGGTTGCGGATCGCGTAGAGGTGGCGGAAGGCGCCCGCGCAGACCTCGAGCAGGCCGACGCCGAGCAGGACCAGCAGCCAGATCAGCAGGGTGTGGTGGTCGCGCGTGACGATCCCGTGGTCGATCGCGTACTTGACGACCAGCGGTGAGCCGACCGCGCCGGTCTGCCAGAGCAGGCCTGACGTGACCGCTCCGGCCACTCCATATGCCTGCGAGCGCACGATGGCGCGCACGAAGCGCCACGCCGACCCGCGGCGTCCCTCGCCTCCGTCCACGGAGGTCAAACTACCTGCAGATGCGACCGCCGATCGATCAGCGTTTCCCGCGTCCGTCCGTGATGGGCGTCGTCAACGTCACCCCCGACTCGTTCTCGGACGGCGGCGTCAACCTCGATCCGGAGCAAGCTGCGGCAAGCGCTCGCACGATGTTGCAAGAGGGCGCTGCGATCGTCGACATCGGCGGCGAGTCGACGAGGCCCGGCGCCGAGCCGGTCAGCCGCGACGATGAGCTGCGGCGCGTCGTCCCGGTGCTCGAGCGGCTCGGAGGACAGGTTCCCGTCTCGATCGACACCTCCAAGGCCGAGGTTGCCCGCCGGGCCCTGGGGCTGGGCGCCGAGTTCGTCAACGACGTGACGGCACTCCGTGGCGACTCGGAGCTGGCCGGTGTCGTCGCAGAGCAAGGCGCCTATCTGTGCCTGATGCACATGCTCGGCGAGCCGAGGATGATGCAGCTCGATCCGCGCTACGACGACGTCGTCGCCGAGGTCAAGGAGTTTCTGGAACAGCGTCTCTCGGCAGCGGTTGCCGCCGGGATCCCCGAGGACCGGATCTGTCTCGACCCCGGGATCGGCTTCGGCAAGACGGTCGAGCACAACTTCGAGCTGATCCGCCGGCTCGACGAGCTCACGGCGCTCGGCCGCCCGGTCGTCGTAGGCTTCTCACGCAAGAGCACGCTCGGCAAGCTGCTCGGCGACCCGGACGCGACCACCGGGACGACCGCTGCCAGCGTCGGCGCAGCCGTTGCCGCCTACGAGCGCGGCGCGACGATCCTCCGGGTCCACGACGTGCGCGAGCATGTCGAGGCCCTGACCGCCGCTGCGGCCGCCCTCGGATGAGCGTCCTCGTCGAGCTCAATGGGCTCGAGATCCCCGGCCGTCACGGGGCCACGCCCGAGGAGCACGCGCGCGACCAGCCGTTCCTCTACGACCTCGAGCTCGAATTCATGGAGCCGCAGGCGGACCGGATCGAGGAGACCGTCGACTACCGCGAGGTCGTCGAGGTCGTCCGCGAAGCCTCGAGAAAAGAGCGGCAGCTGTTGGAGACCCTCGCCGGGGCCGTCGCCGACGCGCTGATGCAGCGTTTCCCGATCGAGCGCGCCCGCGTGCGAGTCCGGAAACCCGAGGTTCGGCTCGACGTGCCGGCGGAGTGGACCGCAGCTACCGTCGAGCGCTCGCGAGCTTGAGCGTGTAGCCCGCCTCGCGCACGCCCCTCGCGAGGAACGCGTCGACGTAGACGTACTTGCCCGCCCCGCCGCCCCGCACGGTCACGCGCTCGGCGCGGGCGCCGCGCTTGGCCGACGTGCCCAGCAGGTCGCGCTTTGCTGCGGCGCCCCGCTCGAAGACCGTCCGCGTCTTCGGCCCCCAGACCTCGAGGTTCGCATTCGCCGACGGCCGCATCGTCACGATCAGCCGGCCGTGCGCCGGCAGGTAAGCGCGGTAGACATCCTCGGGATCGTCGCCCTGCTCGAGATGCGCGGCCAGCGCGCCGCGAACCCGCGGATGGCCGTTGCGGAAGAGCCCGTTCGGCTTGACGAGGTAGACGTCCTCGTTGGGCTCCTGCGGATCCGCGGCCGGAGCCTTGCGCGCAAGCGCCGCGTTGACGTCCAGGATCCCGTAGCCGGTGTTGCGGTTCCAGCCGCGGCCGCTGACCTGGTGCGCCGAACGGCGCATGACCTCGAAGAGCTGCGTGTTCGTCAGCGTCGGGCGAACCGTCCAGACCGCGGCCGCCGCGCCCGAGACCAGCGGTGCCGAGAAGCTCGTCCCGTCGAGCGGCATGTAGCCAGATGAGTTCCACATCTTCGGAACGGCGACGATGATGTCCTGGCCCGGCGCGACGAGGTCCATGTCGGGCGACGAGCTCGAGAAGTAGGTCGCGCGATTCGCCTCGTCCGTGGCTCCGACCGTGAGCACGTGCGCGAACGAGGCGGGGTACGAGCGAGGGCTGCCTTCCTGGCGGTCGTTCCCCGCCGACGCGACGACGACCGAGCCCGCGCCGAATGCCGCGAGGATCGCATGTTCCTCGACCGCGATCCGCTCGAAGCCGCCGAGGCTGAGGTTGATCACGGTACGGCCGTGCCGCACCGCCGAAGCGAGGCCGTCGATCTCGCCGCCGACGGTGAGGAGCCCAGAGGGGCTTGCGTCCCAGATCTGGAGCTTGGCCTGCGGGTAGATGCCCTCCATGCTCGGGTTGTTGATGTCGCTGCCGACGTTCGCCGGGGCGGCCGCCGTGGACGCGGTAGCCGTCCCGTGGAGCTCCTCCTCGGTGGCGGAGAACGTCTGCGTGTTGAGCGCTGTCGTGTCCGGGCGGCCGACGAACTCGGGGTGCGAGAGGTCAACGCCGGAGTCGATCATCGTCACGGGCACGCCTGGGCCCGGCGGCGACCAGATGTCGGCGCCGACGGCGTGGACCCACCACTCCTGCGGGCAGAAGTAATCCGTGCAGAAGCTCCTGGACGCCGAAGCGGGCAGCGGCCGCAGCGGGTAATCAGGCGTGACCGAACGGACGAGGCCCGCGGCGCGAAGGCCGGGAAGCATGCGCGCAGCCGCTTGGCTCGGCAGCGACCAGAGCTGGATCTGCGGGTCGATCAGCCGGCCGCCTGCCTGGCGCAGCGTGAAGGTCGCACCCGGGCCGCGGACGTGGTCGAGGCCGACGAGCGTGTGCCGGTAGTGGAGCAGTCCCTGCGGCGTCGTCGCGTCCGGAACGATCGCCCGCCCCGTGTGCAACGGCAGGGCCGCGTGGGCAGGCGCAGAGCACGCGAGCAGGCAGGTCGCGAAAAGGACGAGGCGGCGCACCGGACGCACACGGTACCGGCGTCGAACGAGAATCGCAGGCATGGTCACGGCCTTCGTCGGGATCGGCTCCAACCTGGGCGAACCTGAGCGCCAGATCGAGGCTGCGCTCGACCAGCTCGCCGCGGAGGAGGGGATCGAGCTCGTCGCCGTCTCGACCCTTCTCGAGACCGAGCCCGTCGGGTACCTCGACCAGCCGAACTTCCTCAACGGCGCCGCGCACATCGAAACCGCGCTGCCCGCGCGCGAGTTGCTGAAACGCCTGCTCGCGATCGAGAGCAGGCTCGGGCGCGTCCGCGGGGAGGGGCCGCGCTTCGGCCCGCGGATGATCGACCTCGACCTGCTCGTGTACGGCGAGGAGCGAATCGCGGAGCCGGGCCTGACCGTCCCGCATCCGCGCCTGGCGGCGCGGCGATTCGCGCTCGAGCCGCTTGCCGAGCTGGCTCCAGGGCTTGAGATTCCCGGTCTCGGCCCGGTCCAGGCCTTGTTGGCAGAGCTAGAATGACCATCTCATGTCGCACCTCGACGAGCTTGACGAGTTCGAGGCACAGCTCGAGCTCGCGCTGAAGCGTGAGTACTCGGCGGTTTTCGGCCTGTTCCGCTACTGCGTGCTGACGCAGGACGCAACGTACCTCTGCAACAAGCTCGACCTGCAGTACGTGCCGCAGCAGAGCTACCCGTTCTTCCAGCTGAAGATGGAAGACGTCTGGGTCTGGGACAAGAACCGCCCGACCCGGATCATCCCGCGTGCCGAGGTCTACACCTCGAGCGACGTGACCGTCGAGGAGCTGCGCGGCGACGGCGACGAGCCGACGCTGACGCCCGAGGCGCTGGCCGAGCGGATCGGCGAGTCGCTCGGCTCCGACGACGAGCTCTAACTTCAGCCAGCGCCACGCCGTCTAAGTAGCCGATGCCACGAAGACTGTGGCTTTCGGCAGTGTTGCTGGCGACGGGCACGGTTCTTCTGGCCACCGCCCGGCTCGCCGGCGCCGCGCCGCAGTCGGGCGGGATCTTCCGCGTCGGATTCGTCGGGGCGTCGGTCCAGATCGATCCGCAGCTCTCGTACGTCACGACCGGCTGGTGGATGGAGTACGCCACGGCCGCCAAGCTCTACAACTGGAACGACCGCGGCACGAAGCTCGTCCCGGAGGTGGCGTCACGGGCAGTCATCGCGAACCGCGGCCGGACCTACACGTTCTTCCTGCGCAAGGGCTTCCGCTTCAGCGACGGCTCGCCGGTGACGGCGCGGAACTTCGCGTATGCGTTCGCCCGCGCGGCGAACAGGGAGCTCGCCTCGCCCGCCGAGGACTTCCTCACCGACGTTCGCAGCGTCAAGGCGACGGGGCCGTACAAGCTCGTCATCCGCCTGGCCAAGCCGGACGAGACGCTCATCCCAAAGCTGACGATGCCGTTCTTCCAGGCGACTTCGACGACGCTGCCGCTCGATCGGGAGGTGGTCGACGGCTACCCATCAGCAGGGCCGTACTACTTCGAACGCAACGAGGTGAACGCGTCCACGTTGATCCTGGCGAATCCGTTCTACCGAGCCTCGCGCCCTCACAACCTCGACGGGCTCGACATCCGGTGGAACCTGGACGAGGAGGACGCGTTCCATCAGGTTCAGGCGAACCAGCTCGACGAGGGCCCGCTGCCAGCGTCTGAGGTTCAGGGTGTTGCGAACCAGTACGGCGTCAACAAGACCCGCTTCTGGGCGATGCCCCAGAACTGCCTCGGCCTCCTCATGTTCAACCGGCTGAATCCGCTGTTCGCGCACAGCGTGGCTGCACGCAAGGCCGTGAACTGGGCGGTCGACCGGACAGCCTACGCCGCGCTGGCCGGCCCGTACGCGGGGACGCCCTGGACGCACCTCCTGCCGCCGCTCTTCCCCGGGTCGATCACGAAGAAGCGACTCCAGCCGTACTCCGCCCACGCGAACCTCGCGAAGGCCAGGAAGCTTGCGGGCGCGTACGTGGCCAGTCGCAAGATCGTCGTCGGCTACCGCACATCGAGCGCGACCTTCCAGGCCCAGGGGCAACTCGTTCACGACGCGTTGGTCCAGCTCGGGTTCAAGCCCGAGAACATCACGATGAAGGGCTACAAGGGCGGCGACCTCTACGTGGCCATGGGTACGCGGGGCACTGATCTCGACCTGGGCGTCTCGATGGGCCTTTGCGGCGAGCCCCCCGACTCCCACGGTTTGCTCAGGGGCTTCGTCGCCGACAACGCGAAGTACTCGCGGAGAGTCGACGCGGCGCGCAAGCGGCCGAAGGTGCTCGGCAAGCTCGATCTCGAGATCACGCGAACCCTCGCGCCCGCGGCCGCGATGCGGACCTACAACAACCGCTACGTCTTCTCCGACCGGCTCGATCCGCGCAGCCTCAGGTTCAATCGGGTCTACGGGGACTGGAGCATCCCGGCGCTCGCACTCAAGTGAGGCGCGGCGCGCTCTCGGTGGCGTTGCTCGCCGCGGGCGCGGCAATGTTGGCTGTGGCGACGCTCGCAAGCGCCTCGCGGTCGACTCAGGGGATCTTCCGCGTCGGCATCGTGGGCGCATCCGCGCAGGTCGATCCGCAGCTCGCCTACATCACAACGGCGTGGTGGCTCGAGTACGCGACGGCGGCAAAGCTCTTCAACTGGCCGGACCGGGGGAGCGCCAAGCTCCTGCCGGAGGTTGCCTCCCGCTTCACGGTCTCCGACCGGGGCAAGCGGTACACGTTCTTCCTCCGCAGAGGCTTCCGCTTCAGCGACGGCACGAAGGTGACCGCGCGGAACTTCGCGTACGCGATCGACCGCACGGCGAACAAGGATCTCGCCTCGCCGGGTGCGGCCTTCATCACCGACCCCAACGGGACGAACATCGCCGGCGCCCAGGAAGTGAACATGGGCAACGCGACGCACGTGAGCGGCGTGAGGGTGAGGGGGCCGTACAAGCTCACCATCCGCCTGACGAAGCCGGACCCCTCGTTCGTGCTCAAGCTGACGATGCCGTTCTTCCAGGCCACCTCGACGACGCTGCCGCTGACCCACGAGGTCCTCGGCGGTTATTCGTCGGCGGGCCCGTACACCTACACGAGGAACGATGCGAACGTGCTCACGTCGATCCGTCGCAACCCGTACTACAGGCGAGGGCCCGGCCGCATGCGGCCTCGTCATCTCGCAGGGGTCGACATCGTTTGGGGCTTGAACGAGCAGGACGCCTTTCAGCAGGTGATGGCGAACCAGCTCGACGAGACGACCCCGCCTGCCTCAGAGGTGCAGAACGTCGCGAACCAGTTCGGCGTCAACAAGACCCGCTTCTGGACGAAGCCGTCCAGCTGCACGGGTTTCTTGCTCCTGAACACGCGCGAGGGCCTGCTTCACGACAACCTCCCGATGCGGAAAGCCATCAACTGGGCCGTGGATCGCAGCGACTACGTCGCCACCGCGGGCCCGTACGCGGGCCAGCCGTGGACGCACCTCCTGCCGCCTGGCTTCCCCGGGTCGATCGGAGCGAAGCGGCTCCAGCCCTACGCGGCGAGGTCGAAGATCGAGAAGGCGAAAGAGCTCGCTGCCGGCCACTTCGGCGACGGCAAGATCATCGTGGTCTACCAGTCGTACAGCACGGCGACTCGGGGCCAGCGAGAAGTCGTTCGCCGCGACCTGATCCGACTCGGCTTCGACCCGGCGAACATCCAAATGATCCCGTATTCCAACCTGTACTTCGGCTTTCCAGAGCATTGGAACATCGCGGTCAGCTTCGGCTGGTGCCCTGACTTCACTGACCCATATGACTTCTTCCGTCCCTTGCTCGACTACGAGATCTACGGCAATCCTCTGCGCGGAGTTCTCACCCATCGGTACCGAGAAAGGATCGAGAGAGCGGAGAGGCTGGTCGGGAATCTGCGGCTGAAGGCCTTCGGCAAGCTCGATCTCGACATCACGAAGAACCTCGCCCCCTTCGTTCCGATGCGGACGTACAACAGCCGCCACCTCTTCTCGAACCGGGTCGATCCGCGGAGCCTCGCTTACAGCGGCGTCTATAACGACTGGAGCATCCCGGCGCTGGCGCTGAAGTAACTCAGGCGCCGCTGTCGGGCTGGCCGTCGGCGCCGACGTAGGGCTCGGCCTCGGGGCGCTTGTCGACGATGACGTAGTGGTCTGTTCGCTCCACGACTCGTTCGATTTCCAGGTCTTCGTGACCCGGGACGAGGACGAAGCGGTCGTTGTCGGAGCGCATGCGTCTGTAGGCCACTGCGGGCATCGAGACCGAGCTCTCGCACTCAGGTCGCCCACATTCGCAGCGGAAGTCGAGCGCCTCGTCCTCGGGCAGCACCTGAAGACGCTCCCCGACCTCCTCGATCCGCTCGTTGACCTCACGGAGAAGCGCCTCGTTCTTCGCCGACCGCTCCTTGCGAACGTCCATCACCGGCGATTGTAGGGTCTCGGCTCATGGCTGGACTCCTGGCGATCGACGTCGGGAACACGCAGACGGTCTTCGGTCTCTACGACGGGGCTGAGCTGCGCGAGCACTGGCGCGTTGCGACCGAGCGGAATCGCAGCGGCGACGAGCTCGGCGCGCTCTTCGGCAGCTTCATCGATCTCTCGAGCGTCGAGGGTGTGGCCGTCGCGTCGACGGTGCCGCAGCTCCACCGCGCGTACGAGGACTTCGCGAAGGAGTACGCGAAGGCCGAGCTCCTCGAGGTGGGGCCGGGCGTCAAGACCGGGGTGCCGGTGCGCTACGAC
>Ga0307277_10000139_pt1 | contig 22744 bp, 24 predicted proteins | sample ER_DNA_116_FD_194473 | JGI IMG/M metagenome (GOLD analysis project Ga0307277, IMG submission 194473) | Bulk soil microbial communities from the East River watershed near Crested Butte, Colorado, United States - ER_DNA_116 | ecosystem: Environmental > Terrestrial > Soil > Floodplain | place...
ACCGTCCGCGACGAGGCCGCGCTCGGCCCCCGGATCGACTTCGTCGAGGGAGATTTCTTTCGGAGCGTCCCCGAAGGGGGCGACGTCTACGTCCTCGCCAAGATCCTGCACGACTGGAACGACGAGTCCGCCGCCGCGATCCTGCGCACGATTCGAGCAGCCGCGCCCGCCGGGGCCCGGCTGCTCCTGATCGACACCGTCCTGCCGCCGGGAAACGAGCCGGCGGGCGCCAAGTGGCTCGACCTGCTGATGCTGACGCTCGCGGGCGGCAAGGAGCGAAGCGAGGCCCAGTGGCGCGAGCTGCTCGAGGCCGGCGGCTTCGAGCCGGTCCGCTTCCACGAAGCGCTGATCGAGGCGGTGCCCCGCCGCTGATGCCCCTGACAGTCGGAACCGCGGGCCACATCGACCACGGCAAGACCTGGCTCGTGCGGGCGCTGACCGGGAAGGACACCGATCGGCTGCCCGAGGAGCAGGAGCGCGGGATCTCGATCGACCTCGGCTACGCGCCGCTCGAGCTGCCGGACGGGACCCAGCTCTCGCTCGTCGACGTGCCCGGCCACGAGCGCTTCGTGCGGACCATGGTCGCGGGTGCCACGGGGATCGACCTCTTCCTGCTCGTGATCGACGCGGGCGAAGGGGCGCGGGCGCAGACCCACGAGCATCTCGCGATCCTGCGGCTCCTCGGAGTGGAGCGCGGCGTCGTCGCGGTGACCAAGGCGGACTCCGCCGACGCCGAGACGCTCGAGCTCGCCCTCGCCGAGGCGCGGGAGCTCGTGCCGGAGGCAGAGGTCGTGCCCGTGAGCGCGCAGACCGGCGCGGGGCTCGATGAGCTGCGCGCGGCGCTCGGCCGGGCTGCGTCCGGGCTGGAGCACGAGCGCCGCGGCTGGGGAACAAGGCTCTACATCGACCGCGCGTTCACCCTCACGGGGATCGGCACCGTCGTCACCGGAACGCTCTGGTCGGGCTCGATCGGGGCGGGCGACGAGCTTCGAATCGAGCCGTCCGGCCTCCGGGCTCGCGCCCGCAGCGTTCAGATCCACGACGTGGACGTGCCGCGTGCCGAGGCCGGCCAGCGCGTGGCCGTCAACCTTCCGGGCATCGACCGGCGCCGGCTCCATCGCGGCGACGCGCTCGTCGAGCCTGGCTACTACCCGGTCAGCTGGCGCCTCGACGTCGCACTCCAGGAGCTCGAGCCCCTCCCGGCTGCGGTCACGGTCCATCTCGGGACGAGCGACGTGCCCGCGCGCGTCGTACGCGAAGGGCGGTTCGCGCAGCTGCGCCTGAGGGAGCCGGTCGTCGCGGCGCGCGGCGATCGCGTCGTGCTGAGGACGGAGATCACCGTCGGCGGGGGGGTCGTGCTCGACCCGGCGCCGCCTCGCCGGCTCGATGCGCAGCGGCTCGAGCTGCTCGAGCGCGGCGACCCCGAGGTGATCGTGCGCGCGCTCGTCCGCGATCCGGTCACCGGAGCGAGCCTGCAGGCCCGCGGGCTGCTCGCTCCCGCCGAGCTCGCACGAGGCCTGGCCGCACTGCAGCAGGCCGGCGACTGGTTCGTCGCGCAGGAGTGGCTCGACGAGTTGCGCGCCTCGGCGCGAGATCGTCTGGCGCGTCGCGCCGAGCAGTCGCCGCTCGATCCGGGGTTGCCACTGGCCGAGCTGCTCCCCCCGGAGCCATGGGCCGGGTCGGTGGCGCCGCTCCTCCATGTCGAGCGGCGCGGTGCGAAGGCGTATCTGCCCGGCACGGCCCCTCAGCTCGGCGAGAAGGCCGGCGCCGCCGCCGAGCTGGAGGCCCGTCTCGCCGGAAACGACGCGGTTCGGCTCGAAGACCGCGAGCTGGCCGCTTACCTCGAGGGCGAGGGCAGGCTCAAGCGGGTCGGCGACGGGCTCGCCGTCTCGACCGGCCTGTACGAGCGCGGCCGCGAGGCGCTCCACACGCTCTCGCCGATCACACTGGCCGGCTTCCGCGACGCCCTGGGTATCTCACGCCGTACCGCCCAGCTCTTGCTCGAGCGCTACGACGCCGACGGCCTCACGCGCCGGATCGGCGACGAGCGCATGCTCCGGCGTTCGGCAAGCCGAAGCTAGCCTTCCGCTCGGAGCGGCATGGGCCCGGTGGCCCAGCCGGTCTTCAAAACCGGTGCGGTCGTGCAACCCACGGCTCGGTAGGTTCGACTCCTGCGCCGCTCCGCTCCCGGTCCCGGGGGTTGCCTGCAGGCTCCGGAGTGCGCAAAATACGAGCGCATCTCTCAGGCATCGCCCAACGCTTCATTGGAGGAGACTGTGGCCAAGAAGCTCCTTAACCCCCCTGCCAGGGCGGGGCGCGACGGAGACTCCGTAGAGACCGCCGGGAAGACGGACGGCGCCCCGGCGCGCAGCGACCTCGCCGCCGACATCATCATCGCGAACGCGCCCGATCCCGTGTTCGTGTCCGACCTGGAGGGCAAGATCCTCCAGGCGAACGACGCAGTCTCCGAGCTGCTCGGCTTCCGTCAGGACGAGGTGCTGGAGCAGTCGCTCTCCCGGTTCATCAGCCCCGAGGAGACCAAGGAGTTCGTCGCGGCTCTCGACGAGGTGGTCGAGCGCGGCGTCACCCGCAACATCGTGCTCAATCCGCGCAGCGCGTCGGGCGAGGTGATCCCGACAACACTCAACGCCTCGGCGCTGCGCGACTCCGACGGGAAGGTGATCGGCGCGATCGGGATCCTGCGCGACATGCGCGAGCTGGACAAGGCCCGCGCCTACGCCGAGAGCCTGATCAAGAACGCTCCCGACCCGGTCTTCGTCTCCGACCTCGAGGGGAAGATCCTGCAGGCGAACGACGCGGTCTCGCAGCTGCTCGGCTTCCGCCAGGACGAGGTGCTGGAGCAGTCGCTCTCCCGGTTCATCAGCCCCGAGGAGACGCGCGAGTTCACCGCCGCCCTGCGCGAGGTGGTCGAGCGCGGAGTGACGCGAAACGCGGTCCTCAACCCCCGCAGCGCTTCGGGTGAGGTGATCCCGACGACCCTCAACGCCTCTGCCCTGCGCGACTCCGACGGGAAGGTGATCGGCGCGATCGGGATCCTTCGCGACATGCGCGAGCTCGATACCGCCCTGGCCTACGCCGAGAGCTTGATCGAGAACGCGCCCGACCCGGTCTTCGTCTCGGACCTCGAGGGGAAGATCCTGCAGGCGAACGACGCGGTCTCGCAGCTGCTCGGCTTCCGCCAGGACGAGGTCGTCGAGCAGTCGCTCTCCCGCTTCATCAGCCCCGAGGAGACGCGCGAGTTCACGGCCGCCCTGCGCGAGGTCGTCGAGCGCGGCGTCACGAGAAACGCGCGGCTCAACCCGCGCAGCGCGTCGGGCGTGGTGATCCCGACCACGCTCAACGCCTCGGCCCTGCGCGACTCCGACGGGAAGGTGATCGGCGCGATCGGGATCCTGCGCGACATGCGCGCCTACGAGCAGGTCGTCCAGGACCTCGAGCAGTCGAAGACCGAGCTCCAGGAGAAGATTCTCGACCTGGAGAAGTTCGAGGAGGTCGTCGTCGGCCGCGAGCTGAAGATGATCGCCCTCGAGAAGGAGCTCGAGATGCTGCGCACCGAAGTCGGGAAGCTCAAGAGCGAGCGCGCCTCGGGCTGATGTCCGCAAAGCCCGACCCGCTTCCGGACGGGCCGGTCGGCACAGCCGAGGCGGAGGCCGAGCCCGACCCGACCGCACTGCGCGCGGAGATCGCGCGCCTCGAGCAGCGCGTGGCGAGAGAGGAAGAGCGTCGCCGCGCCCTCCTTCACCTGATGGGCGACCTGAACGAATCGAACCGGAAGCTGGGCGAGCAGCGCAAGGCGATGCTGCACATCCTCGGCGACTACGAGGAGGATCGCAGCCGTCTCGCCCGGCAGACGGAGCGCCTCGACAACTCGCGCCGGGCGCTGCTCCACATCCTCGAGGACTCGCACGAGTCCAACCTGAAGCTGGGCGACAGCCGCAAGGCGATGATCCACATCATGGGCGACCTGCGCGAGACGACGCAGGAGATGGAGCGCCGCGAGCAGGAGCTCCGGGAAAAGCAGGAGCAGCTCGTTCAGGCGGGCAAGCTGGCCACGCTCGGCGAGCTGACGACGGGCGTGGCCCACGAGCTCAACAATCCGCTCAACAACATCGGCCTCTTCGTCGGCAACGTCCTCGATCAGGTGCGGCTCGGCCGCGTCGAGACGACGGGTGTTGTGGAGGAGCTCGAGAACGCGATGGAGCAGGTGCGCAAGGCGACGACCATCATCTCGCACCTCCGGACGTTCGGCCGGCCGGCGCCCGTGCTGTTCGAAGCGGTCGACGTCGACGAGGTGATCGAGCGCTCGCTGCTGCTGATGCAGGAGCAGGTGCGCCTGCGCGGCATCAAGGTCGAGCTCGATCTCTGCGCCGACGAGCTGATCGTCCTCGGCAACGCGATCCAGCTCGAGCAGGTCTTCGTCAACCTGCTCACGAACGCGCGCGACGCGCTCGCCGACGCCAGCCGGAAGACGATCCGGATTGCCACCAGCCGAGACGAGGCGTGGATCAGGGTCAGGTTCGCCGACACGGGCCCGGGCATTCCGCCCGAGCTCGAGCAGCGCGTCTTCGATCCGTTCTTCACCACGAAGGAGGTCGGCACCGGCACCGGCCTCGGGCTGTCGATCACCTACAGCATCTTGAAGGAGCACCGCGGCCAGATCTCCGTCGAAACCGGGCACGAAGGCGGGGCGAGCTTCCTGATCGAGCTGCCGGTCGTGACCGAGCCGCCGCCCGAGGAGCCGCTCCTGTGACCGGCGCACACATCCTGATCGTCGACGACGACACCGCGCTGCTCGAGGCGCTCCCGCGGGCGCTCAAGTTCCGCCTCGACGGGATCCAGATCGACACCTCCGACAATGCAACCGAGGCGCTCGTGCGAATCGAGCAGAACGACTACGACGCCGTCGTCAGCGACATCAAGATGCCGGGGCTCGACGGCCTCGGTGTCCTGCGCGAGATCAAGCGGCTGCGCCCGAAGACGCCCACGCTGCTGATCACCGGGCACGGCGAGCACGACCTGGCGGTGCAGGCGCTCCGCGGCGGCGCCTACGACTTCGTCCAGAAGCCGATCGACCGTGACTACTTCGTCGCCTCACTCGAGCGGGCGATCGAGCTTCGCCGGCTCGAGCGGCGCGTCGAGGAGCAGCGGCTCGCGCTCGAGCTGCACGCGCGTGTGCTCGAGCACGTCGACGACGGCATCTTCCTCGTCGACGACGAGGGCCTGATCCAGCACTGGAACCCCGCTGCCCATGCGGTCACCGGCCTCGCTCCGGACAGTGTGCTCGGCCGCCGGACCGAGGACGTGCTGCCCGGCTGGGCGACCGTCGGGCCCCTCGTCCCGGTGGCGGAGACGCCGGACCCCGGGGGCCCGGCGCCGAAGACGCTCCCGCTCGAGCTCGACGGGAAGGAGCTCTGGCTCTCGGTCTCGGGCGTGCGCTTCGCCGACGGCGTCGTGTACGCGTTCCGGAACGTGACCGAGCAGCGTGCGCTCGACGAGCTCAAGGGCGAGTTCGTGGCGACGGTCTCCCACGAGCTGCGAACGCCGCTGGCCGCGATCTACGGCTCCGCGCAGACGCTTCGGCGGGAGGATCTGGTTCTCGACCCGGAGACGAGGACGCGGCTGCTCGACGTGATCGCGAGCGAGTCCGAGCGGTTGACGCGCATCGCGAGCGACATCCTGCTCGCGAACACGCTCGACTCCGGCCGTCTGCGCCTCGAGCGGCAGCGGGTGGACCTCGGTGCGATCGTCCGCGAAGTGGTCGAGGAGATGCGCACCTCATTCGTGGACCGTCAGGACATCTCGATCGAGCTCTCCGAGACGGGCGGGCTCGGGGCGGTGGACGCCGACGCCGACCGGCTCCGCCAGATCCTGATCAACCTCGTCGACAACGCCGTCAAGTACTCACCCGGCGGAGGCCGTGTCCGAGTCGAGCTGGAGGCCCGCCCGAACGGCGTCCGCTTCGCAGTCAGCGACCAGGGCATCGGCATCCCACCTTCCGAGCAGCAGCGGATCTTCGGCAAGTTCTACCGCCTCGACCCGGCCCAGAGCCGCGGTGTGCGTGGAACCGGCCTCGGCCTTTACATCTGCCGCGAGCTGGCGCGCCGCATGCAGGGGCACGTCTGGGTCGACTCCCAAGAAGGTGAAGGCTCGACCTTCTACGTCGACCTCCCTGTCGTGCGCCCGGCCAAGGAGAGGGCACGGGCGGCAGTCATCGGCTTGGGCTAGACCTGCTTGACGGTCCCGGGCGGGACGGCTACGTTCGATGGAGGCCGATGAGGGTCCGGGCAGGGGTCGCTTTCGCAGTCTGGGTCGCGCTCGCCGGTGTGCCGAACGCCGCCGCCGCGACTTTCGCCGTCACGCGCACGGACGACCCTGCGCCGGGCGCCTGCAACTCGGACTGCTCGCTGCGCGAAGCCGTGCTGGCGGCCAACGCGGGCTCGGGCGGAGACACGATCGCGCTCCCGGCCGGGCACTACCGGCTGGCCGTTCCCGGTCCAGGCGAGGACGCGGCGGCGACCGGAGATCTCGATTTGACGGAGAACGTGACGATCACCGGTGCAGGCGCACGCTCGACCGTCGTCGACGCTCAGGGCATCGACCGCGTCCTCGACGTGGCGAGCGGCGCCTCTGCGACGATCTCGAACATCACCGTCACCGGCGGCCTGACCGCGGGCGACGGCGGGGGGATCCGCAACGCCGGCGTCGTCTCGCTCGTCCGCGATGCGATCGTCGGCAACCGCGGGCTCGGCTCGGGAGGGGGGATCGAATCGAGCGGCCCGACGGCGATCACCGAATCGACGATCTCGGGCAACCAGGCGATGGCGAGCGGAGGCGGGCTCCACGCCGGGGGCGCCGCGGAGGTCCAGAGCAGCACGATCAGTGGCAACGTCGCCGGAGGCCCCGGCTGGACCGGCTACGGGGGCGGGATCGACGCCGGGACGGGGACGACGCTCACGCTCAAGAGCAGCACGGTGACCAACAACCAGTCCTTCAACTCCGCGCTGTCGGGCGCCGGGCTCGAGGCGGCGCCTGCCTCGGAGGCGGCCAACACGATCGTCGCGCACAACGTCGCGCACTCGGAGGACCAGGCCGCGGCCGCCGTCAGCGACTGCGGCGGAACGCTCGAGTCGCTGGGCCACAACCTCTCGGACGGGACGGACTGCGGCTTCGTCCACGCGACGGACCGGCAGGGCGTGCCCGTCCTGCTCGGGCCGCTCGCGGCGAACGGGGGGCCGACCGACACCCAGGCTGTCCTGCCGGGGAGCCTCGCGCTCGATGCGGGCGCGGGCTGCGCGGCGGTCGACCAGCGAGGTGTCTCGCGCCCGCGCGGCAGCGCCTGCGACATCGGCGCCTACGAGCTCGCGCCCCCGCTCGCGGAGACCGGGTCCGCCTCGAACGTGGCGTTCTCCTCGGCCACACTGGGCGGCACGGTCGACCCGAGCTTCCACGAGACGACCGCTCGCTTCGAGTACGGGCGCACCACTGCCTACGGCTCCTCCACGCCGGCGCAGATCGTCGGATCGGGCAACGGCCAGGTCGCGGTAGCGGCATCGCTGGCCGGCCTGCGCCAAGGAATCACGTATCACTTCCGGCTGATCGCCCAGAACTCCGAGGGAACGACGACGGGCGCCGACCACGTCTTCACGACGCTCGACAAGACGCCGCCCGCGCTGACCCTCGTGCGCTTCGACCCGGGACTGTTCCACCGGCGCGCCGGAGCGACGATCAGGTTCACGCTCTCGGAGGCGGCGACGGTCACGCTGAGGTTCGACCACGTGCTCCGCGGGGTCAAGCGCCGCGGCCGCTGCGTGGCCCGCACGCGGCGCAACCGGCACAGGCGGCCCTGCGCGCGCTACCTGCCGGTGGCCGGAAGCGTGGTCGTGACCGGTTCGGAAGGGCCGAACTCGCTCCACTTCGACGCGAGGGTCGACGGCAAGCTGCTGACCTTCGGCGCGTACCGCCTGCGCGCGAGGGCACGCGATTCGGCCGGGAACCTGGGCAAGACCGTGGTCGCGGCCTTCCGCGTCCTGCGCTAGCCCTCCCAGACGGAAAGTACGATCCCGGAATGGCGGCCTCGATCCGGATCGGCACCTGCTCGTGGGCGGACGAGTCGCTGACGAAGTTCTTCTACCCACCGCAGGTAAAGGGAGCCGAGGAGCGGCTTCGCTACTACGCCGAGCGGTTCGACACGGTCGAGGCCAACTCCACCTACTACCGCCTGCCCGAGCGGCAGATGGTCGAGAAGTGGGCCGAACGGACGCCGAACGGCTTCGTGATGCACGTGAAGGCCTTCGGCGTGATGACGCGCCACCCGGTCAAGGTGGAGCAGCTCCCGCCCGACCTCCGTGAAGAGGCCCCAGCCGACGAGCGCGGCCGCGTCGACCGTCCCCCGCGCGAGTTCCGCGCCGAGGTCTTCAGCCGCTTCCACGGGGCGCTCGAGCCGCTGCGCGAGGCCGGCAAGCTCGGCGGGATCCTGATGCAGTTCCCGCCGTACGTCGTGCCAAAGCCCGCGTCGCTCGACTACCTGGAGTGGGCGCAGGAGCAACTCGGCGGGGACGAGCTGCTCGTCGAGTTCCGCCACGGGAGCTGGCTCGACGACGAGCACCGGGCCGAGACGCTCGCCTTCCTCGAGCGCCGGCACATGACCTACGTGATCGTCGACGCGCCACGCGACGCGGGGCGAAACGTCCTCCCCACCTTCGTCGCGACCACGAGCCCGACTGCGTACGTCCGCTTCCACGGCCGGAACGCCGAAACCTGGAACAAGCGCGTGCGCACGGCCGCGGAGCGCTTCGACTACCTCTACTCCGACGAGGAGCTTCGCGAGTGGGTCGCGCCGCTGGAGGAGCTCGCCGGGAAGGCGGAGACCGTCTACGCGATGTTCAACAACAACGGCCGCTCGACGATTCCCTCGCCCGGACTGGGCGAGCACGCCGAGGGGGAGACGGTCGCCCAGGCGCCTGTCAACGCCCAGATGCTCAAGGCGCTCCTGCAGGACGCCAAGCTGCCGGTCGCCTAAGCGCAGGCGCGGGCATCCACTCGCTTTGCTGGGCGGCCTACACGTACGATCCGGCCGATGGAACCGTGGTCGTACGAGCTCGCGGGCCGCTTCGAGGAGCACGCCTTCGAGAGTCGGGTGCTGCAGGGCAACCCGCTCGGCGATCCGCATGTGAGGCCGCTCTGGGTCTACGTGCCGCCCGGCTACGACGACGAGCCGGACCGCCGCTATCCGAGCGTCTACGTGATCCAGGGGCTGACCGGCCAGGTCGACGCCTGGTGGAACCGGACGCCGTTCCGGCGCAACTTTCCCGAGCTGACCGACCAGCTGTTCGCGAGCGGCGAGTCGCCGCCGTGCGTGCTCGTGTTCGTCGACGCCTGGACGTCACTCGGAGGCGGCCAGTTCATCGACTCCCCCGGGACGGGCAACTACCACACCTACATCTGCGACGAGCTCGTGCCCTGGGTCGACGAGCACTACCGGACCCTTGCCGGCGCCGAGCACCGCGGCATCACCGGCAAGTCGAGCGGCGGCTACGGCGCGATGGTCAACCCCATGCTGAGGCCCGACGTCTTCGGCGGCCTCGCCACCCACGCCGGCGATGCGCTCTTCGAGATGTGCTACCTGCCCGACTTCCGCAAGTCCGTGCGCACCTTGCGCGACAGCTACGAGGGCTCCTTCGAGCGCTTCTGGGAGGACTTCCGCAGCCGTCCCGCCTTCTCGAAGGACAGCGACCACACACTCCTCAACGACTGGTGCATGGCTGCGTGCTACTCGGCCGACGAGAACGGCACCGTCCACCTCCCCTACGACACGGACACCGGCGAGCTCCGGCCGGAGATCTGGGAGCGCTGGCTCGCCTGGGACCCGGTGCGAATGGTGGCGGGCCACGCCGACGCGCTCCGCTCGCTGAAGGCGATCTACATCGACGCCGGCAAGCGTGACCAGTACTTCCTCGATCTCGGGGCGGAGGCGTTCCGCCGGGAGCTCGTGGGGATCGGCGTGACGGACATCTTCATCGAGCTCTTCGACGGGACGCACACCGCGATCGAGTACCGCTATCCGCTCGCGGTCAAGTACCTGGCGGATCGGCTGGCGTGATCGCGGCGGCAGGGGTCGCCGCGGCGGCGCTGATCTGCCTCGACCCCGGTCACGGGACGCCGCCTGCGATCGGACAGCAGACCGAGCCGATCGGGCCGGGCTCGCACGTGCTGAAGATCAAGGACGGCGGCGGCGCGCACGGCGAGGCAGCCGTCGCGCTCGCGATCGCGAAGCGGGCCCGGGGGCTACTGCTCGCGCGCGGCTACCGGGTGGCGATGACCCGCACGGGCCCGACGATCAGGCTCGGGAACGGCGACGGAAACATCGCGCGCGCCAAGTTCTGCAACCGGCGCCACGCGGCGCTGATGATCCGGATTCACGCGGACGGCTCGCCCGACCGGACGCTCCACGGAGTCTCGACGCTCGTCCCGGCCTGGCACAGGGGCTGGACTGACGACATCTACCGTCCGAGCCTGCGCGCAGGCCGCGCGGTTCAGAAGGCCGCCGTCGCCGCGACGGGAGCCTTCGACCGGGGCATCGTCCGCCGTTCCGACCTGACCGGCTTCAACTGGGCCGACGTGCCGGCGGTGCTCGTCGAGACCGGCTTCCTCTCCAACCCGAACGACGCGCGGCTCCTGCACACCGGCCCCTACCAGCAGCGCGTCGCCCGCGGCCTCGCGAACGGCGCCGCCGCATTCGTAGGCCTACCGCGCGCCTGAACCTCGCCGCAGAGAGCTCGAGAGGGAGCAGGCGGTCTCGCTATTCCGCGGGCTCGCGGCGCATCTGCTCGGCTGCCGCTCGGCCGCGCTCGTGCACGGCTCGCCGCCGGTCGGTCACGTCCGCCGGCTCCGCCTTGTCGACGGGCGTCTCGGCCGACTCGAACTCCTCGCGCTCGTCCACCAGCGCGCGCGACTCGTCCAGCCTCTGGCGCAGCTCCTCCGCGCGCGGGTCGGCAGCCGGTGCCGGCATGGGCTTCCGCCTCAGCGCGCGATAGGCGGCCGCGCCCGCGACGCCGATTGCGCCCCCCAGCCAGGCCATCCGGGACCTCACGGGGCCGATGCTACACTGGCCGCCTTCCTGCCTCGCCATCGCGCCGTCCGTTCCCGAGCGGCGCTTGCCGGTGAGGCCGACTCAGACCGAAGGAAGGGAGGGCTCGGGAGCGTGAACGACTACGAGATCCTGCTCATGCTCGACCCGGAGCTGCCGGACGAGCGCCAGAACGAGATCGTCACCCGGGTGCGCGAGTCGATCGAGCGCGACGGCGGGCGCTGGGAGAACGAAGAGCCCTGGGGCCGCCGCCGTCTGGCCTACGAGATCGACCACAAGCCGGAAGGCGTCTACCACCTGCTGACCTTCGAGGCCGAGCCGGCGACGCTCGACGAGGTGTCCCGCGTCCTCAAGATCACGGACGGCGTCATGCGCCACATGGCCGTCCGCCGCGTCAGGGGCGCCGCCACGCGGCCGCCCGGGCCGGGCCCCGAAGAGCCCGTAGCGGCGGCGGCTACGACGAGTCAGGATTCGGAACCGGAAAGCACCGCCTGAGAGCGCGAGAGGAGAGGGAAATGGCCAACATCAACCGCGTCGTCCTCGTAGGCAACCTGACCAAGGATCCCGAGCTGCGGCACACGCCGGGCGGCACCGCCGTCTGCAGCCTCAGACTCGCCGTGAACAGCCGCCAGAAGGATTCGGGCACCGGCGAGTGGACCGAGAAGCCGAACTTCTTCGACGTCACCGTCTGGGACAAGCAGGGCGAGAACTGCGCCCAGTACCTGTCCAAGGGGCGTCCGGTAGCCGTCGACGGCCGGCTCGATTGGCGCGAGTGGGAGGCCCAGGACGGCAGCAAGCGCCAGGCGGTCCAGATCATTGCCAGCACGGTGCAATTCCTCGGTGGGCGTCCCGAGGGCGAGGGTGCGCAGCCGCAGTTCGTTCCCAGCGGCGCCCCGGCCGAGGCTGCCGACTTCGGCACCGGCGGCGACGACGACATCCCGTTCTGATGGCACAGCGAGGAGACCAGCGGCAGCAGGGGCGCAAGCGCGGGCCGGCACCCGGCGGGCCGATCCGCAAGCGCAACTGCTACTTCTGCCGAGAGAAGATCGGCGAGGTCGACTACAAGAACGTGAACCAGCTCCGGCGATACGTCTCCGAGAAGGGCAAGATCCGCTCCCGCCGGATCACGGGCGCCTGCCGGCGGCACCAGCGCCAGGTAGCGGCCGCGGTCAAACGGGCACGCGAGATGGCACTGCTCCCCTACTCGACGGGTTAAGTGTGATGCAGGTCATCCTCCGCCAGGACGTCGAGAAGGTCGGGCTCCGCGGCGAGGTCGTGGACGTCGCGCGCGGCTTCGCGCGCAACTTCCTGCTGCCGCGGAAGCTCGCGGAGACGGCGACGCCCGCAAAGGTGGCGGAGCTGCGCAAGCACGAGGACAAGCGCGCCCGCCAGGAAGCCCAGACGATCGATCAGGCCCGGGAGATCACGGCGAGGCTCGAGGGGACCGAGCTGCGCTTCGACGTTCGCGCCGGCGAGACGGGCACGCTCTTCGGCTCGGTCACGGCGACCGACATCGTGGACGAGGTCTGGCGCGCGCTACGCGTGCGAATCGACCGCCGCAAGCTCGACCTGGCCGAGTCGATCAAGCGGATCGGCCGCTACGAGATCCCGGTCGAGCTCTTCACCGACGTGACGGCGACCCTCAAGCTGGCGGTCGTCCCCGAAGGCGGCGAGCTGCCGCCGCAGGAGGAGCTCGACGCGATCGCCGAGGCCGAGGCGCGGGCCGAGGCGGAGGCGCAGGCCGAGGCCGAGGCCGAGCACGCTCAGGCGGAAGCGGTGATCGAAGCGGTCGTCGCGGAGGAGGAAGAGGCAGAAGAGGTGGAGCCGTCAGAAGGGGCTCCCGAGGAACCGGGAGGTTCGCCCGCTGAGCGCGGTGAGCCTGCGGGAGAACCGGGAGCTTCTCCCGCGGAGGGTGACGAGCCCGAAGCGGCGCCCGAGGAGTAACAAGAGCGCACAGACTTATCCACAGGCTGTCGGCAACCTGTGGAATTTCGCATGAACTTCCCGCTGCGAGCGGGAAAATCGTCCACAGCGTCGTCCGGGGGCCGTGGGAACCTACGTTCCCTTATGCCTGCAAACCTCGTGCAGCTCTGGTCCGGGCCCCTGTCGAAAGGAGCGTCGTCAAGACCTTTCGCGGCCGCCCCGAGAGTGGTTTGGTAGCGCCGTGGCCCAACTCGCCCAGGTTTCGCAGACTGCCCCGGTCCCGCCGCAGAATCTCGATGCCGAGGAGTCAGTCCTCGGCGCGATGATGCTCTCCCCCGGCGCGATCGGGGCGGTCAGCGAAGTCCTGGACGCGGGCGACTTCTATCGCGAGAGCCACGCCAGGATCTACCGCGCCGCGCTTGCCCTGTACGCGAAGGGCGAGCCCGTCGACGCCATCACCCTCGTCGACGAGCTCGAGGAGCGCGGGGAGCTCGAGGATGCGGGCGGCCGCACCCGGATCCACGAGCTGGCGGCGCTCGTCCCGGCGAGCGCCAACGCCGGGCACTACGCCCGGATCGTGCGTGAGATGGCGACGCTTCGCGGTCTGATACGGGCGGGCGGCGAGATCTCGACCCTCGGCTGGGAGCGGCCGGGCGAGACGACCGACCTCGTCGACCGGGCGGAGCAGATCGTCTTCGATCTCTCCCAGGCCCGGGTGACGAGCGAGTTCAGTCACATAGAGGAGCTGTTGAAGGACAGCTTCGAACGCATCACCGCTCTCTACGAGGCCGGCGCCGAGGTGACCGGCACCCCCGCGGGGTTTCGCGACCTCGACCGGCTCACCTCCGGCTTCCAGCCGGGGAACCTGATCATCGTCGCCGCCCGCCCGAGCATGGGGAAATCCGGGCTCGGGCTCTGCATGGCCGCCAACCTGGCGGTGCGGGCCGACCGCCCGGTCGCCGTGTTCACGCTCGAGATGTCGAAGACGGAGGTGACCCAGCGCTTGATGTGCAGCGAGGCAAAGGTCGAGTCCCAGCGCCTCCGCACCGGCAAGCTGGGCGCCGACGACTGGCCCCGCCTGACCGCGGCCTGCGACCGGCTCGCCAAGGCGCCCATCTACGTCGACGACACCGGCTCGATCACGATGATGGAGATCCGCTCCAAGGCGCGGCGCCTGAAGTCGCGCGAGCCGGACCTCGCGCTGATCGTCGTCGACTACCTGCAGCTGATGACGTCGGGCGCGAGCGTCGAGAACCGCGTCCAGGAGGTCTCGCAGATCTCGCGGCAGCTGAAGGTGCTGGCGCGCGACCTCGACGTTCCGATCCTGGCCATGTCGCAGCTCTCCCGCGCGGTCGAGCAGCGGCACGACAAGCGGCCGATCCTTTCCGACCTGCGCGAGTCCGGGTCGATCGAGCAGGACGCCGACCTCGTGATGTTCATCTACCGCGACGAGTACTACAACGACGAGTCCGACCAGCAGGGGATCGCGGAGGTTCACCTGGCCAAGCACCGCAACGGGCCGACCGACACGGTCAAGCTCTCGTTCCTGAAGCGCTACGCGAAGTTCGCCGATCTCGCCCCGAGCGGATAGGACCCGTGCCCGCGTACGAGCAGACCGTCGTCCTCCTCGCCCGGGCGACCGCGTTCACGGTCGTCTGCGAGGCCTGCGTCGAGCTCGAGCCTCACGGCGAGTACGTCGGGCTCACTGCGCAGGGCACGCTGCGCCTCGGACACGACCTGGGCTGGACCGAGTGCCCGCGCGGACATCGGATCCGCGTCATCCGCGCCGGCGCCGCTGTCGCTGCCGAAGCCACCTCTCCTCTCTGGTAGCCGAGTAGGCTGCCGCCGTGGCTCGGCAGATCGTCCTGCTGCGCGGGATCAACCTCGGCTCGACCAATCGCCTGCCGATGCCGAAGCTGCGCAAGGCACTGGAAGACGCCGGCTTCGAGGACGTCCAGACCTACCTCCAGAGCGGCAACGTCGTCCTCTCGAGCAGCGACTCGGCCGCGCGGTTGGCACACGCCTGCGAGCGCCTGATCAAGAAGGAGTTCGGCCTGGAGATCCCGGCCGTGGTGCGAACGCGCGCCCAGCTGGCCCAGGTCGTGAAGCGCAACCCGCTCGGCAAGGTCGCCAAGAGCCCGAAGCGCTACCAGGTCAGCTTCCTCGAGAAGAAACCGAGCGCCGCGCTCGTCCGGAAGCTCGAAGGCGTCGCCGCCCCTTCCGAGCGAGTCGTCGCGCACGGGCGCGAGATCTACGCGTGGCACCCGGAGGGTGTCGCGAGGTCGAAGCTCTGGGCGGCGCTCGCCGGGAAGGGCCTCGGCGTAACTGCGACCGCCCGCAACTGGACGACGGTCACGAAGCTGCTCGAGCTCGCCGACGACGTCCCATCGTCCAACTAGTCGTACGGGAAGCTGCGCATGGAGAGCAAGGCCATGAAGAACAGCCCAACGTGAACGGCGGCCACGGGCACGAGCGCCCACCAGAAGCCCACCACGAGGGCAATCGCGACGTAGGCCGCTGCCCACGCGAAGAGCCACGACAAGCCATGAAGCCGCCGGAACCACGTCGCGTAAGCCCACGCCCAAGTCCTCTTCCCGCCTACGCTTCGCTTCACCGCGGTGATCGCCCTCCGATGCCTCCCCCAGAGCGAACACCACTCCACCAACGGCCAGAGCCTCGGACGCGTTTCTCGCAGAGGCTCGAGGGCGGGCGCGAGGGTCCCCAAGCCGGCCCAGCGTGTCAGCCGCCAAGCCGCGGGCCCAGGGCGATGGATCCCGCAGGAGCGGAAGCGCAGCATCGAACGCATATGGGGCTTCGAGGTCGGCCAGCACGCTCGCCGCCCAGCCACGGGTCAGTGGATTCTCCGACCGCTGCGCTAGCTCACGGATTTCAGGCGCTGCCTGCCTCGCGCCGAGCTCGCCCAGAACTTGGACGGCTGTGATCTGGCTCGACGCGTCCCAGGTCGGGAGCAGTTCCGTCAGCGGTCCGGCCGCCTCCGTGGCTCCCAGCTTCCCGAGATACCTTGCGGCACGTTCGCGATGATCAGGATCTCGCAGCAGGGATGTCCCTCGTCTTCCTTGCCGCCTTGACGCGCTCCAAACGGTCATGCCAGTCCTGTCATTCAGCCTGGCTTCGAGTCAACGGCTGTTCACAACGCGCAAGTCTGACAGCCGACCACATCAGGCAAACTCCGGCTCGTGCCCGCAACCGTCGTTGTAGGCGCGCAGTGGGGAGACGAGGGCAAGGGCAAGATCGTCGACCTGCTTGCCCGCCATTCCGACCTCGTCTGCCGCTACAACGGCGGGCCGAACGCGGGCCACACGATCGTCGCCGACGGGGAGACCTACAAGCTGAAGCACATCCCTTCCGGGGTGCTCCAGGGCAAGGAGTGCGTGATCGGAGCGGGGTGCGTGGTCGATCCGCAGGTGCTGATCGAGGAGCTCGACGACCTGGAGTCGCGAGGCGTCTCGACCGGGCTCGTGCGGCTCTCGGGCAACGCCCACCTGGTGATGCCGTGGCACCGCGCGATCGACGGGGCCAGCGAGCGGCGGCTCGGCAAGCTGAAGATCGGGACGACCAGGCGCGGGATCGGTCCGACCTACGCCGACAAGGCGCACCGCATCGGCATCCGTGTCCAGGACCTGCTCGACCGCAAGATCCTCCGGCAGAAGATCGAGGTCGCGCTCGCGGAGAAGAACGTCTGGCTCGAGCGCGTGTACGGCGAGGAGCCCGTGGAGCTCGAGGGTCTCGTGGAGCGGCACGAGGAGTATGCGGAGCGGCTGCGACCGATGATCGCCGACACCTCGCTCCTGGTCGACCGGGCACTCCGGGACGGCAGGCAGGTGCTCTTCGACGGCGCCCACGGGACCCTGCTCGATCTCGACCACGGCACCTATCCGTTCGTGACGTCCTCGCCCACCGTCGCCGGTGGGGCCGCCGTCGGAACCGGGATCGGCCCGACGCGGATCGACTCGGTGATCGGGGTCGCGAAGGCGTACGTCACGCGGGTCGGCGAGGGCCCCTTCCCGAGCGAGATCGCCGGGGCCGGCCAGGAGCGCCTGCGAGAGCTCGGCGGTGAGTTCGGAACGGTCACAGGCCGTGAGCGGCGCTGCGGCTGGCTCGACCTGGTCGCGCTCCGCTACGCGGCGCGGCTGAACGGATTCACATCACTCGCGCTGACGAAGCTGGACGTGCTCTCGGCCTTTGCCGAGCTGCCCGTCTGCGTGCGCTACCGGCTCCGGGATGGGTCTGAGACGGAGGACTTCCCTGCCCATCAGAGCGACTTCCATCACTGTGAGCCGGTCTACGAGACGGTTCCGGGATGGCAGGAGCCGCTCGACGAGCTGACCGACGTCGCCGAGCTCCCCGGGGCGGCGCGCGCCTACGTCGCGCTGATCGAGGAGCGGCTCGAGGTGGAGGTCTGCCTGATCGGCACCGGCCGCGAGCGTGAGCGCGTGCTGGCCCAGCGCGATCTCGAGGCCCTGGCCCGCCCCTAGCGCCTGCGCCCGCCGAGGCCGAAGAGGCCGAGCGGGAGGACGAGGAAGAGCGGCAGGAAGATCAGGTGCCCGCCGGTCGCGGCGAAGACGACCGCGGCGATTACCACCCCGGCGAGCGGAAGGAGCACGGTCGCAGGCATCACCTGGCACTTACCCTCCCGCGTGCCCACTCAGTCCGGGACAAGGCCGCGGACGGCCCAGGCCTGCGCGCCCAGGGTGAAGCTTCCGGACGTCTCGCCGAGCCGGCGACGGTATTCGGCGCGGACGGCCTCGCGCGTGCCGGGCGGCAGCGACGTGCAGAACTCGCCGGCCGGGCCGACGCCCAGCTCGAACGAGCTCCAGAGCTCGTCGAAGCTCTCGTACCCCGCGGACACGGCGAGAGGCGCAGTCTCGACGCTCTCGAGACCGGCCTCGCGGCCGAGCTCCGCTAGCTCGTCGAGCGTCCCGAACTGCAGCGCCTCGCCGGGCGCCGCCGGGACGACCTCGCGTGCCGCCTGCCAGAACGTCCCCAGCAGCGTCATCTCCGGGAAATTCCACGAGCAGGCCGCGACCACGCCGCCCGCCCGGACGACCCGGCGCATCTCGACAAGGCCGACAACCGGCTCCTCGAGGAAGTGGAGGACGAGCTGGGCCAGCGCGGCATCGAACGAGTCGTCCGGCCAGGGCAGCGCCTCGGCGGGTGCGGTGCGGACGTCGGCCTCGGGAACCCGCGCGGCGCAGGCGGCGACGAGCGGGGAGGGATCGGCGGCCGCGACGCTTCCGGCACCGAGCCGCCGGGCGAGCTCCTCGGTCAGGATCCCCGAGCCGCAGCCGACGTCGAGCACGGTGCGCCCGGTGCGGATATCGCTGAAGTCCGCGAACGCTGGAGCGAGCACGCGGGCGAAGCGACCCATGAAGGTGTCGTAGGCGTCACCCGAGACGTCGAAGGTCATCCGTCGAATCGAGCCCCCGGCATCCGCACGACCTCGACCGGCCGAGCCGCGTAGGGCGGCGCCTCGACGGCTTCGTTCTCGGCGCCCATCGCGCCCGAAGCGTACCCGAGGCAAGACGGCACACTCTCGGCGCATTCCCGTCACCGACACGTGCGCCTTTTCCGATTACGATCGCCTTGGGGAGGAGGCCGGGCGAACCGAACTACAGGACCAGGGGCATCTTCGCCGGAAAAGGCCGCGGCTTCGTCGGGCGTCTGGGCGCCGGAACCGCGAGTAGACTCGGCGCGTGAGGGTCCTGGTCGTCGGCTCGGGCGGTCGAGAGCACGCGCTCGCCTGGAAGCTTCGCCAGAGTCCGGGTCTCGAGACACTTCACGCCGCGCCAGGCAACCCCGGGATCGCACGCATCGGCGAGTGTCATCCGGTTCGGGCCGGGGACGCCGAAGGGTTGCTCGCACTCTGTCGGGAGATCGAGATCGACCTCGTGGTCGTCGGTCCCGAGGCACCGCTCGCGGCGGGGCTCGCCGACACGCTTCGCCATGCGGGCGTCTCCGTCTTCGGGCCCAGCCGGGCGGCAGCGAGGATAGAGGGCTCGAAGAGCTTCGCGAAGGACGTCCTCGAGGCCGCCCGAGTTCCCACGGCGTCACGCTTGGCGGTCGCGCGTCCCCCGTGCGTCGTGAAGGCGGACGGGCTCGCCGCCGGCAAGGGCGTGTTCGTCTGTCGGACGCAGCAGGAGCTCGACCGGGGTTTGTGCGCGGCCGCCGAGCTCGGCGAGGACGTGCTGATCGAGGAGCTGCTCGAGGGCGAGGAAGCATCCCTGTTCGTCCTCACCGACGGCTATGAGGCTCTTCCCCTGGCCCCGGCGCAGGACTTCAAGCGCCTGTGCGAGGGAGATACCGGGCCGAACACCGGCGGCATGGGCTCGTACTCGCCCGTGCCCGGCCTCGGCGACGCGGAGATCGAAGAGCTCGTGGACACCGTGCACCGCCCCGTGATCGCGGAGCTCGCCCGCCGCGGGGCCCCGTTTGCGGGACTGCTGTACGCCGGGCTGATGCTCACCGATGCCGGGCCGCGCGTGCTCGAGTTCAACTGCCGCTTCGGAGACCCGGAGACTCAGTCCATCCTGCCGCGCCTGGAGGGTGATCTTCTCGCAGCGCTAGCCAGCGTTGCCGCCGGCTCGCTCGACGGCGAGCTCAGCGCGGCCGGCACTGCAGCCGTGACGGTCGTCCTCGCGGGAGGCGACTACCCCGAGCAGGGCGACCGCGGCACGCCGATCGACGGAATCGCCGCTGCCGAGGCCGCAGGCGCCCTCGTCTTCCATGCGGGCACCGCGTTGCACGGAGGCAGGCTCGTGACCAACGGCGGGCGCATCCTGAACGTGACGGCGATCGGCGACGATCTCGGCGAGGCCCGCTCCGTCGTCTACGAAGCCGTGGGGAAGATCGCGTTCGCAGGGATGCGCGCACGTCGCGACATCGGTCTGGCCGCCGCGGAGGATCATGTCCACCGCTGACGCCCCGCTCGTCGGAATCCTGGTCGGATCGGACTCGGATCGCGACCGGATGCAACCGGCGCTCGACGAGCTCACCGCGAGCGGAATCCCCCACGAGCTCGAAGTACGCTCGGCCCATCGCAACCCGGACGCGGTGGCCGACTACGCTCGCACGGCGCGGGAGCGGGGCCTGCGAGTCGTCATCGCCGGCGCGGGCCTTGCCGCGGCGCTGCCCGGAGTGGTCGCGGCGCATACGGACCTGCCGGTGATCGGCGTGCCCCTTCGGTCGGAGAAGAGCGTGCTCGACGGGCTCGACGCGTTGATCTCGATCACTCAGCTCCCGCCCGGGGTTCCGGTAGCTGCCGTCGGCGTGGACAGCGCGAAGAACGCCGCGATCCTCGCGCGGCGAATCCTCGGGCAGTGACCGGAAGCACGCCGGGCCCGCGGCTAGAATCGAGACGGTGATCCCGCGCTACTCCCGACCGGCGATGGCCCGGGTCTGGTCGGACGAGAGGAAGCTCGCGTGCTGGCTGGAGGTCGAGCTTGCGGCGCTGGACGGCTGGGGCGAGCTCGGCGTGGTGCCGCCCGACGTCGTGCGGGCGATTGCCGAGCAGGCTCAGCCCCCCAGTCCCGAGCGGGTTGCCGAGCTCGAAGCGACCCTCCACCACGACACCGCCGCGTTCGTCGATGCGGTCGCCGAGACCCTGGGCGCAGAGGGCCGCTGGTTCCACTACGGGCTCACCTCCTCGGACATCGTCGATACCGGGCTGGCGCTGCAGGTGACAGAAGCCGGGGCCCAGCTCCTCGAGGGAGTCGAGCGAGCGTTGGAGGCCGTCGTCGGGCGGGCGCTCGAGCACCGGAGCACGCTCTGCATCGGCCGGACGCACGGAATCCATGCCGAGCCGACGACGTTCGGCCTCAAGCTGGCGGGCTGGGCGTTCGAGCTCAACCGCGGCCGCGAGCGGCTCCAGGCGGCGCTCGAAGGCATGAGGGTCGGCAAGCTCTCCGGAGCCGTCGGGACCTACGCGGCGACCGACCCCGAGCTGGAGCGGCTGGCGTGCGAGCGTCTCGGGCTGAGACCTGAGCCGGCGTCGACGCAGGTCATCGCTCGCGACCGGCACGCGCAGCTGCTTGCGGCGCTCGCACTCGTCGCCACCTCGCTGGAGCGCTTCGCCGTCGAGATCCGCCACCTCGCGCGCACCGAGGTCGCCGAGGTCGCGGAGCCGTTCGGCAAGGGACAGAAGGGCTCGTCGGCGATGCCGCACAAGCGCAACCCGATCGTCTCCGAGCGACTGTGCGGGCTCGCGCGGGTCGTGCGGGCAAACGCGCTCGTCGGGCTGGAGAACGTCGCGCTCTGGCACGAGCGGGACATCTCGCATTCCTCGGCCGAGCGCGTCGTCATTCCGGACTCGTTCCTCGCGATCGACTACATGCTCGACCGCTTCACCTGGCTCGTCGAGGGACTCGAAGTCCGGCCCGAGCGGATGCTGCGCAACCTCGATGAGGGCCACGGTCTCTTCCTGAGCCAGCGGCTGCTGCTCGCGCTCGTCGAGTCGGGCCTCGAGCGCGACGCGGCCTACCGCCTGGTCCAGCGACATGCCCTGCGGGCGCAGGAGGAGGAGCGAGACTTCCGCGAGCTCGTCCGCGGTGACGGTGAGATCGCGACCCGCGTCGACCTCGATTTGCTCTTCGATGTCGGCTGGTACACGCGCCACGTGGATACCGTCTTCGAGCGGCTCGCCGCTCTCGTCCGGAAGGAGGAGCCCGTCCATGCCTGAGGCAGGAACGCATCTCGGGAGCGGCAAGGTCCGAGAGCTGTTCGAGCTCGACGAGGAGCGACTGCTGCTCGTTGCGAGCGACCGCATCTCGACCTTCGACGTCGTTCTCCCGACGGAGATCCCCGACAAGGGACGCGTCCTCACCGGGCTCTCCGGCTTCTGGTTCGCGCGCACCCGCGAGCTCGTCCCGAACCACCTCCTGGAGCTGCGACCGGACGGGCGCTCGACCGAGTGCCGCAGGCTGGAGATGCTCCCCCTGGAGTGCGTCGTGCGCGGCTACCTGGCTGGGTCGGGCTGGAAGGACTACCGCGCGACGGGCGCCGTCTGCGGGCATGAGCTGCCGGCGGGCTTGCTCGAGTCGGACCGGCTGCCAGAGGCGATCTTCACGCCTTCGACCAAGGCGCTGGAAGGACACGACGAGAACATCGACCGGGAGCGCGCGGCCGAGCTCGTGGGAAGCCAGCTCTTCGACGAGGTCGAGCGCGTCTCGCTCGCCCTCTACGCCTTCGCCTCCGAACGAGCCGCCGAGCGCGGGATCCTGATCGCCGACACGAAGTTCGAGTTCGGGCTCGAGCCGGAAGGGCGGCTCGTCCTCGCGGACGAGGCGTTCACGCCCGACTCCTCGCGCTTCTGGCCCGCGGACGAGTACCGGCCGGGCCGCCCGCAGCCCTCGTTCGACAAGCAGTTCGTTCGCGACTACTGCGAGTCGCTCGGCTGGGACAAGTCCTACCCGGGCCCCGAGCTGACCACCGAGATCGTCACGGGCACCCGCGCGCGCTACGTCGAGGCGTTCGAACGCCTGACCGAGATCCCGTTCGACGACTACCTCGCCGCCCCGGAGGTCGTCCTCCGATGAAGGCGACCGTCCTCGTGCGCCCCAAGCCCGGGATCCACGACCCCCAGGGTGAGGCCGTCGAGAGCTCGCTGCGCCAGCTGGGGTTCGCGGTCGAGGGCGCCCGGATCGGCCGGGTCGTCGATCTCGAGCTCGAGGACGGCGATCCGGAGCACGCCCGGGCAGA
>Ga0307277_10000140_pt1 | contig 22669 bp, 20 predicted proteins | sample ER_DNA_116_FD_194473 | JGI IMG/M metagenome (GOLD analysis project Ga0307277, IMG submission 194473) | Bulk soil microbial communities from the East River watershed near Crested Butte, Colorado, United States - ER_DNA_116 | ecosystem: Environmental > Terrestrial > Soil > Floodplain | place...
TTGGTGGGGTAGGGAAGTTGCCACCCAAATTGCCACCCAATTATACGGGATCGGGTGGCAGATGGAGGTATGAGCCGGGATTTGCGGTCTCGAAAAACGTAGATAAATCAGGCTTGGGCGGTACTGTCAGGGATGGGGTGGGACCTCCGCAACGCTTTCCTAAACCGAAGGTCGGAGGTTCGAGTCCTCTGGGGACCGCCAATATCGTTTATTCCGCACGTCAAAGTCCGACGCTCAAATGCCCCTGCTGGGGGCACCGTGAGCGGAGTTTTTTTCTGCGATGCGTGCAGCATAAAAATGGGGCGCCCTCCGATGGGAGGCCGCCCCCAGGTTTGTTGGTTGTTCCAATTAGACGTCGATGATCGCGATGATCCTGTGGCTGCGGTCGACGATGATGATCTGATCACCAACGACGAAATACATATGCCCGCGCCACTCGGGATAGATTTCAATGAGCGTCGGGGGAACCGCTACAACCCGGACGCTGGTTGGCACCGTGGTGCCGGCGCTGAGAGAGAAGTTGACGTTATTAACCCGCGGCACATTTCTGCCGGCCAAGACCGTCTGCCTGACCTGCGTCCGCTGCTGCGTTGTCAGGTTTACGCTGCCGCCGGCCTTACCCTGCTGAGCCTGGCCCTGCTGACCCTGCCCCTGCTGCGGTGCCTGACTCGGCTGAGCCTGGCCCTGTTGGGGTGCTTGACCCTGCTGGCCAGTCTGGCCCTGCTGCGGCGCCTGACCGGTCTGGCCTTGTTGGCCCTGCTGGCGCTGCGGGGTTTGATCCGTGGATTGACCGCGTCCTTGCGGGGCCTGCTGGGGCTGACCTTGCTGCGGCGAAGACTGGGACTCTTGGCGTTGGGTAGCACCGCCCCGTTGCTCGCCTCCGCCTTGCATGCTTTGGGCTGACGCCAAGGCAACTCCGCCCAATAGCGCAGCCGTAGTGATCAAAAGCTGGTTTCTCATTTGAACGTTTCCTCTATCTTGTTCCCCGCGCGCCGCACGGCTAGTCCGGATAGAACAAAGGAAATATTGGGCGAGTTCCAAACAAACGCCCGGGAGGCAAGATTTATTTGAGGTGCTCTGGCTTACCTAAGGGCGCACTCTTTAAGGCACTATGAAACCTATAGCCTTTTAGCTTGCGCGCCGTCACGGAAGGTTGACGGAACAACCCAACGAAATTGCGGGATCGCGGAAGTCCTCTCGAGATCGCCAATAACAATTTCCGATCCCTCTATTTCAAGGACAAGACCAACGCGGCGAGTTAAGGCCGCCGGTAGTAGCTGGACGATCCGTAATAACTGTTCGGTGCGGCGTAGCTCAAGCCGTAAGGTGCAGCGCAGGTGCTGGTGCAGTAGCCGCAAGGGGAGAGGCGGAAGAAGAATGCGGCAGCAAGAAACGGCGGTGAGCAACAAGATTCGGATGCCCTTCGCAGCCTTGGCCACATCCCAGATCGAGCGCGCAAACATCATGTGCTTGGCGTGTTGTTCCTCATCTAGAAAGGGATGCTGGTTGATCTTCGGTGGCGCATGGCATGGCGTGGGCGCCAGGGCGCAAGCCCGAGCCGCGCACGGACTAATCCCTGCATTCGCGAAACGGATCGCCGCGTGGCTAAAAATGAAAAAGACGTCGGGACTGCCCGGGGCTAGTCGCCCACCCGGCGATCGATCAGCCTGCGAGTGATCGGAACCAGGACAAGCGATACCGTCGCGGCTGCAAGCGGCGCCCCCAAGCGCACGCGCTGCGGCACGCACATCGTGGATGCACATGTGTCCAGGTTTGCCATTGGCCGAAATAACCGATACGGGTCAAGGTGGCCCTGGGCGGGGGTTTGCCGCCGTAAGCCCTCGATCATACTTAAGTGAAGCGGTTCTCTCGGGACCGCCAAGATTTCTAAACGCGGACGGGGTGCAAGGCGCAGCCGGCACGCCGGCGACCCACCGGACCCGATCCGCGTATGCGAGGATGACCATGTCGGATAGTACTGAATCCAACGAAGAGCGGCCGTGCCTGCACTGTCTCATTGGCGACGTGATCGACGAGTTCTATGCGGAGTACGGCTCTGTGAGCGGTGACAGAGACGCCATTGACGTCGACGAAGTCATGACCGCGGTCGCCAAGACCGTCGCAGAGCTGACATACGGCTCGGACGCCGCGCTGCGCCAGCGCATCCTCGATACGTTGATGCGGGAAATTTCCGAATTTGAGGCTGAATTTGCCAACACGCCGGCGAGCGACATGCGGCACTAAGGGGGTGCGCCGACCGGATCATCGCTAACACAGGCGGCGAATGCCCGCCAAAACGTATACTCCCCCGTCGGTGGCGGACCGACGGGGCAGGTATGTGCGATTTCTACGCCGGTACGACTAGACGGCCATCTTCAAGTGCTTGGCCGGGCGGAACGCGACCTTCTTGCTGGCCTTGATCTTGATGGCCTCGCCGGTCGCCGGATTTCGGCCCATGCGGGCCGCGCGCGCCCGGACCTGCAGGATGCCAAAACCTGCAATCTTGATGCGTTCGCCTTTCTTGAGATGCTTGGTGATCAGACTCACGAGGTCGCTGAGGATCGCCTCACCCGCGCGCTTCGTGAGTTCATGATCCGCCGCCAATCTTGCCGCCAAATGCTTGAGCGTAACCGGACGAGTGGCCTTCGCACTCATCGTTGCTTTGCCCGCCATGATGGATGCCCTCCGCAGAGCCGCGAAATGCGACTCTTAGCCTAAGAGATATGATTCGAGACCGGAAGAAAAGCACTCTTTCCACTGGAATATCCGAAACTTGTGCGGTCCGGTGGGCGTCTCGGAAGCCACGCGTTAGCCTGCCGCCGCGCGCCTACGCGGCACATTTCGGAATCGATCCGGGAACGAAGCGGAATCGCAACGGGAACGTCGTTCCCTTCGAACGAGCACGCGCCGGCCGCTGCCGCCGCTGTAAGGATGTTTGCGCGCGCCGCGCACCGCTCTTAACGAAGCACTTACGACGGCGGGCTCATGGTCGCCGGTACCAGCGCAGATCGATTACAGGCGAGCGCGCAACGCGCGGCCAGAAGCAGCCATGCCACCTCAACCATCGCAACGGATCAAGCCGGTGAGGCAGGAAACCTCGCTCTACGTCCCGGTGAAACGGTTCCTCGAGACTCTCGGTTTCGACGTCAAGGGCGAAGTCTGTGGTTGCGATCTCGTCGCGATCCGCGGCGAGGAGCCGCCGCTCGTGGTCGTCGGCGAGTTGAAGCTCGCCTTCAACCTTGAGCTCGTGTTGCAGGGGATCGATCGCCGCGCGGCCTGCGATGAGGTCTGGCTTGCCGTGCGTACCTCGGGGCGCGGCGGGCGCGAGCGCGATCCGCGCGTGCGCAAGCTTTGCCGGCTGTTGGGTTTCGGCCTGCTCGGCGTCTCGACGAGCGGCCGCGTCGAGCTCTTGGTCGAGCCGGCCCCGTGGCGTCCTCGCCGCGACGCGAAGCGCCGATCGCGCCTCATCGACGAGCATCGGCGGCGTCTCGGCGACCCCGTGCTCGGCGGCGGCTGCAAGGCGCCGATCATGACCGCGTACCGCCAGCAGGCGCTCGCCTGCGCGGCGTCGCTGTCGCAGGGGCCGCGGCGCACCGCGGACATCAAAGCCGCCATCCCGGATGCGCCGAAAATTTTGCTGCGCAACGTCTACGGCTGGTTCTTGCGCGTCGAGCGCGGCACCTACGCACTCACTGCGCAGGGGACGGCGGCGCTGATGCGGTGGCCGCAGCCGCAAGGCGCGCCGCTCGAGCGCTGATTCTTTGATTCCGTTCGGCACGGCGGATGGTCCGCACGCGCGCGCGATGCTTCTCGAGCCAAGAAAAAAGCCCCGACAAGCGGGGCTCAAGTGAAGGAGGAAACGCCCATGATTAGGCGAGACCAACGTTATCTGATTTGCGCGCGTTGCCAATGGGAGAATTCGGTCGCGACGCTGCATTTGCAACGCGTGTGACCTTTTCGTCACAGCGCGACGTGCAAAGCCACAATGCGGCCTCCGTTCAGGCGCGCATCAGCCGCAGGTCCTGCGCGTTGTTCTGCAACGTCGCCTGGATCGCCTCGCGCAGGATCGCAAATTCACGCTTCTCCCAGCGCGCGACATCGATGTCAGCGAGCAGTCGTGCCGCCCTGCCGAGGACGATGATCCGATCGCCGACGCCGATCGCCTCCTCGAGCTGATGCGTGATGAGGATGGCGGTGCTGCCGCATTCGCGGGCAAGGCTGAGAAACGTCTCCCGCAATTCGGCTGCCGTGACCTCGTCGAGATGGCCGAACGCCTCGTCGGCGAGCAGGATGTTGGGCTGCACCACGAAAGCCCGCGCGATGGCGACGCGCTGGCGCATGCCGCCCGACAGTTCATGCGGGTATGCGCGCGCGAAGTTTGCGAGCCCCAGCCGCTCGAGCCAGAACAGCGAGCGCTTGTGCTGCTCGTCATCGCTCAGCCGGATCAGCTCGAGCGGCAGCTTCACGTTATCGAGCGCGGAACGCCACGGCAGCAGTCGATCCTGTTGGAACACGGTCGCGATCTGGCCACGGAAATGATCGAAGTCGCCGTAAGGCGTCTTCCCGCCGATGCGGATCGAGCCGGCGGTGGGGCGCTCGAGCCCGATCATGAGGTCGAACAAGGTGGATTTTCCGCATCCGGTCTGGCCGACGATCGCCACCACTTCGCGCGGCGCGATGTCGAGATCGAGCCGGTCGATGGCGACCACCGGCTCCCCGGAGGCGGTTTGCCGGAACACCTTGCGCAGCTGCCGCACCTCGATCGGCGGTGGTGCGATCATGCCCGCCATCGCAATACGCGTCGCTCCACGCGCGCGACCACCGCTTCCAGCAGGAAGAGCAGCGCCACGAGCACCAGCGTCCATGCGAACACATCGGCTACCGAGAACAATTCCTGGGCGACGGCCAACTGATGGCCGATGCCGGTGACGGCGCCGACGAGTTCCGCAATCGTGACGACGCGGATCGCCAAGCTCAAGTTTATCTTCCAGCTGGTGATCAGGTTCGGCACGATGGCGGGAAACATCAGCTTGCCGAAGTATTGCAGCGCGGTTGGCCGAAACGAGCGCACCATGCGACGCAATTCACGCGGCACGTTGCGCATGGCGTCGAATGCGTCGATCAGGAAAACCGGCCCGCAGACGGCGATCAGCACGAAGGCAATTCGGAATTCCACGCCGCGAAACCACAGCACCGCGAAGAGGATCCAGGACACCACCGGCACCGCCATGAACAGGCGGATCATCGGGCGCAGGTAGTTTTCCAGGCGTTGCGACTGATACATCAAGACGGCGAGCGCAACGCCGAGCACGAAGGACAAAATCAGCGCGCCGATGACCCGCGCCAGCGTGACGAGGACGTCGATCGGCGTGATCGTCAGCAGGCTTCGCCCGATCCGGGCAAAACTGGGGATGGCGAAAGCGGGAATTCCCAGCGCCGGCGCAAGATATGACAGCGCTTCCCACAACGCCGCAAAGATCAGAACCGAGAGGACGGCCTGGCGCGAGAACCTTCCGTCGAGGCCGGCCTCTCGATATTCCTCAGGGTGCATAGATGATCTTGTCGTCCGGCATGTTCTGGTAGAAGCCGGCCTTGACCGCGCGCTGCATCATGTCGGTGATGGATTGGCGCACCGCGCCCTCCCACGCCGGCTGCACGATCATGTGCAGGCGGCCGCTGTCGACCGCGGCCTTGAGAATGCCGGGCGGCAGCTTGGTGGTATCGACGGCGATCTTGTCGGCCGCATCGGTTTCCTTCTGGAGGACGTCGGCCACATCCTGCAGCGCGGCGAGCAGCATCTTGGGAGCTTGCGGTACCCGCGCGATCGTCTCCGCGCGCAGCGCAGGCACGATCTCCCAGCCGTCCTGGCCGGTGATCTCCTTCCACCCTTGCGCGCCGTTGAAGATGATGTTCCACCCCGGGTTCTGCCGCAGCGTGATGCTGGCCAGCGGTTCGATCACCAGCGCCGCGTCGACGCGGTCGGCCTCGAGCTGCGCGCGCGCAACGGCGAAGTTGGCGTTGACCACGGTGATGTCCTTGCCGAGCTCGATGCCCTTGGCATTGGTATAAATCTTGATCACCTGGAATTGCGAACCGCCCATATCGGCGGCAAGCTGCTTGCCCTTGAGGTCGGCGAGCGATTTGATGTTGGGATCCTTGGCGAAAACGACGAGATCGGCAAGCGTGAACCCGGTGCCGAAGATGCGTAACGGAACGCCTTCCTGGTAAAGCTTCTGCAAGATCGTCGGGCCGCCGATCACGACTTCGGTCTCGCCGGTGGAGAAGGCGGCGTAGAAGGCGGAGATCGAGGGATAGGGCCTGATGTCGAGCTCGAAGCCGTGCTTGGCGTCGAGGCCGCGCGCCTTCATGATGTTCCACACGAGCGGGTTGAATACCGGAAGCGTCAGGCTCGAAACGGTGATCTTCGGTCGTTGCTGCGCAGGCGAGGGGCTCGTTCCGAGCAGCGCAAGGAGGCAAGCGGCCGCCAGGGTTGCAAGGCCGCGACGGAAAAATATCGTCATGGAGTTTCCTTCCTGCGTTTCAGGGGGTCCTCGCAGTCTCCAATCGTCACGAGGCGAAAAGGTCTTGGCAAGATATCGAATTGACGCGGATCAGTCAGCGGGCATAACGGCCGCTAAGCTGGCCTGATCCCCATGAACGACATCAATCGTAGGCGCAATCTCGGGTTTTTCTTCGACCAGTCCGTCGCGCGCGCCCCGGATAAGGTGGCGATCATCGATCTGTTCGGCGGCAAGGAACGGCGCGCGACCTATCGGCAGCTCGACGAGCGGATGAACGGCGTTGCCAGCATGTTGGCTCGGCTCGGCGTGGCGCCCGGCGAGCGCGTCGCCATGCTGATCGGAAACCGCACTGAATTCATCGAATTCTTCTTCGGTGCGATGCGCGCCGGCGCCATCCCGCTGCCGCTCAATACCCGCGCTGCAGCGGCGACCCTCGAGCACATCATCGCCGAGGCCGGCTGCGCGCTCGCGGTGGTGGACCCGTCGAGCCATCGCGAGGCGCTGGCGATCGCGCGCGGTTCGGCGCTGCGCCAACGGCTCAGCCTCGATCAGCGCGCGGAGGGGTTTCTGTCCTTCGAGGAAGAGATGGCCAAGCCGGCCGCGCCCGTCGATCCGCCCACGATCGCCGACGGCGCGCAGGCATTTCAGCCCTATACCTCGGGATCGACCGGCCGCCCCAAAGGCGCAATCATGACGCATCACGGCATGCTGTGGTACGTCGCTTACAACCAGCGCTACTGGCCCTGCGCGGAGAGCGACCGCGGGCTCGTTGCGCTCCCGCTCTTTCACAAGAACGCCTTGCGCGGCACGGTCAAGCCGATGCTTTATGCCGGCGGGTCCTTCGTGCTCATGCCGGCCTACGAGCCGCGCGCCTATCTCGATGCCTTGGCCAAATATCGATGCACCTATTCGCGCGGCGTGGCGGCGGTGTTCACGATGTTTCTCGAGCACCGCGACTATCTGCGCACGCTCGATCTCAGCGCGCTGCGCGAGCTCACGATCGGTTCGGCGGTGGTGACGCCCGAGTTGATGGAAGCGGTCGAATGCGCGCTTCCCCAGGTCAAGGTCTCGGAAAGCTATGGATTGACCGAGGGCGGAAGCCCGCTGCGTGCGCCGATCGACGGCCGCGCCGTCCCGCGCGGCAGCCCCGGCATCCCCGCCCCCGAGATCGAGCTCAGGCTGGTCGATGCCGAGGGCAACGATGCCGAGGAAGGCGAGCTGTGGATCCGATCCCCCTATGTGTGCCGCGGCTATTACAACGAGCCGGAGATCACGCGTGCCAAGCTCACCGATGGATGGCTGCATACCGGCGATATTTTCTGCAAGGATAACGATGGATTCTTCTATTTCCGCAGCCGCGTCGACGACATGTTCAGTTGCGGCGGAGAGAACATCTACCCGACAGAAGTCGAGAACCTGCTGTTCGGCCATCCCGCGGTGGTCCATGCGGTGGTGGCGCCGGTGCCGCATCCGGTCAAGGGCTTGGTGCCGGCCGCCATGGTGATCGCGCGCGCGGGCTCAAACGTCACGGCCGACGATCTCAAGACCTACTGCCTGAGCAAGGGCGCGGCCTATTCGCATCCGCGGTTTATCGACATCGTCGCGGCGCTGCCGCTTAACGGCGCCGGCAAGATCGATCGCGGCGCGGTCGCGGCAAGGCTCAAGGCTGCCTACGTGGCAAGAGGCGGTGCGTGAGGATAACCGCGGCTGAGGGTTTGCGCCCTCAGGAGGGAGCAGACCGAAATCGTTGCGTCGTCATCGACACTCATTATGAAACTTTCCTAGACTGATCATCATCCCCATCCGAGGAAGCGTAACCATGCTGTCCAAGGCCGACCGCAAGAAAGCCGCCGACATTCTCGTGAGCGCGCAGAAGGAGCGCAAGCAGGCGATCCAGCTGTCCAAGACTTGGCCCGACATCACCATCGACGACGCCTACGCCATCTCCACCGAGGTGGCCAAGCGCAAGCTTGCGGCCGGCGCGAAGCTGATCGGCCATAAGGTCGGCCTTACTTCGAAGGCGATGCAGCGCTCCTCGCAGATCGACGAGCCGGATTACGGGCACCTGTTCGACGACATGATGATCGCGGACGGCGCGAGAATTCCCCACGAGAATTATTGCCGGCCGCGAGTCGAGATCGAGCTCGCCTTCATCATGGGCAAGCCGCTCAAGGGGCCGCGCGTCGGGCTTGTCGAGGTGCTGCGCGCGACGGAGTACGTCGTCCCCGCGATCGAGATCGTTGACGCGCGGCTGCAGGATCCGCGCCGGATCTTCGACACGGTGGCCGACAATGGCGCGGCGGCCGGCATCGTCGTCGGCGGCCGGCCGGTCAAGCCACTCGACGTCGACCTGCGCTGGGTCGGCGGCATCATGTACAAGAATTCGGAGATCGAGGAGACCGGCGTCGCCGCCGGCGTGCTCGGCCATCCCGCGCTCGGCGTCGCTTGGCTCGCCAACAAGCTCGCCGCCCACGGGGTCGCGCTCGAGGCCGGCCATCTCGTGCTGGCGGGATCGTTTACGCGCGTGGTGTTCGCGCACAAGGGCGACACGCTGCACGCCGACTTCGGCGCGCTCGGCGGCATCGCCGTGCAGTTCGTATAGGGTTCGGGAGGATCGATGCTGCGGAGAACGCGGGGCATCTGCGTCGCCCTGAGTTTGCTTGCGTGCGGCATGCCGGCCGCCGACGCGGCGGACTATCCGACGCGCCCGGTCACGCTGGTCGTTGCCTACACGCCGGGCGGGGCGAGCGACGTGCTCGCGCGCATCCTCTCTCGCAAGCTCGAGCAAATCCTCGGTCAGCCCGTCGTAATCGACAACCGGCCGGGCGCCGGCGGCAATGTCGCGGCCGAGGCGGTCGCTCACGCCGCGCCCGACGGCTACACGGTATTCAACGGCAACAACGCCATCCTCGCCACCAACGCCGCGCTCTACAAAAAGATCAATTTCAACCCGGAAACGGATTTCGCGCCGGTCGGCCTGATCGGGTCGCAGGCCAATATCCTGGTGGTGAACCCGGCGCTGCCGGCAAAATCCATGGACGAGCTGATCGCGCTGGCCAAAGCCAATCCGGGCAAGCTCAATTTCGCCTCCTCCGGCCACGGCCTGGCGGCGCATCTTGCCGGCGAGCTGTTCAAGGCCGAAGCCAACATCGACATCGTGCACGTGCCGTACAAGGGCGCCGCGCCGGCGCTGCAGGACGTGATCGCCGGACACGTGCAGATGATGTTCGCCACCGCCTCGTCCGTGGTGCCGCATATCAGGGACGGGACGGTGCGCGCGCTTGCGGTCGCCAGCCTCAAGCGCACCGCAGTCCTGCCCGACATTCCCACCATCGACGAGCTCGGGATCAAAAATTTCGACGCGACCACCTGGCACGGGCTGGTCGTGCCCGCGCACACGCCGAAGGAGGTGATCGCAACGCTCAATCGTGCGCTCGCCGGCGCGCTCGCCGATCCCGCGGTCAAAACCTCGCTCGCCGATCTCGGCGTCGATATCATCGGCGGCACGCCGGACGAATTCGCCGCTTATATCAAGTCGGAGATTCCCAAGTGGACCGCCATCATCAAGGCCTCGGGCGCGAAGCTGGAGTGAGGCATCGCCCTGCCTCCGGTAGGTGGGCATTGCGCGTTTGGAGCTCTGCGGTTTACGCACACTCTGACGCGCAATGCCCACGCGATCGAGCCGCGTGGGCAAAATCGCGCGCCCGCCAAACGAAAATTCTGCTTGCGCAGAAGCGATTTTGCCCACCCTACCGGGCCCGCCTCTGCCGCGCACATGGGAGTTCTTCATATGCATACCGTTGACCGGCCAACCAAGAGCCTCGCCCACAACGTCCGCCGCCTTGGCCATCTCGATCTTCCCGGCGGCGGGCAGGTCACGGTCCGCGGCTCGCACGCCTACGTCGGCCACATTCCCAATCCCGATCATCTCGGCACGTCGATCATCGACATCGCCGATCCGGGAAAGCCGCGCGTGGTCGCCACGATCAGTCTCGACGATCCCGAGTCCCACAGCCACAAAGTGCGCGTCGCGGGCGGCATCATGGTCGTCAACCACGAACGCAACATGAGCAAGATCGGCCGCCGCGCCGACGAGTTGCCGGCGGCTCGGCGCGCTCTCACGCAAGCGCTCAAGCGCGAGCCGACGCGCAAGGAAATCGCCGCCAAGATGGCCGTGAGCGAGGATGACCTGGCGATGCTCGAAGCATTCGAGCGGCGCGGCTATGGCAACGGCGGATTCAAGATCTACGACGTCGCCAACCCCGCGCAGCCGAAGCTGATCACCTATCAGAAGACTGGCGGGATCGGCGTGCACCGCTTCGACATGGACGAACGTCACGCCTACATCTCGACCGAGATGCAGGGATATGTCGGCAACATTCTGGTGATCTACGATCTGGGCGACCCCGGCAAGCCGCAGGAAGTCTCGCGCTGGTGGATGCCCGGGCAGCACGTCGCCGCCGGCGAGACGCCGAGCTGGCCGGGCCGGCGGCACCGGCTGCATCATGCGCTGCGCTTCGGCGACGAGATGTGGGCGAGCTGCTGGCACGCGGGCTTCTGGGTCGTCGACGTGTCCGATCTGGCGCGGCCGAAAAGCGCCGGCAGCTACAACTATCATCCGCTGTTTCCGGAACCGACGCACACGGTGGTGCCGCTGCCGGGCCGCATCGGCGGCCGGCGCATCGCCGTCGCCATCGACGAGGAGGATCAGGCGCTGAGCGCGAGCGAGGAGGAGACGCGGCGAGGGCGCGCGCACGCTTGCCTGTTGACCTTCGATGTCAGCGACCTCGCCGCGATCAAGCCCGTCGGACAGTTCCAGGTCAGCGAACTCGATTCACCCTTCAGCCGCACGCATGGCGCGCGCTTCGGCGCGCATCAATTCTGCGAGCGGATCACGGGCAGTATCGTCCATGCCGTCTGGTTCGACGGCGGCTTGCGGGTCATCGACGTCGCCGATCCGTTGAGCCCGCGCGAGATCGGCTATTTCATTCCCGAGCCGGTGGCGGGCAGATCGGCGCCGCAAAGCAACGACGTCGCGCTCGATGACCGCGGCCTGATCTACATGATCGATCGCCATGTGGGGTTCGATATTCTGCAATACGAAGGGCCGCAGTAGAGCGTGGAAATCGGCGTCATGGCCGGGCTTGTCACCGCAAGTCGGTTTACCCGACTTGCGGCATTTAATAGTGCGGAACTCGGGCAAGCCCGAGTTCCAGTGCCATCCACGTCTTCGCTTGACTCACAAAAGACATGGATGCCCGCGCCATAAGCGCGTTCACGCGCGTCTTCCGACGCGCTATGCGCGGGCATGACGGATTTCGGTCACATCACTGCGTCGATTGATAGAACGCCTTCGCGTCCGCGCTGAAAGCTTTGCGGGACTCCTCGTTGGTGTAGAACATGTGTCCGCCGCGATAGAGCAGCAGCTGGGCGCGCGAGGGATCGCCCATCGGCGGCAGATGGTCGAGCACGTAGCGACTTGCCGCGTAAGGCGTCACCATGTCGGCATAGCCGTGCGCGATGAGGAGCCGGAACGAGGGAATGAACGCGAGCAACTCCCGCAATTCGTCGCTGGCGCTGGCCGAGCCGCGTCCCGAGCCTTCGCCCCAATCCCATTTGCCCGAGATGTCGGACGCCAGCAGGATGTAGGTCATCTCGGTCTTGAATCCGAGCTCGTCGCGCGCATAAGCCGCGTAGGCCGCGCCATACGCGCGGGTGAGGCTGTCGAGCACCGGATCGCCGCCGCGCGCGCTCTCCTGTTCCGGGAACGGATCGGGCACCGCGAAGGTGGCGTCGTAGTGGCTCACGATCTTGCCCTCGCCGGCGCGCAGATTCTTGATGTAGGCATCGCGGATGAAGCCGCGCGAGCGGCTGACGACGTCCTCGGGAAGACCGGTGATCTTGGCGACGCGGGCATAGAACTCGCGCGCGGCTTCGCCCTGCGGCCGCGCACCGGCTAGCCCCGTCAGGTAGTCGGTGAGCGCGAAACGCTCCGCCTCCGCCTGCGCCTCTTTGCTGAAAGCGCCTTTGCGCTCGAGCTCGGCCGCGGCAAGCGACGGCAACTGCAACGCGGCGCTGAGAGCGGAACGACTGGTGCCGAAGGTCAAGGAGCCCTCGATGACCGGCGACAGCATGATGACGCCTGACATCATGATGCCTTGCTCGCGCTGCAACAGATGCGCCAGCTTGGCGGCGCGGTAGCCGCCGTAGCTTTCACCGAGCAGGTATTTGGGCGAACCGGTGCGGCCGTTCTTGGCGAGGTAGAGCGCAATGACCTTGGCCATCGCTTGCGCGTCTTGCCGCACGCCGTAGAAGGCCTTGCCGCCGTCGGGCTTGGCCGGCCTGCTCCAGCCGGCGCCGACCGGATCGATCAGGACGAGATCGGTGAAGGCGAGCCAGGTCGCGGGATTGTCCTGCATGCGCGCCGCGGCAGGGTCGTTGCCGGGAAACTCGAGAATGCGCGGGCCGAGGACACCCAAGTTCAGATAGGCCGATGCCGCGCCCGGTCCGCCGTTGAAGGCGAACGTGACGGGACGGTTCGCCGCCTCGGCATTTTTCGCGACATAGGCGGTGTAGTAGACCGCCGCCGAGCGCTCGCCCGATTGGTCGAACAACGAAAACGTTCCCGCGGTTGCGGTATAAGGAAGCGTGCCGCCGGGAATCGCGACCGAGTGCTCGGTTACCGAGTCGGCCGGCAGCAGCCGCAGCACGCTCTCGCGTGACTGTTCGCCTTGCCGCGGTTCGCTCGCGTGCTGCTCGCTCGGCTGTTGCGGTGGCCGGCGCGGGCGCTCCTGCGCGCTCGTCGCCGTCCCTGCGGCGGCAATGATAAGGACTGCTGCCAGCGCCCGCACGAGTCTGGCGAGGGAGGGGATCTGCGCGAAGCTTGTCATCACGGACGTCAACCGATCAATGCTGCAGGCGCCCCCGCCGGAACATAGTGATCACCCCCTGCCAACTCAAATCCCCTCCTCGGTGGACAACAGCCGGGAGATCGGGGAATGTCGGCCTTCCCGGCGTCCCGCCGGCAAGAGACACGCACCTCAAGACACCTGGCGAGTGCCAAGAACATGCCGTTTCCCAGGGGCTCACGCGCGCTCGAACGCTTCACCGTCCTCGACCTGACCCGTGTCCGCGCCGGTCCGACCTGCGTGCGCCAGCTCGCCGACTGGGGCGCTAACGTGATCAAGATCGAGTTACCGCCCGAGCCTGGCGCCGGCGATCCGCTCGGTGGCCCGCGCGAAGGGTCGGATTTTCAAAATCTGCACCGCAATAAGCGCAGCATCACGCTCAACCTCAAGGCGCCCGAGGCGCTCGCGGCGTTCAAGCGCATGGTGAAGAAAGCCGACGTGGTGGTCGAGAATTTTCGCCCCGACGTGAAGCGCCGGCTCGGCATCGACTACCCGCAATTGCGAAAAATCAATCCCAAGCTCGTCTATGCCAGCATTTCCGGGTTCGGTCAGACCGGGCCCTACGCTGCGCGGCCGGGCTTCGATCAGATCGCTCAGGGCATGGGCGGCCTGATGTCGATCACCGGCCTGCCCGGGCAAGGGCCGGTGCGCGTCGGCATTCCGGTCGCCGATCTCACCGCGGGGCTGTTTTGCGCGCTGGGCATTCTGGTCGCGCTGCTCGAGCGCGAGAAGTCGAAGAAAGGCCAGTACGTCGCGACCTCGTTGCTCGAAGCGCAGATTTTCATGCTCGACTTCCAGGGCGCGCGCTGGCTCATCGGCGGCGAGGTGCCGGGGCAGGCCGGCAACAATCATCCCACCAGCATCCCGACCGGCGTGTTCAAGACCACCGACGGCTACATCAACATCGCCTCGACCGGCGCGAAGATATGGGCGCGGTTCTGCAACGCCGCCAACGCGACCGAGCTGATGCAGCGCCCCGAGTATGAGACCGCGGCGGCGCGCTCGAAGCATCGGGACGCGCTCAATGCCGACATGGAGAAATATACGGTCAAGCGCAGCAGCGCCGAGTGGATCGAGCTGCTCAACAAGGCCGGCGTGCCCTGCGGGCCGATCTACACCATCGACCAGGTCTATGCCGATCCGCAGGTCGAGCATCTGGGCCTTGCGCAGCCGGTGAAGACCAAGAAGAAGTCGAGCCTGCGCATGGCGCGCCAGCCGGTATCGCTATCACGCACGCCAAGCCGGCTCGCCGCACCGCCGCCGGAGCTCGGCGAGCACACGGACGCGGTGCTCAAGGAGTTCGGCTTCAAGGCAAAGGAGATCGCCGCCTTGCGCAGGGCGAACGCGATTTGACGACAGACCTTCGATTGAGCGCCCGCAGCGCGGAGGACCAGCAATGGACGACGTGACCAAAACCGACAAGATGCTCGCGCGCAAGGACGGGCGCGTCGGCTACCTGATCTTCAACAACCCCGAGCGTCACAACGCAGTGTCGCTCGACATGTGGGCGGCGACCAGCCACATCCTCGACGGCTTCGCCGACGATGACGAGGTGCGCGTGGTGGTGCTCACGGGCGCGGGCGGTAAGGCTTTCGTCTCGGGCGCCGACGTCTCCAAGTTCGAGAGCGAGCGCGGCACGCTGGAGGCGACTAGGCACTACGGTGCGATGGTCGAGCAGGCCTATGCCGGCATCCAGCAATTTCCAAAGCCGACGATCGCCATGATCCGCGGCTATTGCATCGGTGGCGGGGTTGGGCTGGCAGTATGCTGCGACCTGCGCATCTGCTCCGATAATTCGCGTTTCGCGGTGCCGGCGGCAAAGCTCGGGCTCGGCTATTCCTATGCCGGGCTGCGCCGGCTCATCGACGTCGTCGGGCCGGCGTTTGCGCGCGAGATCTTCTTCACAGCGCGGCAGTTCGACGCCGAGGAGGCCCGTCACATGGGCCTGATCAACCGCGTGGTGCCCGAGCCGGAGCTGGAGGCCTATGTGAAGAATTATGCCGAGACGATTGCCGCCAACGCGCCGCTTACGGTCAAGGCGGTCAAGTATATCGTCGGCGAAGCCATGAAGGACGAGTCCGCGCGAGACCTGGCGCGGTGCGCCGAGCTGGTGGAGCAATGTTTCGCCAGCAAGGACTTCATCGAAGGCCGCCGCGCGTTCATGGAGAAGCGCAAGCCGGCATTTACCGGCAGCTGAGGTCGTGGCGGCAAGCTGTCGCGGATGCCAATCGGCGATTTGGTGCTTCAATAGTCGAGACGACGGCGGTGAAAGAACCGGGCGTCGAGGAGGACTGGCGTGGCGTCGGTTGAACTGCGAGCCTTGACCAAGCGCTACGGGGAGGTCGCAGTCGTCGACGACGTGTCGCTCACCATCGAGCACGGACGGCTGGTGTGCCTGCTCGGTCCTTCGGGCTGCGGCAAGACCACGACACTGCGGCTGATCGCCGGATTCGTGGAGCCATCGGCGGGCGAGGTCCGGGTCGGCGGCCGGCTGGTGTCGTCCCCGGCACGCACGCTGCCGCCGGAGCGGCGCAATATGTCGATGATCTTCCAGAGCTATGCGCTGTGGCCGCACATGACGGTGGCCGAGAACGTCGCCTACGGCCTCAAATTGCGCAAGGTCGACCCCGCCACCCTCGAGCGCAAGCTCGCCGCAATTTTGGAGACGACCCACCTGCGCGCGTTCGCCGATCGCTACCCGGGCGAGCTCTCGGGCGGACAGCAGCAGCGCGTGGCGCTCGCGCGCGCCCTCATCGTCGAGCCGGAGACGCTGCTGCTCGACGAGCCGCTCTCCAATCTCGATGCCAATCTGCGCGAAGAGATGCGCTTCGAGGTGCGCCGCCTGCACGACGAATACCGCTACACCACGATCTACGTCACCCACGACCAGTCGGAGGCGATGACCACCGCCGATGTCATCGCGGTCATGAATGAGGGCAGGATCGAACAGGCGGGCTCCCCCGAGGAGGTCTACGATCGGCCGCGCTCGGAATTCGTCGCGCGCTTCATTGGCTCGAGCAACGTGATCAAGGGCCGCGTGCTCGACGACTGCCATCTCTCCTCGGCGGGCTCGACGCTGCGCTGCAGCGGCGGCAAATTCGCCGCCGGCGGGGAGGGGGCGGCCGCCATCCGCCAGCATTCGGTGCGGCTGTCGGCAAAGAAGCCCGACGCCGCGGAAAACGTGCTGCCGGGAATCGTCGTGCGGCAGGTTTTCCTCGGGTCGAGCCGCGACTATCTGGTGGAGGTGGGTGACGGCACCCAGCTACGCGTCGTTGCGCCGGCGGGGGAGAACATACCACAGGGTGCCTCGGTATGGCTTCATCTGCCGCCCGAGCGTTGCCGCGTCTTGAGCGGATGAACAACGATAACGATTTCGGTGAGGAGATGGTAATGACGCAGTTTTCCCGGCGAGACGTGCTCAGGGGCTCGACCGCCCTCGCGGCATCGGGCGCCTTCGCCTCGGTCACCTCGGCGGCGCCGCCGGCGAGCGCGGTGACGCCGCAGCTGATCGAAGCGGCTAAGAAAGAGGGCAGGGTCGTATACTACACCTCCATCGATCTGCCGGTCGCCGAGCGCATCGCCAAAGCGTTCGAGGCGACATATCCCGGCATCGCCGTGCGCGTGGAGCGCACCGGCGCCGAGCGCGTGTTCCAGCGCATCGGCCAGGAATATGCGAGCCGCATTCATTCGGTCGACGTCGTCAATTCGTCCGATGCCGCCCACTTCGTCGTGTGGAAACGCGAAGGAATGCTCGAGCCGTATGTGCCCGAGGACGTGGCCAAGTATTATCCGGCCGAGCACAAGGACCCCGACGGCACTTTCGCGAGCTTCCGCGTTTGGCTCTGCGTCATCGGCTACAACGCCAACATGGTCAAAGCCGAGGAGGCGCCCACGAGCTACGCCGACCTGCTCGATCCAAAATGGATGAGCAAGATCGTCAAGGCGCACCCGGGCTACAGCGGCACCATCATGACCGCGACCTATCAGATGGCGCGCGACCTCGGTTGGGACTATTTCGAGAAGCTCGCCAAGCAGAAGGTGATGCAGGTGCAGTCGTCCGCCGATCCGCCCAAGAAGCTAGCGCTCGGTGAACGCGCGGTGATGGCGGACGGCAACGAGTACAACATGTTCATCGAGAAGGAGAAGGGAACTCCGGTCGATATCGTCTATGCGAGCGAAGGCTCGCCGCTCATCGTCGGTCCCAACGGGCTGTTCAAGAACGCGCCCAATCCCAATGCCGCCCGGCTATTCCAGAGCTTCTGCTTCTCGCCGCAGGCGCAGCAGCTTTCCATCGACGCCGGCGGGTTGCGTTCGCTGCATCCGCAAACCAAGGAGAAGCCCGGACGCAAGCCATTTGGCGAGATCAAGAAGATGAAAGACGATCCGGCGGCGGTCGAGCGGACGAGCGCGGACATCAAGGCGCACTACAGCAAGCTGTTCGGGGTGTAAGGCGGGTCGCAAAAACCGCTCGAGCCGCACCCGGAGGAAGCAAGAGGAGGCAATGGTCGCACTCTCCAGGCGCGACGTGCTCAAGGCGTCGGCCGCCGCGGCAGGCGGCTTGTTTGCTTCTCCCTCGCGGGCGGCGGCGCCCGAACCGACGGCGATTACGCCGAGCCTGATCGAGGCGGCGAAGAAAGAGGGAAAGCTTTTCTACTACACCTCGGTGGACCTGCCGCTCGCTGAGAAGATCGCGAAATCCTTCGAAGCCGCCTATCCCGGCATCGCCGTGCGCGTCGAGCGCAGCGGCGCCGAGCGGGTGTTCCAGCGCATCGGCCAGGAATACGCGAGCCGAATTTACGGCGTGGACGTGGTCAATTCATCGGACGCAGCGCATTTCATCGTATGGAAACGCGACGGCATTCTCGCTCCGTTTTTGCCGGCGGATGTCGCCATGCACTATCCCGCCGACCACAAGGATGCGGACGGCATGTTCGCGAGCTTCCGCGTGAGTCTCAGCCCGATCGCCTACAACACCGATCTCGTCAAGCGCGAGGAGGCGCCGAAGAGCTTCGCCGACCTGCTCGATCCCAAATGGACCGGCAAGATCGTCAAGGCGCATCCGAGCTACAGCGGGACCATCCTCACCGCCACCTTCCAGATCGCGCGCGAGCTCGGCTGGGAGTATTTCGAAAAGCTCGCCAAACAGAAGGTGATGCAAGTGCAGTCGGCGACCGACCCGCCGAAGAAGCTTGCGCTCGGCGAGCGTGCGGTCATGGCCGACGGCGGCGAGTACAACGTGCTCCAGAGCAAGGAGAGCGGCGGCCCGCTCGAAGTCGTCTATCCGACGGAAGGCACGCCGCTCGTCGTCGGCCCGAACGGCGTCTTCAAAAACGCACCCAACCCGAATGCGGCGCGGCTGTTTCAGTGCTATTGCTTCACGCCGGAATGCCAGCGACTAATCGTCGAGTTCGGCGGGTTGCGCTCGATGCACCCCCTGGTCAAGGACAAACCCGGCCGCACGGCGTTCCGCGACATCAAAACCATGAAGGAGGATCCTGCCGGCGTGGAAAGGATGAGCGAGGAAATCAAGGCGCGCTATAGCAAGCTGTTCGGCGTGTGAAACCTCGCCTGCGCTCAACGGAGAGGAAGACTTTGCCCAAGGTTCGATTTTCCAGGCGGCAACTGCTGCGCGCCGCGACGGCCGTTGTCGGCGCCATCGCCGCGGGCAAGCCGGGGCGGCCGGCGCGCGCGCAAGCTCGTGCTGTGGCGGCCGAGCCGATCACGCCGGCGCTGATCGAGGCGGCCAAGAAGGAAGGCAAGGTCGCCTTCTACACCGCCATGGATCTGCCGGTGGCGGAGAAATTCGCCAAGGCGTTCGAGGCGCGATTCCCGGGCATCACCGTTCGGGTCGAACGGTCCGGCGCCGAGCGCGTGTTTCAGCGCATCGGCCAGGAGATGGAGAGCCGCATCCATGCGGTCGACGTGGTCAACAGCGCGGACGGCGCGCACTTCATCGTATGGAAGCGCAACGACTGGCTTGCGCCCTATCTGCCCGAGGAGGTCGCGCGCCACTATCCGCCGCAATATTACGATCCGGATGGGCTGTGGGTGACGACGCGGGTGTGGCTCTCGTCGCTCGGCTACAACACCAACTTGGTGAAGCCGGAGGAAGCGCCGAAAAGCTTCGCCGATCTGCTCGACGCGAAATGGATGGGCAAGATGGTGAAGGCGCATCCCGCCTACAGCGGCACCATCATGACCGCCACCTTCCAGATCGTGCGCGAATTCGGCTGGCAATATCTCGAGAAGTTGGCCCAGCAGAAGGTGATGCAAGTGCAGTCGTCGACCGATCCGCCGAAGAAGCTCGCGCTCGGCGAGCGCGCGGTGATGGCGGACGGCAACGATTACAATGTCATCCAGCTCAAGGAAGCGGGTCAGCCGGTCGAGGTCGTTTATCCGGCCGAAGGCACGCCGCTCGTCACCGGACCGAGCGCGGTGTTCGCGTCGGCGCCCAATCCGAACGCCGCGCGGCTGTTCCAGAACTGGCTGCACTCGCTCGAGGCGCAGCAATTGCTGGTCGATTTTGCCCGCCAGCACTCCGTCCACCCCTTGGCCAAGGAGAAGCCGGGGGTGCGCCGGCTCGACGAGATCAAGTTGTGGAGGGACGATCCCGCCGGGGTCGAGCAGATGAGCGAACAGATCAAGGCGCGCTACGCGCAAATCTTCAAGGTGTGACGTGAGCATTGCCTTGCCGGCGCTCGGCGCCCCCCGCACGCCCAAGATCGACATCTCCTGGCCGATCCTGATTCTGTCCGCGGCGTTGTTGTGCGTGCTGATCCTGCTGCCGATGTCCTGGCTCATTTATTACAGCCTGGTCGACCGCACCGGCGCCTTTACCCTCGACAACTTCAAGACGCTGGTTACCGACCCCATATTCGTCGATCCGTTGACGACGACCGTCATCCTGGCGACCAGCTCGAGCATCATCTGCTGCGCGTTCGCCGGTCCCATGGGTTGGCTCGTCGCGCGCACGGATATGCCGCTCCGCCGCACCGTGCGTGCGCTGGTCACGGCGTCCTTCGTGACGCCGCCCTTTCTCGGCGCGATCGCCTGGGAGTTGCTGGCCGCGCCGAACAGCGGGCTTCTCAACAAGATCTACCGGGCGGTGACCGGCGCGGGCGCGGACGAGCACCTCTTCAACATCTACTCGCTGGCGGGACTGATCTTCGTCATCTCCGCCTACACTTTCCCTTACGTCTTCGTGCTGATCGCCAACGCGCTCGACCGTATCCCGGGCGACCTGGAAGACGCCTCCGCCATTCTCGGCGGCGGCACCTGGACGACGGCGCGGCGCATCACCATTCCGCTCGCTTTGCCGGCGCTGCTTGCCGGCGCGATCATCGCCTTCCTGCAGGCGATGACACTGTTCGGCTCGCCGGCGATCCTGGCGATCCCCGCTGGCTTCCACACCATGACCACCAAAATCTGGAGCCTGTTCAACTATCCGCCCAAGCCGGAACTGGCGGCGGCGGCTTCGGTGCCGCTGCTCGTGCTCACGGTCGCGCTCCTGCGCGCCGAGAATCTCATCCTCGGCCGCCGCGGCTATTCGGTGGTCGGCGGAAAGCAGGGCGATCCGCGACTGGTCCGGCTCGGCGCGCTCAAATGGGCCGCACTCGCTTTCGTGTTCCTCGTTCTCATGTGCCCGGTCTTTCTACCCTATGGCGCGCTGCTCAACGCCACGTTCTCGCGCGTCGCCACTTCGTTCGTGACGTTCGACAACTTCACCTTGCACAACATCCATTTCGTGTTCTTCGAGCTCTCTGCGACGCAACTCGCCGTGAAGAACACCTTCCTTTTGGGCGTGGCATCGGCCACCATCGGCACGATCATGGCGGTGGTGATTGCCTACCTCACGACGCGCCGCGCCATCAGGGGCTATCGTGCGCTCGGCTTTCTCGCGACGGCGCCGGTGGCGATCCCGGGGATCGTGTTGGGGGTGGGCCTGTTCTTGAGCTACGCGCGGCCGCCGCTCGTGCTTTACGGCACGCTGTGGATCCTGCTGCTCGCCTTCGTGACCATCGCGCTCCCAGCCGCCTACCAGCAGCTGCAGTCGGCCTTTCGCTCGGTGCATACCGATCTCGAGGATGCCAGCCGCATCCTCGGCTCAAGCCGCTTGCGCACACTGCGCGACATCACCGCGCCGTTGTTGCGAACGAGCGTCATCGCCACGTGGTGCTTCATTTTCGTCGGCGTGATCCGTGAATTGTCGGCCGCCATCATGCTGTTCACCTCGGAGACCAAGGTGATCTCGGTGCTCATCTTCGACCTCAATGAGTCGGGCGATCTCGGCGCCATCTCGGTGCTCGGCCTGATCATGCTCGCCATCACCTTCGCCGTCGTCATTGCGGTCAACCGCATTCCCGGCTTCGGCGACGCCCGCCTGCGCAACGCGTGATCATGGACGCGACGCTTGCCAAGACCTCGGTGGCCGAAATCTTGGCGCACAAGATCTCGGCGCTCGAACCGGCGCAGCTGCCGCCGGCGGTGCGCGGAAAATGCGAGGATCTGCTCATTGACGTTATCGGCCTCTGCCTGACCGCCCGCAATGCGGATTACGTCAAGGCAGCGCTGGCCGGCTGGGACGAAGAAGGCTCCTGCACCGCGATCGGTCATGCGCGCGGCATGAACGCGGCCGGCGCCGCCTTCGTCAACGGCACCGCCGCGCATGGCGAGGACTTCGATGACACCTTCGAGGGCGGTCCGGTGCATGCCGGCGCGGTGATCGTGCCGGCGGTGCTCGCGGCGTGCGAGCGCTACCGGGCCGAGGGCGCCGCGGCGCTGCTCGGCATCGCCGTCGGCGTCGAGGTGATCTGCCGGCTGAGCCTCGTCGCGCCCAAGGCGGTGCACAAGGCGGGCTTCCATCCGACCGCCGTATTCGGCGCCATGGCGGCGGCGGCCGGGGTCGGCGCGGCGCTCAATCTCACCGCGCGCCAGCTTGTCGACGCGCTGGGAATCGCCGGCTCCATGGCCGGCGGCATCATCGAATATCTCGCCGAGGGCGCCTGGACCAAGCGGCTGCATCCGGGCTGGGCGGCGCAGTCCGGCCTGCACGCGGCGCGGCTCGCCCGCGCGAGCTTTGTCGGACCGCGCACCGTGTTCGAAGGCGTGCATGGCCTGTTCCACGGCTTCGCCCGCACCACGGCAGGCGACTACGATGCGCTGATCGGCGATTTCGGCGAGCGCTGGGTGACGACAACGCTGGCGTTCAAGCCTTATCCATGCGGGACCATGACGCATCCG
>Ga0307277_10000141_pt1 | contig 22579 bp, 24 predicted proteins | sample ER_DNA_116_FD_194473 | JGI IMG/M metagenome (GOLD analysis project Ga0307277, IMG submission 194473) | Bulk soil microbial communities from the East River watershed near Crested Butte, Colorado, United States - ER_DNA_116 | ecosystem: Environmental > Terrestrial > Soil > Floodplain | place...
CACACGAGGGCGACAAATGCACGTTCGAGGTGCTGCTCGATCGATGCGGGCTCAAGGACGCCGCACTTCTCGCCATTGCCGAGATCATTCACGACATCGACCTCAAGGACGGCAAGTTCGGGCGAACCGAAGTCGCGGGTATCCGAACGCTGATGGAAGGCATTGGCGCCGCGACCAGCGACGACGCCCAGCGCCTTGCCCGCGGTGCCGAAGTGTTCAACGACCTCTACGAGTACTTTCGCAAGAAACGCAGATAGCACTCGGTCGCCACGACTCGCGACTTCACTCCAGCAACGGGGCAGGCATTGGCTGAGCTGTCGATCACCGAACGATGGAAGCCGCAGCACGGTGTCTCGCTGCACGAGGCTTTCCAAACCTGGTTGCGTGTCGCGGCGTTGAGCTTCGGCGGCCCCGCCGGGCAGATCGCGGTCATGCATCGCATTCTGGTCGAGGAGAAGCGCTGGGTTTCGGAGCAACGCTTCTTGCATGCGCTCAATTACTGCATGCTGCTGCCCGGCCCGGAGGCGCAACAGCTCGCGACCTATATCGGCTGGCTGATGCATCGCACGCTGGGCGGCATCATCGCCGGCGGGCTTTTCGTCGTCCCCGGCATCATCGCCATCATGGCGCTGAGCTACATCTATGCGGCCTGGGGCAACGTGCCCATCATCGTCGCGCTGTTCTTCGGGCTGAAAGCCGCGGTTCTCGCCATCGTGGTCGAGGCGCTCGTTCGAATCGGCAAACGGGCGCTCAAGAATCGAGTGATGATGGCGCTCGCCGCGATCGCCTTCATCGGCATCTTCTTCTTGGGTGTTCCGTTTCCCATCATCGTATTCGGCGCGGGCATCATCGGTTTTGTCGCGGCCTCGATGGGTTTCACCGGCTTTGAAGCCAAGTCGGGGCACGGCAGCAGCAAGGAAAAACCCGCCGTCGTCGACGACATGCTCGGCGAAGGCATACCTGAACACGCCCGCCCCACGGTCGCACGTGCGCTTAGGGTTTCCGCCATTTGGCTCACGCTCTGGCTCGTGCCGGTCATCGCGCTCCTTGCCACGCTCGGCAGCGCCAACGTGTTCAGCCAGATCGCTGTGTTCTTCAGCAAAATGGCGGTTGTCACCTTCGGCGGCGCCTACGCGGTGCTCGCCTATGTCGCGCAGCAGGCGGTCGACAATTACGGCTGGCTCAAGCCTGGCGAGATGCTCGACGGGCTGGGCATGGCGGAGACGACCCCGGGCCCGCTGATCATGGTGCTCCAATTCGTGGGCTTCATGGCGGCGTTCCGCGAGCCGGGACCGCTTGCGCCCATGCTCGCCGGGACGCTCGGCGGCCTGCTCGCGACCTGGGTCACCTTCACCCCGTGCTTTCTCTGGATTTTTCTCGGCGCACCGTTCGTCGAGAAGCTGCGCGGCAACAAGCCGCTCAACGCGGCGCTCTCCGCCATCACGGCGGCGGTGGTCGGCGTGATCTTAAACCTCGCGATCTGGTTTGCGATCCACACCGTCTTCCGTGAGACCGTGCCGGTACGCATGTTCCCGTTGTCATTCGATGCGCCGAGGCTGGCCAGCGTGAATTGGTTTGCGCTCGGGCTTTCGATCGCCGCCGCCGTCGCGATCTTTCGTTTCAAGGTCGGAATGATCCCGACGCTCGCGGCGTGCTGCATTGCGGGAATGCTTCTTTACCTACTGGGCGCAACCTCATGAGCAGCCGAGCAACATTTGCGACGGAGGATCGCTGATGGCGTACCAAATCAAGCCTCTGTCTTGCGACCCAGCCAACATTAAAGGCATGTCCGAGCGGCTGATCGTCAGCCATTACGAGAATAACTACTGCGGCGCCGTCAAACGCCTCAACCTGATCGAGGAACAGCTCGCCGAGCTCGACTACGCGAAAGCCGCTGGCTTTCTCATCAACGGTGTCAAGCGTGAGCAGCTCATCGCGATGAACTCGATGATCCTGCACGAGCTGTTCTTCGACGGGCTCGGCGACCAAAGCGAACCTAGTGGAGCGCTGCGCGACGCGCTGGCGCGGGATTTCGGATCGTTGGAGCGCTGGCGCGCGGAGTTCGTGGCGATGGGCAAGGCGCTCGGCGGCGGCTCCGGGTGGGTGCTGTTGTCGTGGTCGCCGCGCGACCGCAAGCTCGTCAACCAATGGGCGTCGGACCATTGCCACACCTTGGCGGGCGGCACGCCCATTCTCGCGCTCGATATGTACGAGCATTCCTATCACATCGACTTCGGCGCCAAGGCCGCGAGCTACGTCGACACGTTCATGGACGCCATTCGCTGGGCCAACGTGGAGCGAGTATTTGGGCAAATGACAGGCGATCGAGGGATGGCGGGCGAGACAAGGCCAATGAGGTCAACCTAGGAGGACGTCATCATGCGTGCTGTTTTCGTGCTTGCGATTTGTGCCGTGGCAACAATCGGCGGCGCCGCCAAGGCCCAGGAAATCGACTGGAAGAAAGTCGACGAAGCGATCGGAAGGAGCGCCGCCGTCGTCTCCGGCGATGTTCACCGCTACGGCTTTCCGCGCAGCGACCTTAACGTGACGCTCGACGGCGTCACCATCCGCCCGGCCTTGGCGCTCGGCGGCTGGACCGCATTCAAGCCGGCCCACGGCGGGGCGATGGTCATGGGCGACCTCGTCCTACTCGACACCGAGATCAACCCGGTCATGGCCAAACTGATCGAGAACGGCATCGAGATCACCGCGGTCCACAACCACGTGCTGCGCGCCAATCCCGCGACGTACTACATGCACATCAGCGGGCATGGCGATCCGGTGAAGCTCGCCACCGCCATCTGCACGGGCCTGGCGGCGAGCAAGACTCCTTTGACACCTCCGGCGCCCCCCGCCTCGCAGCCCGCGATCGATCTCGACACCGCCCAGCTCGATCAGATCATCGGCGCCAAGGGGCAGGCGAACGGCGGCGTCTATCAGTTCGGCGTGCCGCGCCGCGATCCGGTCACCGACAGCGGAATGCAACTGATGCCCGCCGGACCGCTGGGCGTGGCCACCGCAATCGGCTTCCAGCCCACCGGCGGCGGCAAAGCCGCGATCACCGGCGATTTCGTGCTCACCGAAAACGAGGTTAATCCGGTGATCCAAGCACTGCGCTCGAACGGCATCGAGGTGACGGCAGTCCACAGCCACATGCTCAACGAGCAGCCGCGGCTGTTCTTCATGCATTTCTGGGCAAACGACGATGCCGTGAAGCTCGCGAAGGGACTACGCGCCGCGATCGACAAGACGGCGAGCGCGAAGAGCTGAGCAACAAGCCATTGCTATATGGGGCGTCAGGTCGCCATTGGGCGACCTGACGTCGCAGCAGTTGGAACCATTGAGAGGAGATCACCATGAAATCTATCGCTGCGGCTATCCTCGTTTTGTTCGGTCTGTGCAGCATCACGACCGCAGTACAAGCTCAACAATCGAATAGCTGTAAGCACTGTCGAGAACAACAACAGGCCTGCACCAAAAATTATGCCGCGAAGACCTGCAAGACTGAATACGACATATGCATGAAGGTCTGCCAAAAGAAATAGTCGGGTCGGTCAGCCGAACCGGCGAAGGAGAGCGGAAGGCGGAAAAGGCCCGACCAGCACGTGAGCTCGTTGCCGTTACGAGGAGTCCACGATGAAAAAACTTGCCATGCTGGCTCTTCCATTGGCGGTAACAACGCTCGCGCAAAGCGCGCGGTCGCAAGCCCCGCCCTACTGTTTCGATTTGACCCGGATCGTCGACCTGGCGGTGACGAAGGAGAGATTTGCGTCGATCGCTGGACGGCCGCGGCCAGGCGATTTTCGGGATACGAGCCTGATCTTGGCCGGATGGAAAGACTGCTCCCTCTACGGCGCCGCGACCTACACCTGCGATTCCGCGGAGATGGATACCGCCGCGGCTGCGGATGAGGCGCGCCTCGACATCCTAGACCAAGTCAAATCGTGCCTCGGCGCGGGCTGGGCCGAGGCCACCGAGCGGACCTCTCCGAGCTACGTCGTTTTGCACAACGCCACGCGACCGGTCTCGATCACGCTCAGCACGGATCAAACCGACAGCAAGCGACACGTCGTCCGCCTCACGATTTTTGTGCGTCGAAACTAGGTGCGTGCAATGATGGCATCGAGCGCGCCTGCTCAAGTGCTGATGCAGGTCGAGGGCCTCGGCAAACGCTACGGTGACCAGCGCGCGCTGAGCGATATTTCCTTTGCCGTGCATGCCGGCGAGGTGCTCGGGCTCATCGGCCCCAACGGCGCGGGCAAGACCACCCTGATGGAGGTAATCGCCGGCGTCCTTGCGGCCGATGCGGGCCACGTTCTCTGGCGCGGGACGCCGCTTCCCTTGCCGCGCCGGCATGAATGCCTGTTCTACCTCCCCGACGGAATCAGGCCCTGGGAAGACCAACATGTCGCGCGGGTGACCGAGTTCTTCGCGGCGGTCTATGGCCGGCCCGATAACATCGTTGCAGAAACGATCCGCTCGCTTGGCCTCGCCTCAGTCTTGCGCAAGCGCATCGCCGACTTGTCAAAAGGCTATGGACGCAGGCTCCTGCTGGCCTTGGCGCTGCTCACCCCGCATCCGCTGGTGATGATGGACGAGCCGTTCGACGGGTTCGACCTGCGTCAAACGCGCGACATCATGGGCGTGCTGCGGGAAGTCGCGGCGAGCGGACGCACCCTCGTGCTCGCCATCCACCAATTGGGTGACGCCGCGCGCGTGTGCGACCGATTCGTACTGCTCGCCGAGGGCCGCGTCCGCGGCGCCGGGACGATGGCAGAACTGCGAACGCAGACCAGGAACCAGGCAGCCGGATTGGAGGACATCTTCCTTGCGCTCACCTGATACCGCCGTTGCTCACCGGGCGCCAATTCAGCAGTTGCTGGCGAAGGAGCTCCGGGAAATCGCGAGCGGGCGTGCGTTGTGGATCATGCTGCTGATCCTGTGTCCGCTCGTGGGCTACAGCTTTTTCCAGGCGGTCTCCCTCTATGGGGAAGCAAGCGCGGCGGCGGTGGATTCGCCAGTGCTGGGGAGCGGCCTCTCGCCGCTCGACGGCGTGCTGGTGCCAACGTTTGGCGGCCTCTACCTCGCCGCAACGCTGCTGTTTCCGTTCGTGGCGATCCGCACCCTCGGCGGCGAAAAAGAATCGGGAGCGCTCGCGCTGCTCGTGCAATTGCCCTATCGCGTTCCGACCCTGATCGCCGCCAAGATGGCGGCAATCTCTGCCGCCTGGGTTGCCGCCGTTATCTGCGCCGCCTCGGCTCTCCCCATCTGGCTGGCGCTCGGCGGGCATCTCTACCTTCCGGAAACTCTCAACCTGGTCTTCGGCCATGTGCTCTACGGCGTGTTGATCGGTGCCATCGCCCTGTTCTCGGCGAGCATCTCCGAAAGCGCGGCGACGGCGGCGATCATTACGCTCGCTTTTACGATCGGCTCCTGGGTGCTCGACTTTGCGCTCGCCGGGCAGCCTGGCGCGCTCGGGTGGATATCGCAGTTGTCGCTGACGCAGACGCTGCGCCCGTTCGAGCAGGGGCTCCTCCCGGCAGGTCTCTTGTTGAGCATCCTCGCAGCGTTCAGCGGCTTTGCCGCGCTTGCGGCGGTGTGGCTGCACCCCGGCGTGCTGGTCGGCACAAAGTGCATCCGCTCGCTAGCCTGCCTGGCGATTGCCGCCGCCGTCATCGGCCTCTCCACGCAGGTGCGGCTATCGGTCGACCTCGCCGAAGACGGCCACAACTCCTTTCCCGCCGCCGATCAACGAGCGCTCGCCGAATTGCGCGAGCCGTTGATCGTCACGGTCCACTTGGCTGCCGAAGACCCGCGCTATGTCGACCTGCGGCGCAACGTGCTCACCAAGCTCGAGCGGACCATGCCCAACGTGAGCATACGGCTCGCCACCAGCGGGCAAAGCATGGTCGGTAGCACGAGCGAGGAAGCTTACGGCGAGGTTGAGTATTCCTACGGCGGCCATTCGGACAAGAGCCGCTCGACCAGTCACCGCGAAATTCTGCCGCTCATCTACGCGCTCGCTGGACGGGCGATTCCGGAGCCGATCGCCGGGGCGGACTATCCGGGCTACCCGCTAGTCGCCAATGGATCGCCCACGCTCGCCTGGTTCTTCGGCGGCCTCCCACTCGTGATCGGTCTCGCATGGTGGTGGAGCCGCCGCCCGCCGCAAATCGCTGCACATCTGATCAAAAACGGAGGTCACGCATGAAAACGCGCAAACACAGTAAGACAACCGCCGCCGTCACCATCGCCATCGCCGCGCTGCTGACATACGCGAGCGCGTCGCAACCCCTGAAATTCGACTTTTCCGACGAAACTGTCGGCGCCGAGCCGAAATCGTTCGTGAGCGTGGTCGGCGTCTGGCGCATCGAGAGCGACGGCAACAACAAGGTGCTGGTGGTCGACGGACGACAGTGGAAGGAGGGCCAAACTGCAGCCGGCATCGCCGACAAGGCGCGCGCGCTCTATGGCGACCGCTACGCCGAATTTCTCGATCGGGTTCAGGCCTACGCGTATTTCCCCTATGTGGTGGCCAAAGACGTTCCCGATTTCCGCGACGGCGAAATCTCCGTGCGCTTCGAAGGGATTTCCGGCCGCATCGATCAAGGCGCAGGGATACTGTTCAATCTCAAGCCGAACGGCGATTACCTGACCGTGCGCGCAAATCCGCTCGAGAACAATCTTGTGCTGTGGAAGTTCGAGAAAGGAAAGCGATCTTCGGTGAAATGGATTCGCAACACGCCGACCCCGACCCGCCAATGGCACGACCTCAAGGTCCGTATCGCCGGGGCCAAGGTCGCGGCCTATCTCGACGGCAAGCTTTACCTGGAGCACGACTTGCCCGAGCCGGTTTCGGGGCGCATCGGCCTGTGGTCCAAGGCCGACAGCCACATGTACTTCGACGATTTCACGGTGACGCCGGCCGATTGATCCATGGTGCAGTTGCCGCACTCCTACCGCGGCGTCCTCGAAGGCTTGCGCTTGGCCGAACGCGCCGACGTTCTGAATCTCTACGCGGCGCGTGCAGCGCGCGGCTTTGGCGACGGCTTCGCCGCCATCATCCTGCCGGCCTATCTGCTCGAGATCGGGTTCGATCCGTTCCAGATCGGCTTGGTGGCCACGGCCGCGCTGTTAGGCTCGGCCGCCACCACCTTGGCCGTCGGGTTTCTCGCTCCGCGTTACCACTTGCGCACGCTGCTGCTCGCGTGCGCGGCCTTGATGGTGCTGACCGGAGTCGCGATCCCCAGCCTCCAGCATCTCGTCTTCATCGCCATTGTTGCCTTCATCGGCACGATGAATCCGACGACCGGCGACATCGGGGTGCATGTGCCGCTCGAACAAGCCGCGCTCGCGCAGCAAGCATCGGACGCGGAGCGGACGCACATTTTCGCGCGTTACAGCCTGATAGGCGCGCTGTCGATCGCAGCCGGCGCGCTCGCGGCGGGCGCGCCGGACCTGTTGGTCTCCTCGCACCTGAGCAGGATCGGCGCCCTGCAGCTCATGTTCTATTTCTACGCGGCGCTCGGGCTGATCGGCGCCTACTTCTATTCCCGCCTTCCCCGCGCCGAGGTCAAGGAAACGGCGCCGGCCACCCCCTTGGGTCCCTCGCGGCGCACGGTCTACAAGCTCGCGGCGCTGTTCAGCCTGGATGCGTTTGCCGGCGGGTTCACCGTTCAATCCCTCATGGCGCTGTGGCTATTCGAACGCTTCGATCTTTCGCTGGCCGCCGCGAGCGCATTCTTCTTCTGGTCCAACGTTCTCGCCGCCTTCTCCTATCCGGTGGCGGCGCGGCTCGGCACGCGATTCGGTCTCGTCAACACCATGGTGTTCACGCACATCCCCTCGAGCGTCTGCCTTATCCTTGCGGCGTTCTCGTCGAATCTCACCATGGTGCTGACGCTGCTGCTCGTGCGCTCCGCCCTCTCCCAGATGGACGTGCCGACGCGCACGTCCTACGTGATGGCGGTGGTGACACCCGCCGAGCGCACCGCGGCCGCCAGTGTCACCGCGGTTCCGCGCAGCTTGGCATCTTCGATCAGCCCCGCCATATCGGGCGCGCTGCTCTCGACCGCGTTTGCAGGATTGCCGCTCATCATCTGCGGCGTGCTGAAGATCGTCTACGACCTTTCGCTGCTGTTTTCGTTCCGCCACATCAAGCCGCCGGAGGAACAGGAGGGGTCTCAGTGAGCTGCCAGACTGCGGGTAGTGCTGGCATACGGCTGTTGCGTTGCTTGGGGCCGCGTGTTTTTGGCGTGCCGAATGGCCGCAAGTGCCCGTTTAATCAACGGATGTGTTATTGCCGGGAGGACACAAGGCAAGAGAATAGTGAACCGCGACTGGCCCGGAACATACTTTTCTCCAGCTGATCGAATAAGGTATCCCCGAGACCAGGCAGGGGAATTTGTCACCGTGTTGCCGAGACGTCCGCTGATCATATTGGCGATGCTGGGCGCAATTCATTCAGCGCATGCCCATGGAATTGCCGGCAATCGATTCTTTCCCGGTACGCTCTCGTTTGATGATCCCGCCGTGGCCGACGAAGCGATCGTGCCGAATTTCTCAAGTGTCAAACGCCCCAACGAGGGCGGCAATGTTGTTGATAACAGGTTTGATTGGGCATTTTTCCGTCTTCTAACTCCTACCGTGGGATTCGGTATCGACGGCGCGGGGGTGCACCGAAACTGGGGCAATTCTCAACGATCCGGATTCGATGTAACGAGCCTGAATGTCAAAGGCGAAGTCTATCGCAACAATCTGCATGAAATACTGGTATCAGCAGGCTTGGGCTGGGGTATTGGGCACTCTGGATCTCAAGGAATAGCCGCCAATGCGCCCGACTTGCTCGAGTCGGGAATCTTTTTCGGCAAAGGTTTTGGCGACCTCCCCGACGGGCTGGCATGGCTGCGGCCGTTCGCCATCACCGGCGCGGTCACATTCGAACACCCGACGACTGGAAGCTCGATAAACTTCGGAATCGATCCCGATACCGGTCAGTTCGGCCCGACGCTCACGCGCAACGTCGACACGCTGCACTGGGGGTTTGCGGTCGAATTCAGCACGCTCTATCTGACGAGCCGCTTCACACCCGGCAGACTTCCGAAGGACGAGCCACTGAAACAGCTTGTGCCTCTCGTCGAATTTTCATTTCACTCGCCGCGAGGAGAGAAGACCGTAGCGACGATGAATCCGGGGCTCTCGTATGTTGAGGTCACGTGGCAAGTGGCGGTGGAAGCAATCGTCCCTCTGAACAGCGAAGCCGGACGAACCGTGGGCGCCAGAGCACAATTGCTTTTATTTCTCGACGATCTCATACCATCGGTGTTTGGAAAGCCGCTTTTGAGCGACCGATAGCATCCGGTTGTGAAGCCAAAATCATCGGGCGCCCAAGGCCACGCAGCCAAGGCCGACATCACGAAATCCACGAAGCCAACGGCCTACTCTATTTCCATGCCTTTCGCCCGTATGACAGCGACGGCGGCGGGGCCTTTCAGGAATTCCATGAACGCCATCACCGCTTCCGATCGTGCCGCTCCGATCGGAATGCCGGCGGCCACTCCGGTGTAGTTCTGCAGCGCATCCGGCAATGGGCCGACGAAGTCGGCGCCGGGCTTCTCGACGATTTCGCTGATCTGGGTCATGCCGAGCGCGCCCTCACCCTGCGCAAGAGTGACTTCCGTGACATCCCCGCCCCCTCCAAATACCGTCTTTGTCTTCAGTTGCTCGGCAAGTCCCAGTTGCTCGATCACACGCGCAATATGGATGCCGGCGGCACCCCCACGAACCGGCTCGGCGTAGACGATGGTTTTAGCGGCAAGTAGAGCTCGCTTGAGATCCTCGATGGACCTCATCGGTACGTTCGGGGTTCCCGAAGGGACCACAATACCCACACCAACCTTGCAGACCGTCATCTGGCTGTCGGCGCGAATTCTGCCTTCCTTCACAAGATTGGACATGGAGTCGGTTGACCCGATGATCAGGTCCGCCGTCTCGCCGCCCAGCACGCGCTGATGGATAGCACCCATCGTGCCGTAATCGATGATCAGCCTGTGCCCGGAGCTGCGTTCGAACTCGCCGGTGACCTGCTTCAAAACTGACTGCATGGCAGCAGCTGACAGCATACGGATCTCTGCGGCGTCGGCGGGCGTTCCGAGCAGCGCCTCGACGAGCGCCGCCAAAATTGCCAGGGGAGCTGCGGCGTCGACTACCCTCTGTGCTACTCGCGGCATGGGCACGGCGCGATGCTCATGATCCGAGAATCCTCAAGCGATTCGTCCCACCAAAAGTCGAGCGACACCTCGGACTGTCCCGAAACCCAGGTGAAACGCTCCATGAACTGCAAGTCGGGAGCGGTCTCCTTGAGTCGCGTGAACTGGATGTCAACTTGGCCGGACGCGGTCGAGCACCGCGATGCATCGGCAGTGAGGATGCCGGTCCACGTCCTGTGCATCTCCCGCGCCTCCGAGATGCGAGCGTCCCGCAACGACAAAACCGGCTTGCAGAGCTTGCCGGCGACGGCTGGCGTCACGCCGAGCAGCACAAGGCCAGCGGCCAGCAAAATAGATCGGGGAGAGAGATACACTTGAGGGGTTTCCTTTCGCCCTGCGACGGCGAACCCGCTCGGCCGGGGGTTCCGTCCCCCGCGCCGAGCCTCGCGATCGACATCGCGCTGATGATTCTGCCGCCACAACACGCTCGAATTGCCTTGCAAGCAAAGGATGTTTTCTCGCGCCTGCCCTAGGTTTTTTCATCACTGGCTGCGAGGGCATTTCAGGCGGATCTACTTGATCGCTGGTTTCTAGTTTAAGAAGGAGCTATCACCACCTGACGGTCCGCCACGCAGCCACAAAACGTCACGGCGTAGATGGTTGCCGATAGTTCGCCGGGAATTTCCGGCCATCTGCGGGGTTCAGCCTGCAGTATTCGACTAAGACATGTCGGCGAAAACTCACCTCAAGGGGGCGACCATGGAAATCATCCGCCGCGAGTTTCTTCGGCTATCCAGCCTCACAGTGACGGTTCCGTCCATCGCTAATATTGTGCTGGCGCAAACCCAGGCGGGGCCGAAGCTGACTCAAATCCTGCGCAATGACCTCGAAGGCCAGGGCCAAGTCGTCCAGGAGACCGTCGTCAGCATCGTCGAATTTCCCCCTGGCACAGCCGCTCCCTGGCACATACATCCCGGCGCCCAAGAACTGCTGCATGTGATCGAAGGCAGTTTGATCGTGGAAATCGAAGGGAAGGGAAGCACGCTCCTCAAGGCGGGCGAAGCGGGAATCATTTCCGCCGAACTGGTTCACCTCGCTCGCAACGAGAGCGCAAGCGCGAACGGCAAAGCCTTGGTTGTCCACAGCAGGGCGGCAAAGGACAGCTTTGAGTTGCCGTTCGTCAAAAGTCAAAACAACGCGAGCGAATTGGGTTGAGCGCGAGGTCATTTGGCTGCATCGAAAACCTATAGTTGTGCATTGCTCCATCCCGTTCAGGGATCGAGACGACAAGCTCGTCATCTTGCATGAGCAGCGGCATGATGTGACGCATTATCAGCGGCGCGATAAAGATCTGATTATTTTCGACGCTTTTCGCTTCAATGAGTGCAGTTGGCACGCTGTTTGATTGCAGCTTCACCAAAGAGACAGGCTTCAGCGGGAACGGAAAGCGTTCACTATGGCTGAACGAGACGGTTAGCCGTCCATCAGCGCCGCACGCGAGCAGAAACCAAACAGCATCCTCTGCCGCTCGGGTCGCGGCGACGTGCTCCACCGCAGCATCCTTGACTGTTGTGGTATACGCCCAGCCGCCTTGCACATGTACCTCATCCGGGGCCTGCTCTGCCGAACCTTCGCTGACGATCACGAATGCCGCTGCGGCAGCCAAAAACAAGGCGCCTTTTGCACTAGTGAATCTCGCTGTCTCAGGTCTTTTGCTTGTCCTTGAGGTCATGGGCGATAAGCCAAAAAGTGGTGCGAAAGCTGGCACGACCAGGGCAATCCCCGAGCCCAACAACAGGAGGAGCACGATCTTGCGAAAACTCGCTTCGTCCAAATGTCCGTAGAGCTTCAGCCCGGCCCACGTCCCGGCCAGCAATGCCGGAAGGCCGAAGACGAAGAACCAAGCCGTATCGGTCGAGACTGCGCCGCTTAGTCCCAGCCACAGCCCGCTCGTTGCGAAAATCGCGACGCCAATAGGCTGAAAGACGGCGCGCTGCTCGTCCTTGGGCCAGCCGCGAACGCCGCACCACGCGGTCGTGAGAATGCCGGCAAGGCCGGTCAAGCCGCCGAGAACCCCGTTGAGAAAGCCCACGCCGGCATCCGCCGCGGCGCCGCCGCGCTTGATCGGCTGCATCGCCGGTCGGGCGAAGCTGTAAACGCTGTAAAGTACGAGCACCGCGCCGACCGTGACGCGGACGTGGTCAGGCCGGGTCCAGTCGAGAACAGCAACACCCAAAGGGACACCAAAGGCCGCACCGAGCAAGAACGGCCACAACCGGCGCCATCGCAACGCGTGTCGTAATTTCCAGACCGAGAAGCCCTGCACGACGAGACCGAAGGCAATGATCAATGTTGCCGTCTGGATTGGCGTGAGGATGTGCAGCCAAACGGCGGCGGCGACCAATCCGAAAGCAAAGCCCGCCACACCTGTCACCAACGCAGCGGCAAAGGTCGCGGTTAGATAAATGGCAAGATCGATGATCGTTGCGTCCATCGGACTGGCAATCTCGTGGGAGTGCCACCTTACGCTTGGACGGTTTGTTTAAGGCAGTTTTAAACGAAAATTGCGACGGGCAGTTTTGCGCGAACTTGCTCACGTTCCAACATTCAAGAGCGCAATCCTCCACAAGAGGGCTCGTACGGATTCGCAAAGTCACCGATCTGTGATCAACGCAATGCGCCGATTAATTTTGGCTTAAACGAACACCGCTCTCCTCCGCTCGTCGATCTATCATCTACCAGAAAGGAGAGAGCAATGAATCGACTCATCATATGGGTGGGCAGCGGTGCGCTGCTCGCAGCAGCCGCAGGCCTCATGATCGCGAATGCGCAACAGTCCTCCGCGCCTGTTCTCATTGCGGGCGACCAGCCCGTCACCGCGGAGCAGGTGCGGGAGAAACTGCAATCCGACGGATGGTCGAACGTCGTCGTCTCACGCAACGGCCGATATATCCAAGCGACCGGATCCCTGAATGGGCAGGCCGGCAAAATGGCTATCGACTCGCAAACGGGTCGCCTTCGAGCCAACGATGATGACGACGATGACGATTGAGCAGGACGGCGGTCCGGCCTGAGCGGCGCATGCGGCTTATGAGATTCGCTGCCGGTTCCTCCCGCCACGCTCATTGAGGATGCCACGGCAGGGCGCGCCGGCATGCGATGGTTATACGCGGGCCGCCGGCGAAGCCCTCGCCGGGCATCTTCGCCGCTCACGCCGGCGAAGACAAAAACGAGAGGGTGAAGGTGGCCCCGCCGCCCGGGTTGTCCGCGATGCTTACACCGCCACGATGGGCTCGCATGGTTTCGCTCACGATTGCGAGACCGAGGCCGGCGCCTTCGCTCCTCTCCCCCGGGCCGCGCCAGAACCGTTTGAAAATGTTCTCGCGATCCTTTCGCGGCACGCCGCTGCCGTGATCAGACACTTCAATCCGACCGGCGCAATTGACCGTGACGGTCACCTCCGTCCCACACGGCGTGTGCAGGACCGCGTTCTCGACCAGATTTCTGAGCGCATCTTCGAGCGCGTGAGCGTTTGCGTGCACTTTCATCGGTTGCTCGGAGCCGACAAATGCAATGGTCCTGTGCTGGGCGATTGCCCAGGGCGCCATCGTAGCCACAACGGAGGATGCGATCTTGTTGAGCTCGACAGTGTCAAATTCGAGCGCTATGGCATCCAACCGCGCCACACGAAGGAGTTGCTCCACCAGCCTGTTCATACGCGCGACGTCGGTGCGCAAGTTCTCGAGTTCGCCATCTCCATCCATCGTCTCGAGCGCCGAGGTGACGATTGCAAGCGGCGTGCGAAGTTCATGGGCGGCATTGGCGGTAAACTCGCGCTGCACGGCGAAGCCCTTCTCCAGCCGATCGAGCGCGCGGTTTATGGAAACGACCAGCGGCTGAATTTCAGTCGGAAGGCTGTGCTCGGGAAGCCGAACCGAGGTCGCATCAGGACCGATCGATGCGGCCTTCTGGGAAATCTCGCGCACGGGCTTGAGCCCGTTGCGGATCACGACGACTCCGATGCCCAATGTGGCCAGCATAAGAAGCGGGATCACCCACATCGTATCAAATACGAATTCGCGCAAAAGCGATTTGACCAGAGAATCTGATCCTTCCGTCCGCGCGACAGATATCCACATAGGCCCCGCCGACGTCCGCAGGGCGACGTTCAAGCCGTAGTAGTTCTCGCCGACCTCCTCTGGACCGACACCGCTGAGACGGAAGTAGCTCGGCTCACTCTTGGCTGGAGGCCATTTGGCTACGCGCTCGCCAAACTCGGCGGGAGATGCGGCAATGACACGGCCATTCGCATCCCGGATCGCGAACAGATCATCTTCGGGCGCGCGGCATACGCTGCGGCAAGCTTGGAAGGCAGATCGAGGCGCGGTCGACCCGCGCTGTCGGTGACCATCGCGTGCGCGAGATCCTCCGCCCGCAAGTCGAGCTCGCGGTCATTCAAGGAGCCCGCCGTTTCGTAAGCTTGGTACACTAAGATACCCACCGCAATCGCGGCGGCGACGACATACAAAATCGCAAGGCGCACGGCGAGCCGCAATTGCAACGAGCGAAGGCCGCCAAGACTCATGTTTTCGGCTCAACGAGCAAATAGCCAATGCCGCGCACGGTATGAATCTCCGCGCTCGCTCGAGCCTCCTGCAGCTTGCGCCGTAAGTGATGCACGTGCACCGGAACGGCATTCGATTCCAACTCGGTGTCGATGCCGTAGAGTTTCTCTTCGAGAACGCTCTTCGGGACGACCCTCCCTTGGCGTCGAAGCAGGTGCTCCAGAATCGCAGCTTCGCGGCGCGGGAGTTGCAGCGGCATGCCGGCAACGCTGGCGTCTCGACCGATGGTATCGAACACGATGTTCCCTGCTTTTAGCGTGGTACCGAGTGCCGCACCGGGACGCCGCAACAGCGCTTTCGTCCGCGCAATGAGTTCGCTCATGGCAAACGGCTTGACGAGGTAGTCATCCGCCCCGGCATCGAGGCCAAGAACCCGTTGCTCCACTGCGTCGCGCGCGGTGAGGATCAAGATCGGAATGTGGTTTCCGGCGGGACGCAGTTCGACAAGCAAGTCCAGCCCATCACCATCGGGAAGGCCGAGATCGAGAATTGCGGCATCGTAGGGCGTGTTTGCCAACGCCTCCCGCGCGTCCGCTCGCACGCGAACGGTGTCTACGATAAATTCGGCGCGCTCCAGCGCGGCTTTGATGAGCTCCGAAATTCGCGGCTCATCTTCAACGACCAAAAGACGCATAGGCGTGCCTTCTGAGAGCGAGCCACCGGTTCGCCGACCAGCGGTAGTTATTTCGAGCACATGCGAAGTTTAAGACAGTTTTAAGCCGCCTGGGACCGTGCACCTTAGTTGCACCTCATCGAGAATGGCCATGCGGCCAAGTGAAAGCAATCGCACCCGGCACCGGAAACGCTGCCTGGGAGCGAGCACCTACGCGTGCCTCTTCCGAAACAACGCACACCTCTCGAACTTGTGACTGACACCGGTCCGCCCGTCCAATTCGGCATAAACCTGCCTTAAACGAACCCCTGCGCTATGCGGGCGATCGTGCTTGTCTGCCGAGCCGAGAGTGAGCAGCGCACGGCGTCACGGAGACAACTAAGGCGCTTTATACAGAAGGAGGTCAACGTGATGAGAAGAAGTCTGATGCTCGTTATTGCGGTGGGATTGGCGACGTTGGGAAGCAGCATCGCCTGGTCCGAAGACTCCGATCAGGCAGCTCTGATCAAAGCATTGGGTGGCGCCAAGCTGACCCTCCTGCAAGGCATCGCTCAGGTCGCCAAGGGACCCGAAGTGCCGATCGAAGCAAAATACGAAATGGCACACGGCAAGCTGATGCTGTCGATCTATACCTCGGCGAAGGGCTTCGACACCGCCGCGGAAGATAATTCCTTCAACGAGTACATAGGCGACGTAACGACAGCAACCTGGACCCCAAAGAAGGAAGTGTTCGCCGATCTAAAGCACATCGCTCGATCGGCACAGTATCACGCGCTGCTGTCGATGACCAAGGTGAGTATTCCGACAATCATCCAGAAGGCTTCGGCGCGAGGCACGGTCTTGGCTGTTAGGGAGAAAATTCGCGGTGGCAAGCCCGTCTTCGAAGTGATGGTGCTCCAAGACAGTACGATCAAGCCGACGTTCTACGATCTCGCCACCGGCGATTCGACAGCCGGCTGAAGAAACCATTTGGAAGCCCATGGAAAGACGAGGTAGCCAATGATGCTGCGTCACTGTTGTGTGGGTTGCGTCGTTGCAATTGCCGCGGTGTCGCTCACATCTGATCGGGCATTCTCTCAGACGCCGGGCACCTCGTCGCTGCAGCTCGAAGCCAAGATTCCGTTGGGTGACGTTAAGGGGCGGATCGATCACATGGCGATCGATCTGCCCCGGCGACGTCTCTTCGTGGCTGAGCTTGGTAACGACACCGTCGGCGTCGTCGATTTGAACGAGCAAAAGGTACAGCACGTCATTACCGGATTGAAGGAGCCACAAGGTATCGGTTACGTCCCATCGAGCGATATGCTTTTTGTCACTAATGCGGGTGACGGGTCGGTGCTGCTGTTCCGCGGCGCGGATTACGCAGCAGCGTACAAAATCGATCTCGGCGACGATGCCGACAACATTCGCGTGGATAGCGCAACCAACCGAATATTCGTTGGTTATGGAAATGGCGCATTGGCGGTGATCGATCCCGCGACAAACGGCAAGATCGCCGACATTTCATTGCAGGCTCATCCCGAAAGTTTTCAGCTTGCCCGCTCTGACCGGCGCATCTTCGTGAACGTGCCGAAGGCGCGCGAGATCGCCATCGTGGATCGTTTTGCGAGCAAACAGACAGTGAGTTGGCCGGTCGACAACGGCAGCAATTTTCCAATGGCGCTGGACGAAAGTTCCGGCCGAGTGTTTGTGGCGTCTCGGAATCCCCTCAGCTGAGCGTGTTCTCCGCTCGAGATGGCAGCCCCATTGCAACCGTCGGTGCGTGTGGTGATACCGACGATCTCTTCTTCGATGCGAAGCGCCAGCGCGTTTACCTCAGCTGCGGCGACGGATACTTGGATGTATTCGAGGCGCAAGGGGATGCCTACCGCCGCTCAGCCCACATCCCGACGATATCCGGCGCACGAACTGCGCTGTTTGTTCCCGAACTCGACCTGCTTTTTGTCGCCGCTCGCGCCAATCCCGGCGAACCGGCAGCCCTCTGGGTATTTCGCCCAGTACCGTAAGTCGAGGCGCTATCTCAGTTCCAACATGTCCACGGTTCGCGATTGCGCCGACCGTGCCGGCAGACCTGGTTGATAACATATACCTCTCGGCCTTGTGACTGCCGCCGATCATCCCGCCCAGTTCGGCATAAAGCTGCCTTAAACGGACCTCCGCAGCATCAGTGCGATCGCGCTCGTCTGCCCAGACGAGGGGATCGGCGCGCTGAACGGACAATCATTCTCCAGACTGCCAGTCAGCTGCCATTGCGGATTGGGCACGTGAATGAAGGGTCGATTGCATGCCAAGAGGCGTCGTCGTGGTGTACTTCTCGCAGTTCGGCAAGCCGCTGCAGGCGCATCACAAAGTCGTGCTCGACCTGGGCGCCATGGCTATCGCGAAGATCAAGGGCTATGACTTTGGAGGGCACTACGACACTGCACATCACTATTGCGGCCCGCTCTTCTTCGTGCCGGACGACACCTTGCTGCTGGATGAGGCATCATCCCTCGGGATCCGTTCTTCGAACGATCTCTATGGCGGCGTCGTCCCCTATCTTTTCGTGAAGACGAAAGCCATCACGCATGGCCTCGTCGATCATCACGCGGCGCGACCAATGGGCTGGTGCGCGGCTTTCGCGGAGCGGGTGCGCGAAATCGTACTGCCGGGCTACACCGTATTCAGCAATCGCGATGCCCGGACGGCGGCTAGACGCATGCTCACGCGCGGACCAATCCGTCTGAAGAAACCGCTCAGTGCGTCGGGAAAAGATCAGACGGCGATTACAACGTTGGATGAGCTCGATGCCGCGCTGGAAAAGGTCGGCGCCGACGAGATGGCGACATATGGGTTGGTGCTCGAAGAGAATTTGCGCCAGGTCACAACGTTAAGCGTCGGGGAGGTTGCAGTTGGCAGCCTCAGACTCAGTTATCACGGAACGCAAAGGACCGTGACGGACAATGAGGGCCGGCCGGTTTACGGCGGATCCGATCTCGTGTGCGTGCGCGGCGGCTGGGAGGCTCTCGATGCGCTGCCGATGTCGCCCGAGGTACGCACCGCTGTGGCTGCAGCAAGACGATATGATGCGGCGACGGAGGAGTTCCACGGTTTTACGGCATCGCGTCGGAACTACGATGTCGCTCAGGGAATCGGCGCTGAGGGTCGGCCACGATCAGGGGTACTCGAACCTTCGTGGCGCGTCGGGGGCGCAAGCAGTGCCGAAATAATGGCATTGGCAGCGTTCGCGCGCGATCCGTCGTTAGACGTCGTTCGCGCCTCCCACGTCGAGGAATTCGGCACAGGCCGCCGCGCTCCCGCGGATGCGATCGTCGATTTTCAGGGCGACGATCCCGCGTGGGGCCCCCTGCTCCGATACACCATCGTGAAGCCACAAGCTCAGCAGCTGCCCCAAAAAATCTGTGGCCGACGCGGCGGGGCTCGGCGGGAGTCACCGGCGCCCGTGATCTCGTCCTACACCGATTTCCGTCTCATACGCTTCCAATTGCGAACGGATAGTACGCACCGTCATCGGGGGAAGGCTTCGATCGCTTATTCCGGGCCAGGCGACTCACCGGTTCCTGACCTCTCGAAATACGAACGCCCGGAAAGCGAGGATGACTATCAGCATCGCATGCTCATAAACGCCATTGCCCTGGTTTTTGTCAGCTTGTTGAGCCTCGCTGGCTTTTGGCTAGTTAACGCGATCGCACACAGCTGAAGCGAAACATGCAGCCAGTCCGACGCGTCGCTCTGATGACCTCCCAACATTCGAGAAACCGCCCCGTCACCATTATGTTTTGGCACGGATACCGTTGGCGACGGTTCAGCGCTGCTGGAGGAAGCATAACGGCGCTTGAGGTGAAGAAAAAATTTTAGGCGTGCCTGAGAAACAATACGTTGTCAGCCAAGTGTGATTATCTCTCAATTGGTTACTTTGATGGCCGGGGCTCCAAAGGTGGCTGCTGCCCGATCGATCACATCGGTTGCGACACCAAGTCTGTGACCCATGTCGACACCTTCATCCAGAACGCCAACTGGACAGGTATTGCCGTTCGCCCGAGCAGCGAGGTCACAGCGTTGATAGATCATTGAACCGGAGAGGGTTAGCAGCGATGGCACTTCGTCTACTCGGCCACATCGAACTCCCGGAGCATCGAGCCAATGGCGGGTTCGATCACGCCGATATTCATCACCCCACGGACCGGCTCTACGTCGCACATACCAGCAACGACTCTATCGACGTGATCGACTGCGCGCGAGATCGGTACATTGAATCGATGCCTGGCCTCACGGGAGTGGCAGGTGCGCTCGTCTCGGAAGCGCACGGTCTCGTCTTCACGAGCAATCGTGGCGAGAATACCGTTTCGGTATTCGCGCCTGGTGACGAGCAGAATGCCTTCAAGATCGCTGTAGGCGTTAAGCCGAACGGGCTCGCGCTCGACCCCACTCGCGGCATCCTGATTGCCGCGAACGTGGGCGACCCCTCGATTCCGGATTCGTATTCAGTATCGGTCGTGGATCTCGGGAGACGGGAACGGGTCGCCGAAGTCAAAGTCCCCGGCCGCACGCGTTGGGCGGTTTACGACGTGGCGCGCGAGATGTTTTTCGTCAATATCGCGTCACCCGCGCGGATCGTCGCCATTGATGCTCGTGACCCGATCAGAATATCGACGGAGTATGAGATTCCGGCGGCGGGGCCACACGGACTAGACCTCGATGCCGCCAAGGGTCGCTTATTGTGCGCCTGCGATGCAGGCGCGTTGTTCGCGATTGATACAGCCTCGGGTCGCGTGCTCGGGGACGTTGCCCTCAGCGGCGCCCCAGACGTGATTTTCTTGGATCCGCAATCTGGACGCCTCTACGTGGCCATCGGCGATCCTGGGGTAATAGACGTCATCGATATTGGCACGATGCGCCGCGCGGAGGTGGTGCCGACAGAAGCAGGCGCGCACACGCTGGCACTCGACCGCAAGAGGAGCAAAATCTATTCGTTCCTGCCGCAATCGCATCGTGCCGCAGTATTTGTCGATACAACTTGATGGAGGCACGATGCCAGCGCACTTTCGACAGCCATGGCGCAAGACAAGAATCCCGCGTAGCCTTGCCTTCGCGGAGAAGGCCAGATGCTCTATGTCGTGCTGTTCGAGGATAACGCGCGAACCTTGGTAGCGACGTTCGCCGCCAGCACATGCCCGCGCACTTGTCGTTCCTCGAGAAGAACGCGGCGCGCATCAAAGCGGCCGGGCCGTTGCGAGGGGCGTCGGGCGATCCTGCCGGCGGACTATGGATCGTCGAAGCAGAAAGCTCGGATGCGGTCGACGCGCTCGTGAAAGACGACCCATTTTGGCCAACCGGATTGCGGCGCTCGGTCCGCATTCTGAGTTGGGGGCAGGTCTTCGCCGACGGCAAGCGGATGATTTGACGCTGCCGGCCAACCAGTGTTCACGCGCAATGGAGCTCAGGCGTGTCGGATTTCAAAATGGGTTTCGTCATTTTCCCCGAGCTTACGCAGCTCGATCTTACCGGCCCATTGCAGCTCCTTGCCAGGTTGCCCCAATCGACGACCTACATCGTTGCCAAATCGGAAGCACCCGTGCCCAGCGATTGTGGACTTAGTCTTTTGCCCACGCACACTTTCGCGAACTGTCCGCCGCTTGATCTGATTTGTGTTCCCGGCGGGGTGCGCGGCGTGATCGGAGCGATCGGCGATCGAGAAACCGTCGACTTCGTCCGCCGGCAGGCCGGCAGCGCAAAATACGTCACCGCCGTTTGCACGGGGGCGTTCATTCTCGGCGTTGCTGGACTGCTCAAGGGCCGACGGGCGACGACGCATTGGGCTTATACCGATCTCCTGTCTTTGGTCGGGGCGACGTACGAAAGAGCAAGGGTCATAAAAGACGGCAACGTGATCACCGCAGGAGGTGTCACCTCGGGCATTGATTTTGGCCTGACCGTCGCAGCCGAGATTGCGGGTGAAACGACGGCCCAGACAATCCAGCTGAGCATCGAGTACGACCCAGCGCCGCCATTTGATTCTGGGCATCCGGATAGGGCACCGGCAGCGGTCAGATCAGCTGTGGCCGGGCGCTACGAAAAGGCCAATTCGGACCTCCGCACGACTATTGAGCAAGCAGTTCGGGGCGCCGAGCAGTATCACGCGCACATGCAACATCGGCGCGGGGCATGACCCCCCATCAGCGAATGCGCCTCGGCATCACTCCGCCCTGAAGGCAATGCCCGCATCCCCGGCGAGCGCGATGCCGATGCGCGTGCCGGGAGGCCGAAGCGACGCGGCTTCGTGGCTCGGCACGCGCAACAGCACGCGGCCCGATAGCGCCTGCGGCACCTCGACATAGAGATCGATGTGGCCGCCTTGGTAGATTTGCGCCGCGACCAGACCGTGCACCGCCGCTGCTGCTTCGTTGTCGGCCGCGCGCAGCCCCTCCGGTCGAACGAACAGGTCGACGGGGTTGCCCACCGCGGCGCCCTGCAGCGTTCGGGCTGGCACCGCCACCCGCGCTGCCCCGAGCACGACCGTGGCAACCGCTCCGTCGATCCGTTCGAGGCGGGCGCGCAGCACATTGGCATCGCCGATGAAGGAGGCGACGAAGCGATCGAGCGGATGACGATAAATCTCGTCCGGGATGTCGAGTTGACGTATGCGGCCGTCGGCCATCACGGCGATGCGGTCGGACAGGCTCAGCGCCTCGCTCTGGTCGTGGGTCACGAAGATCGTGGTGACGCCGAGCTTGCGTTGAATCTCCTTGAGCTCGACTTGCATCGACGCGCGCAAGTTTCGATCGAGCGCCGAGAACGGCTCGTCAAGCAGCAGCACCTGGGGACGGATGACGAGCGCGCGGGCAAGCGCGACGCGCTGCTGCTGCCCGCCCGAGAGCTGGCGGGGTTTGCGATCCTCGAGGCCAGCGAGCTTGACGAGCGCAAGCGCCTCGCCGACGCGGCGCGCAATCTCAGCCTTGGCGATGCGGCGCATCCTCAGCCCATAGCCGACGTTCGCCGCCACGCTCATGTGCGGGAAGAGAGCATAGTTCTGGAACATGATGCCGATCTCGCGCCGATAGGCGGGAAGTTCGGTCATCCGCCGGCCCGCGATGGCGATCTCGCCGCTGTCGGGGATCAGGAACCCAGCAACA
>Ga0307277_10000142_pt1 | contig 22561 bp, 19 predicted proteins | sample ER_DNA_116_FD_194473 | JGI IMG/M metagenome (GOLD analysis project Ga0307277, IMG submission 194473) | Bulk soil microbial communities from the East River watershed near Crested Butte, Colorado, United States - ER_DNA_116 | ecosystem: Environmental > Terrestrial > Soil > Floodplain | place...
TCACCACCTCTATTGCGGCATCGTCCGCGACTGCGGTGAGGGCGATGGCAGCGCCGTGGTATGTCGCGCCAGGCGGTGCGCCATCGAGATCGAACGCGAAGCGTTGCAGGCCTTTGGGCGCGCCATCGACTGCCACCGGCACCGGCAGCGCCCATTCCGGCGTCGGACCTTCGGCGAAGAGCGCGATCGCCGCTGCCGGCGGCGCTGCCACGTCGACGAGAATGCGCGCTCGACCGCCGGCCTCCTCGCGCCGAACCGATTTGATGGCAAGCGCCGCGCCTTCGCCCAGCGCGGACTTGCGCGGAAGGCGTGCCTCGGCCGCGGCGAGCGCGGCGTCATGCGAGGAAGGACCGCCGCTCAGCGTCAACTCAGCGTTGCCTTCGGCCGGGACGCACAGCATCTCGCAAACCGCATAGTCGAGCTTGAGACGCAGCTTGACCGGCTCGCCGCTGTTCTGCGGTACGACCGCGAGCGGCAGGATGATGTCGCCGGTATATCCGATCGCCACCAGACCTTGTTCGGGGATGCGTTGCGGCGCGGGCCAGAGCACCTCGACCGACTTGACGTTCTGCGATCCCGCAAAATCGAAGCGTGGCGGCACGCCGGCATCGCCCGGATAACGCCAGTACGTGTGCCATCCGTTCTTGAGCTTGATCTCGATTCCGGCGCGGGTCGGCGCTCGCTCCGGCGTCGCTGAGGAACCCGCAATGAGGCGCAGGGCACTACGGGCGTCGCCGTCCCAACGCGAAGCGTCATCGCCGGCGGTCGCGTTGCCGGCGGCGAGGAGGCTCATCGCCCAGATGGCGATTGCACGGGGCGCGGCGGTCCGCCGCAGCCGATTGAAGCCGATGGTCATGCTGGCTCGATCTAGGAGCGAAACTTTTGCTGCGCCACTGAATTCATCGTGAGCGGGTGGTGAGTGGAACGGACCGGCGCGCGAAGGTGCATGGAAACATACATAAAAACGACACACGCCTACCGCGCGTGTCTGCAATCATGGCACAAACCATGCATGGACATGCGGGCTCACGTCGTTTGCAATCCGCGCTCAATCAGGTAGCATTTCGCCATGAAGTTTCCTCGCAAGACAAGCGTGCAAGACGATGGCGACGCGTTGGCCGGCGACGGCTTTGACGCGCCTCGGCCGCGGGGGAGGAGCGCGCATAAACCGGCAAAATCCAAGCAGCCGGGCAAGAGTTCCAAGCGCGGCTATCTCGACGGGCAGATGCTGATCGCGATGCCGTCGATGGGCGATGACCGATTCGTTCGCAGCGTTATTTATGTTTGCGCGCACTCGACCGAGGGCGCGATGGGTATCGTGGTCAACCAGCCGGCGGCGCATATCAGCTTTGCCGACCTTCTGGTGCAGCTTGAGGTCATCCCGGCGGCGGAGCTGATCAAGCTTCCGAGAGAGGCGGGGGGCGTGAAGGTGCTCAAGGGCGGACCGGTTGATACCCAGCGCGGCTTCGTGCTGCATTCCAGCGACTTCTTCATCGAGAGCGCCACGTTGCCGATTGACGAAGGCATCTGCCTGACCGCAACATTGGACATCCTCAAGGCCATTGCCCGCGGGGAGGGGCCGCAAAGCGCCATTCTTGCCCTCGGCTATGCCGGTTGGGCGCCGGGCCAACTCGAGAACGAGATCCAGCACAACGGCTGGCTGCATTGCGCGGCCGACGCCGAGTTGATCTTCGGCCAAGACACCGGCGGCAAATACGAGAAGGCACTGAGGAAGATCGGGATCGATCTTGGTATGCTCTCGAGCGAGGCGGGGCACGCCTAGCAAACGCGAGGACTATTGAACGCCCTGCTTGCCGAGCGCCAGCTCGCTCTCTTCGCTCGCACCGTCGTCCTGCAGCAGCGGCTTGGCGTCGTCGCCGCTCATTGGCTCGCCGAAACAAACGCCTTGCGCATACTCGCACCCGAGCTGATACAGCTCGACCGCATCCGAATCGGTTTCGGCGCCTTGGGCGATGACTTCCATGCCGAGATCGTGCGCGAGCGCGACGAGCGAGCGCAGGATGACGGGACGCGCCCCCTTGCCATTCGTGCGTACGAACGAGTGGCCGATCTTGATGGTGTCGAACGGAAACCGCTGCAGATAGGCGAGCGAGGCGTGACCGCTGCCAAAGTCGCCGAGCGTCAAGCCGGCGCCGACGTCGCGAATACGCTGCAGCATCTGCGCCGTATGCTCCGGATTTTCCATGACCAGCGATTCCGTGAGTTCGAGCTTCAGCGTGCCGCGCGCAAGTCCTGCGCGGGCGATCACCGTGCGCAGATCGTGGACGAGATCCTGCCGCAGCAACTGCCGCGACGACAGATTGACGCTGACGAACAGCGGATCGCGCCGGCGCACGGCGCGTTGCCAGCCGCTCAGCTGGCGGGCGGCACGCTCGGTCACGAACATGCCGAGATCGACAATCAGGCCAACCTCCTCGGCCATGGCGATGAATTCGGCGGACGAAGCGCGGGCCACCTTGGGATGGCGCCAGCGCGGCATCGCCTCAAAGCCGGCGACGGAGCGGTCCTCGAGGCGCACGATAGGCTGATAGAGGATCGTGATTTCCTCGCGCTCGAACGCCCGCCGCAACTCGGATTCCAGCGTCACCCGGTCGCTTTGCCGCGCCCGCATGGATGGCTTGAACACTTCGATGCGGTCGCCGCCGATACGCTTGGCGTGGTACATCGCAAGCTCGGCGTCCTTGAGCACCTCCTCGGTTCGGCGCGGCTCGCCGTCGCCGAGGGCAATGCCGATCGATGCGGTGAGAAACAGCTCGCGATCGTTGAAGGTGACGGGCGCGCGCAGACCTTTGCGCAGCGTCTCGGCGAAACCGATGATGCGCTCGGTTTCACGCTCCGATAAGAGGATGAGCGCGAATTGGTCGCCCGCGAGCCGGGCCAGCGTGTCCTGCGGTTTGAGCAGCCGGCCGAGCCGCCGCGCCAAGGTCAGCAGGATCGAATCGCCCACGGCAATGCCGACAGAATCGTTGACCTGCTTGAAGCGATCGAGATCGATCACCATCACCGTCGGCTTGATCGCGGGATCGGCCTTGGCAAATGCGAGCACCCCCTCCAATCGGTCGAGGAACAACTCGCGATTGGGCAGGCCGGTCAAATTGTCGTGCACCGCGTCGTGCAGGAGCCGCTCCTCCGCGTTTTTGAACTCGGTGACGTCGGTGAGCGTGCCCACGAGGCGCACCACCTCGCCATCGGACCCCACGACCGGCCGCGCCTTGAGCGCGAACCACAGGTAGTGGCCATCCGGCGTGCGCAGCCGGAAGTCCTGGCTCAGCCGCCCCCGGCGCTGCTCGAGCACGCTGTCGAGCACGGCACGGAAGCGGTCGCGGTCGAGCGGATGCAACACGTCGAGCCAGCCTGCGGCCGGGCCCTCGAGCGTGCCGCGTTTGAGGCCGAGCAGCGCTTCGGTTTCCGGACTGGTGAAGACCTTGTCGGCGGAGACGTCCCAGTCCCAAATCATGTCGCCGGCGCCGGTGAGTGCGAGTGCGCGGCGCTCGACATCGGACACGATCCCGGTCGTCACCCCGCCGGCGAAGGCGTGCTGCATCACCGTAAAGCCGATCAGCATCACGATTAGAACAAGCCCGCCGAGCAGGGCTGGGCCGATGATGTCATTGGTGATGACCCCGGTCACGGCCAGCGCCGCCGTGATCACCCAGAGCACGAGCAGGAGCCAGGTCGGGATCAACAGCACGGCGCGGTCGAAGCCGTGGAGCGAAAGATAGACCACGAGGGCGAAGCCGAGCAGAGCGACGGCAAAGAGCGAGACGCGCGCGATTCCCGACGCGATCGGCGGCTCGTACAGCGCAAGCGCGACCAGCGCGGCGAGAAACGCGAGCCAGGCTAGCGTAATGTGGGCATAGCGCACGTGCCAGCGGTTGAGGTTGAGATAGGCGAACAGAAACACGACCAGCGTCGCTGCCAGGATTGCCTCGCCCGATGCGCGCCAGATTTGCTCGGAGTCGGCCGAGAGCGCGAAGACTCTCCCCCAGAAGCCGAAATCGATGCCGATATAGACGAGCACGGCCCAGCCAAGCGCGGCGGCGGCGGGAAACATGATGCTGCCCTTGACCACGAACAGAATGGTCAAGAACAGCGCCAGCAATCCGGCGATGCCGATGACGATGCCGTGATAGAGCGTGATGCTGTTGACCTTGTCCTTGTAGGCTTCGGGTTGCCACAGGTAGATCTGGTTGAGCTTGTCCCCGCGCAGCTCGAGCACGTAGGTCATGACGCTGCCGGGATCGAGCGTGATGCGGAAGATATCCGCGGTGGCGCTGTCTTGGCGTTCGGGGCGCTCACCGCTGGAGGTGATGCTGGCGACGCGGGAGAGGCCGAGATCGGGCCAAAACACGCCCGAGCCGACCATTCGGTAATGCGGCACGACGATCAGCCGCTCGATCTGCTCGTCGCCAGAATTGGCGAGCGCGAACACCGCCCAATTGGTGTTCCCCTCGCGCGCGCGCACGTCCATGCGACGAATGATGCCGTCGGGTCCCGGTGCGGCGGAGACCAGCAGGCGGTCGGCCTCGGTGCGATGGCGCTCGGCGGAGTCGGTGAGGTCGATGGCCTGCGCGTCGGTGCGCACGTTGATCGCCTCAACCGCACGCGCGGGAGAGAGGCCAACCGCGGCCACGGTCAGCACCGCCGCGAGGCAGGCGCGCACGAAATGCAACCGACGTCCTCCCAACCCTATCGATCCTCGCCGAGCTTCGCCCGACTGACGCCATTCCGCGAGCGCCCAAGCGAGTGAACTTTACGTTGATTTACGTCGATTTCGCGGCCCGCCCGGCGCCGCGCGCGCCGCGCAAGGGGGTTGCGGCGCGATCAATGGAGGACAAAAATAGCCGCAATTTCAATGGCTTGCAATGGCGAGCACGATCTTGCCGATATGCGCGCTCGTCTCCATGCGCCTATGCGCGGCAGACGCCTCGGTGAGTGGGAACGTGCTGTCGATCAACGGCTTTACCCGCCCCGCCGCAATCAGTGGCAGCACGCGCTGCTCCACGGCGCGCGTGATCGCGCCCTTGTCGGCGATCGAGCGCGCCCGCAGGGTCGAGCCGGTGTGGGTGAGCCGCTTGAGCATGATGCGGCGGAAGTCGACGGTTGCCTTGGAGCTTGCTTGGAAAGCGATTTGCACCACACGGCCTTCCACGGCAGCGGCCTCGTAGTTGCGCTCGATATAATCGCCTCCGACCATGTCGAGGATGACGTCGGCACCCCTGCCGCCGGTCGCGGCCTTGGTGGCGGCGACGAAATCTTCCTCCCTATAGTTAATGGCGGCATCGGCGCCGAGGCGCCGGCAGGCCTCGCATTTCTCCGCTGAACCCGCGGTGGCAATCACGCGCGCGCCGAATGCTTTGGCGAGCTGTATTGCGGCGGTACCGATGCCCGACGAACCGCCGTGGACCAGCAATGTCTCGCCTGCCTGCAGTCGGCCGCGCTCGAAGGCGTTGTGCCAGACCGTGAAGAAGGTTTCGGGGATCGCCGCGGCCGCGGTCAGCGCGAGATCTTCCGGTGCCGGCAGCGCGTGGCTTTCATGCGCCGGACAATATTCGGCATAGCCGCCGCCGACCACGAGCGCCATGACCTTGTCGCCCACTTTCCAGCGCCTTGCGCCGGCGCCCAGCGCGACCACCTCGCCCGCGATCTCGAGACCGGGGATATCGGTCGCGCCGGCGGGCGGCGGATAGAGTCCTTGGCGCTGCATCACGTCCGGCCGGTTGACACCCGCGGCCGCCACCTTCACCAGCACCTCGCCTTCGGCCGGGAGGGGCAGCGGACGCTGCTCGGGCACGAGCATGTCCGGTCCGCCGGGTGCGCGGATTGCGATCGCGGTCATCTGGGCGGGCAGTGCGGGCATGGCAAAAGTCCTTGGCTGATAGGCTTTGCCGCGCTTGCTTACTTGGCGACCGCGGATGTGACAATGGCGGCGGCGCAGAGTATTTTTGCCGCGCTTTCGTGCGGAGGCGAGCGATGCCGGCAATGGACGAAGAGGACCGCCCGAAGAAAAAGATCGTGCACGAGATCGGCCAGGATCTCGCGCTTCTGTCCATCAAGGAGCTTGAGGAGCGCATCGCGGTTCTCAAGGAGGAGATTGCGCGACTGCAAGCGAACATTGCCAGCAAACAGGGTTCGCGCAACGTCGCCGACCAATTCTTCAAGAAATGAACGCGTCGCCTTTGCTGTGAGCTTACGCGTTGCGCCGCCCCTCTGATGCTGGAGGCGGGCGAGCGCCACCGGCTTCGCCCTGCGGCGGCAAATTGTCTAGACACTTAACGCCTTGTTAAGCTTTCATGATCATTACTGGGGGCGTCCATCTTCTGGACGCTGAGTGGCTCCTGTCCACTCTGTTTGACGCCTCCCTGTTAAAACTTTGAGCCGCCGTCTCCGGCGGCTCTTTTTTCCCAAACTTCCCATTTCCGGACAGCCACTTTTTTTCGCGATCCGTTCTCAGTCGGCGCCAGCGTTGCGGCCCGGCAACTATGCGCAAAGGTTTGCGCGGTGGGCGCTGGACAGCGGTCAGTCCCTGCGCAATCATTCCCGTCTCGCCAGGGGCTGGCGCAAAAGCAAAAACCGGTACGTAGCGTGAGGCGTGGACGATGTCCGAGAAGTCGGTCAAGGACGCCGTTTCGTTCGGCGAGAGGGTCGCGGCTTCACAAGCCTTCGTCGACCTGTTCCGCGATGGCATGGCGCTCGTGGAACAGACGGCAGCCTATCTCGACGGTCCGGGCCGACAGGAAGCAAAGAGACTTTCCCGCCAGGCTGCGCTCGCTTACGCCACCGAAAGTATGCGGCTCACCACGCGGCTGATGCAGCTCGCGTCCTGGCTCCTGCTCCATCGCGCGGTCAAGGAGGGCGAGATGACGCTCGCCCAGGCCAGCAAGGAGAAGGCCAAGGTGAAGCTCGCCAGCGTCGAACACAATGACGAGCAGAACATCAAGTTCCTGCCGGAGCGCTTGCGCGCGCTGATCGAGCGTTCCAAGGCGCTGCAAACGGCGGTGCGCCGGCTCGATGCCACCATGCACGCCACGCCCACCCGCGTTGATCGCGCCAATCCGGTCGAGCGCCAGATCGGCTTGCTCAAAGCAGCCTTCGAGCAGGAGCGATAGAAAAAGTTCTGCGCTTATGAGAAAGCCCCCGCGCCGGCGGGGGCTTGCGGTGCGAAGCGCCCTCGAGCGCTATTTCTTGAGTCCGATGCCCGCGAACTTCTTCTGGAACCGCGATAGCCGCCCGCCGCGGTCCAGCAGCTGCTGCTGGCCGCCGGTCCAGGCCGGATGCGACTTCGGGTCGATGTCGAGGTGCAGCGTGTCGCCTTCCTTGCCCCAGGTGCTGCGGGTGGTGAATTCGGTGCCGTCGGTCATCAGCACCTTGATGGTGTGGTAGTCCGGATGCAGGTCTGCTTTCATCGGCGGTCGTCCTGGGTGCGCCATGCGCCTTGGGGCGGTGAAATGTCGCGGCTCTATAACCCAGGCCTCCAAGGGAAACAAGCGCACTCCCGAGCGTTCGCGTGCGGATTGCCACTTGCGATTTGCAGGGGCATTGTCGCGCGGCCTTGGCTTTGGTGCCGAGTTCCAGGTGGCCGATTGAGATGAACATCGGCGAGCGAGATGCTGCCCGCGCCGTCGGAACGGCGGTCGATGAGCCGCAGCCGAAGGCCGCGCCCCCGTCCGAGCGGCAAAGCCGCAAGCTCAAGCCGCTGCTGTCGCTTGCGCCCTATATTGCGCGCTATCGCTGGCGCGCGGTCGCGGCGCTCGTCGCTCTGCTGCTCGCCGCGGTCGCCACCCTACTCGTGCCGATCGCGGTCCGGCGCATGATCGATTTCGGGTTCTCCCGCGAGAGCGCGAACTTGATCGACAGCTACTTCGCCGTCATGATCGCCATCGTCGCGGTGCTCGCGTTGGCGAGCGCCGCGCGGTTTTATCTGGTGACCTCGCTGGGCGAGCGCATCGTCGCCGACTTGCGCGAGGGAGTATTCGGCCATCTCGTTTCGCTTTCGCTTGCCTATTTCGACGAGGCCAAAAGCGGCGAGCTCATTTCGCGGCTCAGCGCCGATACCACCCAGGTCAAGGCCGCGGTCGGCGCCTCGGTTTCCGTCGCCTTGCGCAACTCGGTGCTTTTCGTCGGTGCGGCGGCGATGATGGTGGTGACGAGCCCGCGGCTCTCCGCGTTTGTGCTCTCCGTCATCCCGGTCATCGTGCTGCCGCTCTACGGCTTCGGACGCGCCGTGCGCCGTCGCTCGCGCATGGCGCAAGACACGCTTGCCGACGCCACCGCCTATGCCTCGGAGCTGATCGGCGCGGTGCGCGTGCTGCAAGCCTTCACCAACGAGGCGTTGGCAAGGCACCGGTTCGGCGCCGCTGTCGAACGCGCCTACCAGGCTGCGCGCGATTCGATCAAGGCGCGGGCGATCCTGACGGCGATTGCAATCTTCCTCGTCTTCGCCAGCGTGGTCGTCGTGCTGTGGGTCGGCGCCCAGGACGTGCTCGCGGGCCGCATGACGCCGGGGCGGCTCTCTCAATTCGTGCTCTACGCCGTGCTGGCCGCTGCCGGACTGGGCCAGCTCTCGGAGGTCTGGGGCGAGCTGTCACAAGCATCCGGGGCGGCCGAGCGGTTGTTCGAGATCCTGAACTTGCGGCCGGCGATCGTGCCGCCGCCGCGGCCGATCGCGCTGCCGGAACCGCCGCGCGGCGAAGTCGCCTTTGCCGACGTTCGGTTCTCGTATCCGGCGCGACCGGGAAGTCCAGTGCTCGACGGCGTGTCGTTCGACGTGCGGCAGGGAGAAAAGCTGGCGATCGTCGGCCCATCGGGGGCCGGCAAGAGCACCATCTTTCATCTTATCCTGCGGTTCTACGATCCGAGTTCCGGCGCGATCAAATTCGACGGGGTGCCGCTCGTCGCCGTCGATCCGCTAGCGTTGCGCAGGCGCATTGCGCTGGTGCCGCAAGACGCCGTGGTGTTCGCCGCCTCGATCCGCGACAACATCCGCTTCGGTCGGCCCGGCGCAAGCGACGCCGAGGTCGAACGCGCGGCCGAGCTTGCGCATGCGCTGGAATTCATCGGCCTGTTGCCGGAAAAGTTCGACACCATGGTCGGCGAGCGCGGCGTGATGCTGTCTGGCGGCCAGCGTCAGCGTATCGCCATTGCACGCGCGGTCTTGCGCGCGGCGCCGCTCCTGCTGCTCGACGAGGCGACCTCCGCGCTCGATGCGGAGAGCGAGACGCTGGTGAAGGACGCGCTCGGGCGGCTGATGCAGGAGCGCACCACCGTGGTCATCGCGCACCGGCTCGCAACCGTGCTCTCGTGCGACCGCATTCTGGTGATGGAGGCGGGCCGCATCGTCGAGCAAGGGACGCACGGAAAGCTCATCGCTGCCGCGGGGCTCTACGCGCGGCTGGCGCGGTTGCAATTCCAGGCGTGACACGAGTCCCGGCGCGACGTCCTGCCGCGGGTTCTTGCATCGCCCCGTTACGGCCGCCAGCTCATCTTGTGGACGGGCGCGCCGGAACGCCAATTGAAAGCTTCGCCCGAGACGACGAAGCCGTGCTTTTCATAAAACCGGATAGCGCGGGCGTTGTCCTTGTTGACGTGCAGATCGAGGCCCGAGGGCGATACCCGCTTCGCCTCGGTGATAAGCGCCGCGGCCACGCCGAGCCCCCATGCTTCCGGCGCGACCACGGTCTGGTCGATATCGAAGGTGCTCGGATCGACGGTGATGAAGCCGACCATTCTTCCGCCTGCTTCCGCCATCGTGATCGTTGTCGCCGGGACAATTTCCTCGCGCCAGCGCTGACGCCACCAATCGACCCTCTCGTTGAAGTTGATATGGGGATAGGCGATCTGCCATGTGCGCCGCCACAGCTCGATCGCCGCCGCCTCGTCCGCCGGCGTATAGCGGCGCAGGGTAAAAGGCGCGCCGACCATCGCGTCGGTCTGGATGCGCTCGCTCATTTCCGACACGCCGCTACCTCATCGCTCCGTCAACTTGAGCTCGATGCGGCGGTTGCGGCTAAAGGCTTCCTCGGTCTTGTCGGTATCGATCGGCTGGAACTCGCCGAACCCGGCCGCGACGAGGCGTTGCGGCGACACGCCCTTGCCGACGAGGTATTGCACCACCGAGATCGCGCGCGCGACCGACAGCTCCCAGTTGTTCTTGAACTGCGGGCTGTTGATCCCCCGCACGTCGGTATGGCCGTCGACGCGCAGCACCCAGGGGATCTCGCCCGGAATCTTCTTTTCGAGCTCGAGCAGCGCGGTTGCAAGCCCATCGAGTTCGGCGCGGCCCTCGGGATTGTCGAGGGTGGCCTTGGCGGTATCGAAGAATACTTCCGACTGGAACACGAAGCGGTCGCCGACGATGCGAATGTCGGGCCGGTTGCCGAGGATGGCGCGCAGCCGGCCGAAGAAGTCGGAACGATAGCGCGAGAGTTCTTGCACCCGTTGGGCGAGCGCCACGTTGAGCCGTTGCCCGAGATCGGCGATGCGGCCCTGCGATTCCTTATCTCGCTTCTCGCTGGCGTCGAGGGCCTCCTCCAGCGCGGAGAGCTGGCGCCGGAGCGCCGCGATCTGCTGGTTGAGCACCTCGACCTGCGCCAGCGCACGCGCAGTGATCCGCCGCTCTGCGTCGAGTTGGCCGCTGAGCTCGGCCTTGCCCTGGGCGTCGCCGCCGACGCCGTCATAGAGGCCCTTGTAGCGGTCACGCTCGCTCTCGGCCGTCGTCAGGCTGGATCGCAACATCGCGAGTTGCTCCTCGAGACCGAGCTTGCCGGTCTTCTCCAGCGACAAGAGCTCGGTCAGCTGCGCGATCTGCGCGTTAAGGCGGTTGAGCGCGGTGTCTTTACCGGTGACCTCCTGCGTCAAATAAAACTGCACGAGGACGAAGACGGTTAGCAGGAAGATGATCCCGAGAATCAGCGTCGACAGTGCGTCGACGAATCCGGGCCAGTAGTTCATGCCGCTGTCGCGGCGAGCGCGTGCAAGAGCCATCCTACTTAGCCGTTCCCTTTTCTTCTACTTGTGGACGTTTTCGCGGACGAGAATTTCCAAGAGGCGGCGCACTTCGCGATGCTGCTGGGCCTGCGAATCGACCCAGTCGCGGATCATCTGCTGCTCGCTGCGCATGTGATGCACCAGGCCCTGGATCGCTTCCGCGAGATTGGCCATGGCGGTCGTGGTGGCGCGGTTCGACCCGCCCTCGCCAATTGCCTCTCGCAGGCGCTCGATGGCTGTGCGCAAGTCGCCCGAGGCGGCGCCGGCGGGCGCCACGATCGCTGCATCGCTGCCCACGCCGAGATCGCGCACGGTGGTGGAGAGCCAATCCTCGAGTTCGGTGTAGAAACGGTTCTGCGCTTGGCTGGTCTGCAGGTCGAGGAAACCGAGGATGAGCGAGCCGGCAAGCCCGAACAGCGAGGCTGAGAACGAGATCCCGATGCCGGCAAGCGGGGCGGCAAGACCCTCTTTGAGCGACTCGAATATCGCGGTCGCGTCACCGCCGGGCTTGAGACCGCTGATCACGCTGCCGACAGAGCCCATGGTCTCAATGAGGCCCCAGAACGTGCCGAGCAGCCCGAGGAAGACGAGCAGGCCGGTCATGTAACGCGACGTATCGCGCGCCTCATCCAAGCGGGCGGCGATCGAATCGAGCATGCCACGCATCATCTGTGCCGAAATCGCCATGCGGCCGATGCGGTCGCGTAGCAGCACGGCCATGGGCGCAAGCAATACCGGCGGACGTTCGACCGCGAGGCCGGGGTCTGCGAGGCGAAAACCGTTCACCCAATCGATCTCGGGGAACAGGCGGATGACCTGCCGGAAGGCGAGCGCGATCCCAATGGCGAGCACGCCGATAATCAACGCGTTGAGCCCGGGATTGTTGAGAAAGGCAGTCCAAATCTGCTTGTAGAGCACCACCGCGACCAGCGCGCAGAGGGTCAGGAACACCACCATCCGGACGAGAAAGATCCGGGGCGACGAGAGCTTAAATGGGTCGATGTCTTGCGCCATGGCGATTAGCGCCCCTCATCGACTCACAATACGGCAGCGCCGCGGCGGAAGGAAGAAGGAGGGCCGCCGGCACGACGTCGCTGAGCGGCCATCGACCCGTTTTCAAAAGCGAAATCGCGCAAACCGGTGGTGCTCGCGGCCCGATCCGGGGAGCCGCCGCAGGTGGAACCGCAGCGCGTCGCGGCATCCCGCGACCGCTGATTCGCCGGCCGACGGAACGGGTCAACGGGGGGTTTCCATCGGAGCGCCGCGGCTTCAGCCGGAGGAGCGCCGTGCAGCCGATAGACTCCCCGGCGCGTCCTTGAGCGCGTGCAACATCTGACGGTGAATGTCTTCATTGGCGGCGAGGATGCCGCCGGTCTTAATCATGTCCTCGCGTCCTTCGGGGTCGGTCACGAAGCCGCCCGCTTCGCGCACAAGCGCGATGCCTGCCGCCATGTCCCAGGGCGAGAGGCCGCGCTCCCAATAGGCGTCAAAGCGGCCGGCCGCGACCCACGCGAGGTCGAGCGCGGCGGCTCCCGACCGCCGCAGCCCGGCGACCCTGTCCTGCACCGTGTTGTGTTCGCTGCGCGTGAGTTCCACATCGCCCCGACTGGGATGCGGCAGCGCGCAGGCGACCACCGCGTCCGCGAGCCGCTTGCGGGCGGCCACCCGCAGCCGCTGATCGTTGAGGAACGCGCCCTTGCCGCGTTCGGCGGTGAAAAGCTCGTCGGTCACTGGATTATAGACGAGGCCGGCGACGATGGTGCTTTCGCGCTCGAGCCCGATCGAAATCGCAAAATGCGGAATGCCGTGCAAAAAATTCAGTGTGCCGTCGAGCGGATCGACGATCCAGCGGTGCGTTTTGTCGCTGCCTTCGCGCGCGCCGCCTTCCTCGCCGAGAAAGCCATAGCCTGGTCGCGCAAGCTCGAGTTCCTCGCGCAGGATCTCCTCGGCGCGGCGGTCCGCGGCGGTAACGAAATTGGCCGGCCCCTTGAGGGAGGCCTGCAGGTGCTCGACTTCGCCGAAATCGCGCTTGAGCGTGCGGCTCGCTTTGCGCGCGGCCTTGATCATCACATTGAGAAGGGCGGAACGGAGCATGGTCGGTCCTGCAGCGGAGAGGATGCACTCCGCAATGTGTGCGCAGGCCCTCGGGCGGGCTTGAACTCAGAGCGGGGGTCTGCCTGCAGACAAGGTTCGCGTCAAGAGCGGGACTGGCGCAATTCCTTGAGCGCGTCGACCCATGGTTTGGCCGCCTTTTCACCGGCGGCGCGGACGTCCGGCGGCTGCTGCTGCACGAACGTATCGAGCGGGATGTCGCTCACGCCGCCGGCCTTGGCGATGATGTGCCACTTGATGGCCTGCACCGGATTGGCCTGCGCGCCCCGCCCTACCGCGAGAATGTTGGCGAGACGGTTTTGCGCCACCGGGTTGCCCTTGCGCGCCGCCTTCGCCAACAGGATCGCCGCCAGGTGTTCGTTCTTGGCCACACCCGTCCCGTTGAACAGCGCGATGGCATATTCGAGTTGGGCATCGGTGTTGTCGGCGGTCGAGGCGGCGGCGAGAAGCCGCGCCGCTTCGACTACGTCCTTCGGTACGCCGCGGCCTTCCTTGTACAAGGTCGCGAGCGCGTATTGGGCTTCCGGACTTCCGACCTGCGCGGCGCTGCGGAAGAGCGCGGCGGCGCGCGCAAAATCCTGCGGAAACAATTGGCCTTCGAGATAAAGGAGGCCGAGATCGTAGGCCGCTGAGGCCTGGCCGAGCTTGGCAGCGGTAGCGAGCAGCTTTGCCCCTTCTTCGCGGCTGGCAGGCTTGGTACGCCCGCTGAAGTGCAACATGGCGAGTGCGAACATCGCCTCGCGGTCGCCGCGCTCGGCGGCGATCCGATACCATTCGGCGGCCTTGTTGTCGTCACGCTTGATGCCGAAGCCGTTGGAATAGAGTTCGCCCAAGAGCGTCATCGCCTTCACGTCGTTGAGTTGCTCGACGCGACGGGTCGCCTCCCCAAAGGCGGTGACATAGTAGCCGCGTTGATAAGCGCCATAGGCGATGTCGGGTTCGCGGGCCGCCGTCGGCCCTGGCGCCGGTGTCGGCTGCGTCGTGGCTGGGTTGCGCGGCGCTGGTCGTGCGGCCGGTTTGGCAATGGGCTGCATCATGGGAGGAGCGCCTTCGCCGGGCGACTGCGCCGCGGCAGACGCGATTGCGCCGACCGAGATCGCCAGCATCAGCAGCGCGGCCGCGGCGGCTCGCATAACTCTCATGCGACCGTCTCCGCAACCGCAAGCCGTCGCACCGCGTCCGCAACCGCAGCCGCGTCTCCGCGCTCGTCGGCAAAGATGCAATTGCCGACCGCGACGAAGTCGGCGCCGGCCGCCACCAGCGGCCTCACCTCGTCGAGCGAAGCGGCGAATCCGACGCAGGGGATTTCGAACAGCCCGGCCCACCACGTCACGCGCTCGACGACGGCATCGAACGAAGGCCGTCGTCCGGTCGTATCGGGCTCACCGAACATCACGTAATCGGCGCCGGCCTCGCCGGCGAGCATGGCGTCGTGCCGCGTCGCAAGCCTGCCGCAGCCGGCGATGCACGCAGGCTTGAGCGTCGGCAGCGCCGCCGTTAGCGCCTCGACCCCGCCGAGGTGGGCGCCGTCGGCGCCGCTGCGCGCCGCGAGATCGGCATGCCCATCGAGAAGGAGGGCCGCGCCCTTATTCTGCACCGTCGCTGCGAGAGCCTTGGCGTGGCCGATCCGTGCGCGTTCGTCGGCCTCCGGCAGGGGCAGCAGCACGGCGGCAATGTCGGCGGCGGCGAGCGCTGCGGCGAGCCGATCCGTGAGCCCGGCAGGATCCTGCGGGGCTACGAGATAAAGGCGCGCAGCCGGGCGCCTCGGTTCGGCCGGTCTTTCTCTGGAGGCCATGGATCTCAGTTGCCCCCGCAATCGGGCGGTTTGGGGGCGCTGTTATAGAGCCTCAATACTACGAGACGGTAAAAGTCCGGGCGGTTTGTGAGGAGCGAAGATGACGGCAGGGCGATTGCGACAACGGGGCTTTGCATGCGCGCAGTGGTCCGCGAGCAGCGCCTCGGCGAGAGAATCGGCGCACCATCGGGGCGCGCCGCCAAAGAGCGGAGTTCTCAGGCAGCCTTCTTCTCGAGATCCTGCTTCCACTGCCCGCGCGTCGCCAGGCTGTTCATCATGGCGCGGTGGGTGAAGGCGCGCTGGGCCCCAGCGACGTTTTCGCTCTTCCCGGACCAAGCCTTCTGCGGTGCCGCCTGCAGCGCGCGGCCGTAGCTAAAGGTAAGCCGCCACGGCAGACCGCCGATCCGGTTCATCGCATCGAGATGCGCGGTCGCCTCCTCGTCTGACTGGCCGCCCGAGAGGAAAGCAATACCCGGGACCGCAGGCGGCACGCAGGCTTTGAGCAGTCGCACCGTTTTCTCCGCCACTTCCTCGACGTCGGCGCGCTTCTTCGCCTTTTTGCCGGCGACGACCATATTGGGCTTGAGCACCATGCCTTCGAGCGCCACCTTCTGATAGTAAAGTTGCTCAAACACCGTCTTGAGCACCCACTCGGTGATGACGTAACAGCGGTCCGCGTCGTGATCGCCGTCCATGAGGACTTCCGGCTCGACAATCGGAACGATACCTTCCTCCTGGCAAAGCGCGGCGTAGCGCCCGAGCGCATTCGCATTGGTCATGATCGCGGCGTAGCTCGGGATGCCGGGGCCGATGTCGATCACGGCGCGCCATTTGGCGAATTTTGCGCCGAGCCCGCGATATTCGACGAGGCGCTCGTGCAGACCATCCAGGCCCTCGGTGATGAGTTCGCCGGGACAGAACGGTAACGGCTTCGCTCCCTTATCGACCTTGATGCCTGGAATCGTACCCGCGTTCTCGATCAGCTTCACGAGCGGAGTGCCGTCCTTGGCCTTCTGCCGAATGGTCTCGTCGTAGAGGATGACGCCGGAAATGCATTTCGACATCGCCTCGGACGAGCGAAACAGCATCTCGCGATAGTCGCGCCGATTGTCCGTGGTGGATTCCACCCCGATCGCATCGAAGCGTTTCTTGATTGTGCCTGACGACTCGTCGGCAGCGAGAATGCCGCGGCCCGGTGCCACCATGGCCTCGGCCACTTTGTTGAGTTCAGCGAGGTTCATCGCGACCTCCTCTTCATGTTGCCCAGTCATCGGCAATTCTGCCGGCTCTTTCCGTCGTTGCAAAGGGTGGATCACCCGATCTTGAGTACATCGACCCCGGGCAAAGTCTTGCCCTCCAGCCATTCGAGGAATGCGCCTCCGGCGGTGGAGACGTAGGTGAAGCGATCGGCCACACCCGCGGCATTGAGCGCCGCGACCGTGTCACCGCCGCCGGCCACGGTGACAATTTTCCCCGCGGCCGTGAGTTCCGCCGCCGCTTCGGCGATCTCCACCGTGCCGATGTCGAAAGGCTCGAGTTCGAACGCGCCGAACGGCCCGTTCCAGACCAGCGTCTTCACGCGGGCGAGCACGGAGCAGACATGCTCGATGCTGCGCGGGCCGATGTCGAGGATCATCTCGTCCTCCCCGACGGCGTCCACCGCGACCACGCGCGAGGGCGCATTCGCCGCGAAGGTTTTGGCGACCACTGCGTCGACCGGCAGCACGATTTCACGGCCTTTGCCCGCGGCCTTGTCCAATATCTCGCGCGCCGTCGGCAGGAGATCGCGCTCGCACAACGATTTGCCGACGCCATCTCCCCGAGCGGCCAGAAAGGTGTTGGCCATGCCGCCGCCGATGATGAGGGTGTCCGCCTTGGCGAGCAGATTGCCGAGCAGGTCGAGCTTGGTCGATATCTTGGCTCCGCCGACGATCGCCGCCAGCGGACGCATCGGCGAGTGCAACACTTTTGTGAGCGCCTCGAGCTCATCCTGCATGGCGCGGCCGGCATAGCTCGGCAATCTGCGGGCGATGCCCTCGACCGACGCATGGGCGCGATGCGCCGCGGAAAAGGCGTCGTTGACGAAGAGGTCGCCGAGCTCGGCCAGTTGCGCGACAAAGGCCGGATCGTTGCGCTCCTCGCCGGGATGGAAGCGGGTGTTTTCCAGGCAGAGGATGTCACCAGGTTTCATGGCGTTTACCGCCGCCGCGGCGCGTTCACCGACACAATCCTGCGCGAACGCCACCGGGCGCTCGAGAACGTCGGCGAGCGTCGGCACGACGAGCTTGAGCGATTGGGTCGGATCGGGCCGCTTCGGACGCCCGAAATGGGAGAGCAGGATCACCTTCCCGCCCTTGTCCGCGATCTCCCGGATGGTCGGAGCGACGCGCTCGATGCGGGTTGCGTCTGTGATCTTGCCGTTCTCGACCGGTACGTTGAGATCGACGCGCACGAGCACGCGTTTCCCTCTGACGTCGGCCTGGTCGAGGGTGCGGAACATGTCAGCCCGTCCGTCCGATGGTGCGACATCGAACCGCCGCAACGCAACTATCGCTCATCGTCCGGCAAAATCAGATCAGCTTGCCCATCGCCACCGCGGTATCGACCATCCGGTTGGAGAAGCCCCATTCGTTGTCGTACCACGCCATTACGCGCACCAGCGTGCCGTCCATCACCTTGGTCTGATCCATGGCAAAAACCGACGAGTGCGCATCGTGATTGAAATCGCTGGAGACGTTCGGCGCTTCGGTATAGCCGAGGATACCCTTGAGCTGCTGCTCGGCGGCGCGCTTCACCGCACCGTTGATTTCGTCCTTTGTGGTCGCGCGCTTGGCGACGAACTTGAAGTCGACAACCGACACGTTGGGCGTGGGCACCCGGATCGCCACGCCGTCGAGCTTGCCGGCAAGCTCCGGCAGCACCAGCCCGACGGCTTTGGCCGCGCCGGTGGAGGTCGGGATCATATTTATCGCCGCGGCGCGCGCGCGATAGAGATCTTTGTGCACCTGGTCGAGCGAGGGCTGGTCGTTGGTGTAGGAATGCACCGTCGTCATGAAGCCTTTGTCGATGCCGACGGCGTCGTTGAGCACTTTGGCAACCGGCGCCAGGCAGTTGGTGGTGCATGAGGCGTTGGAAACGACTTTGTGCTCCGGCGTGAGCTTGTCGTGATTGACGCCATAGACGACGGTGAGGTCGGCGCCGTCGGCGGGCGCCGAGATGACCACGCGCTTTGCGCCGGCGGCAAGGTGCGCGGCGGCCTTCTCTCTCGACGTGAAAATGCCGGTGCACTCGAGCGCAACGTGGACGCCCAGTTCCCGCCACGGCAGCGTTGCCGGGTCCTTGATGGCAGTCACCTTGATTGGACCGTTGCCAATGTTGATCGCGTCGCCCTTGACCGTGACCTCGCCGGGAAAGCGGCCGTGCACGGAATCGAAGCGCAACAGATGAGCGTTGGTCTCGACCGGGGCGAGATCGTTGATGCCGACGACCTCGATGTCGTTACGCGCCGCTTCGGCAATGGCGCGCAGCACGTTGCGACCGATACGACCGAACCCGTTGATCCCGACTCGAACTGACATTCCCGGCTCCTTCACTCCCCTTCCGTGGCAGCTCCCGCTTTCGCGGACACCGCTGCGCGGAAGCATGTAACGCGTAGATAGTGCTTGCCGCCCGCTGTTTAAGCCTTTTCCAGTTTGCTCAACGCCGCCTCGGCCACCTTCTCCGCCGTGATGCCGAAGTGCTTGTAGAGATCCTTATACGGCGCGCTCGCCCCGAATCCGGTCATTCCCACGAAAGCGCCGTCAGAGCCGATGATCTCGTCCCAGCCTTGCCGCACCGCCGCCTCGACCGCGACCTTGACCTTGGCCCTGCCGACGATTTGCGTCCGCTCGGACGCGGGACGCTCACGCAGAAGCTCGAAGCAGGGTACCGACACTACGCGCGCCGAGACGCCGCGCTCGCGCAGCAATTTGCACGCCTCGGCCGCAATGGAAACCTCGGAGCCGGTGGCGAACAGCGACACCTCGGCCTCCTTCTCCGCAGGAACGATCTCGTAGGCGCCGGCGGCGCAGCGGTTGGTCTTCTCAAAGCCAAGGCGCAACTGCGGCATGTTCTGGCGCGTAAGCGCAAGAATACTCGGGGAACGCGACCTCTCGAGCGCGAGCTGCCAGCATTCCACGGTTTCGACCGCGTCGCATGGGCGGAATACATGGAGGTTCGGGATGGCGCGCAGCGCGGCGAGATGCTCGACCGGCTGGTGCGTCGGGCCGTCTTCCCCGAGCCCGATCGAGTCGTGCGTCATCACGTAGATGACGCGCTCGCCTGCGAGCGCGCCCAGACGGATCGCCGGGCGGCAATAATCCGAGAACACGAGGAACGTACCGGAATAGGGAATGATCCCGCCGTGCAGCGCGATGCCGTTCATGGCCGCGGCCATGCCGTGCTCGCGCACGCCATAGTGGATAAACCGACCGGAATAATCGGCGGCGGAGAGGACCGTCATGCCCTTGGGCCTGGTGTTGTTGGAGCCCGTAAGATCGGCGGAGCCGCCGATCATCTCCGGCACCGCGGCGGTCAGGGCTTCGAGCGCGGTCTCCGAGGCGGCGCGGGTTGCGACGTCCTTCGGTGTCGCCGCAAGCTTTTCCTTCACCGACCGCACAGCCGCGATGAGCTGGTCCTTCGGCAACTCGCCGCGGATGCGGCGCTCGAATTCGGAGCGACGGGGCTCCGGTGCGGCGTTGAGGCGCTCGCGCCAGGCCTGGTGCGCCTCCGCGCCCGCTCGCCCTGCGCTGCGCCACATCTCGCGCACCTCGGCGGGAATGACGAAGGCAGGTTCCGGCCAGCCGAGTCGTTCCCGCGCGCCTTTGATTTCCTCGCTGCCGAGCGGCGAACCGTGGGTTTTCTCCGTACCAGCCTTGGTCGGCGCGCCGAAACCGATGGTGGTGCGACAGGCGATCAGCGATGGCCGATCGCAGGACTGCGCTTGCGCGAGCGCCCGGGCGATCGCCTCCGGATCCTGCCCATCGATGCGCGTCGCCGCCCAGCCCGCAGCCTCGAAACGCTTGACCTGATCGACGGAATCGGCCAGCGACAGCGGCCCGTCGATCGAGATGCCGTTGTCGTCGAACAACACGGTGAGCTTGTTGAGCTTGAGGTGCCCGGCGAGCGCGATCGCCTCCTGACTCACGCCTTCCATCAGGTCGCCGTCCGAGGCGAGCACGTAGGTGCGGTGATCGACCAATCCGGGGCCGAACGCGGCGGCGAGATGGCGCTCGGCAATCGCCATGCCCACGGAATTGCCTAGTCCCTGTCCGAGCGGACCAGTCGTTATCTCCACGCCTGGCGTAACGAAGTTCTCTGGATGACCGGGGGTGATCGAGCCCAGCTGGCGGAAGCGCTTGATCTCTTCGATCGTCATCTTCTCGTAGCCGAGCAGATGGAGCAGCGCGTAGAGCAGCATCGAGCCGTGCCCCGCCGATAGCACGAAGCGGTCGCGGTCGGGCCAGGCGGGATCGGCCGGGTCGAACTTGAGGAAGCGCGTGAACAGCACGGTTGCGATGTCGGCCGCACCCATGGGCAGGCCGGGATGACCGGATTTGGCCTGCTCGACCGCGTCCATGGCGAGCACGCGCAACGCGTTTGCCATGCGGTCATGCCGCGCGCGCGGCGGCGCTGCGCGTTCGTCCCGGCGGATGGTTTGGGCACTGGATGCCGCTGCAGCAAAGAGCGAATTGGGATTGGTCATCGCCGGGCCAAGCGCTTCTTGGGCGAGGCTCTAGCACGCGGGCGAGAGGAGTCAAAGAACGCTGGCGCGTGGCGCACGCGCCATTCACAAGCGGCGAGGTGGATTCGGGCGAAGCGTTGACGGCCAGCCCGCACGCAACGTAGGCTTCTCATTCTAACCGCTTGCGCACGCAAAAGATTTTTTCGGCCACACGGCTGACGAATCCGCTATGTAATCGGCCGAGCCAAAGGGTCGCAGAGAATGACCGAAGCAAGCGCCATCGACGCGGCCAGCAAACGTCTTGCCCTTGCACTCGATGCGCTGGCGGCCGCGGTCGAGCGGCGGCACGAAGCCGACCGCGGCGAACAGACGCTGGACGACCAACTGCACGCGCTCGGCACCGACCGCTCGCGCCTTGCCGCGGAACTCGATGCCGCGGCGGCACGCAACCGGGCGCTGGAAAGCGCCAATCGCGAGGTCGCCCGGCGGCTCGATGCCGCCATCGATACGATCCGCTCGGTGCTCGCAGTCAACGCACGCTGAGGGTGTCATGCCGCAGATCAGCGTCACCATCAACGGCCGCCAATTCAGGATGGCTTGCGAGAACGGCGAAGAGGCGCGCCTAACCAATCTTGCCGCGGATCTCGATGCGCGCATTGCAACGCTGCGCGCGCGCTTCGGTGAGATCGGCGACACGCGGCTCACTGTCATGGCCGCACTGGCGGTCGCCGACGAACTCTCGGAGGTGAGGGAAAAGCTGGCCCGGCTCGAGCCCGAACTCGCCACGCTACAGGAGGCGAGCGTGATATCCGCGGACCGCGGCCAGGCGACCCAGGCAGCGGTGGTCGCCGCCCTCAACGCGGCGGCCGAGCGCATCGAGAGCCTCACCAAGCGTCTCAATCAGACGGTGGCCGATGCAACCGTCCCAATGGGCTGAGGGAGGGATTTATTCATGCGCGCAATGAGCTCCGCTCTGTCCGCCGTGACACTTCGCCGCCGTGACTTTCTACAGCTGGCCGCAGGCGCTGCCGTGCTGGGAGCCGCCTCGACCGTTGCTAGGGCGCAAAGCTATCCAACTCGCCCAGTGCATTGGATTGTGTCGTTCACGGCCGGCGGACCGAACGACACGGTGGCCCGCATCATCGGACAATACCTGGCGGATCGCTTGGGCCAGCAATTCGTCATCGAAAACAAAGTCGGCGCGGGCGGAAACATCGGGATGGCGACGGTGCTGAGCTCGCCGCCCGACGGCTATACGATCGGCTTTGTCGCTCCCAACAATGCGATCAATACCTCGCTCTACGGGAACCTTCCGTTTGACTTCATTCGCGACAGCGTGCCGGTCGCGGGGACGATGCTGCTGACCAACGTGATGGTGGTGCACCCCGACGTGCCGGCAAAGACCGTCGCCGAGTTCATTGCTTACGCCAAGGCTAATCCGGGCAAGATCAACATGGCCTCCTCGGGCAGCGGGACCTCGGTGCACATGTCGGGAGAATTGTTCAAGGCGATGACCGGCGTCAACATGCAGCATGTGCCCTACCGCGGCTCGGCCCCTGCGATGCAGGACCTGCTCACCAACCGCGTCCAGGTGATGTTCGACAACCTCCCGGGTTCGATGGCCCACATCAAGGCCGGCACGTTGCGCGCGCTCGGAGTGACGGCGGGCAAGCGCGCGCAGGCGCTGCCGGATGTGCCGACCATCGGCGAAACCGTGCCCGGCTATGAGGCGGTGATTTGGTATGGGATCGTGGCGCCCAAGGGCACGCCACCCGAGGTGGTGGACACGCTCAACACGGCGGTGAACGCGGTCCTTGCCGATTCCAAGCTCAAGGCGCGGCTTGCCGAGCTTGGCGGCGAGCCGATGCCAATGACGCCTGCTCAGTTCGCAAAGCTCCTCGTCGATGAAACCGAGAAATGGGCCA
>Ga0307277_10000143_pt1 | contig 22519 bp, 18 predicted proteins | sample ER_DNA_116_FD_194473 | JGI IMG/M metagenome (GOLD analysis project Ga0307277, IMG submission 194473) | Bulk soil microbial communities from the East River watershed near Crested Butte, Colorado, United States - ER_DNA_116 | ecosystem: Environmental > Terrestrial > Soil > Floodplain | place...
AGTGGGATCGTCACCCGGGCTACTTTGTGGGAGGCGCTGATCTCGACATCGATCGGCTTCTTCGCCTGCCCGCTCGCGAGAGCTTGGGTCTTCAGCGCGGCGAGGCCTTGCTGCGCGGGACGCGAGTCCGCGTTCGCCTCGACCGCAACGATCGCCGGCGCGACGTTTCCGTTCGAGAAGTCCTTCTCGATCCGCTGGATCGTCTCGACGGTCGGTGCGTTCTTCGGTAGCGCCTCGAGCCCGCTCTGGGCAGTGTGGAGCTGGAACGCCGGCAGGGCCAGGGCTACCAGCAAGCCTCCGGCGAGCGCAACTGCGACGACCGGATGCTTCAGGACCGGCGTCAGGATCGCCTTCCACAGCCGACTCCCGCCGGCGTCGTTCCGGAGCCGGTGCACGAACGGGATGCGGCCCTTGTCCACGCGCGGACCCAGCTTCGAGAGCAGCGCCGGCAGCACGGTCAGCGAGCCGAGCATGGCGACGCCGACCACGATCATCGTCGCGATCCCGAAGGAGAGGTACGTCTTGTCGCCGGCGAAGAACAACCCCGCCATCGCGATCAGAACCGTGAAGCCCGAGATCAGGACCGAGCGGCCTGAGGTCGCCGCCGCGGCGGCGAGAGCCGCCGACGACTCCCTGCCGGCGGCCCGCTCCTCGCGCCAGCGTTTGATGTAGAAGAGCGAATAGTCGACGCCCACGGCGAGACCGATCAGCAGAATCACCGCGTTGACGTTGGAATCGGCCGGAACAAGATGGCTCGTGAAAGCAACGAGGCCGATCGTCGCGAGCACGCCCGACAGCGCGAGCAGAATCGGAATGCCGACCGCGACCAGGCTCCCGAGCACTAGCAGCAAGACCCCGATCGTGATTGGGATCGACCGTTCACCGGCCAGCTTGAGTTGATCCGCGAACATCTTCTCGAGCCCCTTGTCGGAACTGACTCCGGCGTGCCCGACGAAGAAGCCCGGATGTCGCTTCGCGACCTTCTCGGTCGTCGAGGACAACGCGTCGATCTTCTTCTGAGCCTCGTCTGCGTCGCCCCGCATCTCCCACTTGACCATCGCCGCGTGACGGTCGTCGCTGATCAGGCTCGTGTTGCTGCGAGCGTAGGGGGAGTCGAGGTTCTTGATCGCCGGACTCGACTTGACCGAGGCGATAACGTCGGCGACCGTAGCCCGAAAGGCCGGGCTGTTCGTCGTCTGCCCCTTGCTCTCGATCAGGACGAACTCGGTCTGCGGAGCCCGCTCCGGGAACGCCTTCTTCAAGATCTGATCGGCTCTATGCGATTGTCCGACACCGGCGTCGTTCAGCTCGATTTGCTTCAGGCCGATGATCTGCGCACCGACGGCGAAGAGGACGACGACGCAGGCGAGCCAGCCGAAGACGGCCGTCTTCCAGTGCGCCGCGCTCCAGCCGCCCATCCTGCCGGCGATGTTCATCGCCCGCTGCATCTGAGCGGACGCCAGGTCGACCGGCGTCTTGTGGCCGGCCAGCTGCGGCTCGTCCTGGATCACTCGCGTTTTCATCTCGACTCCTCTCGCTCCGGTGGATGAACCCAACCTGGCAGCGATGGGGGGAGCGCGGAAGCCGGACGACCTGTGTCTTTAAGGGCGGGTTTCTGGTGTTTCTATGAGCGCAGGAACGCAAGCACGGCGAGAACACGGCGCGACTCGCCGCCTGTCGAAGGCAGGCCGAGCTTCCCGAAGATGCTCGAGACGTATTTCTCGACCGCGCGAACTGTGATCACGAGGTTCTCCGCGATCCCCTGGTTCGAGCTCCCTGCAGCCATGAGCTCGAGCACCTCCCGCTCCCGCGGCGTCAGCCGGGCCAGCGGATCGTCAGGTCGCTGCCGCGAGAGGAGCGTCGAGACGATGATCGGATCGAGCGCCGACCCCCCGTCGGCGACTCGTCGAAGCGCAGAGACGAAATCTTCCACGTCGCTGATTCGATCCTTGAGTAGGTATCCGACCCCCTCGGCCGAGTCGGCTAGCAACTTCAGCGCAAGACCGAGCTCGACGTACTGAGACAGGACGAGCACGCCAACACTGGGGTGGTTGGCGCGAATCTCGAGCGCCGCGCGCAGGCCTTCGTCGCTGTGCGTCGGCGGCAAGCGGATGTCGACAATCGCGACGTCCGGCGAGTAACTACGAACCTTGAGCAATAGCTCGTCGGCGTTCTCGCACTGGGCAACGACTTCGAAGCCGGCGTCGTCGAGGAGGCGCGCGAGCCCTTCACGCAGGAGAACGCTGTCCTCGGCAATCGCTACTCGCACGGGATCTCCGCCTGAACACGCGTGCCGCCGCCAAGCGGCGTCCAGACCTTGAGCTGGCCTCCGAGCGCCTCGACCCGGTCGGCGAGACCGCGGAGACCGGAGCCGCGCTCCGTGTCGGCCCCGCCGACGCCGTCGTCGACGATCTCGACGACAAGGCCGTTCGCACGCTCGCCTGCCTGGACGGTCGCGCGGGTGGCGTGGGCGTGCTTCGCGATGTTCGCGAGGCTCTCCGCGACGACGTAGTACGCCGCAACCTCCACCTGTTCAGGCAGGCGTCGGTCGATCTCGATCGTTAGCGTCACGGGCAGCGAGGCAGTGGCGGCGAGCGACTCGAGAGCAACCGCCAGCCCGTGTCCGCTCAGTACGGCCGGGTGAATGCCGCGCGCCACGGCGCGAAGCTCTTCCAGCGAGAGGGCGATCTCGTGTCGAGCGTTGCCGATCTGTGCTCTCGCCTCCGGTTGCTCCCTCAGCTTCTGCTCCATCAAGCTCAGCCGAAGAGACAGCGCGATCAGCCTCTGCTGGGCACCGTCGTGCAGGTTCCGCTCGAGCCGCTGCCGTTCCTTCTGGCCGGCCTCGATCACGCGTGCGCGGGATCCCTTCAGCTCCTCAACACGGGCTCGCAGGTCTGCCTGAAGGCGCCCGTTCTCGAGCGCGATCCCCGCAGCAGCTCCCACGGCATCGAGCAGCTCCCGCTCTTCGACCAGCTCGCCGTCGTGGATCAGCGCCGCGACTTGCCGGCCGTCTCTATCGATGACCGTCGACGCGCGAGCGGGATCCTCCGGCAGTGCCAGCGGCCGACCCTCGAAGTCGACGTAGGTCTCGAAGTCGGGCAACCAGTACGCAAGCTTCAGCGAGGGATCGTGTAACGCACGGGCCAAGGCGTCTCGGAGGTCATGCGGCTCCGGCTCTGCGCGTAGCTCGATGACGAGCTCGCCGACGGCCGACCGGGCCAGGCGCGCATCGAGGAGCCCGAGTAGGAAGACGATCGGCGAGAGCCCGATTACGGCCAGCGTCATCCGCTGCAGCGGCTGGAACCAGGGCCCCTCGAAATTTCCATCCACGAAAAGTGCCGCGATCAGCACGAGCCCGATCGCGAACAGGTCGATCAGCAGCGCGAGGGAACGGCGGCGATGCCCACCTCCGCTCCACCGCCGAGCCGCAAGGACACCGATCCCGGCAAGGCAGATCGCACTGAGCGAGAGAAGCTGAACGTGCTGGACGACCGACGCGACGGGCGGCTGCGCAGAGACCTCCAGCAGATTTTTCGGGCCGAAGACGCCGAACGACATCTTGACCAGTTGGAGCCCGATCGCGCCCGTGTAGGCCGCGCCGACAAGCAGGCGCTCGAATCGTGACCTGAGCCGGCCCTCGGGAAAGGCGAGGAAGACGTGCAAGAAGAGCGCGGCCGGCAAGATGTCGAACGCGGCTCCGATCGTGTAGAGAAAATCGACCTGCGTCTGCTGCAGCGCCGAGAGGCCGCTCGCAAACCCGCCCGCGATCATGAGCAGACCCAACCGGCTCTCCGGTCGGCGCCACCAGGCGATCAGGCCCGCGAGTATGTAAGGGACCGTGATCCAGTCGATCAGCGCCGCCTGGACGGGGTCGACGTCGTTGCTCGTCAATGCGATTGCGACCGAGCGGGCGGGGGCCGCGCAGCCGGCCACGGCGATTGCTGCAACCAGCCATACCTGGAGGCGGCGAGAGACGATTCGCTCGATGGGTGGTGCGACTGCGGCGGATATGGTCAATCCGGCTCCGTTCTAAACCGCGAAACTGCGTGGGGACGGAACCCCTCAGGCGCGGCCGCCGTCTGGCCGGCGTCGGCGCGGATGAAAGGAAGCGCTTCAGATCAAGATAACGCTGCGCAATCCGTAAAGCGAGTCGCCCGATCCCCTAATTTCAGCCATCGGCGCGATTTCGGAGCCGAAGACGCCAGAAACCCGTCCCCCTGCACGCAAGTAGGCCCTCTTTCACGCAAGCGCCCCAGCTGCGAATTTCATACGGACCCCCAGCTTGGAAAGGCCGAACAAGATGAGTCAGGCCGAGGCGACAAGCTCAGCTTCGATCCTCGAGAAGGGCCGTCACCGGTCGCGTCGCCTCGCGGATGCCGCGGGCCTGGAGGCGAAACTCGCCGTCGTCGGACTCGGCCTTGTTTCGCTCCACATCCTCGACGACAGCTTTCTCCAGCGCGAGCCCGGTACCTCGGCAGTCGATCATCTGATCAGCGGCCTCGTTCCGTTCGCGGTGCTGGCAGGGGCCGCTGTCATCTACCACCGGCTGCGACCCGGCTTGCGCGCGACGCTCGCCCTCGCGCTCGGTCTCCTCGGGATTGTCATCGGCGGAAGCGAGGCGGCGTACTACGCGCCGAAGGAAGGTCTCTCGGGCGACGACTACACAGGGCTCCTGGCGGTTGGGGGCGGCCTACTGCTCGTTGGCCTCGGCGTCACGACCGCCTGGCGCACGCGCCGACGCGACGACCCGATCGCCCGCCGCTACACCCGCCGGGTCCTGCTGGGCGTGGCGGCCGTGCTTGTCCTGTTCTTCGTCATCTTTCCCTTCTCGCTCTCGTACGGGTTCACGCATGCGGCGCGGACGGAAACAGCGCATGGGAATCTTGGGGCGCCCTACGAGCCGGTCGCATTTGACGCAAGCGACGGCTTAGGGCTGAAGGGGTGGTTCGTGACCCCGAAGAACCGCGCCACCGTGATCGTCTTCCCGGGCAAGAAGGGGACGCAGAAGCACGCCCGGATGCTGGTCCGGCACGGGTACGGCGTCCTTGTCTTCGACCGGCGGGGCGAAGGCGAGAGCGAAGGTGACCCGAACGCTCTCGGCTGGGGGTTCGACAGTGACCTCAAGGGCGCGCTCACCTTCTTGCGCGGGCGGCCGGATGTCGACTCGAATCGCATCGGGGGACTCGGCCTCTCCGTTGGCGGGGAGGCGCTGTTGCAGACCGCCGCCGAGACAAGCGACCTGAAAGCCGTCGTCTCCGAAGGCGCAGGAGCGCGCTCAGTCCGAGAAGACACCGTTCACGTGCAGCTCAAAAAGGTGCCGGAGCTCTGGTTCTCGGGCGTGATGACGGCCGGAACGGCGCTGTTTTCCAATCGACCACCGCCGCCGAACCTGAAGAGCCTCACGGGCCAAATCTCGCCGACGCCTGTTTTCTTCATCTACGCCGAGCGAGGGGCCGGCGGCGAGGACAACAACCCCGACTACTACGAGGCCGCGCGCGAGCCGAAGCAGATCTGGAAGATCGCGACGTCACACACGCACGGCCTCTCGGCGCAGCCAAAGGAGTACGAACGCCGGGTGGTCGGGTTCTTCGACCGCACGTTGCTCGCGGGCCGGAAACCTCAGTAGATGAAGATCGTCGAGCCCGGCGGGTCGTAGCCGTAGATCCGGGGCGCGAGCCAGACCGGCACGCGGACGCAGCCGTGGCTGCCCGGGTAGAACGGGACGACTGGGTATCCGTGGATCGCAAAGCCACGGAGGAAGAATGAAGAGTCGAACATCCCGTCAGGGAGCCAGCCTGGGACCTTGCTGTAGACATGCCAGCGGCCGACAGGGGTGTTGCCGGTCGCGCCCGTCGAGACGTGGCTGACCAGGATGACCCGGCCACCGCGGACGACGAACATGACCTGGAGCCGCTTGCTGACTTCGATGTGGTCGCCGGGGTAGCGGGGACGCGGCGCGCTTGCCGTCGTGAGCACCCGCCAGAGGCGCGCGTCGACCGAGCCCGTCCTCGGTAGGCCGTGCAGCTTCTGGAATGCGACCACCGCGTCGCGCGTGTCCGACCCAAAGCTCGAGTCGACAGCGCCGACCGCAATGTGGAGACGATGGAGTGCATCGTTGAGCGCGAGCACGCTTGGACCGGTTGAGCCAAGTTGGAGTCGGGGGTAGAAGACGATCTTGCGAAGCGTGAGACGGCGCGTCGCATAGCCCGCCGACGCTGCTGTCGAGAGGGTGATTCGGTATTCGGCGACGCGGCCCGAGGGCAGCCTGATCCTGGCACGGCTGCCGTATTGGCCGGCGATGACGAGTCGGCCGCGCCGCCTGATCTCGACCCGAATCGGCCCCGCGGCGGCCGGGCGCAGCCGTAATGCGAGTTGCAGCGGTCGCCCGACCACGCCCGAGCCGAGAAACCCCGCCAAGAGTGAGGGCCGCAAGCGCACGGCGATTGCGTTCGAGACCGCGCCGCCGAAGCGGGCGTCATACGTCCCTGGCCGCTTGACCGGCACGCCGATGTGGAAGCGCCCGTTGCGAGTCGTGCGTCCCCTCGCCGCGCGCTTGCCGTCGGCGGTGTAGAGAGAGATCCGCTTCCCCCGAAGCCCCGGAACGAGCTTCCCGGTGAAACGAAGATGTTGCCCGTAGCCGACGATCTTGCGCGCTTTCAGGGTCAGCCCGAACGAGAGCACGCGTATCGACGCCGTCGCGGATTCACCGGTTGCGCTCTTTCCAGTCACCCGGGCGGTGAAGGCGCCTGCCTGGTAGACGTGCTCGACAGTGGCCCCGTCTGCCGCGCCACCGTCGCCGAACTCCCAGTGGTACGAGACGGCGTCGCCCGAAGCAGTGAGGACGACATGGAGCGGCGATGCTCCTGAGGTCGCTGTCGCCGTCGCTGAAACCGTCGGCGGTGCGGCCGCCGTGGCCGCCGGACTGAACGCGAGGACTACCGCCAACACGATCGCAGCCCGCACGATCGGAGTGTAGTTGCCTAGGCAGTCACCGCAACCACCCGGCGGCACCAAAGCCGAGGTCTACGAGCGTTCGATGATTTTCCCGGCGCGAGCTAGGGTAGCCGCCCATCTTCAGCCAGTTCACCGACCTGGTTTCGAATGCCTCGGGCTGGGCGTACCTGATCATCGCCCTGGTGGCGTACCTGGACGCACTCGTCCCCGTGGTGCCGAGCGAGACGACGGTGATCACTGCGGGCGTGGTCGCTTCCGCGGGCGACCTGAGCCTGCCGCTGGTCGTGGCCGCTGCCGCCTCCGGGGCGTTCCTAGGCGACAACACCGCCTACTTCATCGGAGCTCGCTTCGGCACCCGGATCAACGATCGCTTTTTCAGCGGCGAGAAGGCTCGAAGGCGGGTCGAGTGGGCCCAGCGCCAGGTCAGCGAGCGCGGCGGGGAGCTGATCGCAATCGCGCGTTTCATTCCCGGCGGCCGCACCGCCGTGACTCTGAGCGCCGGCACGCTCGGATACCCGTGGCGGCGGTTCGTGCTCTTCGACGCGGCGGCGGCGCTCGGGTGGGCCCTCTACGCTGCGTTGCTCGGATACTTCGGCGGACACGCGTTCGAAGCGGCGCCCTGGAAGGGCCTCCTGCTCGCGCTCGGGATCGCATTCGCCGTTGCGGGCGCCATCGAAGTCGTGCGCTGGTATCTGAAGCGGCGTGGTGCGGCTGCCGCCTCGTAAATTGGCCGGGGCGAGAGGGACGGGCGTGCTAGCGTCGCCGACTACGGCTCGGCTGGTGCCGGAGCCCGCGAACCCTTTTGGACGAGGCGGACCCCGACGAAGGCGAACCAGACGAACCCGATGACCGTACCCGCGCGGGTGCCCGGGCGCGAGGAGCGTCGCGCCGACCGTGAAGCCCGACTCGATCTTGTGAGCCGACGAATGCCAAGAGTCGTTCTGGCAGCCGGTGTCGATCCCCCGACAGTCGAGCCTGAAGATTCCGTCCAGAAAGGCCCCGATCCCAGCGACGCCTAGCGCGAGCGCGCCCAGCCGCCCCGAGGACGCTCGGGCTGAGCCCGCGCCCAGCCCGAGCGCAAGTCCGCCTCGCTTAATCCGGCTGGTCTCGGACGAGCTCGAGGGTCGCGCAGTGAAGCCCGGCGATCGCGAACCGTTGGCTCTCCGAGAAGTCGACCTGGATCACCTCGACGTCGTGCCGCTCGAGCTCACGGAGGACCGTCGGCGAACCCGCGTTCATGACGACCTTGCCGGGGCTGAGGGTGACGCCGTTCAGCGCGAGATCCCAATACTCCTCGACGGGCACCTCGATGATCTCGTAGCCGCGTTTCAGGAGCTCTCGGACGAAGCCGTAGTTCACGAGGTGTGGGGCGAGGAGCACCTTTCCCTCGTCGACGGTCATCATCACCATGTCCATGTGAGACGTGCCGATGTTGCCGTGGCCGGTCGAGTCGAACCAGCCGGGCGAGTGGCAGACGACGAGCTCGATGCCGAGGTTCGCGAGAACGAAATCGAGCTGACGCAGCCCTTCTTCATTTGCGACGACCGACTCGTTGAAGACGAACGTCTTCGCGTCAAGCCAGCGGCCGGCGCCGGGCTCACAGATGCCCTTGCCGTGGATCGTCAGATAGATCGGCACTTGCAGTGCGGCCAACACCTTCTCCCAGATAACCTCGCGGCCGCGCTGCCAGGAGCCAAGGCCGTAACGATGCAGGACGGCGCCGCCGTGGACGACGAGGCCACCGCCGGCGAGCGTAACCAGGTTCTTGATCCAGCCGTATGCCCCGATCGCCGGCACGGGCGGTTCGATGTAGTTCACCCGCACGCCGTTCGACTCGAGCGCCGCGTAGTACTCGTCGAACTGCGCCTGCAGGCGACCGAGATCGGCGTTGCCTGACGCGCTCGAGTAGTAGTACTGCCACTCCTCCGCGTACTCGGGCCGGATCTCGTTCTCCGTCGGGCGCGACACGAGCACCTCGCGGAGCGTCCCGATGCCCTCTGCACCCCAGGGGCGGCCCCAGATCTGCTCGACCTCGTCGTAGAAGTCGGTCTCGTGGAGCATGTAGTTCCGCAAAGGCTTGCCCGGCTCGAACCACGGGAGCGTCTCGAGGACTTCGCGCTCGTCGTGGCTCGCCGCCGAGCGTGGCGACGAATAGGAGAGCTCGACGGTCTCGCCGTCGGCGGTTCGGACGCGGAACGGGACGGCCTCGCGCGTGGAGGCCGGCGCTTGCAGATCGGTCTGGGCGCTCATGGGTTCCTCCTGGCTAGTGGACGCGGAAAGGCTTGTGATTATCCCCGAGAAGTTTGCAGCTGATTCGCCGACTGGGGCCGCCGGTCCGAGGAGAATCGCCAAAACAAACGCGCTTCGGAAACCGCTCGCAGGGCCGCGTCGTAGAAAAGGCACGAGCAAAGGACGCGAGGGCAGGCAGCAAAGGAGGAGGTCATGCCTCTAAGAATCCTTTCCGTCGCGGCGGTCTTGCTGGCGCTCGCGGCGGGAGCGACATACGCGGCCACTGTGTTGACCTCGCGTTGACCCCCGAATCGTTGCCCATCGTGCCAACAATCTAGCGTCGACCCGACCTGCAGCCGATACGTACTGCACTCGCAGTCGACCCCCCTTTTGCCATCAGACGTGAGGACGGTCGCGCATCCGAGTCTCAGGCCGTCGAGACACCCGCTTCAGTGACCGCATCCGATTTCAACGAGCTGCGCCACGACATCGCCGATCGGCTGCGTCGCATCGATCTCATGTCTGCAAGTGGCGCAGGGTCTTACCGTCAACCGCTGGTAGCGAGAAACCTGAGGTAACGTGAAAACCATCAATGTCGCCGACGGGGACGGCGCGTAGACTCCGGGTGCGACTCTCCTACGTCGCACGATCCGATTTCGCGGATTACCCGCTCTTTCCGCTCCATTCCAAAAACGCACAAGCGGCTGAGCAAAAGGGACCGCTATGGTCGTCTGAAGCAACAGGCTCTTCCGACACCCACCTTCTGGGGGCGAGTGCCGCCAGAGTGGAGAGGAGCGGCCGATGACGGCCCGCCCAGGTGGAAGAGACGAGTCCACGGTAGATGCCGCTTATGCCCGCCTCGGTGCGGCTATTGCCCGAGCGGACGAGAACCGTGCGCTCGTCACAGAGGCGTACAAGATCACGTCACCGCAAACGGCCCTCACCCTCAGGTGCGAATGCATGCATCGGCTCTGTACCGAGGTTGTCGCCCTCACGCTTGAGGAGTACGAGGACATAACGGCGGATCCGGCGCAGGCCGTCGTCGCCCCCTCGCACGCCGACGTTGACGAGCGAGAAGTTGTCAAGCGAACGAGCCGATTCTCGGTTGTTGAAGAAGGCTTGTTCGAGGGTGGGTAGAGACCCGCCATCCGCGCGCGAGACGCGCTTTCGCGAGAACGAGGTTCTGCGCGCATTCGCTGAGGCCGAGGCGCTCACGGGGCCGTTCGGCTTTCAGTGCGAGTGCACGCGCGAGTGTCCTGAGCTGGTGATGGTCGACAGTGTCGATGTTTCCGCCGTACGTGCAAACCCAGAAAGACTGGTAGTCAGGCCCGGCCACCCGACGGAGGAAGCGCGGGTCGTACTCAGGCGCGACGGTTACCTCATCGTCGAATTCTCGCAGTAGGGCGGCCCAGTTACCTGCACCTCCCGCGTGACCGGCGTGACCTGCCGCAACCGGACGGGCCGCGGCCTGCTCATCTCCCGCCAGCTCTACCTCACCTGGTAGCCGAGTCGCTCAAGGGACATTCCCGCACGCTGGCCCAGTCGAGGGAGGGAGCAAGCGCTGCCATGCGCGCTGCCCCGACGCGTGTGTGCCTCTTCTAGAGTGTTGTCGTGCTGAGGGGTCGCTGCGAATGCAATGCCGTCGCTTACGAGGTCTCGGACGAGTTCGTCGCCGCGCTCAACTGCCACTGCTCGAACTGCCGGGCGGCGACGGGCTCGGCATTCTTGCCCTTTGGCGAGATCGAGCGCGCGAAGCTGACGGTGACGAAGGGGGAGGGTTCGCTGATGCTGATCGGAGATGCCGACGCGCACCACGCGATGCGCTGCGGGCAGTGCGGGTCGCTTCTCTATTGGACCGCGCGCGACGGCACGTACGTCCGCGTTGCCTATGGATCACTCATCGACGAGCCAGCGCTCAAGCCGACAGCGCACATCTTCGTCGGCTCGAAAGCTCCGTGGCATGAGATCCTCGACGACCTCCCCCAGCACGACGAGTACTAGGTCTTGATCGGCTGATACGGGTAACGCGACCGCATCCTGGTTGCCGCCGCTCAGGGCGCATTCCGGAACGCAATGTCACGCTTGCCGGTCGTTGACCCTACGTTGACCCTGTTGGGCTATTGAGACGTTCGGGTTCGGCTTCTTACGTTGACTTCGCGCTCAAGCGCGGCGAGGTCCTTACTCGCTGACCTTGGTATTCGTGGTGTGGCGCGGGCTTCGTATTGCCTCAGGTGCGCTGGGTCGATTGAAGCCGTGGATCTGGTGTCCTCTCGGGTTCGATGGGCCGGGCAGGGATCGAACCTGCGACCTTGGGATTAAAAGTCCCCTGCTCTACCAACTGAGCTACCGGCCCGCTCACGCTATTGAAGCGAAGGGAGGAGCCAAAGGGGGGAATCATGGGTTCCCCCGTGGCTTTCCAGTCTTTTTTTCGCAAAAGCTGTGAAGACGGGTAATTAAGAAGCGATGCGAGGCTGGATCGGGCTCATCGGAGTACTCGCCATGACCGCTGTCTGCGTCCGCAGCGCTACGGGCGCGCTCCCCGAAGCGCTCTTGCCCGACCTCGACGAGCGGGCGCCGCTCGCCGTCTCGGTTCGCTGGGGCGGGCCGCCCGGGAAGCTTCACACGCGGCTCGTGTTCACGTCGAGCGTCGAGAACGTCGGCTTCGGCCCGCTCATAGTCGAAGGGCGGCGACCGAGCACTCGCATGCGGATGATGCAGGCCCAGCAGCTCGTCCGGCTTCGAAGCGGTGGCTTCGAGCGATTCGAGCAGGTGGGACGGATCCGTTACAACGTCAGTCCTTCGCATAGCCATTGGCATCTGCAGCCGTTCGAGCAGTACGAGCTGCGAACGGTTGACGGCCGGCGGATCGTCCGCGACCACAAGAGCGGCTTCTGCCTGACGAACGACTACCGTTCACCGCTGGCGACGGCCGGCCCTCGCGGCACGGGGCCGGTCGACAAAAGCGACTGCGGCCGAGACAAGCCGGGAGCGCGTCACGTCCTAGAGGGAATCCCTGTCGGTTGGGGCGACATCTACATCCCCGCCAAGGAAGGCCAGTACATCGACATCAACGGCCTTCCCTACACGGACTATGTGCTCGTGCACCGCGTCAACGCCGGCCGGCTCCTGCACGAAACGAACTACGCGAACAACGCATCATCGACGCGAATCAGGCTGGTGCCTCCGGCGACACCGACCGATCCGCCCGGAGTGATCGTGCTGCGGAGCTGCGACACCAACGCGCGCTGCTGACGCCGAGGAGCGCTCGGCGGCTCGCCGAGCCGACCAACGGGTACCTATCGAGTAGATGGGGCGCCGTGGCCGAGTGGTTAGGCGGGGGCTTGACCGAGCCCCAACAGCGGTTCGACTCCGCTCGGCGCCGTCGAGCCAGGGCGCGTGGACCTCCGTCGTCGGCTCGCTCGCTGTCCTCTCGCTCTTCGTGCTCGGCATGATCGTCGTTCGCGTCCTGTACACCGGGCGCTCCGACCACACGGCGATCGCCTGGAACCTCAGCCTCGCCTGGATCCCGTTCGTCCTCGCGTTGTGCGTCTCCGGCCGTGCAATGGCGGGCCGGACGCAGGGGCTCGCCGCGATCGCGCTGCTTTGGCTCCTGTTCCTGCCGAACGCGCCCTACATGGTCACCGACCTGAAGTACGTCGGTCACAGCGACAGCGTCCCGGTCCTGTACGACGTGCTCCTTCTCTCCGCAGCGGCGTGGACCGGGCTGCTTCTCGGCCTCACGTCCGTTCTCCTCATGCACGCGGCGGGGCGCCGTTACGTCAGCGCCGCCCGGGCGTGGGCACTCGTCGTCGCGGTCCTCGCGCTGAGCTCCTTCGGGATCTATCTCGGCCGGATCCAGCGCTGGAACTCCTGGGACGTCGTCTCGCGCCCCGGCGCGCTCTTTCGCGCGGGTTCGCGCGGGGCGCTTCATCCGTTCGAGCACCCCCGGCCGTTCGCGATGACGATCCTCTTCACGTTCTTCCTGTTTGCGACTTACCTCGTCCTCTACTCGTTTGCGACGCGGGCGCCGATTTCGTTCGCGCGCCTGCCGGCGCCGGACGAAACGGAGCGCGAACACGATGGGGCGCGCCGCCCGCGACTGTTGCTGCTGATCACGCTGGCGGAAACCGGCGGCGCGCAGAGCTATGTCGCGCTATTGCTACCCGCCGTCGCGAGGCAGTTCGACGTTACGGTCGCAGCGCACGGGGCTGGGCCGTTGCGCGACGCCGCCCGTGCCGCCGGCGTGCGCTACGTGCCGGTGGAGCACCTCCGGCGCGGGATCAACCCGTTCCGCGATGCGCTCGGGCTCTTCGAGCTCGTCCAGCTCTGCCGGCGAGAGCGGCCCGAGATTCTGCATGCAAACAGCTCCAAGGCCGGTGTCCTCGGCCGGATCGCCGGCGTGCTCGCGGGAGTTCCAATCCGCATCTTCACCGCCCACGGCTGGGCGTTCGCCGCCTACCGCGGGTTGCCGGGGCGGCTCTACCTCTGGGCCGACCGCTTCGTTCGACCGCTGACGACGCAGGTGATCTGCGTCGCCAGCTACGAGCGGGAGCTGGGCATTCGCGCACGCACCTGCGTTCCCGAGCGATCGGTCGTCGTGCACAACGCCGTCGACGTCGGGTCATTCGCAGCGGCGCCCGAGACGGGCGGGCGGCCACGGATCGTCAGCGTCGGCCGCTTTGCCTATCCGAAGGACTACGCGACTCTAGTAGGGGCGCTGGCACGCATCGATGCCGATTACCGCGCCTCCTTCGTCGGCGATGGCCCCGACCGCGCCGCCGTGGCGGCCGACGTTCGCCGTCGCGTGGCGGGACGCGTCGAGCTTCTCGGGACTCGCCGTGACGTCCCGGAGCTCCTTGCGGCCGCCGACCTCTTCGTCCTGTCAAGCCGGTCCGAGGGCCTCCCCATCTCGGTTCTCGAGGCGATGGCCGCCGGGCTGCCCGTAGTAGCAACGAACGTCGGCGGCACGTCGGAGCTCGTAGTCGACGGAGAGACCGGTTTCCTCGTTCCACCGGCTGACCCGAGAGCGCTTGCCGAGGCCGTGGGACGACTCCTCCGCGATCCACAGCTCCGGCACCGGTTCGGAGCCGCGGGGCGGCGTCGCGCAGAGCGCCGGTTCAACGTCGCTCGCTTCCACGAGGCTCACCTCCGGCTTTATTGCCGAGAGCTCGAGCTACGCGGGCTTGCGGTGCCTTCGCAGACGACCTGGCCGGAACCCCAACCGGGCTCCCGCCAGGGCGAGAAACGTCGACTCGCCGATCACGAGCAGAACCAGCGCGAGCCCGCCCGCCAGTAGGAGGCGGGATTCCCGGGACGTCGATGCGGCCGCCGCCTGGCCGCCGATCGCGCGGAACGGGGTGCGAGCGAAAATCAGCCCCGGGAAGCGCCTTACGCGGTTGACTGCTGAGTTCTTGTGAGGGCGGTTGGCCGTAGAAACAATCCGCCGAGTCTGCTGCTTGCGCGCGGCTGCGGTCGCGGTGGCGGCCGGGCGAACGGCTGCGGGCGGAGGTGGCGCAACCGCCTGGGGCGTCGGGGCGACGGCGGCCGGGAACGAGCTCTGCGGCGTCGATGTGGAGGTCGACGAGCCGCTGGGCTTCGGCTGCGCGCTCGGCGCCGGGTCAGGCTGCAAGGCGGGCGGCGGCGGGGGTGCCGGCTCCGGCCCGGGGCCGTCAGCGAGTGCGCGGCCCTCGAAGCCGGCGAGCACCGCGACGCAGAGGCCGAGGGCGAGCGTTGCACAGCGCAGCCCCCTCAACTAATCCACCTACAACCACGCCGCGATCAGGACGACGATCGCAACGATCGCGGCTAGCGCAACGACGACGAAGTTCACGACCAAAGCAGCGGTAACGTAACGCGACGATCGCTTCTGCGCCTGACCCGGTGGCAAACCCTCGCCGAGCGGCTCTCCCTCGCCGTCGCCGTTCGCGCCCGGCGCTCCGGCCTGAACGGGCCGCGTTGCGATCCGACCCAGGCGGGCCGGCACGCGCCAGCCGAGCGCCCCGGCGAGGACGTCGGTGATGAACTGGTTGAGACTGACGCTCTCGCGCTCGGCGACGCGCGAGAGCTCCGCATGGAGCGTCTGTGGCATTCGCAGCAGCAGTCGGCCGCTGTGGGACTGCAAGGACTTCGGGTCAGGTGCGTCGCGGCCTTCGCGCGCGGCGGCGTGCAGCCACTCCGTTATTGCCTCAGAGACGGCATGCAGCGCCTCATGGGACGTGTCGCCACGCGCTGTGCAACCCGGGAGGGCGTCGACCGTCGCGACCCAATCGCCTCCCTCGCCGCCGGTGTCCTGCACGAGCGTCACGGGATAGGGCAGTTCGACCGAGCGGCCGACAGACTGCTGCTCCGGCGACGGCTGCTGGCGCTGATGTGCTCTCTGACGGTTTCGCTGGCGTGTTCGAGAAGTCACAAGCTTCCAATTGTACGACGCAGAAGCCGGAAAAGCACTCTTTGTGCGGTCAGCGCGCCGCTGAGGTGGATGCCGACGCAGCTCCCCGGATCGGTCCGATCTGAGCGCGCATCTTCTCGAGTGCCTGGCGAGTCAGCCGCGAGACGTGGATCTGGGAGATCCCGACCTCCCGGGCGATCTGCGGCTGGCTCATTCCGGCGAAGAACCGCAGGTGGAGCAATCGCCGCTCACGCGCGTTCAGGACCCGGAACCCAGCCGCCAGCACCGCCCTCTGCTCTCCGAGCTCGTACCCCCCGTCAAGGACACCGTCGAGGTCGGCGAAGTCGTCGTCAGCGTCCTTACCCGTACCCGCTGCAGAGAGCGACACCGGCGACTGAATCCGGGTGACGGCCAACGCCGCCTCGACCTCCGGCTCCTCGACGCCTGAGCGCTGAGCGATTTCCGCGATCGTCGCCGGCCGTTCAAGCTGAGCGGAGAGCTCGGCTGAGCAGGAGCAGAGCCCAGGATGGAGCTCCTGGAGCCGCCGCGGGATCTTGATCGGCCAGGCGCGATCGCGGATGTAACGCTTGATCTCGCCGGCGATGTTCGGAATCGCGAAGGCGCCAAATTCGACGCCGCGCTCGGGATCGAACCTGTCGACGGCCTTGATCAGTCCGATCGATCCGACCTGGACGAGATCCTCGTACTGTTCGCCTCTCTTGCTGTGCCGCCGGGCGAGGCTCTTGACCAGCGGCATGTATTGCTGGATCAGCCGTTCTCGCGCGCGCTGGCTGCCCTCCTCGTGGTACTCGCGCAAGAGCGCCCGCACGGTTTCGCGGCTTGCGCGCCGGTCACGGCTCGCACCGGGCACGTACCTGATCGGGACCGTGCCCGCGGCGCCCGACGGCCGCGGCGGCCTCGCGGGCGGGACCGGCCTGGGGCTCGGGCAACGGCCGCGCACTGCCCTGACAGGGCTCGCGTTTCTCGGCTGAGTGGCAGTCAGTTCCGCTTGCGCCATTTTCTCCCCCCGCGCCTGTCGTCGCTTGCCGAGCGAGCACGCACTATAACTCGCACAATTTAATCACGCAAATTTATTTCGATCCTTCTTGTCACGGCGAATTCGTGGTTCGCGATGCTCTCACCGGGGTATGTACGAATTACGTACCGACGAAGTGGAGGCACGTAGGTGGATGTGATCCCGTATCAAGTACGTATCTGTGTGCCGCGCCCGACAACGGGAGCGACTGCCCCGCAACCTCAAGGACCACACCGGCAGAAGCTGCCGCGTGTCGTCCGTAGGCGTAGCCGGCGACCGCTGACGCTGCTCGCCGTCGCCTCCGGCTGCCTTCTCTTCTCCGTAACGGCCCAGGCTGGAATCGACGACTCGGTGGCGAACACAGAGCCGCCCGCCGCGGCTCCGACGGTCGCTCTCTCCGCGCCGCCTGCCGCAGCCGCCGATCCGGTACAAACCGCGATGGCCGATACTGCTGCGAACGAGGCTGAACCGCTAGTATCAGCGCAGTATCAAGACGAAAACGGCGCTACCTCGGTGCCTGTGGAACATGATACGGCGCCGGCTCAGGCCGACGACCTCCCGGCCGCCGAGGGGCTGGCTGAAAGCTCGAGCTCATCACAATCGCCCCCGCCGACGCCGGCAGCAAACCCGCTACTGGTCACACATGCGGAGAGCCCGCCGATCCAGCCCGCGGCCCCGAGCGAGACAACACGCCCGGCCCAGCCTTCCTCATCCTCTTCGCTAGCCGTGGCGCCGCGGTCACCGGCGGCGTGGTATCGCCCGCATAATTCACAGTATCAATTCGATTCTTCATTTGGGAATACGACACCACATAGCTCAACCGCAATCTCCTCTGAGAACACCGCCAAACACACGCTTGATCAGGCTGCGGTTGCCACTGCAACGGAACGGTTGACTGGCCAAGTTGCTTCTTCGCCATCCTCAATCGGCAAGTCGTTCGGCCACCCAACTTCTGCGGCGTCTATATCGGGTAAAAGCCTCAGCGAAGTTGCGAAGACGTGGCAGCGATACCACCCGGCGCAGCCTCGGTATCGGCCCGGCGCGAGCGAACGAGAGGCCGTGTCGAACGTCATGGGCACGCTGGGAGCGGCGGCGCAGAAATTGGCGCTCCGAGGCACCGGCGTCCGGCCTTCTCCCGATCGTCAGCCTGTGATCGCTCGGGCCAAAAATCCGCCGGCTTCGTCGCCTGCCGTCGCCTCGCCGCCATTCCTGCCGCGGGCGGGAGCCGCGGTCACCCGAGCGCTTTCTCTGCTGGCCCCGTCCCGGCCTCCGAAGCTGCTCGCCGTCCCACCCGCGGCTCGAATCGCGAGGCGCCTCGGAGCGAGCCTGCTCCCGAAACTCGAGGCAATCCCCGGCCCCCGCGCACTCCGGGAGCGGAATCTGGCGGGAGGCCGCCTTGCCGATACTAGGCGGCTGCTGCAGATCGGGCTCGCCCTCGGCCTCGCTTACCTCGTCTTCCTGACCCTTTGGTTCTGGGGAACGCGCGGTCGGCATCGTGGGTTACGGGGCGGAGCGCGCTTCTAGGGATGGAGACCCCGGGGTTGCCAGGCCCGTCGGAAGCGGCCGCCGCGCAGAGGAAGGTCCTGCTCGTATCGAGCTTCGTACTGCCTCACGCCGGAGGCGTCGAGCAGTTCGTCGACACGGCGAAGGAGCTACTGCGGGCCCGGGCGTGCCGCGTTCGGATCCTCGCTTGCCGGCTCCCCGGAGGTTCCGGCGACGCGGACGCCTTGCTGCCGAGCTGGTTCGTTCCACCGGGGGGTTGGCCTCTGCCCGTCGGGGGCTGGCGAACGCTCTGGCGTGAGATCGGCGAGGCCGACGTGATCATCGCCAACGGTGCCCGCCATCTCCTGCCGGCGCTGGCCGTGCTCGTGGCTCGACTTCGGCGGAAGCGCGTGCTCTTCGTGCTTCACGGCTCCGGTGCGCCCTTCACGAAAAGCTCCTTCTTCTACCACCGGCTGCTCGGTTCCGTCTTCGAGTGGCTGGTGGCCCGGCCTGCGTTGCGACTATCGATGCCGGTCTCGCTCTCGCGCGCCGGCGTCGCCGGAGCGCGGGCGCGCTACGGCGTCGAGGCGACCTACCTCCCGTACCCCCTTCGCGAGCTGCCGCGGCCGAAGCGCGCGCGGTCCCTGGTCGCGAACGAGCCGCTCGAGATCGTCTGGGTCGGGCGGCTGTATCCCGAGAAGGACCCGCTCTCCGCCGTCGCCGTCGTCGAGCAGGTGCGACGCAGTCGAGACGCCAGGCTTGAGTTCTACGGCGAAGGCATCCTGGCAGACGCGCTCGAGCGGCTCGCGCGGGATCGGCCGTGGGTCTCCGTGCGAGGGAGTCGATCATGGGCGCAGATACAGAAGGTTCAGGGAGCTGCGCACCTCTGCCTCTCGACGTCCTCGAGAGACGCCACGCAGATCGGAATCCTGGAACCTCTCTCGCGCGGCATCCCGGTCGTCTCGACGAGGGTGGGAGACGCGCCGCGCCACTACGTCGTGCCGGGGCTACGGATGTTCTGCGTCGAGCCCGGCGACATTGACGCGGCGGCGGCCACGATTCTCGTGCTGACTGCGGCTTACGATCGTCACCGCGACGAGTTCGCTGCAAACGGGCGCCTCCTGAAGGCGCGGCATCGAAGAGGACGCGCATACCTCGCCGCCCTGGTGGAGCCTCCCCCGCCGCCCCACCGGCGCTCGACGAGCATCCGCCCCGGAGATCGGCTCGTGCTTGGAAACCAGCCAACCCACGTGCCGTGAGTGAGCCTCCCGCCTTTCAATCAGCCACAGGACGGCGGGCCCGAAAAGGCCGCAGCGGAACGTGGCGCGTCGGACCGTGGCTCCGCGCTGCTCTTCTGGGCCCAGATCGTCGGCAACGCCGGCCTGTTCGTCGGCTTGCTGCTGGTGACGCGGGCGCTTGGCCCTTCGGGCAGAGGGACTGTCGCGTTCATCACGGTGACGGCGCTGGTAACCGCCTGGATCGCGCGGCTCGGCGTGACGGAGGCGACGGTCGTCTTCGCGGCGCAGCGGCCGGAGGCGCGGCCGGTGCTCCTGTCGAACAGCCTCGCCTTCTCCACCGCGGCGGGACTGGCGGGAGCCGCAGTCGTCTGCGGAACACTCTGGTGGGCGCAGGCCTTGCGGCCCGCGGGCGTGGGACAGCCCGAGTTGGCGATCCTCGCGATCAGCATCCTCGCCGCCTGCCTAGCCGACGCCGGGTACCGCTTCCTGCTCGGCTGCAGCCGCTTTCGCGCGCACGCGCTCGTCACCGCCGTCACCTCGTGGATCTACCCGGTCCTGGTCGTGTTCCTCTGGGCGGTCTTCGGCCTGACAGTCGCATTGGCAGCTTTTGTCTGGGCGGCGACGCAAGGATTGCGCGCCCTGCTGCTGTTCTCGGTTGCGAAGCGGCGGGAGGGCGGATTCGGACGGCCGAGCCGGCCCCTCCTCCGCGAGTCGATCGCCTTCGGCGTCCGAGCGTGGGTCGGAACTCTCGCCGACTCGCTCGGCTTCCGGATCGACCAGATCCTGATTGCGCTGATCGCATCGGAGGCCGCGCTCGGATTCTACGTCGTCGCCGTGAACCTGTCGGAGATGCTGCTCTACTTCCCGGGCGCGGTGTCGACGGCGCTTCTTCCCCTCGCCGCCCGCAGCGAGGCCGGCTCGCGGCTCGGGCGGACATTGCGGGCTTTTCGCTCGGCGTCGTTCGTCACCCTTGTAAGCCTGCTCGTAAGCGCCGTCGTCGTCCCGCCCCTGATCCCGGTCGTCTTCGGCGGTGCCTTCGATGCTTCGATCACGCCGTTCCTGCTCATGCTTCCCGGCCTGGTCGGCTTCACGGCGATGATCGTGTTCTCGAACGCGCTCGTCGCCTCCTCGCTGCCCAGTCTGTCCTCCGTCGCGCCGACGATCTGCTTCGTCGTCGGCCTGGCTCTCGACCTCGCCCTGATTCCCTTCTTCGGCGCCTCGGGAGCGGCCGCGGCGGCAAGCGGCGCCTACCTCGCCGGGGGTCTCAGCGCTCTCCTGATCTACCGCTCCCGGTTCGGGTTCCGGCTGTCCGAGCTCGTCGTCCCCCAGCCCGGCGACTTCGAGACGCTTCGCGCACTCGCGCCTTCACCGTTTTTGCGGGCGTCCTTTGCCCGCCGGGCGGGGTCCTGACCGCCATGCCATCGAGTCCCGCCAACGCGCCACGAAGGAGGTGCGGCCCATGATCGAGCGTCAACCTGCCGCCGAAAGTGTCTCCCTGCTGCGCGCTCTCGAGCCTCCGCCCGAGCAGCCGGTCGACGTACGGAAATACGCGAACGCTCTCCGTCGCTCGCGCCTGCTCATCGCCGCGACCGTCGTCACGCTGACGGGGCTCGTGCTCGCCCTCTCGCTCGTCCTACCGAAGACCTATTCGGCGAAGGCGACGATCCTGCTCGACGAGACCCCGCAGGTCACGGCAGCGGCCGACGCCGAGCGACAACTGGCGACGATCCAAACGCTGCTCACGACCCGCGGCGTCCTCGCTACGGCCGCGCGGCGCCTGCCGGGCGAGTCGGCAGAAACCCTCGCGGGGAAGATCCAGGCCGCGGTCGACCCGGCCGCGAACATCATTCGCATTCGCGCCTCGGCGGCAAACCCGCGTGACGCCGCGCGGATCGCCAACGCGGTCGCCAATGCCTTCCTCGCCCGCCAGCGAAGCTTCGAAATCCGCCGGCTGCAGGCGGCGCGGTCGCGACTCGTCGACGCGATCGCGCGTCTTCGCGGCACGCCGGGGTCGAAAGGCGAGATCGCGCTGATTCGCGAGCGGCTGAGCGAGCTCAGTGTCAGCGAGGCGAATGCCGGCTCGGATCTTCAGCTGGCAGATGCTGCGAGACCGCCGGTGACTGCGGATTCTCCGCGTCCGTTTCGAAACGCGATCTTTGCCTTCGTCGCAGCCCTGTTCATCGGGGTGCTCGCTGCGCTCGTCCGTGAGCGGATCGCCCCACGCCTCGGCGGGGCCCGGGAGGTCGAGCAGCTCAGCGGGCTGCCGGTCCTCGCGGAGCTCCAGCTGAGCCGCCGCGGCGCCGACGGCGGACCGAGCTCGGCCGACCGGGAAGGCTACGATGCGCTCGCGGGTGTGATCGCGACGCAGTTGCCGCCCCGGCAGCAGCACATCCTCTTCCTCACGAGCGCGTTTGCCGACGAGGCCAAGGACAAGGTGACGGCCGGTCTCGGACGCGCGCTCGCGCAAGCCGGGGAGACGACGCTGGTCGTCGACGCCGACCTCCGGCGGCCGACGCTCGAGCAGCTTTTCGGCATGGAGCCCGCACCCGGGTTGGCCGAGATCCTGGCCGCGGCTCGAAACGGCGACGCCGACGCCGCCGGCGGGATGATCACCGAGCCGCCCGCGTCAGCATCGGGCCGGCGCGGGGGCGGCAGCCTGGCCGTCCTCGGGGCCGGCTCCGCCTCGCCGGCCGTCCCCCTCTCCGCCGATGCGATCGAGATCTTCTTCGGCGAGCTGAACCGCTCGGCGTTCACCTATGTCGTGATCCAGGGGCCGCCGTTGCTCAGCCCCACCGACTCGCGGCTCTGGGTTCAGCGAGCCGACGGCGTGATCGTCGTCTCGCGGCCCGACCGGCTCGCTCCGGGCGACGTCCTCAAGGCGCGAGAGCGACTCGAACGGGTCGGCGGACACGTCCTCGGGCACGTGGTCGTGGATTAGGAGGGTTGCTTCGGCGAGGCTCGGGAAGAGCGAAAGGTCCCGGCCCAGATCAGCGCCGCAACGGCCCACAGATGCCGCCAATGGAGCGTGTCGACGAAGACGCTGTTGGTCAGGATTCCGCACCAGGCGCCGAGTAGCGCCGCCGAGCCGATGCCGTAGGTACTGCGGCCGGCGATCGCGTTGCGTCCGGCCCAGCCGAAGGTGGCGAGCATCAAGGCGAGGATCACCAGAAGTCCCGGCAACCCTTCCTCGGC
>Ga0307277_10000144_pt1 | contig 22395 bp, 21 predicted proteins | sample ER_DNA_116_FD_194473 | JGI IMG/M metagenome (GOLD analysis project Ga0307277, IMG submission 194473) | Bulk soil microbial communities from the East River watershed near Crested Butte, Colorado, United States - ER_DNA_116 | ecosystem: Environmental > Terrestrial > Soil > Floodplain | place...
CGGCACCTGCGGACAGGTGGACGCCGTCGCTGCCGCACGCTTTCGACAGCGCGGCATCCCCATGCACCGTCAGCCGCGCACCGTGTCGCCGCGCGATCGGTAAAAGCGTCGAAGCGAGGGCGATTTGATCATCCTCGGAAAGGTCCTTCTCGCGCATGCTCACCCAGCGGCAGCCTGCCGCCAGCGCTGCTTGCACCACATCGGCGAGAGGTAGGCGCGCTTGATGTCGATCGGTGACGACAAGGAGCGGCGGGTCGGGAAGGTTCATGCCCAAAACGCGCTCTCACCATGAACTCTAAGGCGGGCTAGGAGCCCGCCCTGGAACCGGCGCGTGATCAAGTTCCCACCAACCCGAATTGCGGGCTCGACGGCTCCGCGTGCGCGAGCTTGGGTATGCGGCCGGCCAAGCGCGCCAAGCGACCGGCCTCCACGGCCGCGCGCATTCCCTTCGCCATCATGATGGGATCGCGCGACTTCGAGACGGCGGTGTTGAGCAGGACCGCGGCGCAGCCGAGCTCGAGCGCAAGCGCCGCGTCCGAGGCCGTCCCGATGCCGGCATCGAGCACCACCGGCACCGGCGAACGCGCGCAGAGCAATTCGATCAGATGCGGGTTAGAGATGCCGAGCCCGGAGCCGATCGGCGACCCGAGCGGCATGACCGCCGCGGCGCCGGCGTCGGCGAGCTTTCGGCACACGACCGGGTCCTCGGTGCAGTACGGCAACACCGTGAAACCCTTGGCGACCAGCACCTCGGTCGCGCGCACGAGCTCTTCCGTGTCGGGATAGAGCAATTCCCGGTCGCCGATCACTTCGAGCTTGATCCAATTGGTTTCGAGTGCCTCACGGGCGAGTTCGGCGGTGAGCACCGCGTCCTTTGCGGTCTGGCAGCCGGCGGTATTGGGCAGGAACTGGATGTGCTTCGGGATGAGGTCGACTAGGCTTTCGTCCTCGCCGGCGAGACTGATGCGCCTGATCGAGGCCGTCACCATCTCGGTTCCGCTGGCGCCAATGGCGTCGAGCATGAGCTTGCGGTTGGGATAGCCGGCGGTGCCGAGGAATAGACGCGAGCCGAATTCGCGGCCGGCAATAATCAGGGGATCGGACATCACAACTCCTTAGCCGCCCTGACGGGCGCGTACGATTTCGATGCTATCGCCAGCGCGAAGCTTCGTGTCCTGCCAAGCCGCGCGCGGGACAATGGCGCCATTGATAGCGACCGCGATGCCGCGCTGGCGGGTGTCGACCGCTTTCTCCTCGAGAAGGGCCGCAAGGGTCGCGACCATGAGCGGCTCGGGCTGCCCATTGACCCGGATGTTCGCCTCAGCGGTTGCTTCGCTCATTGTGTTCCCCTCATTCCGCGGCGGCGGCAAGCGAACCAAACCGCTCGATGCCGAACGGACGGATCGCTGCGTCGACCACGCCGTCGAGTGCGAGGCGCGCGATCGTATCCGCGGTGATGGGCGCCAGCAAAATTCCGTTGCGGTGATGCCCGGTGGCGTAAACGAGGCCATCGAGCGGTCCGGCGCCGAGAATCGGCGCGTCGTCACGGCTGCCGGGGCGGTGCCCAACCCACATCTCATCGATCGGCAGGTCCTCGATGGCGGGGACCACGCGCCAGGCCGCTTCGAGCAAGCTCAGCATGCCGCCAGCGGTGAGCGAGGCGTCATAACCCTTTTCTTCGACGGTCGCTCCCACCAGCAAGCGGCCGTCCCGGCGCGGCACGAGATACGCGCCTGGCGCCCAAAGCACGTGGCTCAAGAGCGGCGCGGCTGGATCCATGCGCAGCGCCAGCATTTGCCCCTTGATCGGCCGCACCGGCGGCCGCAATTCCGGTTCCAAGCCCTCGATGCTGCGCGCCCACGCACCGGCGGCGAGCACGACCTTATCGGCGGCGACTTTGGTCCCATCCGCGAGAACGATACCCTCGGCGCGCCCGCCGCGCGATGAAATCGCCTTCACCGCCCGATACTCGTTGACGATGGCGCCGGCCGCTTCGGCGGCGAGGCGCAAGGCAGCCACGAGCTTGCGATTGTCGACTTGCGTGTCCTCGGGACTGAACACCGCACCCGCGAGCTTGCCAGCGAGATGCGGCTCGCGACGGCGCGTTTCCGCCGCCGAAACCCAATGCAGCGGCAAGCCGAGTTTTTGCTGAAAGACGAGCTGGTGGGTGAGCCGCGCCTGATCATCCGCGGTCAAGGCGACGAGGAGCGTGCCCTCCGGCCGCAATTCCACATCCACGCCCGAGACGTCGAGCAACTCGGCGGCGAAAGCGGGCCAGCGCGCCTGGCTTTCGCGGCCGAGCGCAGTCAGGCCCTCTTCGCCAGGCTCCGCCTCCGCGCAGGCCGCCAGCATGCCGGCGGCCGCGTGGCTTGCGCCCGCACCAGCCGCGCTGCGGTCGAAGACCTGGACGGATGCGCCCCGCTGCGCCAACCGCCACGCCACGCCAAGGCCGATCACTCCGCCGCCGATGACGGCGATGCTGGCCTTGCTGGCATTGGATGCGGGGTGGGTCGGCAAGCGGCGGCTCCCTTCGCTGGAATGACCCAGACAGGTTCCATGGGTATGATCTCAGCCGCGTCTCCGCGGCACCCCAGGCCGTCAACAACCATGATGGGCATTCCCGCACCATTGCACAAGAGCGTTGGCGGCGCCCTTTGCCGCGGCGGATCATAGGCCAATCGCAAACCACGCACGACCAAGGCATCGAGCCGGAAGCACCGCTCGCGCGGCACCGCCGCTTGAGGATCACGTCATGCTCGGCACCGCCGGCAGGTTGGCTCAATGGAAGGGCCGCCGCACTCCGGACAACACGAACTCAAGGCGGGGCCAAAGATTGCGAACCCCCGACAGAAGCACTCAGGACTAGCCGATGGCGAAAACGATTGATCATCAAATGATTATGTCGCGTTCTTCGCGAGTCGGTCGAATTCGACCAAGCGGCGCAGCAAAGGCTCCAGGTTCTTGAGCGGCACCATGTTGGGACCATCCGACGGGGCGCGGTCGGGATTCTGGTGCGTTTCGATGAAGACGCCGGCCACACCAACGGCGACCGCCGCGCGCGCGAGCACTGGGACGAATTCCCGCTCGCCTCCGGAGGAGGTCCCCTGCCCGCCCGGCTGCTGCACGGAATGCGTGGCGTCGAAGATCACCGGCGCCCCGGTGCTGCGCGCAAGGATCGGCAGCGCGCGCATGTCCGAGACGAGCGTGTTGTAGCCAAAGGAGGCGCCGCGCTCGGTCACCAGAACGTTGCGATTGCCGGCGCCGGTCAGCTTGGCGACGACGTTCGCCATATCCCAAGGCGCTAAGAATTGGCCCTTCTTGACGTTGACGACGCGCCCGGTGGCGGCGGCCGCAGCAAGGAGATCGGTCTGCCGGCACAGGAACGCGGGTATCTGCAGCACGTCCACGGCTCCAGCAACGCGTGCGCATTGCTGCGCTTCGTGCACGTCGGTCAGAACGGGCACGCTTAACGTCTCGCGGATCTCGGCGAAGATGGGCAAGGCGCGATCGAGCCCCACGCCGCGCTGACTTTTCGCGCTGGTGCGATTGGCCTTGTCGAACGACGTCTTGAAGACGAGGCCGATTCCCGCCTTGCCGGCAATCTCCTTGAGAGCCGAGGCCATCTCCAACGCGTGCTCGCGGCTTTCGAGCGCGCAGGGCCCCGCGATCAGCATCAGCGGAAGCGTATTGCCGAAGCGCGCCGTCCCGACGGTGACAATCGGATTGGGAGCGGGGTCGACACTCATGGCGGGCGACCATGCGCCGGTCGTATTTTGGGGTCAACCGAGCGGAATGTTGCCGACTCCGCTCGCCCGGATCGGCGCATCCGAAAGCGCGGCTTGCTAATCGAAAACCAGTGTTGCGCCCAGGGCGATCTGCGGCCCGACGACGGTTGCGCCCCTCGACGAGGAAGCCGCGATCCCGCCCCTCTCCAATGCGGCGCTCAGCGCCGCGCGATCGCGGACGCGAAATTGTGCGGCGGCGAGGCGCGCGCCGCGGGAAACATCGGGCGGCTCGACCGCGAACCGGCTGCGAAATGCAACAGGATCCATCACGCTGATCTTACCGCGCGATGTCGACGCGGTAATGCCACTCGCGTGCAAAGAGTCCGCGCGCACGCCGGTGAAGGCGGAGAGAAACGCCTCATGGTCGCGCGGATCTTCGGAGACCACCACTGCGGCCGCGATGTCGATGACCGTATTGGGATGCTGTTGGAACGCCGGATTCCAGAAATTTTCCGGAAAGTGTTGCTGACAAACGGCAAAGCCGACCGCCGGCGCTTTGGCGTCGCGCGCAAACGCAAGCGAGAACCCGACCTTGACGGTCGAGCCGTCCGGCCGTTTGCCCTCGCGCTCGAAGCGCATGGCATCGGAGGCGCCAATGCCGGCCGAGCGAAAACGTGCGGCATCCACTGCCGCATCGGAGCTTTCGAGGATCAGCAGCGACAGCCCCTCCTGGTCCTTGAGAAAAAGCCGGTTGAACGTGCCGAACAACGCCGAAAAGCCGTCGCTTCCGAGCTTTTCCGGCTCCGCCACCGTCAGCAATTCGACAAAAAAGCCGGGCGTTTGGACCAAACGATTGTGCGTGCCCCATGCGTGCCGGTTGCGCGCGCCAACGGTAAAGCCGAGTCGCCGATAAAGCTCGGCCGCCGCGTCGAGGTCGCGCACTGCATGGGCAAGATGGTCAAGCCCGCCGGGCATGAAATGCTGCTTTCACTGCACCGCCGAGAACGCCGTCGGCTGCAGGAACATGTTCTTGATTGAGGAAATGATCGGTCCATCGCGCTCGCTTTCGGCGCGCTTTGCCAGCCATTCCGGATCGCTCATGAACTTGTTCCACTTTGCCTCGCGCTCGGCGAGCGACTCCCAAGCGAGCAGGTAATGGAGATTTTGATTCCCGCCGTCGCCGACCAGCACCGTCCAGAACCCGGCCTGGCGAATGCCGTGCCGCTTCCAGAGCTCGAGCGTGGTGGTTTCGAACCGCTTCAACAAAGCCGGCAGCCGCCCGCTCACGCAGTGATAAATCCTCAACTCATAGATCATGGTTGCCTCTTGCATGACGCACGTCGGGGTCGCCGACGTTAATGGCAGGGGCTGGAAAGGCAATCGGGCAGTGTCGGGATATCAGCGATGCCCACGCCGCGCCGAGCTGATGGGCGAAACCAGCCAATGAGCGAGATCGGGGGTGGCTGATTAGACCAGACGGCTCCGGTCCACCGCCGCGCCAACGAAGGAGGCGAACAGCGGATGCGGATCGAACGGCCGCGATTTCAGCTCGGGGTGAAACTGCACGCCGACAAACCAGGGATGATCTTCATATTCGATCATCTCCGGTAATAGCCCATCGGGGGACATGCCGGAAAAGTGCATGCCGTGCTGCTCGAGCCGGCCTTTGTAATGGGTGTTGACCTCGTAGCGGTGGCGATGGCGCTCGGAAATCTCGGTGGCACCGTGGTAGATCTGTGACACGCGGCTGCCGCGCTGAAGGATCGCCGGATAGGCGCCAAGCCGCATGGTGCCCCCGAGATCGCCGCTCACTCCCCGGACCTGCAGTTCGTTGCCTTTCATCCACTCGGTCATCAATCCGACCACCGGCTCGGGAGTGGCGCCGAACTCGGTCGAGTTCGCCTCCTCTATGCCGCAAAGGTTACGCGCCGCTTCGACGACGGCCATCTGCATCCCGAAGCAAATGCCGAAATATGGAACTTGACGCTCGCGCGCGAACTTCACCGCCCTGATCTTGCCCTCGCTGCCGCGCTGGCCGAATCCGCCCGGCACCAGAATGCCGTTGACGTTCTCCAGAAACGGCGACGGATCCTCGCGCTCGAACACTTCGGATTCGATCCAGTCGAGATTGACGCGCACCTTGTTGGCGATCCCGCCGTGGGAGAGGGCCTCGATCAGCGACTTATAGGCATCCTTGAGGCCGGTATATTTGCCCACGATGGCAATCGTCACATTGCCGTCCGGGTTGCGGATGCGCTCGTTGATCAGCCGCCAGCGCGCGAGATCGGGCTCGCCTGGGGGCTCGATGCCGAAGGCCATCAGCACTTCGCGGTCGAACCCTGCCGCGTGGTAGGCTTCGGGCACCGCGTAAATATTGTCCACATCGCGCGCTTCGATCACCGCGCTCGGGCGCACATTGCAAAACAGGGCGAGCTTTGCGCGCTCGCTGTCGGGGATCGGTCGGTCGGTCCGACACAGCAAGATGTCCGGTTGGATGCCGATCGATCGCAGTTCTTTGACGGAGTGCTGGGTCGGCTTGGTCTTGAGTTCGCCCGCGCCGGCGACGAACGGCAAGAGCGTGAGGTGGATATAAATGGCGTGGTGGCGCGGCAGATCATTGCCGAGTTGGCGGATGGCCTCGAAGAACGGCAGTCCTTCGATATCGCCGACCGTCCCACCGATTTCGCACAGGACGAAATCGTAGCCGTCGTTGTCCGCGCGGATGAACTCCTTGATCGCGTTGGTCACATGGGGAACCACCTGGATGGTAGCGCCCAGGTAGTCGCCGCGGCGTTCCTTGGCCAGGATTTCCTGATAGATGCGGCCGGTCGTGATGTTGTCCTGACGGCTCGCCGGCCGGCCCGTGAAACGCTCGTAATGGCCCAGATCAAGGTCGGTCTCGGCCCCGTCGTCCGTGACGAAGACCTCGCCATGCTGGTAGGGAGACATCGTGCCAGGGTCGACGTTGAGGTAGGGATCGAGCTTGCGCAGCCGGACCTTGTAGCCGCGCGCCTGCAACAGCGCGCCGAGCGCTGCGGACGCGAGGCCCTTGCCGAGGGAGGAGACCACGCCGCCGGTAATGAAAATGTACCGCGCCATGGGACCTAACCTTTAACGCTGCGCAAGCGATTCGACGAGAGGTTTCGAGCGCCCTCGCCCGAGATCCATGCGCAATGCGCATATCGAAAAATGCTCATGATCTGATCGGGATATGGGACGGTCTTTTCATGTGAGTTGTCAATTTACCATTCGCCGATTGCATGGCTCCTCATGCGAAGGGGCCGGTTACCCGGCCCCTGCGAGCTTGCTCATTGCGAGCGCGGAACCAGCGGCCCCGGCGTCGGCGGCGGCGATTGCTGCTCTTGCTGGCGCAACGTGTCGAGCACGCCGCCGCTTGGCCCCAGCGGTGCGCCGGGTGTCTGCTGCTGCGGCGGGCTGGCCGTGTTCTGGATGATGGAGTGTGGCTTGCGGTCCCAACCGGCGAGCACCGAGAGCACCAGGCTGGTGGCAAAGAAAGTCGCGGCCAGGATCGCCGTCGTGCGGGTCAGCACATTGGCGGTTCCGCGACTCGACAGAAATCCGCCGGTCGAGCCGATACCAAGCCCGCCCCCTTCCGATTTCTGCAGCAGCACGACGCCGATCATGGCGGCGACCACCATCAGATGAATCACGATAATCACGGTCTGCATGCGTCCACCATTGTTGCCGCGCTTGCAATCTCGCGTGCCGCCCCCGCGTCATATAGGAACTCGGCGGGGTGTCTACACGATCTTGCCCGCCGTTTCCATTGGACTGGCGGCGCGTGCCGGCGGAATGGGACCACCTCCAGGCGCGCCCTGGGCGGCCGACAAGCGGCTATTGGAGGACTTTCAGATAGGCGATGACGTCATCGACATCCTTGGCATCGGTCACTCCGCCATAAGGCATGCGGTTGCCCTTCACCTTCGCCTGCGGGTCCTGGATATAGGCGCGCAAATTATCGTCGTCCCAAACAAGGTTCGCGCGCCTCATCGCATTCGAGTAGCGGAAATCCTCAAGCGTACCCGACTTGCGCCCAAAGATGCCCTTGAGGCTCGGCCCCAGCGCGTCGGGCCGCTCCGTATGGCACGCCGCGCAGGTCTGATAGAGCGCCTTGCCGTGCTCAACGTCGGCGGCGGCGACGGGCATTGCGGATAGCGCGAGGAAAAGCGCCGCGCGGGTGGCGCGCTCGATCCCGCGAGGCATCGATCTTGCCTTACTTGATAGCCGGATCACGCGTGCACCAGCGGCCCGGGATTTTTGAGATATTTCGTGACGATCGCCTCGGCCGACCAATAGGCAAGCGCGCCGACCGGGCCGGTCGGGTTGTAAGCCGATTGTTGCGGGAAGGTAGAGGCCCCCATGATGAAGAGATTGTCGGCGTCCCAGGCCTGCAAGTAACGATTCACGACGCTCGTTTTCGGGTCATGCCCCATGATCGTGCCGCCGGTATTGTGGGTCGACTGGTAAGGCACGGTATCGTAATCGCCACGGCGCAGTCCGGGAGGACCGGTCATCGTTGGCTGCATGGCACGCGCGATATCCAGCGCGATCCGCATGCAATAGTCCCCCACTTTGTAGTCGTTTTCGACGAAGTTGTAGGTCATGCGCAGCAGTGGCCGACCGAGTTGATCCTTATAGGTCGGATCGAGATCGATGTAGTTGTAACGGTTGGCGTAGTTCGATCCCGACAGCGTGATGCGCGCGGCGCGCTGATACCACTTGGCTGTTGCCTTCTTCCATGCTGCGCCCCAGCGCGGGGTGCCGGAGGGAACCGGCCGGTAACTGATCGGCCGTCCGTCGGCGTGGCCCAGTTTGGATCTTGCAGCCGCCCAGGAAGCCGAGCCCAGTGTGGTCGAAATTATCGCCGTTGAAATCGTCCATGACCATCTGCGTGCCAGGGGAACCCATGAACGGATTGAAGAACTTGTCTTCGAAGAACAGGGTCACGCCCAAGCGCGAGAGCTGATAGCAGTAGTTCTTTCCTACAGCCCCTTTCCCGTTGACGGGATCGTAGGGTTCGCCAATGCCGGAGTTGAGCAGAAGCGAGATGTTGCCGAAGACGTAGGCCGAGAGCACTACGAGCCCCGCGGGCTGCTCGTATTCCTCGCCTGTGCGCGTATCCGTAAATAGGACGCCCGTGACCTTCCTCGCCGCCTTGTCGTAACTCAGCCGGCTCACCCAGGCGCGGTCCCGCAGCGTGAATTTCGGGTCGGTGCGCAACACCGGAAGCACGCAAACCTGCGGGCCGGCCTTGGCGTTGGCCTCGCAGCCGTTTCGCTCACAGAAGCCGCAGTACTGGCATCCGCCGAGGGTGACGCCTTCGCTATTGGTGTAAGGCCGACTTGCGTTGCTTGCCGGCTGCGGAAACGGGTGATAACCGAGTTCCTTCGCGACCTTGGCGAACATCAGTCCGGATTCGGTCATGATCAGCGGCGGCGTCGGATAGTCGTTGCTGCGCGACCCTTCGAATACGTTTCCGCCCTCGATCTTCTGGCCGCGTAGATTGCCGGCCTTGCCGGAAACGCCGCAGAGCTTGTCGAACTTGTCGTAGTACGGCTCGAGTTCGTCGTAGCTCATCGCCCAGTCTTGGATCGTCATGTCGTCAGGAATGGCATGGGCGCCGTAACGCTCGACGATACGGCTGCGCGTGGCGTGATCGCTCGGCAAATAGCGCCAGTGCTGGCCGCCCCAGTGATTGGCTGCCCCTCCGACGCTGTTGCCCGGCAAAAATGACCCGAAGCGGCGCATGGGCAGCGCGGATTCCGAAGGCCGGTGACGGAAGGTGACGGTTTCCAGCGCCGGATCCTGGATCAACTCCAGCCGGTAGGTGTAGCGCAGCTCGTCACGAACCGCGGGCAGCGCGAAGTTCTCCCGTGGCGAAAGATCTTCGCCACGCTCCAAGCCGATGACCGTGAGGCCCGCCTTGGTGAGCTCGCGCGCTAGGATGCTGCCGGTCCAGCCCATGCCGACCATGACCGCGTCGACTTCTTTCAATCGCGTTGCCATGAGTGAGCCCCTCTCACGAGAAATCGGCGATCGATTGCGGTTCGGCTGCGTAGCGCTTGTTGCGATACTCCTCGATGAGTTTGGAATAGACCGCCGGCAGCCCAGGGAAGCCAATCATTCTCCACGAGGCCTTATTGCGGTTGCCGCCGTAGATCGGATCGGCGAAGAAGCCCTCCATTGTGATTTGCAAAAGCGCTTCGAAGAACGCCTTGCCGTCGAAGTCCTCGAGCGCAGCCTTGCCCTGCTCCAGCGTCCTAAGCGCATCCTCGCGCTCCGTGGCTACGAGCCGGTCGAAGTCCTTGCCGTAAACGTTGCGCGTCCAGGCGTTGGTAGCGACGACGCCAGCGGCAAAAAATTGCCGCGGCGTGAGCGGGAGTTGATAGCCGTATTCAGGCTTGGCTTTGCGGAACGGTCCATTGCGATACATTTTGGCGCCGCCGCCCCAGGCGCTGGCGAGCTGTCGATCGACGAAAGTGACGATTCCACAATCCGTGCCCGATGGCGTGAGTTCGTCGGCAGGAATCATGGCGTCGGCCACGGCCGCAAAAAACGCGACTTCGGTCTCGGTCAACGTGAGATAAGTGGCCGGTTCGCTACCCGCTGCCGAGGCGGCCGCGGGCTGCTGCGCTTGCGCGGCAGCAGCCGGGGCAACGCCCGCGGCAACGGCGGTGCCGGCACCCCGCAGGAAGTCGCGGCGTGCGATCGGAATATTGTCGTCCGGCTTGCTTTTCTCTGCCATGGCAACCTCCCCTGCTTGCCGCATCGGAGCCCGATGTCCTTTGCGGGGACAACGGCGCGCGTGGCGACCGCCACGCAGCGACACCTTTTGTTTTGAACGAGAATAATCCGATTTTCAGGTGACTGGGAGGGGTGGGCAGAACATTCCTGCGCCCGCTTCGGACGAGCTCGCGGGACTTCAGCGGTAGGCACCCGCAATTGCCAGAAACTCGTCCGCCTTGAGACTTGCTCCGCCGACCAGTGCACCGTCGACGTCGGCAACGCCCAGCAGCTCCTTGGCGTTCGACGGCTTGACCGATCCGCCGTAGAGGATGCGCATTCCGGCTCCCTCGTCCGTAAACCGCAAGCGCAGAAGCCGGCGGATCGACCCATGCATCTCCGCGACGTCGGCCAGCGTTGGGGTCAGCCCGCTGCCGATCGCCCATACCGGCTCGTAGGCAACGACCAGATTGCCTGCCGTGGCACCGTCGGGTACCGAGCCGTCAAGCTGTGTCCGCACCACTGCGAGCGCATGTCCGTTCTCGCGTTCGGCGCGGGTCTCGCCCACGCAAACGATGGCGCAAAGTCCGGCGCGGCGCGCAGCCAGCGCCTTCGCCCGCACGTCGGCGTCGGTTTCCTTGTGGTAGGTACGCCGCTCGGAGTGGCCGACGATGACCGCGCTAGCGCCGGCATCCTTGAGCATCTCGGCCGAGACGTCGCCGGTGAATGCTCCGTGGGATTCGGTGTGGCAATCCTGCGCGCCGAGGCGCACGGCCGAGCCCTCGACGATGGTTGCGAATAGACCGAGCAGCGTGGCGGGCGGGCAAACTATCAGGTCGACCGCGGTGAGCGCCCCGGCACCTTGGACGATCCGGATAATCTCCGCCGCCGAGGAGCGCAGCCCGTTCATCTTCCAATTTCCCGCCACGAATGGGCGCGGGCGAGCCATTCTCGTTCCTGGGTTTTCCCGAAACCGTCCATGCGGTTAGCAGAGCCCCCGCGGCCACGCCAGAGGCCGCGTTTACCCCCGCTCGCCGCCGCATTGTTGCGATGCAGTGGCCCCCTCCCTATGATGCGATATCCCTCGGCCCGCCGCGGGTTCTCACAATCACGGACGACACATGCTTCGAGGGCTGCGAAAAGCCTCTTCCAACTGGCTCGGCAAAGCCGTGATGGCCGGCGTGGTCGGCTTTTTGGTGATCAGTTTCGCCATCTGGGGAATTGGCGACATTTTCCGCGGCTTCGGCCGCTCAACGCTGGCCAAGATCGGGCACACCGAGATTTCGATTGAGCAATTTCGTACGCTCTACAATGATCGCCTCCAGCAATATTCACGCCAATTCGGCCGTCCGATCAGCGCGGATCAGGCGCGGGCGACGGGTCTCGACCGCGTGGCAAGCGGTCAGATCTTCTCCGAGATCCTGCTCGATGAGCGCGCACGCGCGCTCGGGCTTGCCCTCTCCGATGCCGAGGTCGCCAAGCTGATCACCAACGATCCCGCATTCCGAGGAGCCAACGGCCAATTCGACCGGGCCCGCTTCGAGCAGATCATCCGCAATGCGGGTTACACCGAGGCCCGTTTTGTGGCCGAGCAACGCCGGCTGACGCTGCGGCGGGAGCTTGCCGGAACGATCGGATCCGGATTGAACGCACCGAAAGGGTTGGTCGAGGCGACGAACCGCTATGATAACGAGCAGCGCTCGATCGAATACATCCTGCTCGACAGCGCGCTCGCGGGCGATATTGCGCCGCCCCCTCCGGAGGTGCTGGCAAAGTACTTCGACGAGCGCAAAATCATGTTCCGCACGCCCGAATACCGCAAGCTCGTCCTCGTGTCGCTGATCCCGAGCGAGCAGGCGCGCTGGATCGAAATCTCCGATGCGGATCTCAAGCGCGCCTATGAGGATCGCCGTGCGCGCTATGTCACCCCCGAGCGGCGCCACATTTTGCAGATCGACTTTCCCAGCGCCGAAGCGGCCAGCGCAGCCGCGGAGCGCATAGCGAAAGGCGCGGGCTTCGCCGACGTCGCCAAGGAGCTTGGCAAGAGCGAAAAGGATATCGACCTCGGGACCGTCCCCAAATCCGCGATGATCGACCGAGCGGTAGCCGATGCTGCCTTTGCGCTCAAGGAAGGCGAGGTCAGCGCGCCGGTGCAAGGCCGCTTCGGCACCGTGCTGGTGCAAGTCCTCAAAATCGAGCCGGAACAGGTCCGTCCGTTCGAGCAGGTGGCGGGAGAGCTCAAGCAGGAGCTCGCTGCCGCCCGCGCCAAATCGGAGATTTTCGACGTCTACAACAAGATCGAGGACGCACGCGCAGAGGGCAAACCGCTGGCCGAGGCCGCTGCCACCCTCAAGCTGGAAGCACGCACGGTCGAGGTCGATCGCTCCGGCCGCGACCCGGCCGGCACGCAGGTGAAGCTACCCGACGCGCAGCGTCTTCTCGCCGCGGCTTTCACCACAGACATCGGGGTCGAGCGCGATCCGTTGCAGTTCGAGGACGGGTACATCTGGTTCGACGTCGCCGGGATCTCGCCTTCGCGCGAGCGCTCGCTCGACGAAGTCAAGGATCAAGTCGAAGCGCGCTGGCGCGAGCAGGAGATCGCCGCCCGGCTCGACGCAAAGGCAACGAGCATCCTCGACAAGCTCAAAGCCGGCACGACGCTTTCCGATGTCGCAGCAGCCGAGCATCTCAAGGTCGAAACCCTGAGCGGCCTCAAGCGCGGCCAAGCCTCGGGCCCGCTCTCGGCTGCGGGAGTCGATACTGTCTTTCGCACGGCAAAGGATGCCGACGGCAAAGCCGAAGGTGCGCAGCCGCCGGCCGAGGTGGTGTTCCGCGTCACCGACATCGTCGTGCCGCCGCTCGACATGGCTTCAGAAGACGCCAAACGCATGGTCGAGACGCTCAATCGCGGCCTCTCCGACGCTATTCTTGCCGAATATATTGCGCGGCTCGAAAGCGATATCGGCGTGACCATCAATCAAAGCGCGCTGAACCAAGTGGTCAGCGGCGGAGCGGGCGACGGCGAAAACTGAGCTTGGCTCATATGCAGATCGAGCCACCAGCCCCGGCTTTTGCCAAACGCTATGCGCGCGGCGAGGCACAAGTCGTGTGGACTACGCTGGTTTCGGACCTTGAAACTCCGGTATCGGCGTTTCTCAAGATCGCGACTGCGCGGCCGCTGAGCTTTCTACTGGAGTCCGTCGAGGGCGGCGCGGTGCGCGGGCGCTATTCGATCATCGGGCTTAATCCCGATCTCGTTTGGCGCACCGTGGCCGGGCGAGCCGAGATCAATCGCAACGCGCGGCAAAGCGCGGACACCTTTACGCCCTGCGCGGGTCCGCCGCTAGCGGCGTTGCGCTCACTCATCGCCGAAAGCCGCATCGATCTGCCGGACGTGCTTCCCCCCATGGCAGCCGGGATTTTCGGTTATCTCGGCTACGACATGGTGCGGATGATGGAGGATCTGCCTCCGCCTAACCCCGACCCCATCGGCATTCCCGAAGCGGTTCTGGTGCGTCCCACGGTCGTGGTGGTGTTCGATGCGGTCAAAGACGTGATCGCCGTGGTCACCCCGGTGCGACCGCAAAGCGGGGTGAGCGCCGATGCCGCCTTCGCGCGGGCAAGCGAGCGCCTCTCGGCGATCGTCGATGCACTCGATGCGCCACTGGCGCACTCCCCGCCCGACGTTCAGGCCGGCCCGCTCACGGTGTGGCCGTCCTCCAATGTCACCCCGGCCGAGTATGAGCGCATGGTCAGCGTGGCCAAGGAATACATCGCCGCCGGCGACATTTTTCAGGTCGTGTTGTCGCAACGGTTCGAAGCGCCGTTCGAATTGCCTCCGTTTGCGCTCTATCGGGCACTGCGTCGGGTCAACCCGGCGCCGTTTCTCTATTTCCTCGATTTCGGCGAGTTTTCGATCGCCGGTTCGAGTCCGGAGATCTTGGTGCGAGTGCGCGAAGGCACGGTGACCATTCGGCCGCTCGCGGGCACCCGGCCGCGAGGCGCTACCCCGCAGCAGGACAAAGCGCTCGAGACCGAGCTGTTGGCGGACGAAAAAGAACGCGCCGAACACCTGATGCTTCTCGACCTCGGCCGCAACGATGTCGGACGCGTCGCGCGGCCCGCCACGGTCAGGGTGACCGATCAGTTCTTCATCGAGCGCTTCAGCCAGGTGATGCACATCGTCTCCAATGTCGAGGGCCAGCTCGACGGAAAATACGACGCCCTTGATGCCCTGGCGGCAGGCTTCCCCGCCGGCACCGTCTCGGGCGCGCCCAAGGTGCGGGCGATGGAGATCATCAACGAGCTCGAGCCGGACAAGCGCGGGCTCTATGCCGGTTCGGTCGGCTACTTCTCCGCCGCAGGCGAGCTCGACAGCTGCATCGTGCTGCGCACGGCCCTGATCAAAGACGGGATGATGTATGTGCAGGCCGGTGCCGGCATCGTCGCCGATTCCAACCCGAAGTCCGAACAGCAGGAATGCGTGGACAAAGCGAAAGCGCTGTTCCGCGCCGCGGAGGAGGCAAAGCGGTTTGCGAGCGCGGCCCGGCGGGGACAATAGCTTCAACCGCGGCGCGGTGCGCGGCATCCGCCGCGCCGCAAGGTCCGCAGTGGACAATCGCCAAGGTGACACTACATCAACGACGAATCTGCCGAAGGGCTGACGATATGGGTGCGAAGACCGGTCACGAACAGACGCCCCGATGGAAGCACGACGGCGTACGGGTCATTCCGGGGCATGCACTCGATTCCAACACGCCGCAGACGCCGGGCATGGATCGCCAGGCGGCCATCAATTATGCCCGCGTCGGCGCTCAAAAGATCTGGGCAGGCACGGTCAGCATTCACCCGAACGCCAAGACCGGCGCCCATCACCACGGCGAGCTGGAAAGCGTGATCTACGTGGTGCGCGGCAAGGCGCGCATGCGCTGGGGCGACCGGCTGGAATTCATGGCCGAGGCGGGTCCCGGCGATTTCATCTTTGTGCCGCCGTTCGTGCCCCACCAGGAGATCAACGCCAGTTCGAGCGAGTCGCTCGAGTGCGTGGTCGTGCGCAGCGACAACGAAGCGGTTGTGGTCAATCTCGACATCGAGCCGGTGGAGAAGCCGGACGAGGTCTTATGGGTAGATCCGATCCATAAAGGCTGAGATCGGCGGCGCGCCAGCTGACAGGCGGCGGCTACAAGAACTCCTTCGGAATCGGGGTCCACTTTTCGCGACCTCGATAGAACAGCGGCTTTTTGCCGTACTTCGCCCGGTATGCTCGATAGCGCGCGCGGTACCGCCGGAGGCGTTCGCGCGCGACCTTGATGGGCTTGTGCCGGTAGCGCAACAGCGCTCGTTCGACCGCCCACACATTCCTGCGGGCAAGCCGCCAATCGTAGCCGCCCAACCGGCGCAAATCGAACACCGCGTATCCGGTGAGACATCCGGTGAAATCGATGTACGGATCGAAATAGCTCATGGCGAGCGCGCGCACGGAACGGAATACAGCCTTTCGCCCGTGCAATCCGGGATCGCGCGAACGCGCCACTGAACCCCAGCGGCCGCGCTTGCGGTAAACGAAGATCACGTGATCGAGGTAATCGAGCGACTTGAGGCTCATGACCAGGGGGGGAAATCCGTGCTGCTCGAGGATACACGCGGCCGTCAAGGCGGCTTCGAGACAATGCGAGCTCCGGTGCCGCACGACCTGGCGCAGGCTTCTGAGCGTTTCGCGGTCAGGCTCGGTGTTGTATGGCAGGCGGTTGAGGAAGTGCTGCACCAGCGTCGGAGTGCGCAGGCGTCGAATCAGCCGCCGCTCCGCCGGCGTAAAGACTGCAAGTGGTGGTGCCGGACGATCCATCACGCGTCCTCTTGCTCGGCTGCGGATCGCCGCAGCGCGTAGAACGGTCGGTTTTCAAGCACGGGCAAAGAACGCTGCCAGCGTGTCGCTGAATTGATCCGGCTGCTCCAACGCAGACATATGTCCGGCCGCTTCGATTCTGTGAAGGACGGCGTGTGGGATATTCTCCGACAAGAGCCGGGCAGCGTTCCGGCAGATGTAGTCGTGCCGACCCAGCATGACGAGCGTGGGGACCTTGATGGCTTGCAACGTGCTGTGCATGCGGAAAAGCGATTTGCGCTGGCTCAGCACTTGCGAGAGGGTATGTCGCAATCCAATAAGCGGTGTTGCGCGAATCAGGCCCGCCATATGGCGACGATAACGCCGGCCGCGATTGGCATATGATTTGAAAAAATCGCTTCGCAGCATGTCCGGGAGCAACTCGTCCCAGCCTGTGCGCTCTGCAAAATCAACCCACCGCCGAGCCAACCACTGGATTCGCCACGCGTCGTCCGCGCCCGATCCGACGTCGGCGAGAACGAGATGCGTAATCCGCTCGGGTCTGGCCGCCGCAATCGCGATTGCCGGACCTCCTCCCATGGAAAAGCCGACGACTGCGATCTTGTCGTAACCGAGCGCATCGATGATGCCGGCGAGATCGCGCGCAAGATGCGCGCCCGAATAGCGGCGGGGGTCATCGGGGGCATCGCTTTGGCCGTGACCGCGTTGGTCGTAAGTGATGACCGTGTGACGATCGGACAATCGTCGCCGCTGGTGAAACCACATCCGCTGTCCGCATGCCAGTCCGTGCACGAGGATTACGGGCTTGCCGCGGCCCGCGATTCGGTAGGCAAGCTCGATATCGCCGACGCGAACGCGGTGCGAGGAATTAGCCATACCCATCTACGCGGGTGATCCTCCTCCTCGCCCCTGAACACGACCGCGTGCCGCGAACACGGATGGCCGCTCTTCCTAGCGGCCGGCAAGGCTGACAATCTAGAGAGGCCGCGGCAACGGCGGAAGGGCACCGCCTTGGTAGGACTTACTGCCGGAGGAGGATCATGCGTGGTGAAACGCCGTTGTCGATGTTGCTTGCGCTCTCGATCCTGAGCATGTCGGCGGCGAGGCTGCCCCCGGCGGCGGCGGTGGCGGAGCTTGCCTGCAGCGGGCACAAACTGCTGCGCAACCCGCGAGCGGGAATCGAGCTGCAGCAATGTGAAACCAGCCATTTTCGCGTCCCCCGACGGCGCCCTCCGCGCACTGGTGTTTCCCGTAGATGTCAGCCTCTATGCCACGCCCGATATGGAAAGCCGCATCGTGATACGCACCGCCAAAGGCGACACGCTCACCTCGAAGGATTACTCATCCCCGCGCGGCACCAACGGGTACTATGTCGTCGATGCAAAGTGGTCGCCGGATTCGCAATTCTTCGTCTACAGCATGGCGTCGTCTGGAGGTCACTCGCCCTGGTCGTTTCCGATGATGGTGTACAGCCGGCAAAAGAATCGCATTGCCGGCGTCAGCGACATGATCGAGGGCAAGCCCACACTATCGGCGGATTTCCGTTTTTCCGGCCCGCATAGCCTCGTCGCCAGTACCTGGAAGCAGCAGGGATCCTTGGATGATAAGGTTTCGGTCACGATCGATCTCGAGGATGCGTTCGCGAAGCTAGCGCCGGCTTCCGATTAAAAGCGCGGATGAGCTCGCTCAGCCAACGCCGTGACTCCACTGTGCGTGCATCCCGCGCCACGCGGCCACCAGCGGGACCGGCAGCTCCAGGTTCTCGCGCAAGGTCTTGCCCGCATATGCCGTACGGAACAATCCGCGGCGCTGCAACTCCGGCACCACGAAGCGAACGAAATCCTCGTAAGCTCCGGGAACGTGGGTTGCGGACACGACGAAGCCGTCGCAAGCGCGTTCGACGAACCACTGCTCGAGGTGATCGCAAACTTCTTTCGGACCGCCGACGATCGCATCATGCACCCGGCCGCGTCCGCTGTAATGAATGAACTCCCGCACCGTCGGATTCTTGTTGCCGCTCGCGCGCACCACGCGGTCGCGGATGGCCTGCAGACCGGATATCGCCGCCATCTCCTCGTCGGTGAATGCCTCGTCCATGCCTTTGCTCGCGAAGTCGAAGTTGAGCGCTTCCGACAATAGCGATAGCGCGTCGATCTCGAGCGGCAGCTTGCTGATTAGAGCCCATTTGTCCTCGGCTTCCATCTTGCTTGCCGCGGCGACAGTGTTGATCAGGTGCGTGATCTTGACCTCCTCGGGATTGCGTCCGCAGCCGGCCACCTCCTCCTTGAATCCCGCATAGTCGCGCTTGGCCACCGCGATGTTGGGGTAGACGACGAAAATCAATTCTCCCCATTGCGCGCCAAAGCGTTTGCCGCGACCGCTCTGGCCGGCCTGAATGATGACGGGGCGGCCTTGCGGGGAACGCGGCACGGTGAACGGGCCACGCGAGCGAAAAAACCGGCCGTGGTGATCAAGGCGATGCACCTTCTCCGGGCGAGCGAACAGACCGCTCGCCTTGTCCTGGACGATCGCGTCGTCCTCCCAGCTGTCCCACTGCCCGAACACCACCTCCATGAACTCGTCGGCCCGATCGTAGCGCAGGTCGTGCTCGATCACCTGCTCGCGGCCCATGTTCTGAGCCTCGCCATCGTTGAGCGAGGTGACGACGTTCCAGGCCGCGCGGCCCTCAGTCATCAGGTCGAGCGTGGCGAACAGGCGTGCCACATGGAACGGCTCGTAGTAGCTGGTGGAATACGTCGCACCCAGGCCGAGCCGCTCGGTGGCCATGCCCATGACCGTGAGCACCGTCACTGCATCCATTTTCACGCAGCGGATGCCATGGCGCACCGTATGGGCGTGGTCGTGCCCATAGATATCGGGCATCGACAGCCGGTCGTCGAAGAACCCGAGGTGGAATTTACCTTCCTCGAGTACCCGGCCGATGTGCCGATAGTAGTCCGCCGACCAGGTATCGGTGCGCGACTGCGGGTGCCGCCAGGAGCTCGGAAGATTGGTACAATTCTGTGCCTGCAGGAAGGCGACCAAGGCCATCTGGCGCATCGCAAAACCTATCGAAATCTCAGGCGCGCAACGTTCGTGCCGACATATGCGGCACTGCCTGCCCGCGCCAATTGCGCGAGCTTGCGGAAACGAAGAGCAAAGGAAGAGCTCGTATTTGCAAACTATCGGATCGAAGCCAGGCTTGCAAAGCGCCTAGCGCCGAAACGGGCCGCGTACCCGAAGTCCACGGCCCGCTGCGAATGGCTCTGGATTGCGGCTCTCGCCGACTATCGCGGCTTAACTGGAAATGGCGAACCGAACGCTTCGGTTTTGTGTTTGTCAGGCTGCTCTTGCCGCCATCGAAGCTCCCGCTGCGGATAGGGGATCTCGATTCCCGCCTCGCGAAACCGCTTGATGATCGCGTAGTTCAGGTCACTTCGCACCGAGAGGCCCTTCTCAACATCGGCGACGACGCATCCCAGCTCGAATTCGAGCGCGCTGTCCCCGAACCCCAACAGGAAGGCCCCCGGGGGCGGCGACTGCACGATTTGCGGATGCGTGCGGGCGATGTCGAGCAAGATATCGCGGACCTGGACTGGATCGCTGTCATATGCCACGCCGACCTTGATGATGATGCGGCCCAAGGAATTGGTGCGCGTCCAGTTCTTGACCACGCCGGTGATGAATTCGGAGTTCGGAATGATCACGCTCGCCCGGTCAAACGTTTCGATCTCGGTTGCGCGCACGCGCACGCGCCGCACCCATCCCTCCTCGCCCTTGACCACGATCGAGTCGCCGACGCGGATCGGCCGTTCCGTCAGGAGGATGAGACCGGACACGAAATTCGACACCACCGACTGCAATCCGAAGCCGATGCCGACCGAAAGGGCGCCGGCGATGAGCGCAATCTTCTGCAGGTCGAAACCGAGCCCCGTGAGCGCAGCCGCGATCGCCGTGATCGCGCCGATATAGCCGAAGATCGTGACGATCGACAGCTGAAGACTGGGCTCCAATCGAGTCCGCGGCAACAACTCCGTCTCCAGCCAGCGCTGCACAATGCGGGTGACAACGAGGAGCGCGAGCAGCAGGACAGCGGCCGCGAACAGCGCTTCAAACGAGAGATGGATCTCGCCGATCTTGAACCCGAACGGAATGTTGCGGACGGTGTCGAACAAATCGGCAGTGGATACTTCCCATGGCCCGATGATCAGGAGGAACGCTGAGAGAATCAGAATCACGCGAATGGCGGCTGATAACAATGCGCCGCCCAAGCCGAGGGCGCCGGCGCTGATACCCAGCCGGTCCGCCAGGCTCTGTGCTTTGGCGCTCTGCTCGCCGACCGTGGCAAACAGCGTCTGAGTGACAACCAGCAGGAGATGGAGCGCCCCGAGCGCCGCTGCCGCCACAACGACGCGCAAAGCGACGAATGCGGCAAGGCCGGCATAGCCGGCGACGAGCGCCAGTGCGATCAGCGCCGTCATCAGCAAGCCCAAAGGGTAAGTCCAGGCTGCGACGACGAGCGCTTCACCGCGATCTCTCCTGATTTGCCCCAGCCGGATGACGAGATGCATCAAGAACCCGGCCGTGATCGCCGCGAACACGGCATTCGTTGCAACCGTAATGATCAGCGGCGCGAACAAGGTCTTGTGCACGACTTGCGAGACGATCAGGACGCCGAGCGCGCGGGCGGACCAGACGAGGTGGTTGTGGAAGCACAGCGCGGTGGCGTCGTCCTCTTGCAGAAGGCGGCGTTCCGGCTCTCGCGGCGCGAACAGCGCCCGCGACACGCCATAGCCGAAACTCGCGGCGGCGATGCCGGCCACCAGTCCCTCGGCGATCTGCTCGACGCGCACTGTCAGTAGACCGAGCGCATCGAATGCCAGCAAGCTCGCGGCGGCCGCCAGCGGCATGCGCAGCGTGAACCAAACGAACACCCACAGTGCCGCCCAAGCTTTCGCCGAACGGGTATCCATTGAGTGGGAGAGGAGTCGCGGGAACCACCATCGCGTCAATCCGATCGCAAGGGCAATGGTCGCCACCATGATCAGAACGCCCGCGGTCCAGCGCGGGCGATCGCCGCGCTCGCTGATCCATGCGTGGAGCACCGCGCTTTCGGTGCGCAGCTCGATCGGGAAGGCCCGCAGAGTATCCTGCCAGAAGAAGGGATTGAGCACGCTTGGACTGCGCGCAAACAGCTCTCGGGCGTATAGCGAATGGCGTTTCTGCGCAACGCGCTCGCTCAATTGGTCGACCCTGAGCGAGAGGACCTTCGCCTGTTTCAGTTCACCGTCCATCTCGCCGAATTGCTTTGTCAGCTCCTCGCGCTCATTGGCAATGTCGGGGTTTTCCGGCGGCGCATCTTTGGCGGGCGCAGGACCGAGTTGCTTCACGCGTTGCTCCATCTCGCTCACGCGGGGCTGAAGTTCATCGATATTTGCGCGAAGGGTATCCGTCGCGATGTTGAGCGTTTGTCGGAAACCGGCGAGCGTTTCAGCGGTGGCGTCCTCGCTGTCGACGGCAGATTCGATCGCGTCGAGAGAGGACTTGATCGTCTCGAGCGAGGGGGGGTCGGAGGACTCTGCCCACGCGGATTTCTCGACCGCGGCGGCGCAAACAAGGACGCCGGCCACGGCCCAAAAAACGGCTTGCCGGCCCAGAGCAAGCCAAATGCGCTTGATCGTCATGAGACCGTCTCCCCTCCTTGGCGAAAATCCCGCCGAGAACCGCGAAGTCCCCACTCGTCTGCGCCTTGTGCGGACCAACCTGTGAGGCAAGCCCCGGGCCGCCTTGATTCCCTCAAGACCCGCGTCTAAGACCCTGAGCGGGCAAGCAAAGCATGATCGTCCTGATCGACAATTACGACAGCTTCACGTTCAACCTGTTCCACTATCTGGGCGGACTAGGGGCGGATGTCGTGGTTCACCGCAACGACAAAGTCGCAGCCGATCAGGTCGTGGCGATGGAGCCCGAGGCGATCGTGCTGTCGCCTGGTCCACGTACGCCGCGCGATGCCGGCATCTGTCTCGAGCTTATCGCCAAGGCCGCGCCCACCATCCCGGTACTGGGGGTCTGCCTCGGCCA
>Ga0307277_10000145_pt1 | contig 22318 bp, 21 predicted proteins | sample ER_DNA_116_FD_194473 | JGI IMG/M metagenome (GOLD analysis project Ga0307277, IMG submission 194473) | Bulk soil microbial communities from the East River watershed near Crested Butte, Colorado, United States - ER_DNA_116 | ecosystem: Environmental > Terrestrial > Soil > Floodplain | place...
TGGCGAGGGCTTGCGTACGCGACCAGGGGCATTGAGCGGCGTCAGGCCCTCACGCGGGCCTTGCAACTCAATCCGCGCGATCCCGATCTCGTCGGTCTCGCGAAGAAACTCCATCTCGAAACCGTCGTTGCCACCGGATCCGCCTCGTCTCCGCGCACGAGGGCCGCGCTGTGATCCTTTCACGCGATCCGCTGGCCAGCGCGGAGTCTCTCATTCGCCGCGTCTATGCGTATGTTGCGTACCGCATTGGAGACGGCCCCGATGCTGAGGATGTGACGAGTGAGACGTTCGAGCGCGCCGTACGCTACCGGCGAAGCTACGACGGATCGAAGGGAGAGCCCATCGAATGGCTGATCGGAATCGCACGACGAGTGATCGCCGGCCTGTCCGGGTTGCCGGAAATATCGATGGAGGAGCTTCCCGAGATCCCAAGTCCCGAGTCGGTGGAGAACCGAGTCGTCACGGGGATGATTCTGAGGAGCGCCGTTGCTCGTCTTGACGAACGCGACCGCGAGCTGATCGCGCTTCGATACGGGGCGGACCTTTCGATCCGCGAGATCGGCGAGCTTCTCGATCTCCGCGCCAATACGGTCGAAGTCGCGCTCCACAGAGCGCGAGGCCGTCTCGCGTCGAAGCTCGAGGCGGCCTCGGACGAGAGCTGGCCAGATTCCGGATCGGCGGCCGTAAGCATCCATACGTGGACGCCGGTATCCCTCGATGAACGCCGATCACAAAAGAAGGAAGGGAATCTGGCGTGAGCGGACACCGCAAACGACAGAGCTTCGACCTCGAGCGACAGTTGCGAGAGGCTCGTCCTGAGCCGGGGCGGGACCTCGTCCAGAGCCTGGTGAGCGACGTGCGCGGGCAGCGGCAGGCACCGCAGTCGCTCCGGTTGGCCTTCGCCGGCAGCTTGACCCTGATGCTGTTCGTCGCGCTGGCGACTTTCGGCGGGATCGGGTACGCGGGCGGCGCCCCGGAGAAGGTGGTCAAGGGCGTCGTCGCGGCCGTGAGGAACGACAACGGGACGACGCTGATCCACCAGAGCCCAGCCTGCGACCAGTACTTCACGAATGCGAACTACGGTCGCGGGAACCTTGGCGAGACGTGCCGGGGTCGCAGTCATCCGTGGGATAGTCACCCGGGTGAAGAGCCGCGTTCCCCAGATGCGGATCGATGAGTGTCGCCGAATCGGCGACCCCGACCCACTCGACGCCGGGCGGAACCGAACGATGCGAGCCACTCCCTTGACCTTCGCGTTACCCCGGCCGGCGAAGCGGGCGGTTCGAATTGGAGGTCGCCGCTTCGGGACCCTGACGGCCCGCTTCCGGCTGCTGCCGGACTACCTCATCATCGGGGCCCAACGCGCCGGAACGACGTCGCTTTTCAAGTACCTCGTCCAGCACCCGGCCGTTGGACGGCCGTTCCTGGGCAAGGGGGCTCATTTCTTCGACACGAACTACTCAGCCGATCTGGATGAGTACCGCGCGTACTTTCCGACGACGGCGTACAAGTGGTACGTGAAGGCGTCTCGTCGGATGGACGCTGTCACGGGCGAGGGGAGCCCCTACTACCTGGCCCACCCGCACGCTCCCTACCGCATCGCCGAGACCCTCCCCGACGTCAAGCTGATCGCGCTGCTCCGGGACCCCGTCGAGCGCGCCTATTCGCACTACCAGCACGAAGTCGCTCGCGGCTTCGAGGACCTCTCGTTCGACGAGGCGCTCGAGCAGGAACCGAGACGGCTCGCGGGAGAGGTCGAGAGGATGCGCAGCGATCCTTCGTACAACAGCTTCGCGTTTCAGCATCACAGCTACCTCTCGCGCGGCCTCTATGCCGAACAGCTGGAGGTCTGGTACGGGCTCTTTCCGAGGGAGCAGATCCTCGTGCTCCGCAGCGAGGATCTCTTCTCCCATCCCGAGAGGATCTACCGTGACGTCCTGCGGTTCCTCGAGGTCCCCCCGTTTTCGCTCCGCGAGTACGAGGTCTTCAACCCGCGGACGTACACCGAGATGGGCCCCGAGGCGAGGCAGCGCCTCGTCGAATATTTCGCCGAGCCGAACGCGAGGCTGTACGACCTGGTGGGTGCCGACTTCGGCTGGAGCCGGTGAAGCCGCCTCCGCGGACGTTCTGTCTCGAGCCTTTCCGACGAGGAGCTTTAGGCGTGCTAGGGTGGGCGACGGAGGGTCTGGAAGGGGCATGAATCTGTTTCAGGTGCGATCCATCTCCCGCGGGAGAGCGTTCGTCGTTGGTGCGGTCGTCTTGGCCGTAGGCGCCTTCGCGAATGCGGGTATCGCCTCCGCGGCCACGACCGTCGCCGACTGGGAGATGAACGAGCCCCCGGGGAGCACGACGATGCTCGACAGCAGCGGCAACAACCTGTCGGGGGCAATCGGCTCGGCGGTCGTCACCGGCGAGGTCCAGTCCGGCGAGACCGCCTACCGGTGGCTCGGCACGAACAAGACCGGCTATCACCCGGAGCGCCTCGTCACGGTCACGAGCGGCACCCTCAATCCGGGTACCGACCCGTTTGCGATCACCGTCCGGATCTACACCGGAGCGGGCGACCAGAACATCCTGCAGAAGGGTCAGTCGGGGACGGTCGGTGGCATGTACAAGATCGACATGGTCCAGGGGATCGTCATCTGTATGTACAGGGGCGCCGACGGGAACGCTGCGGTGCGTTCGAACCAGACGGTCTGGGATCACCAGTGGCACACCATTCGCTGCGAGCGTCAGGCAACCGGCGTGACGCTCACGATCGACGGAGGAACGCCGAAGACGACGAAGCACGCGACCGGCAACATCGCGAACAACAAGGTCCTCTCGATTGGCGGGAAGGCTTACTGTGATGGTGGCGTCACTGTCCAGTGCGACTACTACGTCGGCCTCATCGACAGCGTGGTCATGGAGCGGGTGGAGGGCGTCGACTCGGTCAAGCCACAAGTGGCGTTCACGGCGCCGACCGACGGAAGCTCCGTCACCCGAGGTACCCCGATCGCGCTCGAGGCGACCGCCTCCGACGACGTTGGCGTGGCGAAGGTGGAGTTCCGGGCGAACGGGACTCTGAAGTGCACCGATACCGCCGCCCCCTACACGTGCTCCTGGACTCCTTGGACCGCGGCCGGGACGAAGAACACGCTCAAAGCCACTGCGTACGACGCGGCAGGGAACAGCGCCGGCACAACGATCTACGTCTACACGCAGTAGACGTCTGCGGCGCGACTGACGGTCCCTAGAAGAGAATGAATCGTCGTCGACGCCGATTCTCGGCGCTTCGGAACGGTACGGGCTCACCGGAGACGATGGCGGCGGGAACCTCGCGCGTCAGGTAGCGGGCGAGGCCGTCGTCTCGGAGGGCGGCCACGGCCTGCGCCAAACTGCTGTCACGCGCGCCCGGAGCGTGCGCGTCGCTGGCGAGGACATGGACGAGCCCGAGCTCGAGCAGCCGACGACACGCCTGATGCGCGCGGCGACCGAAGCGCCCCTGCAACGAGGCCGCGGTCACCTGCACGCGAGCCCCGCTCCGGACTAAGTGTTCGAGGACAGCAGGATTGGTCTGCACCTCAGGATTCCGCTCCGGATGCGCCAGCAGCGGGGTGATCCCAGCCGACCGGAGCGTGAAGACTTGCGCCCCTAGAGACAGGGGCCAGCCGATTAGCGGCAACTCGACGAGGACGTAGCGCCCAGTCTGGGCAATGCTGAAGCGCTTGATCTCATCCTGGGACATCGTGTCCAACCACTCCAGGCCCACCTCTCCTGCAGGCAGGACTTCGAGATCGATCTCGTTCGTTGCAAGATGGTTGTTCAGCGTCGTGACGGCGCTCTCCATCTCCTCGGCGCGCGTTGGGAAATCCGCGCGGACGTGCGGCGTCGCCGCGACGGCCGTGACTCCCTCGCGGACAGCGGCCCTGGCCATTTCGTAGCTCTCATCGAGCGTCCGCGCACCGTCGTCGATGCCCGCGAGGATATGAGAGTGAAGGTCGATCATCTTCTCGGGGAGGATATGAGCTTGTCTTTGCAAACGTTTCACAGTGAAGGGTCAACCTGAAGTTTAGGGTTGTGGACAGGAAGCAGGGTGGGCGCACGCAGCCCGGCGCAACGGATTCGAAGGGACGCTGGCTAACGCTCAACTTGAACGTTAGGGTGTTCCAGGGCTCAGATCGGGAGAGCGTTGCTAGAGCCTTTCGCGGGAGTAGTTTTGGACCTGGCTTGACAAGCCAAGGGCGGTTGATACTCTCGCCCTTCGGCGCTTGAAGGGACATCAGGGTCGCTCGAGCAGCACAACGTGGGACGTCGATCGGGAGGGGATGGCGACTGCGACCAACAACCGTCGGCTTGGACTAGCGCAGGTTCGCCACCTGTATCCGGGCGCGCATGACGCGCTTCGCCTCAACGCGAAGCATGAGCACGGCTCGCGCTCGGACCACCGCTTCGAACGCCTGGCAATTGTGGTCGTTCTCTTGTTCATGGCGGCCGTCTTCGCAGGCGCCGCGCAGGCAGGAGACCTCGTCACCGGGGACAGCGTCGTTACGCCGACGGACTCGGCCGGCACGACCGTTGCGCCCACGGACTCGGCCGGCACGACTGACGGAGCGACCGATTCGTCAGGTTCATCCTCCTCGGATCCGACGGCACCGGGCGACGGCGGCGATCCTGGCTCGGAAACATCCACGGACACCTCCACGAGTACCGATCCTCCAGCCGACGCGACGGGCGATACGTCCTCACCGTCCGACGGCGCCCCGCTGCCCGAGCCATCCTCCGGGGACGCCACAAGCGACCCGGGAAGTACAACTCCACCCGTCACGGAAGAGCCTCCCGTGACCGAGACGCCTCCCGTCGTCGAGCCGGTCGACCCGCCGGCCGAGGAGCAATCGCCCGTGGCGGCAGGCGGCGAAGGTCAGCAGCAGAAACCGACCGAGCCCTTTCCCAGCGGTGCGACTGGCATCGAGCTTGATGGCGGCATTGCCACCGCGCCCACGGTGTCCCGGGGCCTAGACCTCTTGCAGATCGGCGGTGGGCCGTCCACGAAAGACCGTGACACGCGCGCAGCGGACGGCGACGGCCGCTCGACGAAGGCGTCGAGCGCCACGAGTTCGTTCCACCACCAAGGCTCGCCCACCGGTTCCTCGTCCTCTGGAGCGTCCGGCGGTTCCGGGGCGAGTGGCTCCGGAGGAGGCGTTGGCTTGGCCGTCGAGTTTCTCCTCGCCGCGCTAGTCATCTTGCGCTATGCATACCGCGCGTCCTTCACGCTGCCCGATTCGCGGGCCTTCGCGCTTCGCGAGGAGCGCCCCGGCTAACCCTCCCCGTCTCGAGCACTGGCGTCGGCGTCTACGCCCGACGTCCAACCGAGATGAAGTACGGGAGGGAAATGCTGAAGGCAGTACGACATAGACGAGGGAAGCGAGCCGAGCCGGCAGCGGCGCCGCCTCGGCTTGGAGTAACGAGGCTCACGGCACGAAGCGCGGACCGACGAATGCGGCTCGTCGACGCGACCGTGAGCGGCGAGGCGTCCACGTCGGCGCCGAGCGTCAAAGCCAGACAGGGGAGAGCGGACACGTGACGGAAAACGGAGGCCACGAGGCGCGCAGTCTCGGCGATTATCTGCGCGTCATTCGGCGGCGGAAATGGTTGATCCTCACGATCAGCACCGTCTTCCTGGTCGGCGCGGTCGTGCGCTCATCGACGCAGGACCCGCTCTATAGCGCCTCGTCAGAAATCTTGCTGAGCCGTGCTCCCGTCGTGACCGAGATCGCGGGGAGCAACGACCAGACGTTCAGCCAGCAGCCGGACCGCGTCGCGAAGACCGAGGCCGCAGTAGCCGCGGTTCCGGCGGTGGCCCAGCGCGTACTCAAGGCTGCCGGCATTTCGGACATGACGGTCGAGGAGTTTCTTGCCCGCTCGTCTGCGACCGCAAAGACCGACGCGGATCTTCTGGTTCTCAAGGTCAACGCGGGTGACCCTGAGCGAGCGGCGCTTCTGGCCTCGGAGTACGCAAGGCAGTTCTCCGAGTACCGAAAGGAGCTCGACACCGCTGCGCTCAACCGGGCACGGATCGGGCTCGAGGAGCGAATCGCGGAGCTACGCGACAGCAAAGACGCCGACAAGGGTCTGCTCGCGGATCTCCAGTCGAAAGCGCAGCAACTTGGAACGGCCGAGGCCCTTGCGACCGGAAACACGTCGGTTATTCGGGCGCCTACCGCGGCTGACGCCGCAAAGATTCGTCCGCGGCCGTTTCGCGATGCGGTCCTTGCAGGAGCAATTGGCTTACTGCTCGGAATCGTGGCCGCGTTCCTCCGCGACGCCGTCGACACACGGATTCACTCGGCGGACGAGATTGCCGACCGCCTCGGCGTTCCACTCCTAGCCCGCATCCCAGAGCCGCCTCGACCGCTACAGATGTCTGATGGTCTCGTGATGCTCGCCGATCCCAGCGGCAAGGAGGCGGAGGCCTTCCGGATGCTCCGGACCAACCTCGACTTTGTGAATGTCGAGCGCGGAGCCCGGACCATCATGGTGACGAGCGCGTCGCAACGTGACGGCAAGTCGACGACCATCGCGAACCTAGCGCTCGCGCTTGCCCGTGCGGGCAAGAACGTCGTCCTGATCGACCTCGATCTCCGGCGGCCGTACTTGAATCGATTCTTCGACGTGGACAACGAGCCTGGTCTGACGAACGTCGTCCTCGAACAAGCGTCGATCGAGCAGGCGCTGTCCAAGGTGTGGGCGTCAGAGGCGACGGCCGAAAAGTCGAAGCCGTCGGCTCCCGCGAGCAGACCTCGCGGCGGTCGGGCCAAGCAATCGGCCGGAGGCGAGACCAACGGGCGCGCTCCGACTGGAAGCGTGCTCGAAGTGATGCCCTCGGGCACTCTGCCCCCGAACCCAGGAGAGCTCGTGTCGACACGAGGGCTCGAGACGCTCCTCGATCGCCTGCGCGGGCGAGCTGATTTCGTGCTCGTGGACGCGCCTCCGATCATCGGCATCGGCGATGCGATGACGATCAGCGCGAAGGTGGACGGGATCGTGCTCGTCACGAGGATGAATCGCCTTCGGCGCCCGCTGCTCTTCGAGCTGCACCGTTTGTTGGAGACCTCACCCGCTTCGTTGCTCGGTTTCGTCGTCACCGCTGCGAGAGTTGACGGCGAGCAGTACTACGCCTCGGACGGATACCACGGCGTCCCGGCCCAGCACGACGAGAGCAGGCGAGCGCCTGCCCAATCGGCTCGCAGACGTCGGCCCAGCGCCCGTAAGCGACGGACAACCCATGGACGCACGGGGCACTGACGTGAAAGGGCGAAGGTCATTCGCATGAACGCGACGGAACGCAACGCTCTGCTCGAAGGTCTGCGCCTGAACGACGAGATCGGCGCGACGCTCGACGACCGAACGATCGAGATCCTCGAGCACAGGCGGCGGACGGCAGTCGTGCACCGACGGGGCTGGCTCGTGCGGCGGATGCTGCTCCTTGCCGATCTCGCGGGGCTGACCCTCGCCTACGTTGTGGCTCAGCTGCTCTTCAGGGAACCGATGTCGTCGCCCGACCACGTACGGCCGCTCATCGAGACGCTCCTCTTCCTGGCGACGCTGCCGGTCTGGATCGTGGTCGCGAAGCTCTACGGCCTGTACGACCATGATGAGGAGCGGACCGATCATTCGACGGCCGACGACCTATTCGGAGTCTTCCACCTCATCACCGTCGGGACGTGGCTGATCTTCGCAGGCGGCATGCTGACCGGACTTGCGCGGCCGCACCTCATGCGGTTGATCTTCTTCTGGGGCCTCGCCATCGCCCTCGTGACGATCTTTCGGGCGGGTGCGCGTGCGTTCTGTCGTCGCCGCATCGCCTACCAGCAGAACGCAGTCATCGTGGGTGCCGGAGATGTCGGCCAGCTCGTCGCGCGAAAGCTGCTTCAGCATCCGGAATACGGGATCAATCTCGTGGGCTTCCTCGACGTGGAGCCGAAGGAGCGGCGAAGCGATCTCGAGCACCTGACGCTTCTCGGACCGCCGGAGCGCCTTCCGGGAGTGGTGCGCGCGTTCGACGTCGAGCGGGTCCTGATCGCGTTCTCGAAGGAGTCGCATGAGGAAACGCTGGGCTTGATTCGCTCCGTGAAGGACCTGGACGTCCAGGTCGACATCGTTCCGCGGTTGTTCGAGATCGTCGGCCCGCGCATGTGTATCCACACGGTCGAGGGCATTCCGCTGATGGGGTTGCCGCCCCTGCGGCTCTCTCGGTCGTCGCAGCTTCTCAAGCGGGCCGTCGACCTTGTCCTCTCCGCGACCGCGCTGGTGGCCCTCGCGCCGTTGTTCGCGTTCATCGTCGTACGGATCAAGCTCGACTCGAGAGGGCCCTTGTTCTTTCGCCAGACACGCGTGGGCATCGGCGACACGACGTTTCGTATCTACAAGTTCCGCACGATGAGCCCGGATGCCGATGAGCGGAAGGAAGAGGTGGCCCACTTGAACATCCACGCCGGGCCGGGAGGAGACCCGCGTATGTTCAAGGTCGCCGAGGACCCGCGAACGACGAAGTTCGGCCGGTTTCTGCGACGTTACTCGCTCGACGAGCTTCCTCAGCTGATCAATGTCCTGAGAGGAGAGATGAGCCTCGTCGGGCCGCGCCCGCTCATCGTGGCCGAGGACAGGCATGTTGCTGAGTGGGCTCGTAAGCGGGTGCACCTCAAGCCTGGGATCACGGGCCTCTGGCAAGTCCTCGGACGGAGCGACATCCCCTTCGACGAGATGACGAAGCTGGATTACATCTACGTGACGAACTGGTCCCTGGGCGGCGACCTCAGCATCATGCTGAAGACGATTCCGGCCGTCTTCCGCGCGCGGCGCGCTTACTGAGATGGCGGGCTCGATGGTCGTCGACAACGGTCAGGAATCGCTGCCGAAGGCGATGCTCGTGTGCTCGTCGGGAGGCCATCTGCTGCAGCTCCATCGCCTGAAGCCCTGGTGGATCAAGAGGGAGCGCGTTTGGGTGACGTTCGACATGCCGGACAGTCGATCGCTCCTTGCGGGCGAGGAAGTCAGGTGGGCGTACCATCCCACGACCCGGAATGCGGTCAACCTCGTCCGCAATCTCGGCCTCGCCTGGCGCCTTCTGCGTCGAGACCGACCGGGCGTCGTCGTGTCGACGGGAGCGGCTGTCGCCTTTCCCTTTTTCCTGGTGGCTCGTCTGCTCGGCATCAAGACGGTCTACGTCGAGGTCTACGACCGCATCGACGTACCTACGCTGACCGGGCGGCTCTGCCACCCGCTCGCGAGCCGCTTTCTGTTGCAGTGGGAGGCGCAGAAGCGCTTCTATCGTCGCGGCCAGGTCATCGGAAGGTTGTTCTGACGTGAGGGTCGAGCCAACGAAGCCGCTCCTCTTCGTCACCGTCGGAACGGATCATCACCCGTTCGACCGCCTCGTACACTGGCTCGACGCCTGGCTCGAATCAGGAGCGCAGAAGCGCGTTCGGTGCCTGCTGCAGCACGGAGCGTCCCTGCCTTCCTCGGCGGCCCGGTCGTGCGACTTCCTGGGCTATGACGAGATGGAAGGCGCGTTCCAGGAGGCCGCAGCGGTCGTGTGCCATGGAGGGCCCGGGACGATCATGCTCGCGGCCGAAGCCGGCAAGGTGCCGATCGTGGTCCCGAGGGTGCGAGCGTTGGGTGAGCACGTCGACGACCACCAGGTTCTCTTCGGGCGTCGATTGGAACACGAGCGCAGAATCGTCCTGGCCGAGACCGAGAGCCGTTTTCGCCTCATGGTCGAGCGGGCCCTCGCTGCTCCTCTCGCGCTTCCCCAGGGGATTCCGCCGTCGAGCGCGGAAGCGATACGACGTTTCGAGGAGATCGTCGATGAGCTCATGGCGGTTCCGAAGGTGGCCCGGTGAGCCCGGCAACTCATGAGGACGGGACGACGCCCGTTCGCGTCCTCTACATCGGGGGTTGCGGACGAAGTGGAAGCACGCTCCTGGACAGGATGCTCGGGGAGCTTCCGCGCTTCGTCTCGACCGGGGAGGTTCGCTTCATCTGGCAACGAGGGCTCCTCGAAAACCAACTCTGCGGGTGCGGATCGCCCTTTCGCGAATGTCCGTTTTGGCAATCCGTCGGCGAGGAGGCGTTCGGAGGCTGGGACACTCTCGACGCGCAGGACTTGGTGGCTCTCGACCGTGCGCTCGACCGCCATCGGTACATCCCGCTGCTCGTCGCGCCGCGGCTTTCCCGCGGTTTCGAGAAGCGCCTCGCACGCTACGTCGAAGTCCTTGGCCGTCTTTACGGCGCCATCGATCGCGTCTCCGGAGGCGCCTGCATCATCGACTCGACGAAGGATCCGCCCTTCGCTTTCCTTCTGAAACGAGTGCCGGGGCTCGAGCTCCGCATCGTTCACCTCGTCCGGGACAGCCGCGGCGTGGCCTTTTCCTGGACGAAGAACGTCAGAAAGCCCGAGGACGTGAAGGTCGCTCGTTTCATGAACACCTATCACCCGGTCGAGATGGGGTTGCGCTGGGTCGTTTACAACACCTGTTTCCACGTCCTCGGACGGCTGGGCATTCCCCGGATGATGACGCGGTACGAGGAGGTCGTTTCGTCCCCGCGCCGCGAGCTTCAACGAGTGGTATCGCTCCTCGGCGACGAGGTCGGCGAGGAGAGTTTTGGCTTTCTGAACGGTCGAGGCGTCGAGCTCGGAGTCCATCACACGATCTCCGGGAACCCGATGAGGTTCCAGCGCGGGACGATCTCGCTCACCGTCGACGAAGAGTGGAAGACCCGCCTCAAGCCGGCACATCGGCGCCTCGTCTCGATCTTCACGTTCCCGCTCCTGCTCCGTTACGGCTACCTCTGGCCCGCCCGGTCGCGCCAATGAGCTCGCCTCGCCGATTTCCGTCGGTGTCGGTCGTGATCCCGACGCATAACCGGCCCGATTACGTCCGCAACGCCGTGCGGAGCGTCCTCGAGCAGGACTACGCCGGCCCGGTCGAGGCGGTCGTCGTCTTCGACAACTCCGATCCGGTCGAAATCGACGCCCCAATCGGATTGCCCGCAGCCCGGAGCGTCTCCACGCTCACCAATACCAGGAAACCCGGTGCCTTCGGCGCTCGCAACACGGGCCTCCTCGCAGCCAAAGGCGATCTGGTCGCCTTCCTCGACGACGACGACGAATGGCTGCCGTCGAAGCTCGTGCGGCAGGTCGAGGTGCTCTTGTCGCGTCCGGTCGATGTGGTTTTCACCGCAGTCCGTTACCGGGCCGGCGAACGGTATCGCGACTATGTGCCGCGATTCTCGTCCGACGACCCGGTTCGCGGTCTGGTCGGGGGAGGACTGTTTTTGCCCCTGCAGACGATGGTCGGGTGGCGGGAATCCGTGCGGAGCGACCTGATCGACGAGAACTTCCGCACCGGTGGCGATCAGGAGTTCGTCTTACGGCTTCTGCTCAGGCTGAGGGCCGACCTGATCACAGAGCCGCTCGTGCTCATGAATCGCGGCCATTCGAATCGCCTGTCGATGGACTACGAGCGAAAACTCGAGAACGTGACGTACATGCGGGCGAAGCACGCCGAGCTCTTCGCGGAGTACCGACCGGATCTCTCGGGGAGCCACGCCCGCTTCGCGCTGCTCGCGCTCGGAAACGGCAAACGCTCCGAGGCGCGCAAATGGGCCCGGCGCGCGATCCGTGCGAACCCGAAGCGTTCTCGAAACTGGCTCATCGGTCTCGCGGTGCTCGCGCTACCGCCGATGAGTCTCGATTCTCTGCAGGACGTCCACCACAGGATCTTCTGGCGCCGCGTGCGCGCGTGAGGGCAGTGGGCCCGGTGCAGACTCCCCAGCGCTCGAATCCGTCGGTGTCGGTCGTCATCCCGACGCGCGACAGACCGGACCTCCTTCGTCGAGCGCTCGAGACGATTCGAGCGCAACGATACGACGGAGACATTGAGTGCCTAACGGTGTTCGATCGCTCGCATGTCCATCTCCCGGGGATCGAAAGCGGTCACGGCCTCACTGTCCGTGCCATGGCGAACACTCGGTCCCCCGGCCTGGCCGGCGCCAGGAACACGGGCATTCTCGCTGCGCGCGGCGATCTCGTCGCATTCTGCGACGACGACGACGAGTGGCATCCCGACAAGTTGGCCGCCCAGACTGCCCTGCTCCGAGAGAAGGGCGCGTCGACGGCGAGTTGCGGCATCTGCGTGGAATATCGGCAACGAGAGACCGTACGCCTCCCGCCCTCCGACACGATCACGCTGAGCGACCTTCTCCGGTCGCGACATATGGAGCTGGCGCCCAGCACGATCCTCGTCCGGCGCGAGGCCTTTCAGGAGATCGGGCTCATCGACGAGGACCTTCCCGGGAGCTACGCCGAAGACTATGAATGGCTGCTTCGGGCCGCGCGCGTCTCACCCGTTGTCGTCGTGCCTGCCCCGCTTGCCCGCATCCACTGGCACGACTCTTCGTACTTCGTCGGCCAGTGGGAGATGATCATCGACGCGCTGTCCTATCTCCTCGAGCGCTACCCCGAGTTTCGAGGCGAGCGGATCGGCCTTTCGAGGATCTTCGGACAGTTGGCCTTCGCGTCTGCAGGCTGTGGTCGCCGTGCCGAGGCGGTCAAGTGGGCGGGTCGGGCGCTGCGTCTCAGGCCCGTCCAGCCGCGAGCGTATCTCGCCCTGGCGGTCGCCGGCAGGGTCGTAAGTGCGGATTCGGTCCTGAAGGTTGTCCGATTCTGGGGCAGGGGAATCTGATGTCCGCCTTGGCCGGTCCCTATCCCGTCGAGACGGTCGAGCCGCGGCCCCTAACGCGCGGGAAGCTCCTGATCGGAATCGTCGCGACATTTCCGTTGCTCTGGCTCGGCGGTGTCTTTCGGATCGTCTGGCCGATCATCGCGTTCTTCTTCCTCCTTGCGCTCATTCGAGAGGGCAACGTGACGTTCCCGAAAGGCTTCGGAATGTGGCTGCTGCTCCTCGCCTGGGCGCCGCTTTCCGCTCTCCACCTGCAGGGAGGCGCCTCCGGGGGGTTGCTCCTGCTTCACCAACTAAGCGCTCTCTTTGCCGCGACAGTCGTCTTTCTCTATGTCTTCAACTCTTCACATCGCACGCTTCCCGACAGCGCGATCATCGATGCTCTCACGCTGTTCTGGGCGATGCTCGTAGTCGGGGGCTTCATCGCGATGATCTTTCCATCGGTGTCGTTTGACAGCCCGTTCGAGCGACTCTTGCCCGCTGGCCTCGTCGCTCATCCCTTCATCCACGATCTCGTCCATGTGCGGTTCGCGCAAGTGCAGTCGTTTCTCGGTTACCCGGTCGGACGGCCGAGCCCGTTCTTCACGTTCACGAATGCCTGGGGTGGAGGAGTCGCGCTGCTCACGCCGATCGTCTTTGCCGCACTCGCTCAGACGAGGTCCATCGTCCGGCGGCGCGTGCTTTGGATCCTGCTTGCCGTCTCGGTCATCCCAATCGTCGTCTCACTCAACCGAGGTGTCTGGCTTGCACTCACACTTGCGATGGCATACGCCGCAGTGCGGTTTGCGCTTGCGCACAGACTCAATGCCCTCGCGGCGCTCGTTGGCCTGGTCAGCGTCCTTCTGATCCTGTTTTTCTTGACGCCGTTGGGGACGCTGATCAGCGACCGGCTGGCGAGCTCCCATTCCAACGAAAGCCGCGCCTCTGTCTACCGCGAGGCCGCCGACAGAGCCAAGGAATCGCCGTTGATCGGGTATGGAGGGCCCATTCCGGCGCAAGAGTCGATCGGCGGCCCACCTGTGGGAACCCATAGCGAGCTCTTTTTCCTCACGATCTCCTACGGCATTCCCGCGGCCGTTCTCTTCGTGGGCTGGTTCGCGCTCACATTCCTGCGATCCGCTCGCGATACATCGGGGCCGCGGTTTTGGGCGCATGTCGCGATTCTGGTCTGTCTGATGGAAGCGCCCTACTACCTGATCGAGATGCACCTTTCCGTCGCCATGATCATCGCCGCCTTCCTCTGGCGGGGCATTGTCCGGCCTCCGACACCGGAACTCCTATCCGAGCCGGGGTCACGATCCGCGACCGGGTGACGCCCCGTCACACAGACATCGCGCCACGCGGCGAGACGACGGATGAGCGACTAGAAGGCACGAGCCGGGGGGAGTCGCACCGTGATCTAGCGAGCCTTGCGCGCGGGTGGCTTCTGAGCCTCGTCGGCCTCGTCGCGTCGGGGGTCTTCGGGCTCTTCTTCGGAATCGTCATCGCGCGTGGCCTGGGAGCCTCAGGAGCGGGCGTGTTCTTCACGGCGGTGGCGCTTTTTTCGATCGCTGCGGTCGGCGCCCAGTTCGGCGCGACTACGGGGCTCATACGGTCGATAGCCCGGTTCCGAGCGCTCGAGCAGCTCGATTCGATTCGCCCAACGCTCACTGCGGCCCTGCTGCCGGTGATCCTCACCGGCGTCGTTCTCGGCACGATGCTCTTCGTCTTCGCAGGTGACATCGCCGGCGCGATTCTCGACGGCGACGCGGCAGACACCGCAGAGCAATACCTTCGCGTCTTTGCGCCGTTTCTCCCGCTGGCCGTCACCTCCTCGGCGCTTCTGGGCGCGACTCGTGGCCTCGGCACGCTCATCCCGCTTGTCGCGATCGAGCACATCGGCAAGGGACTGCTCCGCCCGCTGCTCGCACTCGGCGTGCTCGCCGCGGGGCTCGGCTCAGTCGCCCTGGCTTTGGCCTGGGCCGTTCCTCACGCGCTCGGCCTCATGGCTGCGGTTGTCGCGCTCGTCCTCGTCATGCGGCGCGCGGCGCGCGCTCGAGTGCGCACCTACGCTCCGAGCGCCGATTTGACGCGGGAGTTCTGGAGCTTCACGGCGCCACGCGGCGCTGCCGGGATTCTGCAGATCGCGCTGGCCTGGCTCGATACGATTCTCGTGGCCGCGCTCGCGTCGCCTCATGACGCCGGGATCTATCGAGCGGCCATCAGTTACATCAACCAGGGATCGTTCGCAAACCAGGCGATCGTGTTCGTGATCGGCCCCCTGCTGAGTGGACTCCTCGCCCAGGAGCTGCACGCGCGCGCCCAATCCGTGTACCACACGGCCACCTGGTGGCTGAGCGCTCTGTCCTGGCCGATCTACCTGACCTTCGCTGTCTTCGCCCCACTCTTCATGCGGGTGTTCGGGTCCGAGTTCGTTGGCGGCGCCGATGTCCTCGTCATCCTGGCGCTGCCGATGCTTGTCGCCATGGCGGCGGGACCGGTCAACGTGGTCCTCGTCATGGCCGGGAAAAGTTCCTGGAACCTCCTCAACGTTGCGATTGCCCTCGTGACGAACATCGTCCTCAATGTCCTGCTCATTCCACCCTTCGGGATCAACGGTGCGGCTGTTGCCTGGGCCGTCACGATCCTCGTCTTGAACGTGGCCGCGCTCCTCGAGGTGGGTCTGTTTCTCAGGTTGAGGCCGCTCGGCAGAGGCTTTGCGATCGTGGCCTGCGTCTCGACGGTCTGCTACGGAGCGCTGGGTGTCGTCGTCAGGCTGATCTTCGGAACCACGATCCCTGCGTTCATTCTCTTCGCGGCCCTCTCTACGGCTTTGTACGTCCTCCTCATCTGGCGCTTCCGAGAGGCGCTCCACGTGCGCGTCCTCTTCGAATCGGTCTCCACCCGCAAGCGCGGCAGGATCGGCGATGCCGAGGTCGCCTAGCGTGGGCCCACGCACCGGAGCGGCGCACGTTCGGTCCGTGGCGGGGCTGACGGGTCCGATCGAAGCCCTCGACTCGGCTCCCTTCTTCTTCGCGCAGAAGAACGGCGACGAGTTCGTCATCCGCGGCCAGCCGACCTGCCAGTTCGGTCACAGGCTGCCTTCGGGGAGGGCGCCTGTTCCGGACGGGGTCTTCGCAGGTTGGAACTGGGACGGGCGTGCTCTCGACGTCGAGCACGATCGCTACGGCCTCTACCCGCTCTTCTACTACCGGCGCGCCGGAGATTTCGCCATCTCGCCGTCGCTGGTGACGCTGCTGCGGGAGGGCGCAGCGCCGGATGTTGACGAGAGCGCTCTCGCCGTCTTTCTGCAGCTCGGATTTTTCATCGACGACCAGACGCCGTTCAAGCACATCAAGGCGGTCCCTCCGAATCTGCGTTTCATCTGGGACGGCGACCTGGAGATCCGGGAGCACCGTGACGTTGGCGGCCGTCAGGACGTATCGCGCGCGGAGGCGGTCCAGATTTACGCCGAGCTCTTCCGGCAGGCAGTTCGGAGGAGAGTGCCGAGCGGGCGGGTCGTCCTGCCGCTGAGCGGGGGCCGTGATTCCCGCCACATCCTGCTCGAGCTGTGCGAGGCGGGTATTCGTCCTGAGTCCTGCGTCACCGCCATCCGGTACGGCCGCGGCAACAACGACGTCGACGTGGCGGGCATGCTCGCGCGCAGCTTCGGGCTCGATCATGTGGTCCTCGAGCGAGCGCCGCGGTTGCATGCCGAGCTACAGAAGAACCTCGCGACGAGTTTCTGCGCCGACGAGCACGCCTGGCTCATGCCCTTGGCCGAGCACCTGAACGGTCGCCCCGTCGCGATCTACGACGGCATTGCGGGAGACGTCCTGTCCGCCTCGCTCTTCCAGAAGCCGGCGTGGCTCGAGCTTTATCGCGCGGGTCGATTCGTCGACCTCGCGAAGACGCTGGTCGGAAAGCGTCGGGACGGAATCGTCGCCCTACGGCGCGCAGACGCGCGCCGTCTCGCCGACGAGGCTCTCGAGCGGATCGCCGTCGAGCTGCGGCGGTATGGGGACGCCACGAACCCGTGCACGATGTTCTTCTTCTGGAACCGGACCCGCCGGGAAATCGCGCTCGCGCCTTTCGGCGTCCTCGCGGGAGTCGAGACGTGCTTCTGCCCCTACCTCGACCACGAGCTGTACGACTTCCTGACGTCTCTGCAGCCGGAGATCACGATCGACCGCACGTTTCACACCGACACGATCGCGCTGGCGCATCCCTCCGCGCAGAACGTTCCCTATGCCGCACGGAGTCGGCGCGGGCTCAACGCATCTCTCGCGACCTTCGGTGCCGGCGTCGTCGCGTACGGCCTCCGCTCGGGCTCGCGGCGGGGTCGGATGTTCAGTCTGCTCACGGCGCAGCTGGCCGCCGGGTTTCGGCCTCGCAAAGGCCGGCGCCCAAGTTTCTCGGTCGATCCTGACCGGCTCCTCTACCTGCTGCAGCTGGAGGACCTACGGGAGGCGATTCGTGTCTAGCTCGCCCCCCGGCAAGGCGGACACCGAGCAGGACCGCTTGAGCGTCATCGACATCGTCGCGAAGGGGCGAAGCGGGAGCACGCTCGTCGGACTGCTGTTGGGGCAGCTCCCCGGGTTCGTCGACGTCGGCGAGCTTCGTTACATGTGGGCCCGGCGGCTCGGCAAAGGGGGGAACGTTCTCTGCGGATGCGGCACGCTCCTGCACGAGTGTCCATTCTGGGAGCAGGTGGGAGACGAGGCGTTCGGCGGCTGGGACGCGCTGGATGCCGCCCATGTGCTCGCGCTGGAGCGCGCCGTCGAACGGGAGCGGCTTCTCCCGTTCCTGCTCCAGCCGCGAGTCTCGCGCGCGTACGAGACGAAGCTGAACGAGTACGCCGACCTGCTCGGGAAGCTGCTCCGGGGAATCGCGAGCGTGAGTGGTGCGGGCGTCGTCGTCGACGGTTCCAAGCTGCTCTCGCGGGCGCTTGTCCTCCGCCACGTGAGCGGCATCGATCTCAGCTTCCTCCACATGGTCCGCGATTCCCGCGGAGTCGCCTTCTCGTGGAGCAAACGTGTCGCCCGTCCGGAAACGGTCGGGAGCGTCGCCTACATGCCGCGGTTCGGCCCGGCCGCCGTCTCTGCGCGCTGGCTCTATCACAACGTCGGCGCGCACCTGCTCGGTCTGCTCGGTCACCGCCATGCGTTCATGCGCTACGAGAGCTTCGTGGAGGAGCCCCGGGCGGAGCTGAGTCGAGTCCTGCAGCTTCTCGGTCAAGCGGACTCGGTTTCCAGCCTCGGTTTTCTCGGCCAGGAGATGAGCCTGAAGCCCACGCATTCCGTCTGGGGAAATCCGATGCGGCTGGACACTCACGCGGTCGCAATCAAGCTCGACGACCAGTGGCGGCGAGACATGCGGCAACGCGACCGCCGCGTCGTGACGACGCTCACCTGGCCGCTGCTCTACGCGTACGGGTACACGCGGCGACACGCGCCCTAGCCGTCCGCCGACCAAGCGAGCCAAACGCTTAGGGCCGGAAGATAGATTCGGTCCTCGGGCGTGATTCCCGCCTCGCGGCCCTCCGCGGCGCGGAGCGTCATTTCCAGGAGGTTGAGAGCAACCAAGACTCGGGGTTCCGCAGCATCCGGAAGCCGGGGCAGGAGCCCTCCATCGCCCGCGAGAACGGTCGTGAGAGCGACTTGCACGTCGCGACGCGCTCTGGCCAGGGCGACCTGGACGTCGAAATGAGCCGCGTCGAAGCCGACCGGGACGCCGGAGGCACCCCGCTCCCAGTCCCAAACGGCGAGCGTGCCGTTCCGCCTGGCCATGTTCCAGGGTGTCCAGTCGCCGTGCGAGGTGCCGAACCTGAGCTCCTTGCGCCCCCAACTCGCTTCGATCCGCATGGCCAGGAGGGCGATTTCCTCGCTCTCGGAGAGGGCGGCGATGCGGTCCCGCAGCGAGCGCCAGAACGGACTTCCCGCCAGCGGATGCTCCTCCGCCTCCGATAGCCCTGCGATCTCGAGCATTGCCGTCATCACCTCGCCGAGGTGCTGGCCGCCTCGCACCAGGCGACCATCGAGCGGCGAGAGGGCCAGGAGCTCGAGGTCGTGCCAAGTCCCGTGATAGAGGACGTGAGGCGCAGCGAACGCCGCGCGCGATTCCCCTTCGACGGCCTTGAGGACTTCGGCCTCCCGTGCCACGAGCCCCCGGGTGAGGGCGTTCCACCCGACCTTCACGTAGCCGACCGGGACGCCCTCCCTGCTGACGACCTGGATCAGGGGCTTGCGGTTCGGCCTTACACGCCCGAGGCGAACCGCGAAGCTCGGGTCGCTGAGCCCTAGGACGTCGGCGAGGTGCTCGGACAGGAGCACGTCGGCCAAACCCGGCGCGGCGCCCTTCCCCGCGACGGCGAATCGAAGCCGGTCGCGAAGGAGGTGCTGCGCGAGGCCGACACGGAGGCCGGCCCGCAGCAAAGCGCGTCCTAGGCGAACCCGGAGCTCGCGGGCGTGGCTCCCACCGCGGAGCAACGCAGCCGCAGCCCGCGCCGACTCGAGCGAAAGCAGCAACCTCGGCTGCGTCGCGGTCGGAAAGATGCCGAAGGTCTGAACGATGCCGCCGGTGTCGGACGCGCCGCTGCGCGTCACCGACGCCTCGATCGGAGGCGCAGAGAGGATGGCTGCAATCCAGTCGAGATCGGCGTGGCGGTCAGGCTGCAGCGCGTCCATGTCGAGGCCTTTAGAGCCTCGGCGACGGTCGTCCCTCAGGGCGAGGGAGGTGGAGGCGGGCCCTCGACGGTGACGGTCACGTCATTGATGACTGTCACGGTCTCTGTAACGACTTGGGTTTCGGTCTGAGTCACCGTCACGCTTGGCCCCTTCACGGTGACGGTCTTGACCGGCCCTTTCGTCGTGATCGTCTGGCCCGGCAGGACCTGGAGCGGGCCGTCCACCGAAACCGTGTGACGGAGAGTCGTGGCGCCGGGGCCGTGCACCACGCGGAGGACGGTCTGTCCCTTCCCTCTGTCGGTGACCGTGACTGCGTAGGTTCGTGTGCCGCCCGGACCGGTCACCACGACGTAGCTGGTCGAGACGCCGTTTCCGGCGGCAGAGCTCTCGCTGTCCGCCAGAAACGCAGCGCCTGTTCCGGCAAGGGCCAGACTGAGCAGTAGACAAATCATGGCGACGGTCGAGGCGCGCCGATGCTGGGCGCGGAAAAGACGGGCTACCACAGCCAGATCGACAGCGCTCTTTCGGACTTGCCACCACGCGTACGCAAGGCGCTCACCCGCCTGACTCGACGTTCGCATGTCCTCACGCCACACGCGAAAGCGTTGGGCCCGGTCTGCAGCGGAGGCACGTATGGTCCAGCGAGCGTCGGCGAGGCGCTCACCTGCAGCGCCTCGTGCCCGCGCGAGCACGACCCCCAGCGCTGTCAGCCAGACACGCAGGGCTTGCCCATACTCCCAGGAGATCTTGCGCACCCAGGCTCGCGCCGCTACCAGCTTCCCATCGAAGTCCATCGGCCCCTGTCCCAAGAGGTTCAGCCTAGCGAGTCCGCGCCGGCTTCGCGGACCCGACTTAGGGCAGGGAGCCGTGTGTCACGAAGCCTCTAACTTCGCGGAGACCGCGCCGCGGAAAGAGCTTGTCCCAAGGCCGGCGGCGGCTAGTGTGAATCAACAGCGATGACACCCCCGCATCCCCAAGTCCGGAGGCGAATCTTCCTCTTTGTGGCGCTCACGGCCTGGCTGCTGGCGCTTGGCGGCCTCGGTTTCGCGCTCGCGGGAGACGCCGGCGAGGAGAAGACCGCGCTTCCGACGAAGGCGGGTCCAGCCACCGTTCCCCCGCTGACGACGGGGGCTGTCGGCTCCACGGCCGTAGGCCCCGCGAAGCCGGGGATCGTCTTTGGCGCTCGCATCCTCGGTGGGGTGCAACCTGATCAGCCAGGACACGGCAGGACCGACGCGGCCGAGCGCACACGGATCGAAGCGCTCCTCGGCCGTAAGCTCGGCCTGGAGCGAATCTACTACTCCTGGTGGCAGGACTGGCCGACGAGCTATGCCATTCAATCGGCGAGAGCCGGGCGCATCCCGCTCATCTCGTTCAACTCGGGCAGCTACACCTGGAGACAGGTGGCGGACGGGGCAGGGGATGCCTGGTTGCGCCGACGCTACCGGAAGATCAAGGCTCATCCCGAGCTCAGGGCCGCAATCCTCATCTTTCAGAGTGAGCCCGAAGGCGACCGGGCTTGGAACGGGACACCCTCCGATTACGTCGCCGCCTTTCGTCACGTCGTTACGGTCGCTCGAGCGGAGCACGTTCACAACAGGTGGGCAAACACGCTTCAGGACTACACGATCAACACGGGCAAGCCCGTAGACGTCTGGTGGCCCGGGGACGCCTATGTCGATTACGTCGGCTGGGACATCTACGGCGCGCGTGTCAACACGCCGACGGTGTCCCACTGCTCGGCTGCCGGCTGGCAGTCATTTTACGATGCGGCGATCAAGCCCTACGACTTCGCGCTCGCGCACGGGAAGCCCATGATCATTCCCGAGCTTGGCCAGCGCGAGGACCCCAACAACCCGCAGCGCAAGGCCAACTGGCTGAAGGCCATGCGGTTCGAGCTGAAGACGCGCTTCCCGGACATCGTTGCGATCAGCTGGGCCCATTCCGATTTTGGGGGCATCTGCCCGTACGCCTCGACGTGGTGGATGGACACCTCGCCTCAGTCGCTCGCCGCCTTTGCGGCCATGGCAGCGGACCCGTACTTCCGGGGTACCGAACGGCGGCCTCCGGCCGCCCTCAATTGCCCCTCGCACGCCGGGTGCCCTTGATTCTTCCTCGTTCGCGGGGCCGACAACGGTCGTCGGAACTTCGGTACCGCGCCGTCCTTACCTATCCCAGTCGCTTCACGACGACGCGGTCGATTCGACCGACGAAGTAGTCACACCCCACGTTTGGTGGGTCGCATTTCGGTTTGCCGCCTATCGCGAGTGGCCACGTATTCGCGATGTTTCCGGTCCACTGCCGGTTCGTGCGGGGTGTGCCACCGTCCAAAATGAGGGTGACGCCCGTAGATCGCCGTTCGCAGCGGATTGTATGCCACGTATTGTCGGCCACGATCTGCCTCGACCAGACAGCCGACCGGTGCACTGATCCCTTGAAGTTACAGCCCACCTTCCCATCGAAAAGGGGGATCTTCCACATACCGCCGGCGGTGCGCGCTTGTCCCTTCTGGATGATGTTCTGGTCCCCGAACGATGCCGTGTAGAAGCGGAGGACCACCGCGAAATCCTTGGTGCCCGGGTTGAGGCGCGAGCTCTCGACCTTGATCAGACGTTCGCGGTGGACGCCATCCCATCTGTTCTCGGACCGCCACCGGTACCCGGTCGCCCCATCCGTGACGACGCCTGTGACGACGGCCGATCCAATCGTCCCGGTCAGACCCGAGTCGCCGCTGTCGTGCATCTTGGTCGCGCCCGGCGGCTCGTTCATCTCCCAGTCCGCAATCGTTGCGCCGAGCGCCGAAGCGACGCTCACACAGGCACCGGCGACTAGGAGGACTGCGATTAGCAGACCGCAACGACGCAGAGCGAAGGACGCTGCTCCGATTGATCGCATGGTCAGAGATCAACACAGTAGAGAAGCGCGCGCTCG
>Ga0307277_10000147_pt1 | contig 22279 bp, 19 predicted proteins | sample ER_DNA_116_FD_194473 | JGI IMG/M metagenome (GOLD analysis project Ga0307277, IMG submission 194473) | Bulk soil microbial communities from the East River watershed near Crested Butte, Colorado, United States - ER_DNA_116 | ecosystem: Environmental > Terrestrial > Soil > Floodplain | place...
GCGTGACGGCTTGCTCCCGCAGTACTTTGCTCGAATTCATCCACGCTTCCGCACGCCATACGTGACAACAATTTGGACCGGAGTGGTCGTTGGCGGAGTGGCGATGCTGGTCGACATCGGCTCACTCTCAGATTTGACGAACATTGGCACATTGTTCGCCTTCATTCTCGTCTGCGTCGGCGTGGCCGTTTTGCGGCGGACCGACGCAGGGCGTCCGCGGCCGTTTCGTGTGCCACTCGTGCCGCTGTTCCCGATCGTCGGCGTACTCCTGTGTTTCGTGCTCATGCTCAGCCTGCCGGTGCTCACCTGGATCCGTTTTTTTGTCTGGCTGGCAATCGGGCTGCTGATTTATTTTCTCTACAGCGTTCGACACAGCAAACTGCGCCGCGGTATCGACACCGGTATAACGGAAGATATTCCACCGCCGCTAATCAAGACGTAACAGTACTGTAGTGTGCGCTGTCCTCAGCGCATTCGGACGGACGAGCCGTTCGAAATCGATTTGTCCGCTAAGACAGCCCCGAACGCTTTCAGGGCTACAGCACGCGACGAACTATGCCGCTTTCTGCTCCTGAGAAACTCTGTCGTCGATTTCGAGCCACTCGAAGGTTGTCGTCTTTTCCGGGTCTAGCCCGAGTTTCCTTGTTTGTTGGACGAAGTAGTCGTGCTTCTCTAGATCATCGTAGAGACTGCTGGCCTCCATTCTATCGCTCCAGCGCTTGATCTCAGCCGGCGTTTTCTTTTCGCCGCTTTGGTTGAGCCATTCGACTATTTCCTCGTCGCCTGCGCCTTGCTCGATATGCGCTTTGAAATCGTTGCCCTTCACACCTTTGAAACCAAAGAGCATGTTATCGAGCGGACAATCGAAATGATATTCGCCGATATTCCCCGTCACCAGCGCGCGGCATTTGTCGATCGTTCGGCCAAGAATGGCATAGCCGCCGACTCGAATGTGCGGGCTACGGGGCGCTTCCCTGCTCAAGTCTTTTCCAGTGACTTTCTTTTTCATACATTACGAGTTTCGAATCAGCCCGATCATCCGGCCGCAATATGCGGACAAAACATGACAACTTGCGTAATGCGTCGCACAATTAGAGATGGTCAAAGTTGACGTGACTTACACCGGCGATTTGCGTTGCAACGCGACACACGGGCCGTCGCGATCCAAAATCTCCACCGACGCTCCGACTGATAACAAGGGTAAAGGCGAAGCGTTTTCACCCACCGATCTTGTTGCCACAGCTCTCGCTGCCTGCATGACAACGACGATGGGAATCAAGGCACAGGAACTCGGCGTCGATCTGCGTGGGATGAGCGTGTCAGTGCAAAAGGAAATGTCGAAGGACACGCCGCGCCGGATCGTGGGGCTTCCTTCAGAAGTTCGTATCCCGCTCCCGCCCGATTCGCCACATCGCGAAGTGCTCGAGCAAACCGCTCTCAACTGTCCGGTGCACAAGAGTCTTCCGCCGGAAATCCGTCGCCCAACGAAATTTTTCTGGGAAGGATAGGCTCTGTTTGTCATGTCGAGCGAAGTCGAGACATCTCTGGATATTTCCGTGCTAGTGAAGACAGAAGTAATTAGAGATTCCTCGACTCCGCTCGGAATGACAGACGATTATGTCACGTCCGGATACAGCGACTGCATGTAATCGCGTACGCCGTCTTCCAGCGTAAATCGCGGCTCGTAACCGAGCGCGCTGCGGGCATTCGTGAGATCGGCTTGAGTAAAATTTTGATAATGCGCATGTGGGTTATCGATGTAATCCGGTTGAAGATTTGTGCCGAGACAGTTGTTAAGCACGTCCACTAATTCGTTGAACGAACGCGCCTGGCCAGAGCCGAGATTATAAATACCGCTCGTTTGCGCATCGAACGCGCGAATGCTGCCCTCGACAGCGTCCTTCACGTAAACAAAGTCGCGCTTCTGCTCGCCGTGTTTGAAAATGCGCGGCCGCTGGCCGGCCTTCATCTGTTGCGCCAAATGATATACCATGCTCGCAGGCACGCCTTTGTGCGCTTCGCGCGGCCCGTAAACGTTAAAGTAACGCAAGCCAATAATGATCCAGCCAGTGGACTCGGCGGCAGCGCGCCTGGCAATGTTATCCATGATGACTTTTGAAAAGGAGTAAGCATTCGCTGGCGCGGCGCCATTTGATTCGACGCTGGCCTGAGTGACAGCCCCGTACGTCGATGCCGAGGAGGCGTAGATGATCCGGGTCTTCGTCGGGCGCGCAAAGTTCAATAGACGCCGGAGACTTTCGACGTTGTCGTGCACCTGTTCGAACTGGTCGTGGTTGGTCGTGTCAGTGATCGAAGCGAGATGAAAAATGGCGTCGAATTTTTCATCGCCGAATTGTTCTAGCCAATCCAAACACGCAAGGTTTTGCGCGACGAAGTCGCCGCGGTAGCCTGCGAGATTTTTGAAATTACCGGAGCGAAAGTCGTCGATCACGGTGAGACGCGTGTCCGGAAATTTTTCCTGTAGCGCAAGCGTGAGATTGGATCCGATGAAGCCGGCTCCGCCAGTGACGATGAGGTTTAATGGAGACTCGGTCGAGGACACAAAAGCATTCGGTTAGCTCGCTGATTAAATAATCTTGACCGTCGAAGTGCAAGCCGCTAGTCCTCATTCCAGTTCTTTGCGAGCTTGGAAAAGTGGATCGGCGCAAGAAATCCCGTGAAACTCGGGAGCAGTTGCGCTGCTGTAACTGGATACAACTTCCCACTGGGCCAATCCCTGAAAATTTTTCCGGGGGTGAAGGCGGGAAGGCGGCAAAGCCAGGAGCCAGAATATTTGTCCGGTCCACCTCATTCGACTGTAGCCGCGATCGGTGATCGCGGCCGCCGGGATCAACGATCTCGGCTACAGACCGAAAAACTTCTTCGCAAAAAGAAGAATGAGAGCTGGGCGATGCGGCCTCGGCCATACAAGTCCGACTCTCGGAGTTGGAGGAAACTTGTTATGGAACGTCGTCCTGTTTGGTTCAGTTCGGGTAGCGCATCCGTCTCGGATGCTGGCGAGCGCGTCTCGCGATCGCGGACTTTTGTTGGGCTATCCTATCACCTGCGGTCTGCATCTTCAGCAAAGACTGTTTCGGCGCGACGCCGAAGCCAGCACCCGAGACGGACGCGCTACCCAATCCGACTTGCTGCACTACTCGTCTTCCCGCCACTCGCTTGCTTCGCGCAGGAAGCCTCACCGACTCCTTCACCCGGCGAAGCAGAAGCTGAGCAAGTGGTTGTCTCGGCGACGCGATTTGATATTCCGCTCGATCAATCGCCGGCGAGCGTGAGCGTAATTAGCTCGGAAGACATCGAGCAAAAGCAGATCGAGCGCGTGAGCGACGCGCTTCGCGAAGTGCCGGGCTTGTCTGTCGTGGAGACCGGCACGGCGGGGCAGTTAACATCGGTTTTCATCCGTGGATTGCGCAGCGAGCATACACAGGTTTTGCTCGACGGAATTCCAATCAATCAAGGGTTGCAGGGCGCATTTAACTTTGCCGACCTCACGACGGAAGATATCGACAGAATCGAGGTCGTGCGCGGGCCCCAGAGTACTTTGTATGGCCCGCGAGCTCTCGCAGGCGTTATTCAAATTTTCACGAAGCAGGGCACGGGGACTCCTGGCGTCCTGCTAGCGGCCCAGGGCGGATCGTACGACACCTTTCGCGAATGGACCCAGAGCGATGGCAAAATCGACGGCTTCGATTATTCAATGGGCACGAGTCGCCTCGACACCGATAACGCGCGCCCGAATAATAACTACCGCAACACCGCTGCGATTACCGACGTCGGCTGGTCGCCCGACGAACAATTGCGCGTCGGGAGTCTGTTTACTTACTCCGTGAGCGACACCGGAAATCCGAACACAATTTTCGATCCGCGTCCCATCGATCATTTTCTCACGGAACGTTGGTTGATTGGTCCGCACATCGATTGGAAGCCGACTGACTGGTGGGACCACAAATTCATTTTTAGTTACGACCACGAGCGGCAAATCAACGATCCAAACGAGGACGGATTTGTGGGGCCAACACGAGCTCTGTTCGAGCGCACGCAAATTGATTATCAAAACGATCTGCGCCCAACTTCGTGGCTGATATTGACTTCAGGATTCTTCTATAGCCGTCTCAACGCAGGGCAGGAGCGCCCGTTCGTTCTACAAACTTTCGGTCCCCAGCCAACCTTTGTGAGCGATCATACTCAAGAGGTTGCCGGATTCGTGCAGACGACGTTGACCCCAGTCGAAAATTTGATCCTCGTCGCCGGCGGGCGCTTCGATCACTTCAATCAGTTCGGCGGCGTCTGGACTTATCGGTTTGCGAGCAGTTACAAGATCGACAAAACAAACACGACGCTGCATTCGAGCGTCGCAACGGGATTTAGTCCGCCAAGCAGTCAGGATAAGATTTTCGGGAACAATTTCGGATTGAAACCCGAACGCGATCTTGGTTGGGACATCGGGATCGAGCAGCGGTTTTGGTCCGGCAGTGGCGGGAGCGCCACCGTTGGCCTGACTTATTTTCACAACGACCTTTCAAACGTGATCGGATTTAACGGACTCTTCCAAACGCTCAACCTTGGCGCCGCCGAAACGCAGGGGATCGAAACCGAATTACGCGTGCAACCGATTACCGATTTTTTGCTCACCGCGAGCTACACGTATTTGGATGCGGAGAAGACTTCCTCCAAAGACATTTCGCAATTGCAAGGTGCGCGTCTCCCGCGCAGGCCGCGGAATGAGATCTATGTTTCAGCTTCCTATCTTTGGTGGAAAAGGCTGCGCACAACAGTTGAAGCAAAGTTTGTAAACGCACGCGAAGAATTGAATTTCGGCGGACCAAATTTTGATATCGAAGATTACTCGTTCACAAACATCGCAGCCGAATACGAAGTAAACCCACACCTGTCGGTCTTCGGCCGAATCGACAATTTAACGAACGAACACTACTCGGAAGTTTTCGGTTTCCCCGCGCTCGGCCGCGCCGCGTACGGCGGGGTGAAGCTGCGGTTCTAGTCTCACTTGTCATTCCAAGCGAAGTCGAGGAATCTCTTGATATTAGGCAAGGCGTTGACCGTGTCCCTCAAACTGTCTGATAAGAAATTAGCCGTGCTCGGCGCTGGCAAGTTGGGGGGGAATCCTACTGCGCGCTTACCTGAAGCGGGGGCTCTTTGTATCGAACCGTGTAACCGCTACGGTCAAGCATGCGGAGAGGACCGCCGCGCTTGCAAAAGAGCTGGGTCTTGCCATAACCACGGACAATCGGGAAGCGGTTAAAGGTGCCGACATCATTCTGCTGACAATAAAACCGCAAATCGTTGCGGAAGTGTTGCAGGAGATCTCTCCCGAAATTAGCGCCGACGCGCTGGTTGTCTCCGTCGCGGCCTCTGTGCCGACAGGCTTCGTCGAGCAGCAACTCGCCGCGGCCACAAGTGGCAAGCGCGACCAAGTGCCAGTCGTACGAGCAATGCCAAATACTCCGGCTGCCGTTCACTGCGGCATGACGGCAATCTGTGGTGGGACTCATGCCAGCCCTCTTCATCTCGATGTTGCTCGCACGATGTTCGATGCGGTAGGCCGGACGATCGTTCTTGATGAGAAGCACATGGACGCGGTCACTGGTCTTTCTGCCAGCGGCCCTGCCTTCGCATACATCATTCTGGAATCGCTGGCCGAAGCTGGCGTGAAAGTCGGTTTGCCGCGCGACGTAGCGACCCTTCTCGCAACGCAGACGATGAAAGGCGCCGCAAGCGTTGTGTTGGAAACCGGTGATCACCCCGCCCTTCTCAAAGACGCCGTGACTACTCCGGCGGGCTGCACCATCGACGGCATTCTCGAACTCGAAGAAGGCAAACTCCGCGTTACGCTCATCAAGGCGGTCGTGAAAGCCACGAGCCGCGCCGGCGAGCTGCTGTTTGAAAAATAGTCGTGCGCTTCGTCGCCTTGTCATTCCGAACGAAGTCGCGGAGTCTCTAGATGTCTAACATGAGCCCGCTGCTTTACCTCGTAATCGGATTGATCGGCGGCGGGTTGATCGTCGCGGTGGTCGTTCTGCTAACACGGCGCGGAAATCAGGGCGCAGCAACGGAGCTGGCGAAACGGTTGGAGACGATCGATCGCAGCTTGCGCGATGAATTTTCCCGCAACCGTGAGGAAGCAGGCGCGGCCGCGAAGAATCAGCGCGAGGAATTAGCCAGATCGTTGGAAGGCGTCAGATCGATTGTGGATGTTCGACTGCGGCAATTACAGGACGACAACGCACAGCAGATCGATAAGATGCGCGCGACCGTAGACGAAAAGTTGCAGGGCACGCTCGAGAAGCGGTTGGGCGAGTCCTTCAAGCTGGTAAGCGAGCGCTTGGAGCAAGTGCATCAAGGGCTTGGCGCGATGCAGCAACTGGCGAGTGATGTTGGCGGGTTGCAACGCGTACTTACGAACGTGAAGACTCGTGGCGGCTGGAGCGAATGGCAACTAGGCGTCCTTTTGGAAGAAATGCTGACGCCAGACCAGTTCGCCAAGAACATGAAGACTCGCGACGACGGCGATGAGCGTGTCGAATTTGCGATTAAGTTGCCCGGCGACGAGAACGGCGCGCCCGTGTGGTTGCCGATTGACGCCAAATTTCCGATGGAACACTACGAGCGGCTCGCTGCGGCGCAGGAAAAAGGCGACCCCACCGCAGTCGACGCCGCGATAAAAACTTTGGAGACGCAGTTGAAGCGGTGCGCGAAAGATATTTGCGAGAAATACATTAATCCGCCAAAAACAACCGATTTTGCGCTGATGTTTCTGCCAAGCGAAGGGCTTTACGCGGAAGCGATTCGTCGTATCGGGCTAGTGCAAAACGTGCAGCGCGATTGCCGAGTTACCTTTGTCGGACCGACTACGCTGGCGGCGTTGCTCAACAGTTTGCAGATGGGTTTTCGCACGCTGGCGATCCAAAAGCGATCCAGCGAAGTTTGGAACCTGCTTGCAGCAGTCAAAACTGAATTTGGAAAATTCGGCGAGGCATTGTCAGCGGTGAAGGAGAAAATCGATCAAGCCTCACGGAAGATAGAGGATGTCGATGTTCGCTCACGCGCGATCACAAAAAAGTTACGCGATGTCGAGGAGTTGCCATCGAATCCGCAGCCGTTGCTCAGAGATCTGTTGCCGAGCGAGGATGATGAAGGCAGTTACGAATAACGGGAACCCTAGCTTGGGACTGCGGCGAGTAATAAGCCATCCGGGCTGTTTCGTCAGGCGAGGATGCCTGTGTTACAATACAGCATCCCATTTGGTCTGGTCTTTGAGCATGATTTCTCGCAGGAGACGAATGGGCGGCATGCCGTGGTTGAGCAACTCGTTATGGAATTTTTGTAATGAGAAGGTGTCGCCTTCTTGCGCCTTGTAATCGTCGCGCAATTTCAGGATCTCCAATTTGCCGAGGGTATAATTGAGATAACCTGGATCGAACGTCCCGCGCATAGCTTCGCTGCGCGCCGGTTTTTCTTCGTAGTAACAATTGTCCTGGAAAAATTTGGTGGCCTCGTCGAGCGACATGTTTTGCGTATGCATTTTGATCGATACACACAAACGGCAGAGACGAAGCAGCGCTTCGTCGGCCTGAGCCATGCGATATTTTGCCGCGCGTTTGACGTCCTCTTCGCTGGGGCTTGAGCTGGTCGGACCGCCGAATCCTTCATCGAGCATCATTTTCTCGCAGTAGTGAGCCCATCCTTCGATGAATGCGTAGCTGCCGAAGATTTTCTCGACCTTGCTGGCGGGCGACGCGTTCAAGTGCAGGAACTGCACATAGTGTCCGGGATAAGCTTCATGAATCGAAGTGACGTCGGAGGTGTAGTAGTTGAAGGCGGTGAGCCATTCTTGTTTTTGTTTCTCCGGCCAGTCGTGCTCTGTCGGCGTAACGTAGTAATAGGCCTCGGTAGCCCGCTTCTCGAATGGACCCGGCGTATCCATCGATGCAAAGGACGTGGCGCGCAGATATTGCGGTGTCTCTTTGACCTTTGCGCGAACGTCTGAGGGGATGCCGACCAAATGACGGTTCAAAACGTACTTGCGAATTTTGTCCAGGTCTTTGCCGACGTCGGAAATGAGTTTGTCCGACGCCGGATGTTCGCTCTGGATTTGCTTGAACACTTCGATTGGCGACTTGTTCGGGTCGATTTTTTTTGCAGCGTCGGCAAACGCGTCCTGTTCGGCTTTTAATTGCGCCATTCCTATCTCGAAGACTTTTTGTGGCGAAAGATCGACCAGTTCGGTTTGGGCGAGGAAGCGGCCGAATTTCTCTTCGCCCAATGCAAAATCGAGCGAGGCTTTCGGCAGTTTCTCCCGCTCCAGCCACGCTGCGTAATCGTTGAGAGCATTGGCTGCCTTGCGATTGGCTTCTTGAAACGCCACTCGGAGCTGTTCGTCCTTCAGTCCGCCGATCGCGGCAACGAGATCTTTCTTCAAAAAATCGGCGGAACCTTTTGCGATCTGGATGGCAAGCTCTACAAACGGTTTGGGAAGCTTCTCATTGAGATTTGTTCTCGCTGCGATCAGGATGTTTGGGATTTGAGATTCGATTGCGACGAGGCTGCGAACGCGATCCTCGAGCGGCGCAAAATTTCTTTTGATATAAACATTCACGTCGGCTGCGCGCGCATAGACCATGGGATTTCGCTCGAAAATGGACATGTCCTGCATCTCAAAAAGATCCTTCTTCACCGCGGCCTGAAGAATCCGCAGGTCGATAGATTGGCGTGCACTCATTTTGGACGGATCGAATTTGGCCAACCGATCGTCGAAGCGTCGCAGCCGGGAAAGTTCGGCGTCGAGCGCGAGCCGGCTGTAATCGGTAATTTTGCCATCGTATTCGTGAAGACCGAGGGCAGTTCCCTCTAGCGGATGAGCCGCAAGATAGGTTTTGATGTATTCCTCGGCTACTGCTTCGTACTCGGCGTTCTCTGCCTGCGCGGCTAGGGCCGCGCTGGAAAAACACAGCGTCAGTAGGAAAATGGACAAGAGCAGTTTGCCTGACGCACTCTCATTAACGCCGGGCTTCAGCCCGGTGTTACGGTACAAAGAAGCCCCAAACCGTTTCAACGGTTTGGATGCAGCGAGGAAACCGTTAAAACGGCTCGCGCTTGACTGGGCCTCGGCACCCGGCTGAACCCGAGTGTTAATGAGATCAGGGAAAAGGTTGGTCATCCTTATGATTCTCAACTAAGACAGCCCTCCGCCTTCGCCGTTGCCAAAAACTCCTCATGAGCGATGATGGGGTTTCTCAAATCTTGGGTTGAAGTTGAAATATGAGGCGTCTGATGATCATCCCATTGCTGGTTTGTCTGCTGGTTGGCGCTTTCCCGGCCGCATTCGCGCAAGAAGCGCAGCCGGGAAAGAGCGAAGAGGATAACGGCTACGCGCAGATTTCCATTTTCGCAAAGGCTCTTGAATTGATTCGGCAGGATTATGTGGATGACAACAAGACGAGCTATCACGATCTCGTCACCGCCGCAATGAAGGGCATGCTTTCTTCGCTGGACCCACATAGCCAGTTCATGGACCCGAATGACTTTCGAGACATGCAGGACGATACGCGCAGCCGCTTCAATGGCCTCGGGATTGAGGTTTCGATGAAAAACGGCCTGCCTACGGTGATTACAGCGATGGAGGACACCCCTGCCGCCAAGGCAGGCATTCTGTCCGGCGATCAGATCTTGCGAATCAACGGTATTTCCACGGAAAAAATGGATCTCCAGGATGCGATCAATGTTTTGCGCGGACCCGCGGGCGCGAAAGTGACTCTGACGCTGCTGCGACCTGCAACCAAGGAGATCAAGGAATACGCGTTGCAACGGGCGGAGATCAAAATCCAAAGCGTCAAGGGAGCAAGGTTGCTCGACGCAGAGCTGACGGGCCCATTCAAGATCGGTTATGTCCGGTTGATTCAGTTTAACGAACCGACCGCCGATGAACTATCAAAGGCGCTGGACGATTTGCAGAAGCAAGGCATGCAAGCGCTCATCCTCGATCTTCGGAACAACCCGGGCGGTTTGTTGAATAGCGCGGTGGACGTGTGTGCTCAATTCTTGCCGCCGAACACAAAGGTTGTCTCAACGCAGGGACGTGTCGCCTCGCAGCAGCATGATTACTCGACTTCCGGCGCGAAAAAGGAGCGTCCGAGCTTTCCGATGGTACTGCTCGTGAACCAAGGCAGCGCAAGCGGCGCGGAGATTGTTGCAGGAGCGCTCAAGGATTTGCATCGCGCCGTGCTTGTCGGCGAAACTACCTTCGGGAAGGGCTCCGTACAAAATGTGATGCAGTTGCCGGACGGCTCTGCGGTGCGTTTGACGACTGCAAAATACTATACGCCGAGTAAACAGGTTATTCAGAGCAATGGCGTTACTCCCAATATTCGGGTTGCCATGACTGCCGAGCAGGAGCGTTCTCTCTTTGCGATGCGCAATACCGGAAATATCAAACCCGAAGACGAGAAAGATATTATCAAGACGAAGGATCCGCAGATGTTGCGCGCAATCGACGCGCTGAAGGGCGTGATGATTTATGCGCAACAGAGCGCCCCGAAAGCGGAAGCGGTAAAAAAATAACGGGCGAATTTCGCTCGCTTGTCATTCCGGGGTAGTCGAGGAATCTCGGGTTCTTATAATGCGCCGAGGAATTTAACATCAAGAGATGTCTCGACTTCGCTCGACATGACCGTATTAGCCCTCGAAACATCGTGCGATGAGACTGCCGTGGCGATCTTGTGCGGGTGCGACGATCACTTTGGTCCGGACTTGCTTGCCAGCGAAGTGGCATCGCAAGTCGCGGCGCACGAGAAATACGGTGGGATCGTGCCTGAGATTGCGTCGCGCAACCATCTCGTATACGCGCCGCGACTGCTCAATAGCACTGCAAAAGCGTCCAAGATCGATCTGTCAGACGTTGATGCATTTGCGGCGACCAGCGGACCCGGGCTCGCGAGTTCGCTCATGGTAGGCGCGTCGATCGCCAAGGGATTGGCGATAGGCTTTGGCAAGCCTTATCTCGCGATCAACCATCTCGAAGGCCATTTGCTATCGCCATTTTTCAGTGGCGTAGATGGCGAGGTGGGAATCAGGCCGAATCTTTCGCTTATTGTGAGCGGTGGACACACCATGCTGGTTCGAGTGCATGCGCTGTGTGATTATCAGGTGATCGGCCGCACGGTCGACGACGCCGCTGGCGAGGCGCTCGATAAAGTCGCCAAGATGCTTGGGCTGGCTTATCCGGGCGGCCCGGAAATTGAAAAGCTCGCCCGCGACGGTGATCCAAACCGTTTTGGTCTGCCGCGCAGCATGCTCGGCTCGGAGAATTTCAGTTTTAGCGGGTTAAAAACCGCGGTGCGATATTTGCTGCCGAAGATTGTAGGGCGTTTCGGTGAAACGCCGGGCGAGGAAAGGCGTCTGACACAGACGCCCTACAAGTTGGATGAGCGCGTGTTGAATGATCTCTGCGCGTCGTTCCAACAGGCAATTATCGACGTGCTGCTGACAAAGACGATTGCGGCAGCGCAGCAATACGACGTCGATCTCGTGACAGTTAGCGGCGGCGTGAGTTGCAACCAGGAATTGAGAAGGCAGTTGCACGAGGCATGCAGTCGCAACGGATTTGAATTCAAAAACGCCGAGCCGTCATTGTGTACCGATAACGCGGCCATGATTGCCTTTGCTGCATTATTGCGCTTGCAGGCGGGATTTGAATCGCAAGTGACCGAAGAGATCGACCCGAATCTCGCGTTGGTGAGATAGAGGGCGACCGCCGTACGCGCCGCGGATGGCCCTCAAAATTCGCGTTCGAGCAGATAATTCGCCAACACGTGTAGCGGTTCGGCATCGCTGCTACTGAACATCGACAGAGCATTGTGCGCCTGACGCGTAAGCCGCCTGGCTTCGGCGCGGGATTTCTCCAAGCCGATCACCGCCGGATAGGTCGCTTTTTTTGCGGCCACATCCTTGCCGGCACTCTTGCCCAATATCTCGGAGGTCTGTGTTACATCGAGAATGTCGTCGATGATTTGGAACGCCAAACCCAGTCGCTGCCCGAAGTGTGAGATAGCAGAAAGTTTTTTCGCGTCTGCGTTGGCGCTCATCGCTCCGAGCCGCACCGAGCTTTTCAAAATGGCTGCGGTTTTGTTCTCGTGGATAAATCGCAGCTGGTCGCGTTTGACGTCCTTACCTTCAGCTTCGAGATCAGCAACCTGACCGGCGATAAGTTTTTGGCTTCCCGCCGCCACTGAAATCTCGCGCAACAAGGCTGAAATATTGTAGCGGGGCGCCGGTTTCGCTCGGGACACAATTTCGAACGCGATCGTCAGCAAGGCATCCCCAGCGAGCACTGCAAAGCCTTCGCCGAAAACTTTGTGGCAGGTAGGCCGACCGCGCCGGAAATCATCATTGTCTATACTAGGAAGATCATCGTGCACGAGTGAGTAGGTGTGAATGCATTCCAGCGCACAGGCGAGGGGGGTTGCGTCATCAGAATTACCGCGACAAGCTTCGGCGGCGGCGAGGCAAAGAATCGGCCGCAATCGTTTTCCGCCCGCAAAAAGACTGTAACGCATGGCCCTGTGAAGTGTGGACGGCTTCGTAGTCGCCTTTGGCAGGTACCGGTCGAGCGCGCGATCGATCAGCTTCTGGCGAGTGGTGAGATATGTTTTGAGATTCACGACGCTAAAATCCTCGATGAGGATAGTGGACTCGGAATTTTGGCCTCTCAAATGTTCTCTGCGCTCTCTGCAGTGGCGACGGGTTTCACCCGCATGGCGAGGAATGCACCCAGGAGCAGAACAGCGGCGCTCCAAAGCTGAGTCTGAGTGAGGCGTTCGTGGAAAATCCAGGCAGAGAGCGCCATTGCGATTGCCGGACACAGGAGCTGCAGGGTTTGAGACAGCGCGACCCCGATCTCGCGTATCGCAACGTAATACAGAACATGGGCAAGCGTGATGCAGGTCACAGCGGAAATCACCAGAACGAGGTTCGCCGGCGTGCCTGCGTGGATCGGCGTGTCGATCTTGCCAAACGCCAGGGTAAGCGGACACAGCAGGCCCGAAGTGATGAAACTGACAATTCCAAAGCTGCGAATCGACCCAAGTTGAGCGGAGGGGCGTTTAATCAAAACACCATAGAGGGCCCAACAAAAGGTCGCAGTGAAAGCGATAAGTAATCCGGGCAATGCCACATGTTGATCGTGCGAAATTGCGTTTGGCTGAAACCAGATTACGCCGAAAGCACCGAGCAACCCAAGGCAGGTCCCAATTTGAAATTTCCATTGCCGAATGACAAAGCGTTCTTCCGGGAAAAATGCCAGCGCCAAGAGCGCTGTGAAGATCACTGACGCTCGAGTGAAAATCGTGTAGACGCCAGGGCCCATGTAAAAAAGAGCCATCACCTGGGTGACCTGATGAACAACGTTTGGCAGGCACGGCAGAAAACAAAGCCGAACCGCGCGAATGTTGATCCTCTGGCCGAAGCGGTAGGCACGCCAAAGCACCAGCGGCGCGATCGCGATGCACGCCACCAAATAGCGATAGAAATTTTGGGCCCACGGATCATAAAACCGATTCAGGTAATACATGAAAAGGGACGGCAGCGACCAGATGAAAACAGTAGCGAGGACTGCGGTATAACCTTTTGAGAGATTGGTGCTCGGGCGGACATCCACAGTCTTCCCGAGGGAACTTGGTTGCTTCATCACTTTGCTATTTCGACGCGTTAATTTGCTCGCCTACAAAGGATAAATTGGTCAAAACGTAGACCGAAAGGACAAATCAATATGTTGAACAAGCAAATAATCACCATCGCGACAGCGTCATTTCTGTGGCTTGCAGCTGTTCACATCGCGCTAGCGAAAAAGCCCGCGGCGGGCGGCGGGAACCACATGCAGCGCGGGATCGAACTCGCCCAACAAAAACACTTCGATGAGGCCGCTGCCGAATTTACCAAGGCCGTTGAAGCGAACTCAAAAGATCCTCGTGGCTATGCGAACCGCGGCACGGCGTATCGTCAAGGCGCACGCGCTGCTGCGGCGGCGGGAGATTCAGAAGGTGCATCGACCAGATATCAATCTGCGATGGCCGACTTCTCAAAATATGTCGAGCTCGCGCCGAAAGATGCGGCCGCCTACATTGAACGCGGCGAAACCCAGGTCGAACTTAAGCAGTACGATCCGGCCCTGGCAGATCTAAACAAAGCGCTGGAACTAAAGCCAGACGACCTTACCGCGCTTAAGTTCCGAGGCTTTGCCGAGCTCGGACTCAGCCAGTGGGATAAGGCGGTCGCAGATTTCACGGCCTTTATCCAGAAAAAACCGGACGATCTGCAGAGTTATGATCGGCGCGCATTAGCATATCGCGGGATGAAAAACTACGACGCAGCTATTGCCGATTACACATTTCTCCTGAGCAAGAATCCGAACGACACCGAGGCTTTGACGAAGCGCGGCTACACCTACAGTCTGGCGCTGCAGTACGAAAAGGCCATTCCGGATTATCAGGCGGCGCTGAAAGTAAACCCGCAAGACAACGATACTTTCCAGCGCTTGCAATATGCGCAGTCGATGCTGGCGAAAAAGAATGCATCTCCTCCACCGGCTGCATCGCCAACGCCCAGGCCGACGCCCGAAAAACCTGGCCTGCTCAGTTTGATGAATCCGTTGTACATCGGAATCGCCATCGTAGCGCTTATCATCATTGCTGTCGTGGTGCGCTTACTCACACGAGGAAAACCCGAAGGGACTAGCAGCATGATCCGCTGAAGCGCATATGCCGCAGCGTCCGCTGTCTTCAGCGGACTTGGGTTCGCCGCGCCTTGGTTCCATGCGCGGGGACAGCGCACTCCACAGCTGCCTGGGGCGCTCGGCGCAGGGCCAAAATTTCTTTGACACGACCATGGGCGCGGTTAGCTTGCGGGCGCTTTTTGCTGGAACGAGGCGGTCCCATGGTCGTTCAAATTGCAAATTTGACGCGGCTTTGGGACTTTTGAATCTCTGGCACGGAGCGAAACCGGTTTGCCGCTCGGAATTGCCGCGGAGGCGCCTGGGTTGGCGAAGAAAGAGCAGGCCCATGTAGCTCAGTTGGTAGAGCACGTCCTTGGTAAGGACGAGGTCACCGGTTCAATCCCGGTCATGGGCTCAGAAAGAACTCGCGACCGGCGTGGAGAATTAGTACAAAAGACGAAGTTTAATTAAACAGGAGAATTGAAATGGCTAAGGAAGCTTTTAAACGCGACAAGCCGCACGTGAACGTCGGCACGATCGGCCACGTGGACCATGGCAAAACCACCTTGACAGCTGCCATCACAATGGCGCTCGCCAAAAAGGGCATGGCGGAAGTGCGGGCATACGAATCGATCGATAATGCTCCCGAGGAAAAAGAGCGAGGAATCACCATCAACACGGCGCACGTGGAATATTCGAGCGACAAACGCCACTACGCGCACGTCGATTGCCCTGGGCATGCGGACTACGTCAAGAACATGATCACTGGCGCGGCACAGATGGATGGTGCCATTCTGGTAGTCTCCGCCGCGGACGGACCGATGCCGCAGACGCGTGAACACATTCTGTTGGCGCGACAAGTTGGAGTACCTTCCATCGTCGTTTTCCTGAACAAAGTCGACATGGTCGATGATCCCGAGCTTCTCGACCTCGTGGAAATGGAAGTGCGCGATCTATTGACGCAGTATGAATTTCCAGGCGACAAAATCCCGATTGTCAAAGGCAGCGCGCTCAAGGCGCTGAATGGCGACGCGGAGGCGGAAAAGCAAGTCCTCGCGCTGGTGGAGGCGATTGACGATTACATCCCTGTCCCCGAGCGGCCTGTTGATCAACCGTTCCTGATGCCGATCGAAGACGTGTTCAACATCGAGGGCCGCGGCACCGTTGCCACAGGTCGTGTCGAGCGCGGCGTTCTCAAGAAAATGGGGGAAGTCGAACTGGTCGGTATTCGTCCAACGGCGAAGACCGTGGCGACAGATATCGAAATGTTCCGCAAACTTCTCGATGAAGCGCGCGCGGGCGATAACGTCGGCGTTCTTTTGCGCGGATTAAAGAAGGAGGAAGTAGAGCGCGGCCAGGTGATCGCAAAGCCGGGCTCCATTACGCCGCACAAGAAGTTTAAGGCGGAAGTTTACGTGTTGAGCAAAGAAGAGGGCGGACGTCACACTCCGTTCTTCAGCAATTACCGGCCCCAATTTTATTTCCGCACCACGGATGTTACCGGCACGGTTAAACTTCCTGAAGGCGTAGAAATGGTCATGCCAGGAGACAACATCTCTATTGAAGTAGAGTTGATCACGCCCATTGCGATGGAAAAGACGATCCGGTTTGCCATTCGTGAGGGTGGCAAAACCGTCGGTGCGGGTCGCGTGGGCGATATTCTGGATTAAATTGTTGTCATGTCGAGCGAAGTCGAGGCTTCTTTGGTTTGGTGATTCGAGAGATTCTTCGGCTCCGCTGCGCTTCGCTCAGAATGACAATTAAAAATACGCCAGTAACTCAATTGGTAGAGTAGCGGTCTCCAAAACCGCCTGTTGGGGGTTCGAGTCCCTCCTGGCGTGTGGCTACCGCCGCGTTAAAGGGTTGAATTGTTGAAGCGTTAAACCGGACGAAATGAACTTGCGTGATCGGCCGCTTTAACACTTCAACGAGTCACGATTGCATTTTAAATGATCACCAAGATTAAGAACTTCTTCGGCGAAGTGAAATTCGAGCTGCAGAAATGTTCGTGGCCGTGGGACCCGAAAGAGAAAGGATTTCGCCGTTACAAGGAGCTCATGGACTCAACGCTGGTGGTCGTTATCGCGATGCTCTTGCTGGGCGGTTACGTCGCGTTGTTTGACTTCGTTCTGGTGAACGTTGTGCACTTTTTCACTCGAATACACTGATTTATGGGACAGACACTCGCAGGCAAAGATCAATGGTTCGTTGTGCACGTGCTTTCAGGGCAGGAGAACAAGGTGCGCGAGAACATCCTGAAGCGTGTCAAGACAGAGGAAATGGGCGACATAATTTACGATGTCCTCGTTCCGACGGAGCGCGTCTCGGAGATCAAAAAGGGAAAAAAGAGCGAGACGACGCGGAAATTTTTTCCCGGCTATCTCATCGTTAACATGCATTTGCTCGACGAAAATAATCAGCTGGTCGGGCGCACTTGGTATTTCATCCGCGACACACCCGGCGTGATTGGGTTTGCCGGAACGAAGGACAAACCGATTCCGATGCGCCAATCGGAAGTGGACAACATGCTCGCGCAAATGAAAGAGCGCGAAGAAAAGGTGAAGCCGAAGGTCAGCTTTGAAGTCGGTGAATCGGTGAAAGTGGCTGACGGCCCATTCCAAAATCAGACTGGTATCGTCGAAGAAATCGATCCCGAACGCGGCAAACTGCGCGTGTCCGTCACTATTTTCGGTCGCGCCACTCCGGTAGAACTGGAATATTGGCAGGTCGAGCGCGGTTAAAATTCCGCTTTAACGTTTCAACAATTCAACGCGTTAACGAACCACAATGGCTAAAGAAAAAGTAGCAGAAATAAAACTTCAGATTCCCGCCGGCCAGGCAAACCCTGCGCCGCCCGTTGGAACAGCGCTCGGCCCGCGCGGCGTGAACATCATGGCGTTCTGCAAAGAATTTAACGCCGCCACTCAGAAACAAGCCGGCGACATTCTCCCGGTCGTAATCACGGTTTACAAAGACAAATCGTTCACATTCATCACAAAGAGCCCGCCTGCCGCCGTCCTCTTGAAAAAAGCGGCCAACATCGCCGCCGGTTCAAAAGAGCCAAACAAAACAAAGGTAGGCAAGGTCACGCGCAAACAGGTCATGGATATCGTGAACACCAAGCGCAAAGACCTGAACGCGCGCGATGACGAAGCCGCCTTCCGCATCATCGCCGGCACCGCCCGCCAAATGGGCCTCGAAATCGCCGATTGACGGAAGTCAGGCATCTTTGCCTGACTCGGCCCGCGGGCTTCCAGCTTGGCGGTAGGCGCAATTCGACAAACAAGATGCTTGTCGGCCGAGATAAGCTGGCAGCTTATCTTCCGAACGGCGGCACACCGTGATTTTCCCCTAAGAATTCCCATTCCTGCAATGCGATCGGCACGTTGCCGTTTTTCCAGACGAAATCGTGGAACGCGCGGAGATTGAATTTATCCCCCTGTTGCATTCGCGCGTCGGCCAGAAATTTCAGGATCTGCAATTTCCCGATCTGATATGTCATGGCACCGCCAGGACTGGTGCAAAACGCGGTTGCTTCCTGCCGCGCGGTCTGCTCGTCCATTGGAACTTTCTCCTGAAGATACTTCGCCGCTTGTTCCAGCGTGAATTCGCCGAGCGCGAGTTTCACGTCCACTTCCACGCGTAGCGCGCGCAGTCGCATGAAATTGTAAATGATCTCGCGAGTGTGCGGGCTGTCATCGAACAAACCGGCCTGCAACATCATTTCTTCGGCATAAAAGCCGATCCCTTCGTTTGCACCCGAGTCGTAGTAATGTCGTCGGATCGGGTCTTCGTGTCTCCACGAGAGACAAAGCTGAAAATAATGACCGGGAATTCCTTCGTGAACTGTGATGGGCCGCGGATCCATCGCCGTCGCGCGCCAGAAGTAGCCAAGATTTTCTGACGGCTCTGGCACGTAGCGGGTGCAATTCTCTTTCAACCGCGACGGCGACGTGAAGTCGTCGTTCTCAGTAAAGCCCAGAGCGCGCAAGTATTCCGGAGTTGGTCGAAGCGTGTAGTGCTGGACCCAATTCGGAACTGTGAGGATGCCGCGTTGCTCGAGAAATTTCCGGATTTGAAGCTCTTTCTCAGCTGCGTCTTTAATCCAGCTATTGCTGTCAGTTGCGATCTTGAGCGGCGGCACATCTTTGTTCCGGTTCTTCTCAAACATTTCAAACGCGACGGCTCGATTCCATTCCTGCCGTCCCATTGCAAGCAGTTCCTCCGGCGTGAACGGCATCAGGGCCACGTTACGCAAAAACCAGACGTACGCGTCGCGACCGAGCGCTGTTTGCTGCGGAAGCTTCGGCAGGTTTTCTTTGAGCTGCTGCTGAAATTTCTCCAGCGCATCCGCCGCGCGCTCGCAAGCGCTATTCAATTTGTCCGCGGTTAGAGTTGTCGATGTTACCAGCGAGCTGGCCATTTTGCGCAAACGGTCGCGGATGCCGTCGAGATTGTTGATCGCCACCGTGGCGAATGGCGCTGGCGGATTATCGAGGTTCTCCGAGCCCTGCTGCACGATCGACGGAATATTTTCGATGCGGGCCAGAATCTCGCGGCTCCGCGCCTCATCATATGATGGCGGCACTGTGAGCGCTTCCGCCAACGCGGTAAGCGTCTGCTCGATGTAAAAATTGGGATCGCGTTTCCACCGCGGATTGATATCAAGTTCCCAACGAACCCGTGAGAGCGCGGAGCCGATCAACTTGTAATCGACCTGATGTGGAATCGGCCAGCCGTTAGGATCAATCTTCTTCCAACGCGCTTCGAATTGTTCGAGGTCCTTGTGTCGCCTGTCGATGCTCGCTCGCGACCAATCGCGAGTGCCACCTGGCCGCTCCATCCGGTTAACATCGTCACCTGTGAACGGCGCGTATTTCGCGCGCCATGTCCAGAAGTCGTCGGCCAGCTTCTCGAGTGATTCCAATTGCGCTTGGGCGCTTACGAACAGAGCAAGCGAGCTCAGTAAGGCGATGCCAAAACGTTTCCCAATCATTTGCAAGCTACAGCGCGCTCAAATCAGTACATAAGCGGTGACCGAAAAGCGATGCGAAGACGCATCGCGCTCCCAAAGCACTTCGTGCGAAATGGGATCGAGAGCTATCCGGTTTCGCGCAAGCTCGCCACGGGACGAGTCCGTCCGACGGCGGACTTTTGGAGTGCGCACGCGTCCTCGCGTCGCTTTTGAATCTCGCGTTTGGTGTGATGATTCTTTCACTCCGAGCTTCGGGGCAAGGTAATAATCGATGAGGTGATTAAGACGACTTCGTACTTATTCGTGTCGATGTCGTCGATAATGTTTTTTGCGGATTGGAGGGAGACTTCATGCTCGGCGGAACGACCGTCGAATAGTAGCCCCACGCGAATTTTCCTGGGCATCGCACTTTTCTATTTTTGCAGAGTTGTCGGCTCGCGCAGCGGCAGTTGAATCGCACTCGCGTGCGCAGCGTCATGATAAATCTGTACGTGACACGTGCGCGCGTCCTTTCCCGTCTCCTCAGCAACGACTCCGCCGGAGCAATAATTTTTTTGCCAAGAAATTGAATTGACGGCGGTGACAATCAGGCGCAGGCGGCTGCCCTTCATTAGTCGGCGTGCGACGAACAATCCTGGGTTGAAATCGCATTTCAAAATCTCGCCCGGCTTAACGAGCTTGGCTTCGCGCAGCGACTCGCGGTAGCGCAGCCGGCCCAGGGTGCTCCACAACGCGATGGTTGTTCCGTCCGGCTGCACCTCGTAAAGATCGCACTCAAGATCAACATCGCGGGTGTCAATGGAGAGCCATAGGGTGACTTCGGGACAACCAATCAATGGCGTCTCGTTTGTCACGAGCTCGGTGTGGTACACTAAGCCATCACTGCCGATGCTCAGCGCAAACGTCTGATCGATCGCGGCGGTTTTCTCTTTTGGGTCCACTCCTTCAACAAATTCGCCGCGATGTGTGTCCAGTGGGTCGTATGTGAATTTATCAATACCGTCGGTCGGCTGCATTTCAGTAAGCGCGCCCGAGCGAAATACTCCGTTCGCATCACTATTCTTCGACGCGAGATAAAATGTCTTCGGATTGGCGATCAATGCTGCGAAATCGTCGGCGTATTTCCAGTCGCCATTCGCGCCGGAATTGCCGGGCGCGAGCAAATAATATGCGACTTGGCTTCTGAGGAACGGCGGTTTCGGGCCGGCCTTCATTGTCCAGTCATACCATTGGCGATGCAGATCGTTAAGATCGACAATCGCACCGGGGCCGAATTTCACCCCAGCGACTTCATCGGTTGGCGTGCGTGTGCCGGGATGGTCCCATGGGCCAATGATCAGAAAATGTTTCGCTCGTGCTTCTGGCAATGCATTCGCAATGTGATCGCGGTAAAACGTGAGCGCACCCAGTTCATCACCATCATATTGGCCGGTAATCGTCAGGATCGGCAGTGCGATTTTTTGAAACTGATCGCGCGCCGGAAGCATCACATCGTAGTAGGCATCGACCGTGGGATGTTTGAGGATGCGCTGGAAATTGACAGACGGATTTCCCACAAATGAATCGAGCGATTTAAATGGAAGGTGTTTCTTGTAGGCGTCCAAGAATTTCGTGCGCCAGAATTTGGAATCAGCGAAAAGATTGTCCTGTGCTGCCCGGCCACTGGTGAGCGTGAACCACTGCACGTCGTAAGTCATGCCGATGTTGTTGTAGGAGGGATAATCGAGGCCCGGATGCGCGGCTGCGGCGGGAACGATCGTCGCAAGATGTGGCGGGAATTCTTTCGCGGTGGCCCATTGGTCAAATCCCGCGTAAGACCCGCCCCACATGGCAACTTTGCCGTCGCAAAAGGGCTGTTTTGCTAACCACTCGACGACGTCGTGTCCATCGCGCGGCTCATTTGTAAACGGCTCAAAATCGCCGCCGGAATTTCCACGACCGCGGACATCGACGAGCGCGAACGCGTATCCGTGCGACCCGAAGTAGGCGCCACGGGCGTGGTACGTATCGGAAATGTAAGGAGTGAGCGTGAAGATCACGGGCGTCTTCTGTGGCGAGCCATCAGAAGCTTTCGGCAAATACAACGTTGCGTTGAGTTCGACGTTGTCGCGCATCGGGATCTTAACGCCCCATCGAAGATCGTAATCTGCGGGAGGTTTCGATGGCGCTGGACTGGGAGATTGCGCTTGCAGCATTCCACAGGTCCCAATCGTCTGAGCAACGAGGAGGTGTAAGAAAGCGGCACGGATGCCGCTCAATGATTTTGTCATGCGAGGATTGAAGCGAAGCGCCCGGCGGAAACAAGCGTTCTTTGAGCACACAAACCGACGCGAAGACGCGCGCGCACCCCTAGAGTGCGCGGTCGGACAAACTCGTCCCGTGGCGGGCGTTTGAAGAAATTTCGCACGGAGTGCTTTTGGAGTACGATGCGTCCTCGCATCGTTTTCATGATTTGCAGGAAAGCGTGTTTACGAGACGATAGATAACATGCCCCGCCGATTCTCGAGCAATGTGCAATTGCAAAAAGCGATGGCTCCGAGAACGGTGTCAAAAGCTGCCCGCGA